>Ga0070660_100000970_pt1 | contig 19181 bp, 26 predicted proteins | sample KBSC33metaG_FD_64670 | JGI IMG/M metagenome (GOLD analysis project Ga0070660, IMG submission 64670) | Corn rhizosphere microbial communities from Kellogg Biological Station, Michigan, USA - KBS C3-3 metaG | ecosystem: Host-associated > Plants > Roots > Rhizosphere > Soil ... | reverse complement strand
CCTGCGCCAGCGCCGCTTGATTGCACGGCGAATGCCTTGGGGAAGCAAACGGGCCGCGGCCACACGGAGAAGGTAGACTGCGCGGAACGAAAGAATGTCAAGGCCCCTGACATCCCGCACCCTACGATTCAGGATAATGGAGTAGAGCTCGAAATCCTCCAAGGGCCGACTCTTCCATCCTTCCGGCTTCCGGCCCTTGTAGAACACACCCGCCTCCGAGAGATCGGGGTCGAGCGCGAGCGTCTCGAAATCAGCGAAGAGGGCTGCCACGTCGGACAGCTCATAGCGCCAAAAGTCGAACGGATAACCATGAAACCCAAATCCTTGCGACCGCGTCGTGAAGAAGAGAATCCCGCCGGGTTTCGTGACCGTCTTGAGATTGAGCAGCGCGGCCCGCCAGTCCCGGACATGCTCCAACATCTCCGTGGAGAACACGAGATCAAACCGGTCGTGGCCGAAGCGCTCGATGAGGCCGTGAACTGGACAAATTTCGTCGACTCCCGGGCCACTGACGATATCGACGCCGAGATACGAGGCGGGGCTGAGCCGCTCCACGTGCCAGCGAAGCGAGCCATTTACATTCCGTGAACCGACTTCAAGGACTGTTAGATCGCGAACGTCCGCCTCGGTGAGAGCGCGAACACCGTACTCCATACACGCCTTGTTCATTGACGACACCATCTCACCAACCCGATACCGGCGGCGCTCGTGGCCCATAGGAGCAGCGTCGTGGACTCCGGGGTAGGCGTGGGGACGCGTTCGAGGCGGTCGAGCACGAACCCGCCCAGCGTTTCGATCGGCGGAGCGAGCGAGATGGGCACGAACGCGGTGCTCGGCGGCGCGACAGTAACCGGCACGAGCGCGGTCATCGGGATGAAGCGGAACCCCGGCGTGTAGTAAACGAGTCGACGCAGATCGCCGGACGTCTGCCCAGGAGCAGGGGGCCGAGGAGCCCGGCGGTCATGGTGGCCCTCATCCGAGCAGCTCCGTCACCGGCACGCCCAGGCCCTTGGCGAGCTTGCGCAGGGTCGCGAGGCCGGGGTTCGTCTTGCTGCCGGCCTCCAGTTCGCTGATGTACGACTGCGGCACCTCGACCCGTTTCGACAGAGCCAATTGACTGAGGCCCTTCCGCTCCCGGAGTCGCTGCAACGTGCGGCCAATGGCGGGCGTCTTCATGGCCGCTATCCTATCGCGCCTGGCGATAGCGCGTCAGACATTCGCCCTCGGGGGCGCATGTGGAGTCGTCTCGGCGGAGGAGCGCATCACGGGCCGCCGGACACGCGAGCAGCGCGACGGCCACGGTGAAGAGCAGTCAGTACAACCAGCGCGGCGCCGGCTCTGAAGAAGGCGCAAGGGCTCATCGCGGCCTCCCCGCCTCTACCTCGGCGGTGGCGTCCATCTCGGGCAGTTCGGCTTCGAGGTCGTCGGCCTGCTCGCGCAGGAAGGCAATCAGGGTCGGCGGGTCGCCCGTGTAGAGCCGGATGGCCGTCAGGATCTCGGCGAGCGGATCGCGACTCCCGGCGGGGAGCGCGCGCTCAGACTCGGAGCCGCGGGCGCCGCCGTGCTGCGCCAGCCGCTCCTCGGCCCACCGCTTCGACGTGCGACGATGCAGGAGGCCCGCCGTCATGAGGGGCTCCAGGGGCTCAAACTTCGCCAGGCGCGTCAGGGTGTCCATCGTGCGCCACGAGTCCGTCGAGAGCCGGTGCCAGTTGCGCGGGTTGCCGAGGACGGGATCGAGGGCGGCCCGCATGAGGGCTTGGCCCTTCTTGGCGGTCATGGGGATCGGCGTGTCGATGGCGTTCGCGCTGCCGGTGAACAGCGACAGAAACGCTCCGTGCGGGGTGCGGGTCTTGATCCGGACCAGGATGCGGCCGATCTCGATGTAGCCGCTCATGGCGACCCGTTCGACGCGGTCGAGCGACTTCCGCACCACGTCGAAGACGCGCTGCAACCGCTCGGGCTTTGGACAAGTGGAACGCGTGTCGCTCGCCTCCATGCGCCGGACTGGCTCACAAGCGCCACCAGGTCATCCATCTGAGCCCGGCTAGCAGAGCCCGACTAGCAGAGCCCGACTAGCAGAGTCCGTCCCGCACGATCCGCTCACGCGCCCGGCTCCGCTCCCGTCGGCAGGCGGTTGAGCATACGTGTTGCCGGCCTTGGAGCTCGACCGCGCTGCAGACCGGGCAGAGGGAGCCTAGCACGGGCCGGCTTCGGGCGTGTGCACGCCTCTCGGGCTCACTACGGGTGATATGGACGCACCAGACGTGGTGCGCTAGGCTCCCGGCCTTCTGGCCCCGCCAGGGAGACTGGTGCGACACAATACGCACGCGAGTGCAGCCACGCCGCGTAGAGTCAGGCCCGGGGACATCCAGGCCGCGCTCGGGCCGGCCGTCTCGCTACTTCGCCCGCGACCGGCGGCCCCGCTTGGGGCGAGCCCAGCCGACCATCCGGGCCGCCCGCTCTCCTCGAAGCTCCCGCTCGGCGCGCTCCCAGTCCACCTCGGGCGATCCTTCGGGTCGGCCTCGCTGCTCCCACAGGTAGTACGCGCGCAGCTCGATCTGCTGGTGCGTCGCCGCCACGTCGTTGCCTCGCTCGCTCAGTAGCCACACAGTCCAGCCTATCCCCGGCGTCCAGCCGGTCCCATGCGGTTGCCAGGCGGTGTACTCTCCAGAGAGTAGGAGACTGAGCCGTATGCACCGCTCCGATGTGCTGCGCCGCGTCGCCCGGACCTACCCCGCCGTCTGTCGGCCGCCGATGCGCCTGGTGGCGAGCAGCCGGCTCTCGTGTCACTGGCTGGTGAACGCGCTGCTCCGCGATCTCGGGATCTACGACAGCACGCCCGCATACGTGGAGTCGCTGGACCTGTACGTCCCCCGGCCGCTGGTCGACGCCTACCAACGCCACGAGCCGCTGACCCGGCAGGCGTTCCGGCATGCCCTGCTGCCGGGGAGGACGGTGGTCGACGTCGGCGCCCGGGTGGGCTCCTACACGGTCGTGGCGGCCCAGGCGGTGGGCCGGCAAGGCACGGTGTACGCCATCGAGCCGGACCTCGACAGCCGCCGGCTGCTGGTGCGCAACGTCCGTCACCAGCGGCTCCGCAACGTGGTCGTGCCGGGCCCGGAGTTCCAGGGTAAACCGCTCGACGAGGTGATCCCGGGGCCGTTCGACGTGGCCAAGATCGACGTCGACGGATTCGAGATCGAGGTGCTGGAAGGGGCGAAGGGCCTGCTCCGGCGCAGCGAGGGCGCGGCGCTATTCGTGAAGTGGAGCCCCGCCGCCCTCGCGGCGGCCGGTCACGATGCGGCCGACCTGCCGGACCGCCTGGAGGACCTGGGGTTCTGGCGGCTGCGGGTGCTCGACGACGGGGCCGGGCAGGAGCGCGAGCTCGGAGACGTTCTGGCGGAGGTCCGGTCCCGGCGGCAGCCGGCCTCCTGGTCCGCCACGCTGTGGGCCAGCCAGGAGTAGCCTCGCCGACCGCGTGGAGACCCTCTTCGTCGGCGACGTCCAAGGCTGCGCGCTCGAGCTCCAGGATCTCCTCGAGGTGGTTCGCTTCGACGAGACCCGTCATCGGCTCGCCCTCTGCGGAGACCTCGTCAACCGGGGCCCCGACAGCGCGGGCGTGCTCGCGCTCGCCCGCCGGCTCCACGCGCTGACCGTCATCGGCAACCACGAGGTCGCGCTGCTCGCGGGGAAGCGGACGCCCTCGCTCGACACGGTGCGGGCGCAGCTCGGCGACTCGCTGCCGGGCTGGCTCCGCTGGCTCGAAGCGCGACCCCTGTTCGTGCGGGAGGATGGCTTCATCCTGGTCCACGCGGGCATCGCCCCCGGCAAGCGCCCGGAGCAGTGCACGCGCGAGGAGCTCACCGAGATCCGCACCGTGGACGGCCGGCCGTGGTTCGATTCCTGGCCGGGACCGGAGACCGTCATCTTCGGCCACTGGGCCCAGCGCGGGAAGGTGGATCTGCCGCTGTGCAAGGGCCTCGACACCGGCTGCGTCTACGGAGGGCGGCTGACCGGCCTCTGGTGGCCGCGACTCGAGTGGGTCTCGGTTCCGGCCCGCCGCCGGTGGTTCACCAGGGCGGAGCCCGCGCGGGAGTAGGGAAGGTCAGGCGGAGCGGGTCTTGCGATCGGCCATGCCCGCGGAGAGCGCCCGCCACACGAGATCGGAGAGCGCGAGCGCGGTGGGCTTGACGCCGGCCGTGCGGACGATCGTGAACGTCCGACGCGACACCGACCGCATGGGCGGCTTCCGCTTGCCGGATCGCGTCGTGGCACGGGCCATCGCTCGCGTAGTCTAGACGTCACGTCCCCGTCATGTCCAGCCTCGTGGGCAGGGTCGCGGCGAGGGCCCGCGCGCTAGATCCCGGGATCCGAGATCGAGGTGCAAGTACGCGTCACCACGGCTATAGTCGGCGGCAGAGGCACTCCATGGACCTGTTCATCTTCGCGCGATTCCACGCGCGGCCGGGGCAGCAAGGCGCGGCGTCCGAGGCGCTGCTCGAGGTGCTGGCACCCACCCGGGAAGAGCCGGGCTGCCGGAGCATCCACGCGTTCCGCTCGGGCCGCGACCCGCAGCTCTTCTACATCCACTCCCGCTGGCAGGACGAGGCCGCGTTCGACCGACACGCGAGCCTACCGCACACGGCCCGCTTCGTCGCCCGGATGGAGCCGCTGATCGATCACCCGTTCGACGTGGCCCGGACGAGCCAGCTCGGATAGGCGGCCGCGCTGGCGCGCGGGCCGGCGCCCGGCTAGGGCGCAGCCGGCCCCAGATCGCGCTCCGCCTCGGCGATCAGGCGCTCGAAGTCGGCCGGCAACGGGACCGGGCGGCCCACCACGCCGGGGCTATAGCCCTGGAGCCAGTAGCTGTTGGTGGGATGGCCGCCGCCCGCGACCACGATCAGGAAGTTGTCCGGCTGGGCGGTGATCGGCCACGGGTCGACCGCGAGGCTCTCGCGGGCCACCTTGCTGGTGTCGATCTCGATCCACGCGGGGCCGCCCGCGCGCCGCAGATCGGCCAGGGGAATCCGCGAGTACTCCCAGAAGAACTCGCGCATCGAGGCCTTGGTCCAGCCGAGGCCGGCCATGGTCTGCGCCACCACGCCCGGGATCATCACGATGCCGGGAGTGCCGTGCTCGTAGCCGGCGAGCCCGGCCATGTTGGGCACGCGCATGAAGTCGGCCATGCGGTGCATCCCCTGCAGCGCGTCCTCCTCCGGCGTCTCCTTCTTCGCGCCGCGACGCCGGATGTTGGTGGCCCCGTTGGCGAAGGCGAGCGAGATCGAGCTGGTGCCCGGCGCGAAGCCGTGCCGCTCGGTACCGTGCGGGGCCCAGCCGGCGGGCAGGCTCGCCTCGTCCTCCGCGAAGACCAGGTTGGTGTGGCGCAGGCCCCCGTAGTTGGCCATGGTGCCGATGCCGGGCAGCGCGCCGCCCAGGTTCTGCTGGAGCAGACGGAGCGCACGGCCGATGCTGGCGCCGGCCGGCCGCTGCGGATCCGGACCCAGGCAGCCGAAGCCCGCGTTGAGCCGGATGCGCGCCCCGATCGGCCCGTTGACGATCACCACCGGGAACGCGCTGCCGGAGGCGGCCTGGAGCGCCTCGCTGCCCGACTCCGGATCGAGAAAGGCCTCCACCGCGGCCACCAGCACCGGCAGGTACTCCGGTCGGCCGCCCGCCATGGCCAGCGCGATCGCGCAGGACTCCACCGTGGTCACGCCTCCGCGGGGCGGGAACGCGCCGAGCGTCCGCGCGCGCGGCTGCGCGGCCCCGCGCAGGATCCAGTCCACGCGCTCCCGCGTGGGCGGCCAGAGGGGCAGGCCGTCGCCCCAGCGGTTGGCGAGCATCTGGTGATTGAAGCGCGCGAGGGCGTCCTCCGCGCTCGCGCCCTCGACCCGCAGCATCGGCGCTTCGCCGTCGCCTCCGCGATCGAATGCGGAGCGCCACCGGGTCAGCCCGTCGTAGAACTCCTGCCGGCGCGCGTCCAGCGGGCTGATGTCACTGCCGGGGAGGAACATCTCGATGGGGAAGGTGACCATCGCCGCGTCCGGGGCCAGACCGAGGCCCGCCACCGCATTGGTCATGACGCCGACGAAGTCGGAGCGAGTCAGCGTGACGGTCGGGATCCCCTGTGCCTCGAGCCTGGCGGCCGCCCGGCCGCACGCGGTGGCGCAGGAGCCTCAGGCCGCGTTGCCGATGATGACCGCGTCGACCCCGCTCGCCTTGACCAGGGCCGCGGTCTCCTCGGAGCCGATCACCCCGTTGCCCTGGGGAAAGGCGTCGATCGGGAGCACCTCGATGCCCGGAAAGTCCGCCTCCAGGAGCGTCTTCAGGCGCGGCAGCATGCGGTAGGCCTGCCACTGCTCGTTGCTGACGAAGCCGACGCGCTTGCCGCCGAGAGCGGTGACGCGGGCCGCGTGCGGCTGCTTCACCTCGATGGCGCCGGACGGGTCGTGGAACTCCAGGCTGATCATGCGATGCTCTCCTCGAGGGACGTCGTGGTCGGGGTGGCCGGCGGGGCGCGCCCTGGCGGTAGGTTCGGCCATGGTCGACCGCGAGTCAAGCGAGGAAGCCTGGACCCATGCGGACGCTCTACGTCGCGCTCATCGGCGCGCTGCTGATGGTCTCCGCGGCGCCGGCCGCGGAGGAGCCGTGGGAGCTCTGGGAGGAGCGCATGGTCGGGCAGCAGCCGCTCAAGATGGTCTTCGTGGCGCGCCTGCCCTCGTCGGAGGCCTGCCAGTCCAGGGCCGCCGAGCTCTGGAACAGCCCGGTGCCCACCGGCGTGACCCGGCTCGGCTACACGTGCATGCCCGCGAGCCCGCCGCCCGGGCCTCGCAGCGAGTCCACCCCGCCGGCCCGCTGAGCCGGCTCCGCTAGCGCCAGGCTTCCTGGACCGGCCGCCCGGGCTGGCGTAGCAGCCCGACCGCGATGCCGATGTTCAGCAGGTTCCACAGGATGCCGTTCACGAAAGCGGCCTGGTAGGAGCCGGTCAGGTCGAAGATCATGCCGGTCATCCAGCCACCCAGGGCCATTCCGAACACGGTGGCGGTGAGCACGGTGCTGACCCGCAGCCCCGCCTCGCTGGGCGGGAAGAACTCGCGGATGATCACCGCGTAGGACGGCACGATCCCGCCCTGGAAGAGCCCGAACAGCACCGAGACCACGTAGAGCGAGGCGAGCCCGTCGAAGGGGAGGAACAGGACGAGGGCGAGGGCCTGCAGGCTCGAGCCGAGCAGCAGCGTGCGCCGCCCCCCGATGCGGTCGCAGACCCAGCCCGACACGAGGCGGCTCACGATGCCGCCGGCGAGCATCAGCGACAGCATCTGGGCGCCGCGGGCCGCGCCGTGGCCCAGGTCCGCGCTGTAGGCCACGATGTGCACCTGCGGCATCGACATCGCCACGCAGCAGCTGAGGCCCGCGATGACCAGCACCGTCTGTAGCGCGGCGGGCGACATGCCGAGCGGGCGCAACGGCCACGATCCGGCTCCGGTCGATGCGCTCGCGGTCACCGTCCCGGTCAGCGGCGAGCGGCGCCGCAGCACCAGCGACAGCGGCAGCATGGTGACCACGCAGAAGATCGCGATGCCCACGTAGGTGCGCCGCCAGCCCTGGGCCTGGATGAAGTACTGCACCACCGGCGGCCAGATCGTGCCCGCGAGGTAGCTGCCGCTCGCGATGATCGCCACCGCGATGCCCCGCCGCCGCGTGAACCAGAGCGAGGTGTCGGCCACCAGCGGCGCGAACGTCACCGAGCCCGCCACGCCGACGATCAGGCCTTGCGTCAAGATGAACTGCCAGAGGGTCGTGGCCTGGCTCGCGAGCGCGTAACCCACGCCGAGCGACACGGCTCCGGCCACCACCGGCCGCATGATGCCCACCCGATCCGAGAGGCGCCCGGTGAGGATCGCCCCGAGCCCGAAGCAGATCATGGTCGCGGTGTAGGGAAGCGTGGCCGCGGAGCGCGCCACCCCGAACTCGGCCTGCACCGCGGGCAGCGCCACGATCACCGACCACATGCCGACCCCGCCGGTGGCGGAGAGAGTCAGCGCCACGAACAGCCGCGTCCACGCGTAGGCGGACTCGGGCTCGGCGCGCGAGGCAGAGGCCGCGAGGTCTCCGGTGGCCGGGCGAGGGACGGACATGAGGACCCGACCAGTATCCCCGCTCGGCGCCCGTTTGTACTCGGCCAATTCGGCCCGGGAGCGGCGGGCCATCGCCCGCTTCCGGCGCCCGCCGAGCGGGCCGGGCCACGGTCAGTCGGTGACGACCATCGCGATCGCCGCCAGCGACATCACCGCCGCGGTGAGCCAGCCGAGCCAGCGCAGCAGCGGGGGATTCACCCAGTCGCCCATCACCGAGCGGTCGCTGGTGAGCAGCACCACCAGCACGATCAGCGGGGCGGCCAGCACCCCGTTGATCACCGCGGACCAGAACAGCATGGTGACCGCGTCGAAGCCGAAGTAGTTCAGGAGCAGGCCGATCAGCAGCGACACCGCCACCACCGCGTAGAAGCGCCGGGCCAGCCGGGGCCGGTCGTCCAGCGAGCCGCGCCAGCCCTCCGCCTCCGCCACCGCATAGGCGCTGGAGCCGGCCAGGACCGGCACCCCGAGCATGCCGGTGCCGATGAGCCCCAGCGCGAAAAGCCAGTAGGCCCCGTCGCCGGCCAGCGGCCGGAGCGCCTCGGCCGCCTCGCGGGCGGTGGCGATCGAGGTCTGGCCGTGCGCGTGCAGCGTGGAGGCGGTGGTGAGGACGATGAAGAACATGACGAAGTTCGAGAAGAACATGCCGGTCATCACGTCGGTGCGGGCGCGGGCCAGCTCGAACGCGGTCGCGCCCCGCCGCTGCCGCAGCGTGCGGCGACCGGCCGCACGGTCCTCCTCCACCTCCTGGGCGGCCTGCCAGAAGAACAGATACGGCGAGATGGTGGTGCCCAGGATGCCGACCAGGACCGCGAAGTAGTCGTTGGACCACTCGATCCGAGGCAGCAGGGTGGCCCGCAGCACCGCCGACCAGTCGGGGCGAGCCAGGAAGGCGGTGAGGACGTAGGCGAACAGCACCAGGGTGAGCCACTTGAAGGTGCGCGCGATCTGCCGGTACGAGGACCAGAACAGCAGGGAGACGATGAGGGCCGCGTAGAACGGCGTCCACACCGCGGAGGGTACCCCGGTCACCATCGCGCTCGCCGCCGCCATCCCGCCCAGGTCGGCCCCGATGTTGATGACGTTGGCCACGATCAGGAGCGTGCAGGCCGCCCACAGCACGCCGCGCGAGTAGCGGTGGCGGATCACGCCCGCCAGACCCCGGCCGCTGACCATCCCGAGCCGCGCGCACATGAGCTGCACCGCGGTCATGAGCGGGAAGGAGAACAGCGCGGTCCAGAGTGGCGCGTACCCGAAGGAGGCGCCCGCCACCGAGTAGGTCGAGATGCCGGAGGGATCGTCGTCGGCCGCCCCGGTGATGAGCCCCGGGCCGAGCTCGGCGAAGAATCGCCGCACCCGTCCTGGCCGCTTGCCCGGCTCGGATCCGGGCACGTCGCGAGGAGAAGCGGTCGGCGGTTTCCGAGGAGGCATCGCGGGCCGTTCCCGAGTCTACCTCAGATAGAATGACGCCCATGACGCTGCCATCGACGGAACGCCGCGCGTTCATCGCCGCGCTGGCGGGCGGCCTCCTGGGCGCGCCACGGGCCGGGTGGGCGCAGGCCGCGAAGGCGACGCGCGTGGTCGGTCACCTCGCGGCCAGCTCGCCCTCTCCGGAGAACACTCGGCTCCTCGGCGCCTTCCACGCGGGCCTGCGCGAGCGCGGCTGGATCGAGGGGCAGACCGTGTCCCCGGAGCAGACCGCCAAGCTGGTGGAGCTGCTGGCCGAGATCCCGGGCGTCTCCCGGATGGGGGTGATCCTGAGCACCAGCTACCCCGGCGTCGACCGCTACCGGAGCCCGCTGGAGCGCGTCGCCGCCTCCCGGCAGCACGCGATCCGCTTCGTCGAGGTGCGCGCCCCGGAGAACCTGGACGGCGCGCTGGCGACGCTGCGCCGGCTCGGCGTCGACGGTCTCGTGGTGATGACCGACCAGGTCATGCAGGTCCGGGGCGACGAGGTGCTCGAGTAGCGGGCGAGGTCGAGGCCGAGCACGAGACCCACGATCTTGCCCGGCGCGTCACACCGGGCGGCAGGAGGGAACGATGGACCGACAGTTCGATCTGGTCGTGGTGGGCACCGGCGTCACGTCCTCGGTCGCCTCGCGCTGCCGGGAGGCGGGATGGACCGTGGCGGTGATCGACTCGCGACCCTTCGGCGGCACCTGCGCGCTGCGGGGCTGCGTGCCCAAGAAGATCCTGGTCGGCGCGGCGGAGGCGGTGCACGCCGCCCGCGACCTGGCCGACCACGGCGTGCCCGCCGCCCCGCTCACCCTCGACTGGCCGGCCCTGATGGCCTTCAAGCGGTCGCTGATCGGACCCACGACCGAGCGCACCGAGCAGGCGTGGGCGCAGATGGGCGTCGTCCAGGTCCACGGCCGCGCCCGCTTCGTGGGCCGGAGCGCGCTGGCCGTCGGCGACGACCGCCTGAGCGCCCGCCACGTGGTGATCGCGGCGGGGGCGGTCCCGGCCCCGCTCGGGGTGCCGGGCGAGGAGCGGCTCATCACCAGCGACGCCTTCCTCGAGCTGGACCGCCTCCCGCGCGAGATGGTCTTCGTCGGCGGCGGCTACATCGCCTTCGAGTTCGCCCACGTGGTGGCGCGCGCGGGCGTGGCCGCCACCATCGTGCACCGTGGCGCGCGACCGCTGGAGGGGTTCGACCCGGATCTGGTGGAGGCCCTGCTCGCGCGCACGCGCGCGCTCGGCATCCGCGTCGAGCTCGAGACCGAGGTGCGGGGAGTGGAGGAGACGGCGGGAGGACGCCTGGTGGTGCGGGGGAGCCGGCGGGGCGAGGAGCGGCGGTTCGAGACCGACGTGGCGGTGCACAGCGCGGGGCGGATCCCGGACCTCGACGACCTCGACCTCGACGCGGCCGGCGTGAAGCGGGAGCGCCACGGCATCCTGGTGAGCGAGCACCTGCAGAGCGTGTCCAATCCCGCGATCTACGCGGGCGGCGACGCGGCGGCCCTCGGCCCCAAGCTCACCCCGAAGGCGGACCACGACGCGGCGGTGCTCGCCGAGAACCTGCTCCACGGCAACCGCCGCCGGGCCGACTACACGGGCTTCGCCTCCGCGGTCTTCACGCTGCCCCCGCTGGCCTCGGTGGGCCTCACCGAGGCCGCGGCGCGGGCGGCGGGCCGCCGCGTCCGGATCACGCATCAGGACACCGCGGGCTGGTTCCACGCGCGCCGCGTGGGGGAGACCGCGTCCGGCTTCAAGGTTCTGATCGACGAGGACACCGGCCTGATCGTGGGCGCGCACCTGCTGGGGCCGCACGCCGACGAGGTGATCAACCTCTTCGCGCTCGCGATGCGCGCCCGGATCCCCGCCGACGAGCTCCGGCAGGTCCTCTACGCATATCCGACGTACGGCTCCGACGTGCGCTTCATGCTCTGACCGACGCGGCGCATCGCGGGGAGGCGTCCCGATCCGGTACACCTCCGGTGTCGGAACGGACGCGGCGGGCGCGCACGCGCGCCGATCTTTCGATGCCCGGAGGCGCCTGTTCCGTGCCTGCGCGCCCGAACGGGCGTGGCACAGGGGATGCACCCTCCCCGGAGCGGTCACATCATGCGCGCCTCGACCCTCCGACACCTGCTGCTCTGCGCGATCCTCCTGGCCGCGCTGGGACCGGCAAATATTGCCGAGGCGGGCGCCCCCACGGAAATGCTGCGCGGTGTCTTCGCGGACGCCAATCGGGTGCTGACCGACCCGGCCACCGAGCAGCGGCCGCTGGAGCGGCTCGTCGCGATCCGCGGCCTCTTCAGCCGCGTGTTCGACTTCCGCGACGCGGCGGAGCGCTCCCTGGGCCGCCAGTGGCAGGCCCGGACCGCGGCCGAGCAGCAGGAGTTCACGCGCGCCTTCGCCGACTTCGTGCAGCGCGGCTTCGTCTACTGGCTCGCGTCGGTGGCGGAGGTGGACGGCCGCGCGGGCGGCGCCACCGTGCAGTTCGTGAGCGAGTCGGTGGACCGCGACACCGCCACGGTGCAGGTGGCGATCCTGGCCCGGGGCGGGCGCATGATCCCCCTCACGCACCACCTGATCTACCGCAACCGGCGCTGGGTGGTGCGCGACGTCAACATCGAGGGCATCAGCCTCGTGTCGAGCTATCGCTCCCAGTTCGATCGGATCATCCGCGGCTCGTCCTACCCGCAGCTGCTCCAGCTGATCCGGGCTCGCGTCGCCAGCGAGTATCCGTTCCCGGAGCCTCCGGGCAAGGCCGAGGCCGTCGCCGCTCCCCTCATCCGCGAGATCCCGTTCGAGACCCGCTGACCCGCGCTCCCGCCGCGAGCCGAATCGTGCTACGGTGCGATCCGGTCCCGGCCCCATGGAGCGCGACTTCGTCGGCTACGCCAACACCCCGCCGGTCGTGCCCTGGCCGGACGGCGCCCGCCTCGCGGTCCAGGTCTCGGTCTCCTACGAGGAGGGTGCCGAGTACTCGCTGCTCGACGGGCCCCGCCGCGAGACCATGGGCGAGGTGCCGTCTCCCGTTCCGCCGGATCGTCGCGATCTTTTCAACGAGTCGTTCTTCGAGTACGGCAGCCGAGTCGGGGTCTGGCGCATCCTGGAGACGTGCCAGCGGGCCGGGGTGCCCGCCTCCTGGTGGGCCTGCGCCCGCGCGCTCGAGCGCAACCCGCGGGTGGCCCGCGCCCTCGTCGAGGCCGATCACGAGGTCTGCGGACACGGCTACGGCTGGGAGGAGTTCCACGGCTCGAGCCGGGACGACGAGCGCGAGAACATCCGCCGCACGGTCGCCTCGCTGGTTCAGACCACCGGGCAGCGGCCGGTGGGCTGGTTCACCCGCTACGCGTGCAGCCCGGACACGCGGGAGCTGCTCGCCGAGGAGGGCGGCTTCCTCTACGACAGCCTCGGACTGAACGACGATCTGCCCTACTACGTGCCGGTGCGGGGAAAGCCCTGGCTGGTGGTGCCCTACACCTTCGAGGTCAACGACGCCCGCTTCTGGCGGGGCGGGCTCACCAGCGTCGGCGCGTTCACCGAGTACATGCGATCGGCCTTCGACTGCCTCTACGCGGAGGCCCAGCGGGTGCCCCGCATGATGTCGATCGGGCTCCACTGCCGCATCGCGGGCACCCCCGCCCGCTCGCGCGCCTTCGTGGAGTTCCTCGACTACGTCCGCCGCTTCCCCGGGGTGTGGTTCGCGCGGCGGGTGGACATCGCGCGCTGGTGGCTGGCCCAGCGGCCCCCGCCCCCGATCTGACGATCGGATGTGATCTCTCAGAGCCCGGCCATCGCCGGGATCACGCTCTTGCCCATCAGCTCGATCGATCTCATGGTGGTGGCGTGGTCCATGCGCGACTCCTGGGCCTCGAGCAGCAGGTGCCCGATGCCCAGCTCCCGATGGACGTGCACGAAACGCTCCGCCACCCGATCGGGCGTGTCGGCCACGATGTAGTGGCTCTCCACCAGCTCTTCATAGCTCATCTTCGACAGCGACACCGAGCGGGCCCGGAGAGCGAACCGGCTCGCGGCCCGCGAGCGCATCCCGACCGGAGCGAAGTACTCGACGGGGCCGCGCAGGGTCGGGCCCATGCGCCAGACGAAGTGGCGCCCGGCCTCGAGCGCGCGCGCCTTCGTGTCCGCGGTCACCGCGCAGATGAGGAAGCCGAGCTTGTCCGGGGTCACGGTACGCCCCGCCTCCGCCGCGCCCTGGCGGTAGAAGTCGAAGAGCTCGCGCGCCACCTCGAAGGACACCAGGAACGGCACGTAGGTGTAGCCCATGCGCCCGGCCCACACCGCGGTCTCCGGGCTGGCGGTCCCGGGCACCCAGATCGGCGGGTGCGGCTTCTGCAGCGGCAGACACCACGGGTTGACGTGGCGGAAGTGGTAGTGGCGGCCCTCCCAGCGGAAGGGCCCCGGGCTGGTCCAGCACTTGAGGATGAGGTCGTGGCACTCCTCGAAGCGCTCCCGGTTGTGGACCGGGTTGCTGTTCGCCCACCAGCTCTCGACGCCGACCCCGCGCACGAAGCCGCTCAGCACGCGCCCGCCCGAGATGAGGTCGGCCATCGCGATCTGTTCCGCCATCTGCACCGGGTTGTCCTGGATGGGGAGGATGTTGCCCAGGATCAGGAGCTTGGCGCGCCGGGTGGTCCGGGCCAGGATCCCCGCAGTCATGTTGGCCGAGACGTTCACGCACGACGGCGTCGAGTGATGCTCGTTGATCATGAGCCCGTCGAAGCCGGCCTGGTCCGCCGCGTCGTACTCGTCGAGGTAACGCTGGTAGTTGCGACGGGCGATCTCGGGCGAGAAGAACGTGTTGGGAAAGGCCAGCCGCAGCGACGGATACTTGTCGCCCTCCGCGTCCGGGTACTCGTGGTGCGGCATCTCGCTGAAGTAGTAGAGCTTCACGCCGAGGGGCTCCCCAGGAAGTCGGTCACGAGTGCCGCGAACTCGTCCGGCCGCTCGATGAGCGGCAGGTGGCCGCAGCGCTCCAGCACCGCGAGGGTGGCGTGGGGGAGCAGTCGGCGGTACTGCTCCCCGCACTCCACCGGCACGATGCCGTCCTCGCGCCCCCACACCACCAGCGTGGGCGCGGTCACCCGGGGCAGGAAGTGGGGCAGGCGCGGGTTGAACATGTAGGGCTTCCAGGTGAGGCGCGCGGTGGTCTCCCGGTTGCGCAGCGCGATCTCCGCCTCCTCCGGGGTGGGGGGCCGGCCGAACAGGGTCTCGCGCTCCGGGATCGTGGCCGGATCGAGGACGGTGTGCCGGAAGAGCTCGTCGGGCGGGTAGAAGAAGATGTCGAGGATCTCCCCGCGCTCGGGCCTGAGGCCGGTGGGCGCGACCAGCACCAGCCGGTCGATGGCGCGGGGGCACATGGTGGCCATCTCGGCCGCGGTCCAGCCGCCGATGGAGTGGCCGAGCAGGTGCACCCGGTCGAGGTTCATCACGTCGAGGAACCACAGGTAGAAGCGCGCGAGGTCGTCGATGCCCTCCATCCAGTCGGCCGCGTCGGAGCGGCCGAAGCCGGGATGGGTCGGGGCGTAGACGGTGTGGCGCTCGGCGACCTTCGCCATCCAGCGCAGCCACCCGCGATTGCCGCCCGCGCCGTGCAGCACGAGGAGGGGGTCGCCCTGGCCGCCGATGAGGACCTGCACCCGGGTCGGGCCGACCGCGATCGTCTCCTCGCGAGGCGTCACCGGCCGAGCATAGCAAACATTGTCTGCTCCGAGGGGGTGCGCGCCGTACACTGTCCCCACCGGAAGCCAGCTCACGGAAAGGATGATCACGTGAACGACCTGCACGGGCAGCTCTTGGCGATCGCCCACGAGGTGAAGGATCTCCGGGACCGGGTGGCGGGCATCGATCAGCTCCAGGCCGACCTCGTGCGCCTGCGCGCGGAGCGCGACGAGCTGCACGAGGTGCTGAGCCGCATCGGGGCGCTCGCCGAGCGCGCCCGTCTGCACACGGTGTAGCCCGACCCGCGCCCGCGATCCGCGGTGAGCCGGTCCGACCCGCTCGCCGACTACCTGGACCGGCCGGTGGAGGACGCGTCGTACGCGCACCCGGTGCTCGCGCCGACCCTGCGCGAGGTCCTGCACTTCTTCGCGCCGGACGGCCCTTCCTAGCCCGCCGCCCCGCGACCCGTCGCGCGCGCCAGCACCTCGCGGTAGCCCCGCGCGCGCTCCATGCGCGGCCCGTAGCCCTTTGCCACCAGCAGCCGGTGCGCGGCGGGCAGCCGCCAGCACGGCACGAACACGAGCAGGTGGTGCTCGAGGTGGTAGTTCACGCGGTACGGCGCCAGCAGCGCCCGCGCCAGCGGGCCCGCCCCGATGCTGCGCGCGCTCCGCATGGGGTCCTCCGCTCCCGGGACCAGCCCGTGCTCGGCGATGTCCCGCAGGCGCGTGAGGGCCTGGTACCAGGTGGCCCGCGGCAGGACCCAGGCGAGCAGGTAGAGCGCCGGACCGCCCACCGCGGTGAGCGACGCGGCCAGCACGAGGTTGGCCACGAGCGGCGCGCGCACGCGGCGCCACGTCGCCGCGAGCCCGTCCGGGCTCGGCCGCCACGCCAGCGCCCGGCCAAGCGCGGTGACCCCGATCAGGTCGACCATCAGCGCGGCCGCGAGGCGCCGCCGTGAGAGCGGCAGGCCGGCCGAGAGCGCCAGGTCCGGATCCTCCGGCAGCTGGGTGAGCCGGTGGTGGAGGTGATGCCGGCGCCGGTACGCTCGGAGATCCTGGCCCATCGGGGCCGCACAGAGCCACGTGCCGACCCACGTGTTCCGCCGGAGGCCGGGGAAGAGCAGCCAGTGCGCGGTCTCGTGCATCAGCACGACCAGGCCGAGCTGCCGGGAGCCGACCACGATCACCATGAGGGCGAGCGTGACCGCCGAGGGCCAGAGCACGTGCAGCGCGATCGCGCCCGCGATCGTGGCCCACGCGTGCAGCACCAGGGCCGCGCCGCGCGGGGCGGAGGTCCGGCGCAGACGCGTCAGCTCCTCCAGCGTGAGGAGGTCGCCGGCGGTCACCGGCGCGGGCGAGGGCTCGGGCATGCGCCGATGATACCCGGGGGCACGACGAGAGACGAGCGCGGCGCGCGGGTCAGCGGTAGCGCGGATGCCACTCCGGACCGGTCCAGGTGGTCCACGTGACCGGCTCCAGGCGGACCAGCACGCGCGGGCGGTCGATCGTCCGCTGCGCGTAGCGCGGGCCCTCGGGCCCGAGGTAGCGGCGGGAGAGGCGGTAGGTCAGCTCGAGCAGGCCCGGGCTGGCGCTCGGCGCGATCGGCCCTTCCAGGACGACCGCGGTGGCCTGCACCTGGACTCGGGTGTGCGCCCGATGGACGTCGTCGGCCACGTGGAAGGCCACGCGCGGGTTGGTCCGGATGTGGGCGAGCCAGCGCGCGCGCTCGCGTCCGACGATGAGGAACGCGGTCCCGTCGAACTCGTACCAGACCGGCGCCACGTAGGGCCAGCCGTCGGGGGCGACGGTGGCGAGGCGACCGTTCCAGGCCTCGGCCAGGAACGCGGCCACCTCCGCGTCGGTCAGCGCGCCGATCTTCTCGCCGGGCTGGTAGGCCACGTCAGCCCGCCGCCCGGCGCGATTCGGCGCGGAGCCGCACCAGCAGGTAGAGCACGATGGCGAGGTTGAGCACGATGATCAGCACGCGGCTCGCTCCCGGCCGCTGGGTCGCCTCGTACACCTCGAGGGGCAGGAAGGACGCGGTGGCCACCACCGCCATGTACTCGGCCCAGTGGCGCCCGAGCAGGAGCCCGACGCCCTCGGTGGTGAAGATGGCCGCGTAGACGAACGTGCCGAGCCCGACCGCTCGGAGGGTGCGCGGGTTCACCGCGAGCAGGGTGGCGAGCGGCTGGACGATCCAGCGGTTGCCCGGGTGCAGGGGCAGGCCGCCGATCCACAGGCTGAACGTGTCCATCGCCCCGTCGCGGCTCAGGTACACCGCGCCCACTCCGGCGGCCAGCAGGATCACGCCCTTGACGAGCTTGAACAGGCCGATCAGCCGCAGCAGCGGGTCGCGATGCGGCCTCAGGCCCTCAGCCCTTGAGCATGAACTTCTGGAAGGTGTGGCACCCCGCGGGCACGCGACCACGGCTCTCCGCGAACGTCCACGTGACCTCCGCGACGTAGATGTCCCCGCGCGAGTCGACCGCGATGCCGTGCGGCGCCGCGAAGCTGCCGGGTGCGGTCGCCTCGGGCGTGCCCCAGCGGGTGAGCAGGCGGCCGTCCTTGTCGAACACGCTGACCCGCCCGTAGAGCGGCTGGTCGGTGGTGCGGCCCTGCCGCGGCCGCTTGTCGCCCTTGTGCCACCAGAGCTCCGAGACGTAGGCGCGCCCCTGGGGGTCGAAGACCAGGTGGGTGGGCCGCTGGGTGTCGGTCCACTCCGTGAGGTACTCGCCGTCGGGGCTGAAGATCTGGATGCGGTCGTTCTCGCGGTCGCAGACGAAGACGCGGCCGTCGGTGGCCACCGAGATGCCGTGGGGCAGGTAGAACTGGCCGGGGCCGGTGCCGGGCACGCCCCAGGAGCGCTTGCGCTCGCCGTTGGGCCCGAACTGGTGCACGCGGCAGTTGCCGTAGCCGTCGGAGACGTAGAGATCGCCCTTCGGCCCCACCGCGAGGTTGGTGGGTCGGTTGAAGCCGTCGGACGGCTTCGTGATCGTCATGTAGTCCTTGCCGTCGTAGCCGGTGTCGGCGGCCTGGTCCATCGTGCCGAGAGTCATCAGGAGCTTGCCCTTCGGAGTGAACTTCCGCACCGTGTGGTTGCCGTCGTCGGTGCAGTAGAGCATCTCGTCGGGGCCGACCGTGATGCCGTGGGTGCGATAGGTGAACTGCCCCTCGCCCCAGGAGCCGAGGAACTTGCCCTTCTGGTCGTAGGCGATGATGGGATGATCGCCGCGGCAGATCAGGTAGACGCGGTCCTCGCCGTCGACCGCCACCCCCGCCACGTCGCGGTGCGCGTAGCCCGCGGGCAGCTGCTCCCAGCCCTCGACGACCTCGTACTTCAGCGTGCTCGCTCCCGCCATTGGCGCTCTCCTCCCGTCGCAGGTGCCGGCGATCGGCCGGTCGAACTCAGCGGGCGATCGCGCTCTTCCGCGCGCCCGTTGCATGGAGGGAGCCTAGCGGATCACCCCTGCGACGGCAAGCCGGAAGGCGTCCGGCCGACCGCGCGATTCCGTCGCGACTCCTCCTGCCAGGCGATGAAGCAGGGGAAGTGGCAGCCGATCGATCGCCGCCCTTCATCCTCGACCTCGTACTGGACTTCCGAGCTCTTCACCGCCTTGCCGCACACGCAGCACGTCCCTCCCGACCCGTGGCCGGCCCAGGTCACGTCGCCCCGGATCGGAGCCAGGTTCCCGCCGGCGAGGAGCGCTCGCGCGATCTCGTTCAGGCCCGGGTCGGCCTCGCCCGGGACACCGGAGAAGGGGTTCACCTCCGGCTCGCCGCGATGGGGCAACGCGCATGGGCCAGGAGCGTGCGATTCGCGGGCGAGGGTGCCGAGCTCGGTGGGTGTGTCCATGGGACTCTCCGGGAGGTCGAGCAATCAACGCCCCGAGCCGAGGCCGCGACGCCCGTCGCGTCA
>Ga0070660_100000967_pt1 | contig 19218 bp, 18 predicted proteins | sample KBSC33metaG_FD_64670 | JGI IMG/M metagenome (GOLD analysis project Ga0070660, IMG submission 64670) | Corn rhizosphere microbial communities from Kellogg Biological Station, Michigan, USA - KBS C3-3 metaG | ecosystem: Host-associated > Plants > Roots > Rhizosphere > Soil ... | reverse complement strand
GGGCTGTAAGAGCTGAAACGACAGGACAGCTGTCCTGTCGTTTCAGCTCTTACCGCATTGTCCTCTCGGCGCCTCTGGTCGATCGCCACTGGCAAACACGACAACGCGGTGCAGGAGGCGCGCCCGGACGGCGTCTCCTGCCCGCGTCGTGTGCCGAACGAACCGCCAGGGTCAGGCGGCTCGCGGTTCGGCGAAGGCGAGGCTCACGGCGCGGCGAGCCTGGCGCTTGAGGGCGCGATGCACGGCACGCGCGTAGTGAATGAAGTTGCTCCCCGCCCACGGATAGCGGAGAAAGAATTCAGCCGGCAGCATGTCGGCCTTGAGACGGTTGCACCTCGGACACGCGGCAACGACGTTGCCCGGCGTGTGGGCGCCGCCCTTGGCGAGCGGATGCACGTGGTCGAGCGTCGCGTGTGCGTAGTCGAGCGGAGCGGCGCAGTACACGCAGCGCTGTCCGCAGTCGCGGATGGCGGCGAGCTTGATGGCGCGTTTCTGCTCTGAGGGAAAGATGCGGCGCACTCGGCGGAAGACTCGGCGGTGCGTGCGGGGAGGGATGACGCGGTGACCGTGTCGAGCGGGCAATCTCACCTCGCTGGAAAAGACGACACCCCGCGCAGGGAGGGAGTCCCTGTCGCGGGGTGTCGCGCATCGTGGTCGGTGTGGCGGCGCCGGGGGAGGCGTCGAGCGTCGTGCGCTCGAGTCGCGCGCTGCGTCAGTCCGTGCTGAGCTGCTGCGAGCATTGGCCTCCGGTTACGTCGGAACGGCGGTGAACCACTCGTCGCGCTATTAGTGCAGCGGATATGCCACGCGCGCAAGAGCCGGACGATGCGCGGCGGCACCATTCTATGTTTGCGACGACGAAGCGCGGCGGTCGGTAACGCCCGCGCGGCGCTCCTGGCGCTTCCGTGCCACCACGGGGTCCCGCAGGGCGGAAATGATGCGGGCGGCGTTCATGTCGAGCACCGTGCGGTCGGGCATCTCGGAGCCGCCGAAGGGGAGCGGGATGTCGAATCCGTCGCCGTGCCGGCGTGGGATGACGTGCACGTGGTAGTGGAAGACATCCTGTCCCGCCGCGACGCCGCTGTTGATGACGAGGTTGAGCCCCTCCGCTCCGGCGACGTGCTTGACCACTGGCGCCAGCTGCATCGAGACCTGGAACAGGTGCGATGCGAGCGACGCCGGAATGTCCTCGAGCGACTCGTAGTGCTCGCGCGGCACGACGAGCACGTGTCCGGCATTCACCGGCTGGATGTCCATGAACGCCACCACCTCGGCATCCTCGAAGCACATGGACACCTCACCGGCGCCGTGAATCAGGTCACAAAAGGGGCAGGTATGGCTGGTGGCCGGTGGCATGGATCCTCACTGGTGAGAGAGCACGGTTGAAAACGCACACCGGATGCCACGCCGCCCGCCCTCACCGCCGCGCGGCGCGGGAGTCGGTCATTCGCGGCACTTGCCTCCGCTCAGCGAGATCCTCGGCGGTTGACGCACGATGCAGCTGCTCATCATCCCCGACTCGAGGTTGTACTCCTTCTCGGCGGCCTCGAGCTCGGCGAGCTTGCGGAAGAGCGCGATGGTGTCGGTGGTGGCGGCACAATAGGCGATGAAATCGCGCGGGCCGCCGCAACTGCGCCAGCCAAGGGGCGCCGTCCGGCACTGCGCCAGCGAATCGCAGCCGTCCGTACGCGCCAACGCGCGCGCCTCGCGCTCGAGGCGCGTAAGGCGCTCCTGCATGGCGACGTTGGTGTCCTGCACGGTGGCAGGAAGAGCCGCGGAGTCACGCGATCGGATGAGGACCGAGCCCACCGATCGCGTGGAATCGGCGCCGTTGTCGCGACGAGCGCACGCGGCGAGCGTCGCCGAGCTCGCGACGAGCAGCAGGGTGCACGCCGCGCCACGAAACATCACTTCACGAGGCCCTCGCGATCGTAGACGACGCGTCCACCGACCATGGTCAGCATGATGCGGGCATCGCGAATCGTTGCTGGCGGCACACGGGTGAGGTCACGGTCGATGAGCACGAGATCGGCGAGCATTCCGGGCGCGAGCATGCCGAGCTCCGTCTCGCGGAAGGCAGCGTAGGCGCCACCACTGGTGTAGGCTCGCAGTGCCTGCTCGACGGTGATCTTCTGCTCCGGTACCCAGCCATCGGGATGCCTGTCGTCCAGCGTGCGTCGCGTGACGGCTGCGTAGATCCCCTCGAGCGGGGTGGCGGGCGCGACGAACCAGTCGCTGCCGAAGGCGAGCGTTGCGCCCGCATCGAGGAGCGACTTGAACGCATACGTCCCCTTCGCGCGCTCGGGGCCGATGACCTTGTCGGCCCAGCGCCCGTCGTCGATGGCGTGATAGGGCTGCATGCTGGCGATCACGCCGAGCGCGGAAAAGCGCGGGATGTCGGAAGGTGCGATGTGCTGCGCGTGCTCGATGCGGAACCGGCGATCGCGCGCGCCGTTTTCGCGCTCGACGCGCTGATAGATGTTGAGCTGGGTGCGGATGGCGCTGTCGCCGATGGCGTGCACCATCACCTGGAGCCCTGCCTTGTCGGCGCCCGACGTCCATGCGTAGAGATCGTCCGGTGTGTTGACGAACAGACCGCGATCATCCGGCGCGTCGGTGAACGGCTCGAGCATGGCCGCGGTGTGCGAGCCGAGTGAACCGTCGACGAATCCCTTGAGGCCACCGATGCTGAGCCACGCGTCGCCGCGGCCCCGCTCGACCACGGTGTCACGCAGGCGCGCCCAGCTGGCGAGCGGCACGGCGGCGGCGATGCGCGTGCGCAGCGCTCCGAGCTCGTGCGCGCGCTCGAACACGGCAAGGTCGCCCCAGCCGCCCATGTGGTCCACGCTCGTCACGCCTCGCTCGGCGACGTAGGTCATCGCGCTGTCGAGCGCGCGGAGGCTCATCTCCACCGTCGGATCGGGAACGGCGGACATGAGCCCCATCGCGTTGTCCTTGAGGACGCCGGTCGGCTCGCCGCCCGCATCGCGGACGATGGTGCCGCCCTCGACGTCCTTCGTGTCGCGCGTGATGTGCGCGGCGCGGAGGGCGAGCGTGTTGGCGAGGTTCATGTGCCCGTCGAGGCGGTTGATCCAGACGGGATTGTTCGGCGTGACGGAGTCGATCCAGCTCCGCTCGGGGAGCTCGCCGCCCCAATTGGTGTGATCCCAATCGCCGTTGAGAATCCACGTGCCGGGAGGCAGGGTCGCCGCGTAGTCACGGATGCGCCGGATGAACTCGGCCTTCGTCCTGGCGTCGCGGAGCTTCACCGACGAGAGCGCAAAGCCGCCATCGAGAAAGTGTACGTGCGAGTCGATGAAGCCCGGTGTGACCATCATGCCATGGGCATCAATGACTCGCGTGGCCGGCGTCACGCGCTTGCGGATCGCAGCACTGGCCCCGACTGCCGCGATGCGGTCGCCCTCGATGAGGACGGCGTCGGCCCAGGGCCGGCGCCGGTCACCGGTCCAGACGCGGGCGTTGACGATGGCGAGCGCACCGACGGGCGCCGGCGCCGGCGCGAGGGTGGCGGACGCGGACGGCTGCTGCATGGCGCGGACGGGGAGCGGAAGCGCAAGGGCCAGCGCGAGGAGGCGCGCGGCGCGGAGACAAGTCGACATGCAGGAGAGTGCGCCGGGCGAGCGCCGGACGGAAGGGGTGCTTGACGGGTGACCCGTCGTCCGGCGAGCGTTCCATATGATCGCTACCTCCATCTGGTTCTGGGTCGGCTTCATCGCGTTCGTCCTCGCGATGCTCGCGCTCGACCTTGGTGTCTTCAACCGCACGCCACACGTCGTGCGCGCGCGCGAGGCGGCGATCTGGACCGCGGTCTGGGTGGGGCTCGCCCTGCTCTTCGCCCTCGGCCTCGCCATCTTCGAGACGCACCAGGCGGCGCTCACATTCCTCACGGGCTACGTGATCGAGGAGTCGCTGAGCGTCGACAACATCTTCGTCATCGTCCTGATCTTCCAGTACTTCGCCGTACCGCCGCAGTACCAGCACCGCGTGCTGTTCTGGGGCATCCTTGGCGCGCTCATCATGCGCGGCCTGTTCATCGCGCTCGGTGCGGCGCTGCTCGCGCGGTTCGAGTGGATCATCTACATCTTCGGCGGGCTGCTCGTCGTCACCGGCATCCGGATGGCGGTGAAGCAGGACGAGGAGTTCGACGCGAGCCAGAACCCGATCGTGAAGCTCGTGCGGCGCTTCCTCCCGCTCACGGAGGGCTACCATGGCAAGCACTTCTTCGCCGTGGAGAACGGCCGCCGCTACGCGACACCGCTGCTCCTCGTGCTGGTGCTGGTGGAAGGGACGGACCTGATCTTCGCCGTGGATTCCATTCCGGCGATCTTCGGCATCACGCGTGACCCGTTCCTCGTCTTCACGTCGAACATCTTCGCCGTGCTGGGGCTGCGCTCACTGTTCTTCCTGCTCGCCAGCGTGGTGACGAAGTTCCACCTGCTGAAGTACGGGCTGGCGGTGATCCTCACCTTCGTGGGCGTGAAAATGCTGATCGAGAACTGGGTCCACATCCCGATCCTGCTCTCGCTCGGCGTGGTGGTGGTCGTGCTGGCCGCCTCGATCGTGGCGTCGCTCAAGTGGCCGAAGGCGGCACCGGCACTGGAGGGGACGACCGGGTCGATCTTCGGGCGGGAGCCGAAGGGCTGAGCTGGCGAAGGGCGGCTGTCGAAGGGCAACCGCCGCATCACGCGCTGCATCCCGCCGGGTCCCGGTACGAAGTACCGGGTGCGGTCGTTGTAGTTATCGACGTTCCAGCGCGTCCCGAACGTCGAGCAAAATCTCGAAGTAGAGCTGTTCGCGACGATACGCGAAATCGAGCGTGGCCATCTGGGCGTCGTCACCGGCTGCCTTCGCCCGCTCGAATGCTTCGCGGTACATGTCGTCGATGTTGGCGAGGATTCGTTCGCGGGAGCGGGACATGCTGACCTTCTGGATGGCTTGGGAAGTGAGACGGGGCGGCTCGCCGGCGGCGCGCTCGAGCTGCTCCTCGGTCGGCTCAAGCAGGTAGCGCTGGGCCGCGTTGAGCAGGTTGCGACGAGAAGGAAGCGGAGGAAGCAGCGGTTCCATGCGACGGGAGCAGATCTTCGAGCGGGACGACTACCGATGTGTGTACTGCGGGGAGCGGTTCGACGTTGGTGAGCTCACCGTCGATCACGTGCAGCCGCGAATGCGGGGCGGTGACCGCTCTTCGGGGAACCTAGTGACGGCATGTTGTGCCTGCAACGCTCGCAAAGGGGGAGCACGGCTGGCGGAATTCCTGCGCGCAGATCCGGTAGCACGAGAGAATTTTCTGCGGCTGGCGAGGAGTGTCGTGTGGAGGAGGATTGTGAGAGAGATCGAGCAGGGGTGAGGACTGACGAGTGCGTGACTGACTCGCGACTGGAGAACTGCCCGACTCACCACGCGCGACCGCCGTCCGTCGTCGTCTCTCGCAGCCAGCGGCACGTTGGAGATGCCGGAATCATGGGTCCCGGTACGCCGTACCAGGTACCTGATACGGCAGTTGCAGTTTCCATGGTTGACACCCCGCTCCCAGCACACGATCGTCCCCCATGCTTCCGCGCCGGCTCGGCTCGCTCCACCTGGACACCATCGACGTCGAGTCGCCGCGCGGTGCGGCGGTGCTGTGCCTGCATGGGCTCTTCGCGGGCGGTTGGGTCTACGAGCGCTTCCTGCCCCTCATCGCCGAACGAGGCCATCCGGCCGCGGCGCTGAGCTTTCGTGGCCACCCCCCCGCGCCGCCGATTCCCGCCATCGGCCGAACATCGATCGCCGCCTTCTGCCACGATGCCGCCGAAGCGGCGAAGGCGCTGGACCGGCCGATCGTCATCGGGCATTCGCTCGGTGGCCTCGTCGCCTTGCTGCTCGCGTCGAGAAACCTCGTGCGCGCCGCCGTGCTGGTGTCATCGGCGCCGCCGCGCGGCATCAGGGTGCTGAGCCTGCCGCTCCTGCTGCGCATGCCGCGCTACCTCCCCGCCCTGGTCCTCTCGCGAGCGTTCCTGCCGCGCCCGCGCGACCTGGATGCGCTGGTGCTGAATCGCGTGCCGGCGGGTGAGCGCGAGCAGCATCGGGTGCGCTTCGTACCCGACAGCGGCCGCGCCGCGCGACAAGCCGCACTCGGCACGAACGACGCGGACCTCACGGCAACACGAACTCCACTGCTCGTCGTGAGCGGCGACGAGGACCGATTCGTCCCGCTCGGTGTGGCGCGACGGATCGCCCAGCGCTTCGACGCACCGCTCCACGTCGCGCGCGGGCACGGTCATTTCCTCTTCGGCGAGGCCGGTTGGGAGACGCATGCCGCGACGATTCTCGACTGGATCGGCCAACTGCCGCCCGCCGTGCGCGGCGGGGCGCTCGCCACGCGGTCCACCACCGATCCCGCGAACCATACCCCGGTCCGCCGGATTGGTGCGCAGGACAATCCTTCCACCGCACCATCATGACCGATCAGGACATCGCCGCCCGGAAGTACGCGCATCCCGAAGCGCTCGTCAGCACCGACTGGCTGGCGCAGCACCTCGAAGACCCGAAGGTGCGCGTGCTGGAGAGCGACGAGGATGTGCTGCTGTACGACATGGGCCATATCCCGGGCGCGCTGAAGATCGACTGGCACATCGATCTCAATGATCCGGTGATGCGCGACTACATCGGTCGCGAGCAGTTCCAGGGGCTGCTGCGGAGGCTCGGAATCGATGAAGGCACGACGGTCGTGTTCTACGGCGACAAGAACAACTGGTGGGCGACGTACGCGCTGTGGGTGTTCGAGCTGTTCGGCTTTCGCAACGGGAAGATCCTCGACGGCGGCCGCGCGAAGTGGGAGGCGGAAGGACGGCCGATGGTCACCGACGTCCCGAAGGTGAAGCCATCGCAGTACGTGGCGTCCGAGCGCAACGACGCGCGCATCCGCGCTTTCATGCCGCAGGTGCTCGAGCACGTGCGCGCGCACGGCAAGCTGGTGGACGTGCGCTCGCCAGACGAGTTCAGCGGCGCCAAGCTGCACATGCCTGACTATCCGCAGGAGGGCGCGATGCGCGGTGGACACATCCCGGGGGCGCGCAATGTCCCGTGGTCACGCGCCGCCAATGCGGATGGGACATTCAGGAGCGCCGACGAGCTGCGTGCGCTCTACGAACGAGAAGCAGGCCTGCAGCGCGGCGACGACGTGGTGGCATACTGCCGCATCGGCGAACGCTCGTCGCATACCTGGTTCGTGCTCAAGTACCTGCTCGGCTACGATCAGGTCCGAAACTATGACGGAAGCTGGACGGAATGGGGCAATGCCGTCCGCGCTCCAATCGAGAGGTAGCGATCGATGACGCACGACACGACGAACTCAAGCTCCGGCAGCACGGCGACCGCGCCCGCGAGCGCGCCACGGCGCGAGGCCCGCGTCGACGTCACCTGGGCGGGGGACCATCGGTTCGACGCGGGACGACCAGGCGGGCCGACGATTCGGCTCGACGGTGATGGAACCACCGGGCAATCGCCGGTGGACGGGCTCCTGAGTGCTCTCGCTGCATGCACAGCCGCCGATGTGGTGGACATCATGGCCAAGCGACGCACGCCGGTGGAGCGACTGCGAGTGGAGGCGCGCGGCGAGCGACGCGAGGACCTGCCCCGCCGGTTCATGAAGGTCGAGCTGCGCTACATCGTGGATGGCGCGGGAATCGATGCGTCGCACGTCGAACGCGCGATCGCGTTGTCGCACGAGAAGTACTGCTCGGTCGGAGCGACGCTGGCGAAGGATCTCGTGATCAGTTCGGTGGCGGTGGTGAATGGAAAAGTCGGCGCGGAACACGATCACCACTGAGAACAGCTACCAACGAACGTACTTCGTACTTCGTACCGCGTACTTCGTACGAATGATGGTTTGAAGTTGGGAATCGTTATTCGTTCGACTTTACCTTCGTCACCTCTCCCCAGCAGGAGCAGCCCTCGGACTTCAGGCCCTCGGCGAGCTTGGCGCGAAGTGATTCTGGAGCGTCGAGCTGGGCGCGGAGCTTCGCCACCGCCTCGAGGAAGCACGACTGGTAGTCGGAGTAGCCGCGACAGGTCGTGCACGACGCCATGTGCGCATTGAGACGCGCGGCGCCCTCGGGAGTGAGCTGGTCGTCCAGGTAATCCCACAGGTGACGCACCACATCGGCGCACGTGGCCGAGAGGCCGAGCGCCTCGAGCTGGCCCTGCTGCGGCGCGCTCATCGCGTGCCCTCCGCGCTGGCCGGAGTGAGGCCGTACTCGGTGGCGAGCGACGCGAGCTTCTCCTGAAGCAACCGTCGTCCGCGGAACAGTCGCGAGCGCACCGTGCCGATCGGCACGCCCATCACCTCGGCGGCCGAGTCGTAGCTCAGGTCTTCCACGTCGACGAGGAGAACCGCGGACCGGAACGGCTCGGCGAGCTCGTCGATCGCCTCGCGGAGCGCGGGTCCGATGTCGAGCCGCGCGTAGAGGTCGTCGTAGCCGTGCTCGCGCGCCGCGGCATACACCGAGCCGGCGGCCAGCGCGTCCTGCTCGCCGTCCTCGAGGTCGACGGTGGGACGCTGCCGCTCGCGCGACCGGAGAAAAACGTTGCGGCAGATGGTGAACAGCCACCGCCGACAATCGGTGCCGGGAATGAAGGTGTGCCACGAGCGATAGGCGCGGAGAAAGGTCTCCTGCACCACATCATCCGCGTCGGCCTCGTCTCGGGTGAGCGAGAGCGCGAATCGGTAGACATCGTCGAGCCACGGGAGCGCTTCGCGCGCGAACTCGGCATCGCGCTGCGCGGTCGACGCAGCGGGAGAATCAGGGGGCGACGCGAGCATGGTCATGGCAAGGCTCATTTAGTTTACAAGTCAACTATACATCAAACGAACTGGTTTGGCAAGGGCGACGGCCCGTGGACCGTGGACCGTGGACCGTGGACCGTGAACCGTGAACCGTGAACCGTGACGGCGGTGCTGGTCACCCCACCGTTATGTTCCGCCGATGCGCGCGCGATTGCTGGCGGCGTTTGCCGCCGTGTATGTCATCTGGGGATCCACTTACCTCGCGATCCGCTTCGCCGTCGAGACGCTGCCGCCGCTCCTCATGGCGGGAGCGCGCTTCACCATCGCGGGGCTCATCCTCCTGCTCTGGTCGCGGTTCGTCCAGCATGCCCGACGTCCCTCGCGCAGTGACTGGCGCACCGGGCTCGTGAGTGGCGCCCTGCTCCTGCTCGGCGGCAACGGCGCCGTGGTATGGGCGGAAACGCGCGTCCCCTCCGGCATCGCGGCGCTGCTGGTGGCCGTGGTGCCGCTGTGGATGGTGCTGCTCGACTGGTGGCGGCCGGGTGGACGGCGGCCGGGCGCGCCCGTTTTCGTCGGTCTCGGGCTGGGGCTCGTCGGGCTCGGGCTGCTCGTCGGTCCCGATGCGTTGCATGGCGGGGGCACCGGCGCCGTGAACACAATCGGCGCGGTGGTGCTCATCGCCGGCTCGCTCTCGTGGGCGATCGGCTCACTCTTCACCAAGCAGGCGCCGCGTCCCACCACGTCGATCAACGGGTCCGGGACGCAGATGTTCGCCGGCGGACTCTGCCTGCTCGCCGCCGGGACCTTCGGCGGCGAGCTGGCGCGACTCGATTTCGCGCACGTCGCCGGCCGATCGGTGATCGGATTCGCCTACCTGGTGACTTTCGGCTCGCTGATCGGCTTCACCGCGTACTTCTACCTGCTCTCGCACACCACGGCCGCGAAGGCGGCGACCTACGCATACGTGAATCCGGTGGTGGCGGTGCTGCTCGGTTGGGCATTCGCGCACGAGCCGCTGACCATGCGAACCGTGCTTGCCGCCGCGGTGATCCTCGCCGGCGTCGCGATCATTACGGTGGCGCGCGACAGTCGGGTCAGTCCGCGCGTCGAACGACGCGAGGCAGCCTGACCTCGAAGGTACTGCCTTCGCCGACCACGCTCTGAGCGGTGACGTCGCCGCCGAGCAGGCGCGCGAGCCGCCGCGAGACGCTGAGCCCGAGACCCGTGCCGCCGACGCGTCGCGAGGCGGCCTGCTCCACCTGCCAGAAAGGCTCGAACACGCGCTCGAGATGCTCGGCCTGGATCCCGATCCCATCGTCGCTCACCGTGAACACGACGTCGTCACCGTCGAGGCGCGCGGCGAGGGCAACGCGGCCGCGATCGGTGAACTTCACGGCGTTGCTCAGCAGGTTGACGAGAATCTGACGCAGCTTGAGCACGTCGGTGATCATGCGCAGCGGCGCTCCATTCACGGCGGGCGGCGCCACGATCTCGAGGGAAAGCTCGCGCGCCGCGCCAAGGGGGCGCACGAGCGACATGGCATCATCGAGCACGGACGCGACATCGACTTCCGCGATGGCCACCTGCTCGCGTCCCGCCTCGAGCCGCGTGAAGCTCAGCACCTCGTCGATCAGCCCGAGCAGGTGGACGGCGCTGGCGTGGATGCGCAGGAGCTGGCGCTGCTGTGACTCGCTCACCGGGCCGGTAATGCCGTCGCTCAACAACTGGGTGTAACCGAGAATGGCGTTGAGTGGCGTGCGGAGCTCGTGGCTGATGCTGGCGAGGAACTCGGACTTCGCGCGGTTTGCTGCGGCAGCGGCCTCGAACAGCTCGGCATTCTCGATCGCGAGCGCGCTGCGGCGGCACAGCTCCTCGGCGATCGGAAGATCACGATCGGTGAACCGGCGTCCCGACTCGGCGGCGATGAACGAGATCGCGCCGAGCGTACGTCCATGCGCGCGCATCGGGATGATCATCGCCGAGTGCATGCCGATCTCGCGCAGGAGGGCGAGATGCGTTTCGTCATGCGCCACGCTGGCGAGCAGCTGGTCGGAAACGTCGGAATAGACCTCGGAGCGGCCAGTGCTCACGACGCGGGACGCTCCGCTGGGAGTCTCGGGAGCATTGGGGTAGCGCGCGACCATTTCGCGCGCTGCCCGCTCGCGATCCGGGTCGGTGTGCGCGACGGCGAGGGTCTCCAGCGCGCCATCGCGGGTCTTCACGAGCACGGAGCACCAGTCGGCGAGCGCCGGCACGGCGAGGTGGGCGACCGTGTTGAGCGTGGTGCGATAGTCCAGCGACTCGGCGAGCACCCGCCCCGCTTCGGCGAGCAACAGGTTCGCCTGCTCGCGCTGCCGGCGCTCGGTGATGTTGGTGGCAATGCCGACGATGCCGCCCACGACACCCAGCGCGTCGCGCCAGATGCCGCGTGAGGCGAGGAACCAGCGCCCGACACCATCCACGACGATCCGCTCCTCGCGCTGGATCGTGCGCCCCGTTCGTACGACTTCCTCCTCCACCTCGCGCAGCTCGGCGGCGAGACTCTCGTCGAGGAAGTCCGCACTGACGTGCCCGATCACCTCGTCGGGCGTACGATGCAGCGCGGCGGCGCCTACCGAGTTGATGGTGAGGAACCGTCCCTCGAGGTCCTTGACGAAGATCGCGTCGCTGGTGTTGGTGAGGATGGCGTGCAGCAGCGCGCTGCTCTCGGCGGCGCGACGTTCAGCGTCGTGCCGCCTGGAGAGATCGCGCGAGTAGAGGGTGAGCACTGAGCCGGAGGGCACGATCCGCGTCTCGATCCAGCGTCCGAGCGGGATGGCGTGGCGCTCCAGGGTGACCGTACAGCCTTCCGCCGACGCGCGACGAAGTGCCGCGATGTAGGTCTCGGGGAGGATGCTGCCGAGCGCCACGTCGAGGCGTTCGCCGAGGATCGACTCGGCGCTGATGCCGGTACTTCGCAGGTATGCGGTAGCGAGCCGGTTGAGGTAGAGCACGCGAAGCTCCCGGTCGACGACGGTCACGGCGTCGGGCAGCGCATCGAGCACTCCGGCGAGGATGGCCGGAGGCACGCGGGGCGGGTCGGGGGCGTCAGGAGACATCGCGTGGCCCTCGAGTGCGCCGTGGTGGAACGGGAAATCCACCACGGCGTCGGTCACTGGTGGCGTCCGGAAATCCAGCCCTCACGCACGGCGAGCTGCGCCGGGGTCGCGCCGGGCAGCTCCTCGATCCGCCAGCGCTCGTCGCGGACGAGGCGGAGGCCGGCGCCGGCGAGCAGCGCGTCGTAGTCGAGATCCGCGGTGCCACCGACATAGCGCTCGAACCACGGGTGCATGTCCTCGCCCGCGACCCGGCTGGCGGCCCGCTCGACATCGCCTTCCGTGTAGCCACGCCCCTGCAGGTAGTACGATGCGTTGGGCGCATCCCACACCATGTGCTTGAGCGTGTTGAACACGTCGTCGAGCGATCTCCGGTTGCCCGACTTCTGCCGGAGATAGAGATCCAGGTAAAGCGCCAGGCCGGCGCCCTTGGTGTAGTAGCTGAAGAAGGTCTGGCTGCCGTTGGTGGGCTGCTGCTGCACGGCGCCGTCCCAGAACGGCGCGTGGAAGGACGCCATGCGCGCGGAGACTTCCTTCCGACCGGGCGCAGTGAGGTTCTGCCGGATGAGGTTGGCCATCGAGCGATAGAACTCGTCGCGATCGGTGATGCCGCCGCGATGAAGAGCAGCCATCCCGTAGTACTGCGTCCAGCCTTCAGCGACCCACAAGCTTGGTTGATACTGTTCCCGCGTGTAGTCGAAGGGACCGAGGGCGACGGGACGCACACGCTTCACGTTCCAGACGTGAAAGTACTCGTGCGCGGCGGTGCCGATGCCGGGCAGCACGACGAGCGAATCCACCCATGGCCGCCGATCGATGATCTGGGTGGAGTAGAGATGCTCCATCCCGTCGCCGCCGGCGTAGCCGATGTGGAAGAGGAAGGTGTAGTGGTCGAGCGGTGGCGGCGAGAATACGGAGTTCTCGTAGCGAACGATCTTCTCGACGTCACGCACGAAACGCTCGCGCACTCCTGCGGGCGGCGCGCCGTTGTGGTGCACCATCGTGCGGTAGGTGCGACCATCGACGACAAACGAGTCCACCATGAACGCCGGCGCCACTTCGGTGGGCGTGTCGATCAGGCGGTCGTAGTTCTCGAAGCGGTAGTCGCGCTGATCCGGCGCGCGGGTGTCGCCATTGATGATGTGCCAGCCCTCGGTCGGCGTGATGGCGAGGGTGACCGGGTCCTGCTTGTGGCCTTCGACGTACATGAACAGCGCGGCGCCATTCCAGTTGGCATGCGCGGTGTCGAGCACGCTGAAGGTTCCGGAGAGGCTGTTGTCGAACGAGCGGTAGCGGACACGGACGCCCGTGGTGCCGCGGGTGCCCACCACCCAGCGCGAGCCGGTGGTCTTGGTCCACGGCAGCGTTCTGCCGGAGGGATCGGTGACGACGAAGTCCTGGATGTTCTTGGCGAAGTCCATCTTCGCGTAGCGGCCGGGCGACCATACGGGCAGCTGCAGCGGGAGGGAATCACCGCGAATGCCGTCCACGTCGACGGCGACCTCGTAGAGGTGCGCGGCCGGATCAGGCATCGCAACGCGATAGGCGATTCGATAGGGCAAGAGCTTCTGCGCGCCGAGTGGCGCGGCGGCGATCAGGGCGGTGAGTACGAGCAGCCGAGTTGGCGTGAGGCGCACGATGCAGTCGGTAGAGGGTTCACCTGCTGCCTGAACCTTCAGCGCGGGCGGTAGCCGCGCAAGCGCGCCGGCCGCTATCGGCCCTCGAAGGTGGGCCGGCGCTTCTCGCGGAAGGCAGTCATCGCTTCGGCGACGTCGGTCGTGGTGAAGCAGTATTTGATATGGACGAGCTCTTCGCGAAGGTGCGCGTCGAGTGGCTGATCGAGCGCGTGGACGAGCAGGCGCTTCGTGAGGGCCTGCGCCACGGGCGCGCCGGCAGCGAGGCGCGAGGCATAACCCGCGACCGCATCGGCAAAACCCTCGTCGGGCGCGACGATGGCGACGAGCCCGATGCGTTCGGCTTCCGCGGCATCCACGTCACGGCCGGTGAGCAGGATGTCGGTGGCGCGAGCGAGGCCGACGTGGCGGGGCAGGAAGTAGCTCACGCCGGCGTCCGGACTCAGGCCTCGGCGTACGTAGCCGGCGGTCATGGTTGCCGACGCGGCCATGAGCCGAATGTCGCAGGCGAGGGCGAGCCCGAAGCCGGCGCCGGCGGCGGGCCCGTTCACGGCGGCGATGACCGGCTTCTCGCAAGCGACCACGCGCTGCACCCATCGCCCGACCCAGGCATACGGATCGAGCCGCTCGGCGAGAGTGGCAGTGGGGATCTCGGGCGGTGCCGAGATGTCGAGGCCGGCGCAGAAGGCGCGGCCAGCACCGGTGATGACGACGACGCGAACCGTGTCCTCACCGGCGGCGGCGTCGAGCGCGCCGGCGAGAGCGGTGGCGAGTGCGCTGTTGACGGCGTTGAGCTTGTCGGCGCGGTCGAGCGTGATGGTGCGGACGCCCTCGGAGCTCGTTTCGATGCGGAGGTGGGGGTAGTCGGGCATGAGGAATCATGGGCTGATGGTCCGGCGCTGTCGAGCGCAAAGGCCGGGCGCGCCCCGATCGGTCTCTACGACGAAGGGAGAACTGCCATCACGATCGATAGAAGCACGGATTGAACGGACGAAGAGGAGAGAATCCGTCTCATTCGTGCAGGTGTCCGTCCTGATGGCAGTTCCCTTCTTCATTGGGACTAGTCACGCGCGGGTGGAGAGCAGAGCCCGGGAGGAGTGCCACCGGTGGCACTCCTCCCGGGCTGACGCTTACCGCGGATCGTCAACGGGAATCGCTCGTGCGACCTGGCGATCGAGTGAACGGGCGATCTCGGCGAGGCGGATGAAGTCGGCGCGGTAGCCGTCTTCGTCCGCGCCGCGAGCGTCGCGGGCGAGGGAGAGGACGTCGTCCCACGTCAGCGAACCCGAGTTCGGCGAATGGCGAAGGAGCATGCCGAAGCCGGCCACGGCGCTGGCGAAGCGCATCGACTCCGACGCGCCACGACGACCGACCGACGCGCGCACAGGCTGGGTGACGAGCATGCTGCGCTCGCCGTCCGGGGCCTTGTAGCGCATCGCCACCGTCAGCAGCTCGTCGCCGCGGCTGCGCGAGTCGGTGGGCTGCTGGTAGCGGAGGGGCGCCACCTCGGGAAGGTCGACGTCGAGCCGTACACCAGCGCGCACGATCTCATAGAGCGCGGTCACCGTGTGGCCGGCGCCGACATCGCCGGCGTCCTTCGCGTCGTTCGCGAAGTCCTCGTCGCGCAGCAGGCGATCCTCATACCCCAGCAGCCGATAGGCCTGCACCTTCGTCGGGTCGAACTCCACCTGCAGCTTGACGTCCTTCGCGACGGTGAGGAGGGTGCCACCCATTTCGCGGACGAGCATCTTGCGGGCCTCGAGGAGGTCGTCGATGTAGCCGTAGTTGCCGTTTCCGGCGCCCGCGAGCTTCTCCATCTTCGCATCCTTGTAGTTGCCCATGCCGAAGCCGAGGATCGTGAGGAATGATCCTTCCTTGCGGCGGTCCTCGATGAGCCGCACGAGCTCGCCGTCGCTCGACTGACCGACGTTGAAATCACCATCGGTGCAGAGGATGACGCGATTGTTGCCGCCGCGGATGAAGTTCTGGCGCGCCACATCGTAGGCGAGGCGAATGCCGGCGCCGCCGGCGGTGGATCCGCCAGCCTCGAGCCCGTCGAGCGCCTGGAGGATGCGCTGCTTGTCGCTGCCGGGCGTGGACGGCAGCACCAATCCGGCGCGACCGGCGTAGACGACGATGGCGACGTGGTCGTCCTCGCGCAGCTCGTTGACGAGGAGCGCGAGCGACTGCTTGACGAGCGGCAGGCGCCCGGGTCCGTACATCGAGCCCGAGACGTCGACGAGGAAGACGAGATTGCTCGCCGGGGCACGACGCATGTCCACGTCGCGCGCGCGGAGGGCGATCCGAACGAGGTCGTGGTTCCGGTTCCACGGCGCCGGAGCGAGCTCCGTGGTGATGCGGAGCGGCTCCGTACCCGACGGTGTCGGATCGTCGTACGGGAAGTAGTTCACCAGCTCCTCGATGCGCACCGCGTCGCGCGGCGGAAGCGAGCCGCGGGTGAGGAAGCGACGGACGTTGGTGTACGACGCGCGGTCCACGTCCACCGAGAAGGTGGAAAGGGGCGCGACGCGGGGTGAGCGGAAGGGATTCTCGCTGATCGGGTCGTACGCCTCGGTGTTCGCGCTGTCGGGCCACCCGCGCGGCCGCGGATATCGAGGACGGGGGTAACCGGGCTGACCGGCGACCGCGCGCTGCATCACGACCCCGCCCGCGATGCCACGCGCAGCGCCACCGGCGACCGGAGGGACGATGCTCTGCAGGTTGTTCGCGGAGGCCTGTGCGGTCACGGGTGCGGTGGTCACCGCTGAACCAACCGTGGCCGCCGGTGCGCCAGTAGTCGCGGCATCTCGCGTCTTCGACTCACCGGCAGTGGTGACGACGCTCTCGAGGCGCGTCGCCGCCGCGGCGAGCTGGATGTCGAAGTGCACCGTGTCGCCGCGCAGCGTGATGGTGACGTCGCGCGACTGGAAGCCGATGCGGGTGACGTGAATGGTGACGCGCTCCGATTGATCGGGAGACATGGAACGCGGAACGCGCAGTGCGTAGCGGCCATCCACTCCGGCGGTGGTGGAAGCGGCTCGTCCGTTTGCGCTGAGGGAGGCGCGGGCAACGGGATTGCCACTCCCGTCCGTCACCCGACCGACGACGGTCGTGGTAGCGGTGTCTCGCCGCACGCCGGGCGCGCTGGCGGCGAGCAGGGGCAACGACAACAGGGAGACGAAGAGCATGGCGCGCCGGGCTGGCAGGCGCATGATGTTGGAGCGCATGAGCGACCTCATGGAGGCGGGTTCGCCGAGGAGACGCCAGCCGAGCGTGGGCTTGCACATCGAGCGTCAGTCGAGGGGTCGGCGCGGGCCGCGAAAGGGGGCGCACGAGGGGCCGACCGGGCCTATATTGAAGGCTCCCCTTCCATCCACCGCCGTCATGCCCGCGCGACGACCCACCGATTCGAGCCGAAGCGCCAGAAGGAGCGGCACGCGCGGCGGTGCGCCGGTCGCCGATTCGGCGTCGGCAGCGCCGCACGGCTCGCGTCCCGAACAGGTGTATCTGCGACTCCGCGACCTGATCGTGCAGGGACTGCTCGCGCCCGGCAGTCGGGTGGTGGAGACGGAAGTCGCCAGCCGGCTGGGCGTGAGCCGCACGCCGGTACGCGAAGCGCTGCAGCGGCTGCAGCAGGAGGGCTTCGTCGTCGGCGCACCGGGCGCCCAGCAGGCGCGGCTCACGGTGGCGCCGCTCACGCGCGCCGATGTGCGCGAACTGCTCAACATCGTCGGCGAACTGGAGGGGCTCGCCGCGCGCTGGGCAGCGGCGCTTCCCGCGGCAGAGCGCCGCGCGCTGGCGAAGGAGCTCAAGGCACTGAACGCCGAGTTCCATCGCACCGGGCGCGCAGCGCCGATCGATCACGGAGGGCTGTACGAGGCCGACGAGCGCCTGCACCGGCGCATCGTGGAGGCATCGGCGGGCCCGCGACTGATCGCGCTGCACGACAGCGTGAAGCCGCAGGCGGAACGCTACATCCGCATGTACATCAGCATGCTGACGAGCGACCTGCGCGCGTCGGTGGCGGAGCACGACGCGATGATCGACGCGATCGAGTCGGGCCTGGCCGACGAAGCGCAGACGGCCGTGCAGGTGAACTGGCGCAACGCGGCAGAGCGGATCGCGAAGGTGATCGAGGTGGCGGGGGAGAGGGGGGCATGGTAGCTGGATCAACCACAACTCAAGTACTTCGTAGCAGGTACGTCGTACGCAGACCGACACCCAGACCTCTCCAATACGCCGCTGGTCTCCTCGCCGCGTAGCGTCCCATCCCGCAATGTAGAAGTGCATTGGACCAGGCGTCCGGCCGGGTCCCGGTACGTCGTACGAAGTACCTGGTACTGTAATTGTGGTCAGCCCCCCTCCAGCTCCTCCCTGAGCCTCAGATAGCTGTCGTACCGCGCCGCACTGATCTCTCCACGCGCGAGCGCATCGCGCACCGCGCATTCGGGTTCCACGCGGTGGGTGCAGTCGCCGAAGCGGCAGTCGGCGAGGAAAGGGCGGAACTCGGGGAAGCAGCGGTCGAGCTCAGCGGGGTCGAGCGCCCACATGCCGACTTCGCGCAGGCCGGGGGTGTCGGCGAGGTAGCCGCCTTCCGGGCCAGGCAGGGGATGGAGGTAGCCGCCGACGGTGGTGTGGCGGCCCTTGTTCACCGACTCGCTGATCTCGCCGACGCGCAGGTCGAGGCCGGGGAACATGGAGTTCATCAGCGACGACTTTCCGACGCCAGACGGGCCGGTGAGGACGCTCACCTTGCCGACGAGGGCATCGTGCAGGGTGTCGAGTCCCTCGTCGCGCTTGGCGCTCGTGTAGTGGATGGGGTAGCCCGCGCGCTCGTAGTCGCTCCAGCGTTCGCTCGCCACGGCGGCGCCGCCCGCCAGCTCCACCTTGTTGATGACGATGCGTGCCGCCAGCCCGTTCGCCTCGGCGATGACGAGAAAGCGGTCGAGCATGCGTGGGTGGGGCTCGGGATTCGCCGCGGCGAACACGATCACCACCTGATCCACGTTCGCGGCGACGACTCGCTCGCCGAATCCACCGCCAGGTGCGCGGCGCGCGAGGCGCGAGCGCCGCGGGAGGATGCTGGAGATCGTCCATGCAGCACCGCTGCCGTCCTGCTCGAGCATGACGCGGTCACCGATGGCGAGCTTCAGCGTATCGGCCGCGGTGGCAATGGTGTCGCGACGGAGCGACCCGTCGGCGCGTCGTCCCGCGTTGGACTTCTTCACGCGACCGCGAAGCGAAGCATCGACGATGTCACCCTCGTCGCGCTGCACCCGCCACACGCCGCCGGTCCCGCTGAGCACCACGCCGCTCATTCGTCGCGCATGGCGTCCCACCAGCGGCGAGTCGGCGTGCCGCCTTCATGCGCGGCGATCAGGTCGTAGAGCACACCGCGCACCTGGGCCAGCGACAGCGCGCCAAGGACGGCGCGCGCGTCGTCCTCGCGATCGGATTCAGCGAGGAAGTCGGACTCGAGATGGCCGATGGGCGAGGTGGCGCCGACGCGACTCCATTGCACGAAGAGGAGATACGCGCCCCAGGGCCGTTCGGTGTCACCGGTGGGTGCGGTGGCGATCTCCACGCTGTACGAGAGGCCGTCGCTCCCCTCGAAGGCGGCGGGGCGGCCGTGAACGGCGGCGTAGCCGCCGATGGTGTTGGCGTCGCCGCGCGAATGGTCGGCGGGGAGATGCTGCCCGGG
>Ga0070660_100000966_pt1 | contig 19231 bp, 21 predicted proteins | sample KBSC33metaG_FD_64670 | JGI IMG/M metagenome (GOLD analysis project Ga0070660, IMG submission 64670) | Corn rhizosphere microbial communities from Kellogg Biological Station, Michigan, USA - KBS C3-3 metaG | ecosystem: Host-associated > Plants > Roots > Rhizosphere > Soil ... | reverse complement strand
CGACCACGATCGTCAGCTTCTCCGACGACGTCGACGCCCGCAACGACTACGCCCCGTTCACCCCGGGCTTCACGATGGTCAAGTACGGCGACCTCGACGCGCTGCGGGGTGCGATGGGGGACGACGTCGTCGCGGTCCTGCTCGAGCCGATCCAGGGCGAGGGTGGCGTGCTGATCCCGCCGGACGGCTACCTGCGCGGCGTACGCGCGCTGTGCGACGAGTTCGGCGTGCTCATGGTGGCCGACGAGATCCAGTCCGGGCTCGCCCGCACAGGGCGGACCTTCGCGTGCGACCACGAGGACGTCGTCCCCGACGTCTACGTGCTCGGCAAGGCTCTCGGCGGTGGGCTCCTGCCGGTCTCCGCCGTCGCGGCCGACGAAGCCGTGCTCGGTGTCATCACGCCCGGCACGCACGGCTCCACCTTCGGCGGCAACCCGCTGGCTGCCGCGGTCGGCCACGAGGTCGTGCAGATGCTCGTCACCGGTGACTTCCAGCAGCGGTCCGCGGAGCTCGGGGCCCGGCTCGACGCCGGGTTGCGGGCGCTCGAGGGGCACGGCGTCGACACCGTCCGCAGCCGTGGGCTGTGGGCCGGGATCGACATCGACCCGGCGCTGATGACCGGGCGCGCGTTCTGCGAGGGGCTGCTCGAGGAAGGCGTCCTGGCCAAGGAGGCGCACGGACAGACCGTGCGGCTCGCTCCCCCGCTGGTCGCGTCCGAGGACGACATCGACCTGCTGGTCGAGGCGTTCGGCAAGGTCGCCACGCGCGGCTGACCGCAGCTACTCCTCGGGCGGTGTGTCCCTGCCCTCGGCGTCGTCGCGGTCGGCCCACTCCAGCAGCGTGCCGAGGTCGAAGACGTGGTCGTCGATGTCGTGGTGCAGGTCGCCGATCTCCGCGTAGCGCGCGGGCATCGTGGCGATCGTGAAGTCGTCGGGCTCGCAGTCGTCGACCTCGTCCCAGCGGATCGGCGCGCTGACGGTCGCCTGCGCGTTTCCGCGCACGGAGTACGCCGCCGCGATCGTGTGGTCACGGGCGTTCTGGTTGTAGTCGACGAACAGGTCGGCGGGGTCGCGATCCTTGCGCCACCAGGTCGTGGTCACGGCGTCGCAGCGGCGCTCGACCTCGCGTGCGAAGGCAAGCGCGGCCCGGCGGACCACCTTGTGGTCGCCGTCCGGGCGGATCCGCACGTAGACGTGCATCCCCTTGCCGCCGCTCGTCTTCGGGTAGCCGACCGCACCGAGCTCGTCGAGCACCTCGCGGGCGACGTGGGTGACCTGCTGCACCGTCGACCACGGGCAGTCCGGCCCGGGGTCGAGGTCGATGCGCCACTCGTCGGGCTTCTCGACGTCGGCGCGACGGCTGTTCCACGGGTGGAACTCCACGGTGCTCATCTGCACCGCCCAGATGACCTGGGCGATCTCGGTGACGCAGAGCTCGTCGGCCGTGCGCTTCCAGCGCGGGAAGAACACCTGCACGGTCTCCATCCACGGCGGAGCACCCCTCGGCAGCCGCTTCTGGTGCACCTTCTCGCCGGTGACCCCGGTCGGGAAGCGGTGCAGCATGCAGGGGCGCTCGCGAAGCGCGTTCACGACGCCGTCGGCCACCGAGAGGTAGTACTCCGCCAGGTCGAGCTTGGTCTCGCCGCGGGCCGGGAAGTACACCCGGTCGGGGTTGGAGATCCGGACCACCTTGTCGTCGATCTCCAGCTCGATCGCGTCGGCCATGGCTCGACCGTAGACGACGGGCCCGCGCGGTGCCTGCACGTCGTACCGTCATGGCCATGGGACGCAGGGAGCGGCTCGCGGCCGGACTGTACGTCGCGGTCGTCGCGGCCCTCGCCGGTGCGTCGTTCCACGACTCCGGGCAGGGCTTCTCCGCCGTCGAGGTCGCGGCGTTGGTGATGCTCCTGCCGACGGTGGTGGTGGCGCTCCCGGTGATCTACCTCGCCGGCGCGGCAGCGTGGTCACTGACCGACGCGGGCGACGGTGGGCCGATGTGGCCGGTGACCGTCGTGTTCGTGCTGCTGTTCGCCGGCGTCGCGGTGGCGAATCTCTGGCTGTTGCGACGGCTGGTCCGCGTGCGAACCTAGAGAGATGGACGAGGAGTACGCCGAGGACGAGCTGGCGTTCGTGCGCCACCTCGACTCCCTCGGTGTCCCGCATCCCTACGGGTCGTCCCGGCCGCGGGGGCTCGGCCTGGACCGCAACACCGAGGAGGGAGCCCTGCTGGCGTTCAGCGGTGCGCTTCGTCCGGACAACCCGGTGCACCGAGCCGTCGCCTGGGTGCTGCTGGCCGCCTTCGGCATCCCCGTCCTGCTGGCCCTGTTGCACGTCACCGGCGAGGTGCTCGGCCTGCTGGTCGGCTGAGGTCAGCCGACCCCGTGGCGGCGGATGAAGTCGAGGATGGGCTCGGCGAGCTCGGGACGGCAGACCACGAGGTCGGGCAGCAGCACCTCGGGCTGGTTGTAGACCAGCAGCGAACCGTCGATGCGGCTGGTGAAGAGGCCCGCGGCACGTGCCACCGCGACCGGCGCCGCCGAGTCCCACTCGTACTGGCCGCCGGCGTGCACGTAGGCGTCGGTGACGTCACGGGCGACCGAGATCACCTTGGCCCCCGCCGAGCCCATCGGCACCAGCTCGGCGCCGATCTCCTCGGCGAGAGCTGCGACGAACGCCGGCGGACGGGTGCGCGAGACGGCGATGCGTGGCCTGGCGGCGGTGCGCTGCGGCACGACGGGTGGCCGGCCGGTGTGGAACGTCGTCCCGAGCCCCGGCTGGGCGACAGCGCCGGCGACCAGCTCGCCTCCGGTCGTGCCGGTGCGGGCCCAGAGCGCCACGTGCACCGCCCAGTCGTCGCGGGGGACCTCGGAGTACTCCCGGGTGCCGTCGACGGGGTCGATGATCCACACCCGGTCGGCCGTCGACCGGTCGTGGACACCGGAGGTGCCGCGGTGCTCCTCCTCGCTGAGCACCGCGTCGTCGGCCCGGTGCTCGGCGAAGATCGCCATCAGCAGCTCATGCGAGGCCAGGTCGCCGGCGTCCTTGAGCGCCTTCCCCTCGAGGCCGCTCCCCCGCACCTGGAGGAGGAGCTCACCGGCCACCGTGGCGGCCCACGCGGCGAAGAGGTGGTCGTCGGCGAGCGCCTCCGCGGGCGGCGTACCGGGGTCGAAGCCGGAGGCAGAGTCAGTCACGGTCGGTCACCCTAGCCCGTCGAGGCGGCCCGAACGAGCACGAAAACCGCGTCGAGGCGGCGCAAGTGCGCAAGAAGTTGATCATCTGCGCCGCCTCGGCGGTATTGGCGTGATCATCTGCGCCGCCTCGGCGGGTGGGTCAGCTGTTGAAGCGCTGCTGGGTCTCGGCCAGGCCGTGCTCGATCAGGCACTCCACTGCGTCCGCCGCGGTGTCCACCTGCAGCGGCAGCACCTTCCGCTCGGCGCTGGAGTAGCTCGACAGCACGAAGTCGGCCGGGTCCTGTCGGCCGGGCGGTCGGCCGACCCCGACCCGCACCCGGTAGAAGTCGCCGGTGCCGAGGGAGGCGCGGAGCGAGCGCAGCCCGTTGTGGCCGTTGTCGCCGCCGCCGAGCTTGACCCGCATCGTGTCGAAGGCGAGGTCGAGCTCGTCGTGGACCACCACCAGGTGGTCGGGCACGACGTCGTAGAACTTCGTCAACGTGGACACGCCGCCGCCCGACTCGTTCATGTACCCGCGGGCGCGACCGAGGACCACCTTCGGCGCAGGCGCTCCCGGAGGAGCCAGCCGCCCCTCGAGCACCTGGGCACGTCCAGACTTGTGCGCCCGCAACGATCCGCCCATGCGACGGGCCAGCTCGTCGACGACGAGGTACCCGACGTTGTGCCGGTGGCCGGCGTACGTCGGGCCGGGGTTGCCCAGCCCGACGACCAGCCAGGTGTCGGAGTCGATCACGTCGCCCACGTCGGGATCGGTGCGCCTGCGCAGCCTCACTCGGAGTCGGCAGACCCCTCGGCCGCAGCCGCGCCGGCCGCGTCCCCGCCGCCGTCACTCTCCGCCTGGGGAGCCTCGTGCTCGATGCCGGCCTCGGCCTCGGCCTCGGCGAGCTCGGACTCGACCTCCTGCTCCGTCGGCGCGTGCGTCACGTTGACGATCAGGGTCTCCGGGTCGGTCAGCAGCGTCGAGCCCGACGGCAGCACCAGGTCGGAGGCGAGGATCTGCGTGCCGACCTCGGCGTCCTCGATCGAGACCTCGATGTTCTCGGGGATGTGCGTGGCCTCGGCCTCGAGCGAGATGACGTTCTGCTCGGTCACCACGAGGGCGTCGGACTTGGCCTCTCCGACCACGTGGACGGGAACGTCGACGGTGACCTTCTCGCCCTTGCGGACGGCCACGAAGTCGATGTGCTCGAGGAAGCCCTTGATCGGGTCGGCCTGGACCTGCTTGGTCAGCGCCAACTGGACCTTGCCCTCGATCTCGATGTTGAGCACCGCGTTGGAGCCGCCGTGCTTGAGCGCGAGCATCGTGTCGTGGCCCGGCAGTGTCACGTGGATCGGGTCGTTGCCGTGGCCGTAGATCACGGCGGGCACCTTGTCGGTACGCCGGATCCGGCGGGCGGCACCCTTGCCGAACTCGGTGCGGGGCTCTGCCTTGATCAGGTCTTCGGACATCTGTGGCTCCTCAGGATGCAGCGGTCGTGGTCGTCGGCTGCCTTGGGCGTGGAACCGGCCCGGAGACGCGACACGCACCGCACGCCGACGCGCGGTGCAGGGAAGTTCACCCACCGACCGCGTCGATCACGGAGCGTCCCCGTCTCCCGGGGCTCCCTCGCCGAGGCAACGTCCACATCCTAGCGTTCGCCTTGCAGGCAGGGGAAATCAGGCTCCGGCGGCTGCCGGTCATGGTGTTCCACCCGACGCCGTCCAGCCGCCTGTTCGTGCGCCGGCACGCGGACGCCGCGCTGCGGACCGGCGTGCGTCTCGTCGGGTTCAGCCGACCGGGTTCGGGCGGCTCGACGACGAGGCGCTCAGCCGATGTCGTCACTCCGCTGGAGCACGCGCGCTGGTATGCCGCCCAGATCCCGCACACCACGCTCGTGGTCCGCGAGGGTCTGGGGCATCTCGGGTCCTTCGAGGCGCACCGCGACGAGACGCTGCGGGACGCGGGCTGAACGACCCGGCTACGCGTGTCCCTCGAACATCGAGGTGACCGAGCCGTCCTCGAAGACTTCCTTGATCGCGCGCGAGATCAGGGGCGCGATCGACAGGCAGGTGAGCTTGTCGAACTCGCACTCCGGTGCGAGGGGCAGCGTGTTGGTGACCACGATCTCCGCGGCCGGGGAGTTCTTCAGCCGGTCGACCGCGGGATCGGAGAGGATCGCGTGCGTCGCCGCGATGATCACGCCGGCGGCGCCGTCCTTCATCAAGGCCTCCGCGGCCTTCACGATGGTGCCGCCGGTGTCGATCATGTCGTCGACCAGCACGCACATCCGCCCGGCGACCTCACCCACGACGCGGTTGGCCTTGGACTCGTTGGGTCGGTCGATGTCGCGGGTCTTGTGGATGAACGCCAGCGGTGCGCCGCCGAGACGGGCCGACCACTGCTCGGCCACCTTGATCCGGCCGGCGTCCGGCGAGACCACCGCGAGCGGCTGGTCGCCGTACTTCTCCTTGACGTAGTCGGTCAGGATCGGCAACGCCATCAAGTGGTCGACCGGGCCGTCGAAGAAACCCTGGATCTGCGCGGTGTGCAGGTCGACGCAGATCAACCGGTCGGCTCCGGCCGTCTTGAACAGGTCGGCCATCAGTCGGGCGGAGATCGGCTCACGGCCACGGTGCTTCTTGTCCTGGCGGGCATAGCCGTAGAACGGCATCACCACGGTGATCCGCTTCGCGGACGCGCGCTTCAACGCGTCGACCATGATCAGGTGCTCCATGATCCACTCGTTCACCGGCGCCGTGTGGCTCTGGATCACGAAGGCGTCGCAGCCGCGCACGGACTCCTCGTACCGGACGTAGATCTCGGAGTTGGCGAACTCGTACGCCGACGTCGGCACCAACGTGGTCCCGAGCTCGGCGGCGACCTCGTCGGCGAGTCCCGGGTGCGCCCGGCCACTGAAGACCATCAGGTTCTTCTCGGTGGTCCGCTTCAATCCGCTCACGCTGCGCAACTTCCTCGAGGAGGGGGCGGGATGGATTGATTGTCACCCACCGACTGGTGCGTCCCCAACCCCGGGGTCCGGCGCGGACGTCTCCGTCGACCCGGTTGCCCGCTCGGCAGCGGCCGCCTGGTCGGTGCCGGCGCGTTTGCGCTGGGCCCACGCGTCGTAGTGCCGCTGCGGTCCGCTCGTCACCGCGAGTGCTCCCGGCGGTACGTCGCGACGGATCACGCTGCCCGCTCCGGTCGCCGCGCCGTCGCCGACGGTGACCGGGGCGACGAACGTGTTGTTGCTCGCGGTCTTGGCGAAGGCGCCGATCGTCGTGCGGTGCTTGGCGACCCCGTCGTAGTTGGCGAAGATCGTGCCGGCGCCGATGTTGGCGCCCTCACCGATGGTCGCGTCGCCGACGTAGGACAGGTGCGGCACCTTCGCGTCGGCTCCGATCTGCGCGTTCTTGGTCTCGACGAACGCGCCGATCTTGCCGCCCGCCCCGAGGACCGTGCCCGGGCGGAGGTAGGAGAACGGCCCCACGTTCGCGTTCGGGCCGATCACGGCGAGCTCGGCGTGGGTGCGTACGACGTGCGCGCCTGACCCGACCTCGACGTCCTTCAGCGTGCAGTCCGGACCGATCACGGCGTCCTCCTCGACCGCGGTCGTGCCCAGCAGCTGCACCCCGGGCAGCAGGGTGACGTCGGCTGCGAGCTTCACGTCGGCGTCGACCCAGGTCGTGGTCGGGTCGACGACCGTGACGCCGTCGCGCATCCATCGGTGGAGGATGCGCCGGTTCATCTCGCCGGCCAGAGCGGCCAGCTGGACGCGGTCGTTGGCACCCTCGGTCTGCACGACGTCGTCGATCACGAACGCCGCGACGGTGCGGCCGGCCTTCCGGGCCAGGGCCACCGTGTCGGTCAGGTAGTACTCGCCCTTCGCGTTGTCGTTGCCGATCGCGGGCAACGCGGTGGAGAGGAACTCCGCGTCGAAGGCGAGGATGCCGCTGTTGATCTCGTTGATCCCCGCGTGCTCGGGGCCGGCGTCCCTCTCCTCGACGATCGCCCGCACGGCGTCGTCGCCGTCGCGCACGATCCGTCCGTAGCCGGTGGGATCGGCGACGACACCGGTGAGGATGCTCATCGCCACGGCCGACTCGCGGTGGAAGCTCGCGAAGCGCCGGAGCGTCTCACCCTCGAGGAGGGGCGTGTCGCCGTACGCGACGATGACGGTGCCGGTGCGTTCCTCCGGGGCGAGGGCGTCCCAGGCCACCCGGACCGCGTGACCCGTGCCCTCCTGAGCCTCCTGCACCGCCAGTACGACGCCCGGCGCCAGCTGCTGGATGTGCGGACCGACCTGGTCGCGCTGGTGACCGACCACCGCGACGATCCGACTCGGCTCCAGGGCACGCGCGGCGCTCAGGACGTGACCGATCATCGACCGCCCGGCGATCGGGTGCAGGACCTTCATCGTCTTGGACTTCATCCGCGTGCCGCCGCCGGCAGCGAGGACGATCACGGTCACCTGGTCGGACTGCCCGTCGGGCACGCTGCACCTCCTGGTCGCTCCGGACCCGGCCACACTATCCAAGCGGTGCGGACCCCGGGACGCCGTCGGGAGTCAGCTCCGTGCGGGTCGCAACAGCCACGACTGGCGTCGTGGAGTCCGCGGCCCCGACTTCACGTCGGCCGGGTCCGCGCCGTGGCGCACCTCGCGGCGATCACCCACCCCACCCCGGTCGGTGTCCCAGCAGGTCGGGTCGGAGAGGTGCCGGTGGTGCGCGCGGTTGGCTCGGCCGGTCATCTCAGCGCGGTCGCGCAGGCCGTCGTTGTCGGTGTCCGGGCGGGTGGGGTCGGTGGACCGCAGGCCGATCACGAACGTGCGGTGGTGCCGGAGCACGACGAGCTGGTAGATCATCGTGCCGTTGACCTCGGCCCCGTCGTCGAGACCGTCGTGGTCGGTGTCGGCAACCAGTGGGTTCGGGTGCACGACACCGATCGGCCGCAAGCCCGCGTGGCGCCGGCGAACCAGCTGCGTCAGCGAGATGCCGTGGACCTCGGCACCGTCGCTCAGCCCGTCCCGGTCGGTGTCCGCGCGATTCGGGTCGGTGCCCGCCCGACGCTCGTCCGCGTCGGACAGCCCGTCGCCGTCGGTGTCGACGGCGGGGACGACAGTCGAAGGATCGGCCACCGTCACGGTGACGAGCTGCCCCCCGCCGTTGGGGTTGGGCCCTGTCGTCGCGTCCCGCGCGACGACGTAGAACGAGTAGCCGCCCGCCACCGACGGAGTGCCGCTGAGCACACCGTCCCGGGTCAGGGTCAGGCCCGGCGGCAGCGTGCCCGAGACCGCGGCGTACGTGTACGGAGCGACTCCGTTGGCCACGTCGAACGTCGCGGCGTACGGCGTCCCCACGGTCGCGTCGGACAGGCTGTCGGGGGTCACGACGAGCGCCGTCGGGTAGAAGATCGTCGAGTACTGCCTCGACGCCCGGATGCCGGAGTCGTCGACGACGGTCACCGTGAAGAAGCTCTGTCCGGGCGCGGTCGGCGTGCCCGACACGACGCCGTCGTCACTGAGCGTCAGTCCGTCCGGCAGCTCGCCCGAGGTGATCGAGAACTGGTACGGCGCGAGGCCGCCGGACGTCTCGATCCGCTGCTCGAACTCCCAACCGAGCTGCTCCGGCTGGATCGTCGTCGTTGTGATCATGACCGGGCGCGGCGCGATGTCGAGCTCGTACATGTAGGAGCCGGCGTACGGGCCCGTGCCGGTCGATGAGTCGGTCGCCTGCACCGCGAAGTCCCATTGTCCACTGCTCGTGGGCGTGCCCGAGAGCACACCGGCGGAGCTCAGGGTGAGTCCTTCGGGAAGGCGGTACCTGGCGGGGATCGAGTAGGTGTACCCGGGCGTTCCTCCGACTGCCGAGAAGCTCTGTGAGTACGGCTGGCCCTCCTGCGCCGAGGGCAGGACGTAGATGCCCTCCACCTGGTTGGGGACGAGGTCGATGTTGGGCTCGTAGATGCCGTGTGCGCCGAACACGCCGGTCGTGGAGCCGGTCGCGCCAGTCGCGTCGGTGGCGGTCACGGTGAACGTGTAGTCGCCGCCGCCGGTCGGAACGCCCGAGACCGCACCCGACTCGGCCATCGTCAGTCCCGGCGGGAACGTGCCGTCGGTGACCGCGTAGGTGTACGGCGCGGTTCCGCCGTACGCCGACCCCGTCTCCCCCGCATTCGCAGTGCAGGGCTCGCCGACGGTGCACTGCGGCCAGCCCATCGAGACGGTCAGGGTTCCCTCCGCGGACGCGGGCGCGACGGTCAGCCCCGCCAGCGCGAGCAGGACTGCGGTCGCCAGTGTCGTGGCCCGACCGACCAGACGTGGGTGAATCAAGGACATGGGAGATCACTTCCGCTCGGCCCGCCCGAGCGAGGGCCGCTGCACAGCGGCCGGGAGCGGAGACGGCCCGATCATGTCCTGATCAGGGGCGGTTCGTGGGGATTTGCGAAATCAGTCCGGTGTGCCGCACGGCAGACCACGCCGAAAGCCTTCGACCGACGGACGGCTGGGCGTGCTCGGCGCCGCCACCGGTCCGCCGCCCCGATAACCTTTCCGGACATTCCCCGGTTGGTCTGCCGGCAGGGCCCGCCTGACTTTGAATCAGGATTAGCGACGTAGGTTCGACTCCTACCCGGGGAGCGAGCGGACGCTACGCGCCAGGGCTGCCGTTCTGGCCGAAGTCGTGCTGGGTGAAGTCCACGCTGCGCCTTGCGTTGGCCAGCGAGGTGACCGTGCTGGTGCCGAGCGGGCCCTCGCGGTCGAAGACGACCGCGGTGCCGACCGCGATGCCGTCGTGGGCGAAGCGCTCCCGGGCGGAGAGGCCGATCTCGGTGCTCACCGGCAGTCGCGACAGGGACAGGGTGATGTCGGTGTTGATGTACTCCACGCCCGCGGTGCCCCAGTTCATCACCATGCTCGTGGCGTCGGCGACACCGGCGACCGCCTGGAACGGCGACAGCTGCTCCCCCAGGACGACCGGCAACCCGGTCTGCCACGTCTGCTTGCGCGTCCCGTTCTGGTGGTCGGCGAAGACCTGCGACCAGCCGGCCGCCTCGCTGCTGAACAGTGGCACCCGCGGCTCCTCGGACACCGGGGCGAGCTCGAGCGGCGGCGGCTCGGGCACCTCCTCCGACGACCACACGGTGGCCGGTGGGTTCTCGGTCGCCGCCAGGAAGATCGCCCCGGCCCGTGCGACGACGCTCCCGTCCTGCTCGAGGAAGGCGTCGACGAGGCACAGCCGCGACCCCTCCCGTACGACGCTCGACCGCACGGTGCAGGCGGCCATGCTCGGCGCCCGGAACAGGTCGACCGTGTACCGAGCCGGACGGAGGTCGGCGCGACCGAGGACCGCGACCGCGCTCTCCACCTCGCGGGCCAGCGCACCGCTGGTCGCGACCCCGTGCATCTGGTCCTCGCGCCACAGGCTGCGCGCGATGTCCTGGGGCACGAGGAGGTCGCCGTCCGCGCGGAAGAGTGCGTACTGGGTCATGGCGCGCATTGTTCCCGAGCGCGTGAGCACAGCGGCGCTGGGTACCGACCGCGTTGGAAGCTACGCAATCGTAGGTTACGGTTTCGTAGGTACACACCGCACGATGTGAGGAAACCGGATGACGACGTCCGCACCTGTCCTGGACGACGACGTCCTCACCCCCGACGCCACCCTCGGTGGCGACCAGCAGTCCCGCAAGGAGCAGATCGCGCTCGGCGCGTTCATCCTGCTGCCGTTCCTCGCGGTGCTCGCGGCAGTGCCCGTGGCCTGGGGCGGATGGCTGAGCTGGACCGACGTACTGATCTCGGCCGTGATGTACGTCGTGACGCTGCACGGCGTCACGGTCGGCTTCCACCGGCTCTTCACCCACAAGTCGTTCAAGCCGAACCGCACCCTGAAGAACCTGCTCGCCATCGCCGGGTCGATGGCGATCCAGGGACCTGTCGTCCGATGGGTGGCCGACCACCGCAAGCACCACAAGTTCTCCGACCGCGACGGCGACCCGCACAGCCCGTGGAAGTACGGCACGAGCGTCGGCGCCCTCCTCAAGGGCCTCTGGCACGCGCACATGGGCTGGCTGTTCGACGAGGAGCAGACACCCCAGCGCAAGTACGCCCCCGACCTGATGAGTGACCCGGACATCGTCCGGATCTCCCGTCAGTTCCCGGTGTGGGTGGCCGTCTCGCTGGTCGCGCCGGCAGTCGCCGGGGGCCTGCTGACCTGGTCCTGGCAAGGTGCGCTGACCGCGTTCTTCTGGGGATCGCTGGTCCGCGTCTCACTGCTGCACCACGTCACCTGGTCGATCAACTCGATCTGCCACGCGATCGGCGACCGGCCGTTCGTCTCGCGCGACAAGTCCGCCAACGTGTGGTGGCTGGCGATCCCGTCGGGCGGCGAGTCGTGGCACAACCTGCACCACGCCGACCCGACCTGCGCCCGGCACGGGGTGATGCGCGGGCAGCTCGACAGTTCGGCCCGGCTGATCTGGCTCTTCGAGAAGGCCGGCTGGATCCACGACGTCCGGTGGCCGGTGCGCGAGCGGATCCAGGCCAAGCTCGTCGCCAATCAGGCTGGCTGACCGCCCGCTGGCAGGATGGGCCCGTGCCCGCCACCCCGAAGAAGCCCGCGCGCAGCCGGATGACCGGGTCGGAGCGCCGTGAGCAGCTCATCGAAATCGCACGCACGGTGTTCGCCGAGCGCGGATTCGACGGCGCGTCGGTGGAGGAGATCGCCGCCCGCGCGGAGGTCTCCAAGCCCGTGGTCTACGAGCACTTCGGCGGCAAGGAGGGCGTGTACGCCGTCGTGGTCGACCGCGAGGTGCGCCAGCTCCTGGAGATGATGCGCGAGGCCCTCACCGAGGGATCGGCCCGGATGCTGCTCGAGCAGGCAGCGAAGGCCCTGCTCGACTACATCGAACGGTCCTCCGACGGGTTCCGGATCCTGGTGCGGGACAGCCCGCTCGGCTCGTCGACCGGCTCCTACGTCTCGATCATGAGCGACATCGCCAGCCGCGTCGAGGGGATCCTCGTCGAGGAGTTCAAGCGGCGTGGCTTCGACGCCAAGGCGGCGCCGATGTATGCCCAGATGCTCGTCGGGATGGTCGGCATGACGGGCCAGTGGTGGCTCGATGCCCGCAAGCCCGCCAAGGACGTCGTCGCTGCCCACCTGGTGAACCTCGCCTGGAACGGCCTGGCCGGGCTGGAGACCAAACCGGTGCTGCGCGCAGGACGCTGACCGGCGGCGCCGTCCCCAACGCCGGTCGGCGTCCGACCAGGCAACCCTGGCGGCCGAGGGACTCAGTCGCCTTCGGCGGCCCGGTGGCAGACAGCTTCGACGTTGTTGCCGTCCGGGTCTCGGACGAAGGTGGCGTAGTAGCCGTCGTGGTACTCCGGCCACATCCGAGGCTCATTCAGCACCTCGGCCCCGAGTTCGAGCGCGGCGGTGTGGAAGGCGCGCACCGTGGCGGCATCGGGGGCCGTGAAGGCGATGTGCACCTCGCGCTGGGCCGGCATGTCGTCGTACCGGCCGATCCAGAAGTCCGGCTTGCCGTCGCTGCCGTAGCCGACGAAGTCGTCGTGCTCCATGACCCGGGTGTGCCCGAGAACCCCCAGGACGGTGTCGTAGAAGTGCTTCGCGGCATCGATGTCGTCGCAGTTGATGCTCACGTGATCGATCATGGCTCGATCATCGCACCGGTCGGCGCCAGCACCTCCACGCGGTTCCCGTGCGGGTCTGCGGTGTGGAACCGCAGGTGGCCGGCGAAGTGGTGCGCTCGGAGTCGTCGACCGGGCGGGCACGAGACCTGGACGTGGTGCACCCTCACGAAGCCTCCTTGTGCACCACGACGAACACGCGCCGGAACGGCAGGACGACACCTCCGCCGGTGTCCGGGTACGCCGCGCGAAGCCGGCGCCGGAACTCCTGCTCGAAACCCAGCCGGAGCCTCGGGTCGACCGCCTCGAGGGCCTGCAGGGTGGGCCGGGCGCCGGTGCCGCTCACCCACCTGAAGACCGGGTCCTGGCCGTGGAGCACGTGCAGGTAGGTCGTCTCCCAGGCGTCGACCGTGGTGCCCGGACCGGACAACGCGCGGAGGTACGTCGCAGCGTCATGGGCGGCCGGCTCCGCGACATCCGCCGTGTGCGCGGCGTACGCCGGCTCGGCGGCGATCTCGGCGCGGATCGTGTGGCTGGGCTGGTCGAAGTTGCCCGGCACCTGGAAGGCGAGCCAGCCCCCGGCGGCGACTGTGTCGACGAGAGCGGGGAGGAGGTCCACGTGTCCGGGGACCCACTGCAGGGTCGCGTTCGACACCACCACGTCGGTCGCCTCGAAGGAGGTTGCCGCGAGCCACGCCCTCAGGTCGCCGGTCTCGAAGGCGATCCCCGGCACCGACGCGCGCGCTGCGTCGATCATCTCCGGGCTCGAGTCGATGCCGGTGACCCGGGCGCCCGGCCAGCGAGTGGCGAGCAGAGCCGTCAGGTTCCCCGGACCGCACCCGAGATCGACGACGGTCGCCGGATCGTCCGCTCCGACCCGGGCGAGCAGCTCCACGAACGGCCGGCCACGCTCCTCGGAGTAGGCGAGGTAGCGCTGCGGGTCCCAGGTGGGTTCCATCGATCCTCCAGATGTCTCGACATCAAGAAGACTCTGGTTCGCCAAGTATCTCGATGTCAAGAATCTTTTCCGCTAAGATGCCCGCATGCCACCCGACACGGACGACGAGGTCGACGTGCTCGTCCGGGCATGGCGGCACGAGCGCGGTGACCTGGACCTGGGGCCCGTCGAGATCTTCAGCCGGATCAACCGGTTGTCCAGGCTGCTCGACCGAGCCCGGAAGGAAGCCTTCACCGAGCGCGGGGTCGAACCCTGGGAGTTCGACGTCCTCGCGGCTCTGCGGCGTACCGGCAAGCCGTACCGGCTGAGCCCCGGTCGGCTGCTGCGCGAGACGATGGTGACCAGCGGCACCATGACCAACCGGGTCGACCGTCTCGAGGCCCGTGGCTACGTCGAGCGCTCCCCCGACCCGGGCGACCGGCGTGGCGTCCTGGTCGGGTTGACCGCGGCCGGCAAGCGCGCGGTCGACGGTGCCTTCGAGATGTTGATCGCCAACGAGCGTGAGCTGCTGACCGAGCTGTCGACCGCCGAGCGACGCGAGCTCGCCGGCCTGCTCAAGCGGCTGATGAAGCCGCTGCGCTGACGGCGAACTCTGATCAGAGGACCCGGGTCTCGACGACCTCGTACACCGTGGGTGCGGTGTGGGCGACCAGCTCGTGGCGCGACTGCGGTGTCCGCCAGATCTGCTCGAGCGCGCCCCGGAAGACAGTCGCCTCCTCGGCGGAGTCGAAGTCCAGGTCGATGACGACCCGGTTGGGATCCGCGAGCTCGCGCGCCAGCCGATAGGAACGGACCCCCTTGTCCGCACGGAACCGCTCAAATTTGTCGAACGCTGCCTTCCACTCGTCGAAGTCGCGGACGGTGTTCTCGATGTGGAGCGTTGCCATGACTGCCTCCTCTGTCGCGGGTTGGAGCCAGCCTGAGGTGCATACCGGACACGAGCCATCCCCGATGCTGGGGATCCCGTGGCGTGCCGAAGCAGCCCTACGCTGGCCACGTGGGGTCGACCGAGGACCTGCTTCGGCGGGCCGAGCACGTGTGTGGCTCGCGCCTGTCCGCGAAGTCGCTGCGCGAGCGACTGCTCGTCCTGGTGGGCGAACACGTCCCGTACGACGGCCACGTCTTCGTGCTCACCGATCCGGTGACGAACGTGGCCACGTCGCCGCACGCCGACGTCCCGATGCTCCCGTGGCCACGGCTCCCCGAGCTGATCAGGTGGCGCTACCTGACCGAGCGGAACCGCTCCGACCGGCTGCTGGGAATGCCGGCGGCCTCGCTGCGCAGCGACGGACACGCGCCCGAGGAGTCGCTGGTCTGGCGCCACGTGCAGAGCGACCTCGGCGTGGTCGACACTGCTTCGGTCGCCTTCGGCGACAGGTACGGCGCCTGGGGATTCCTGGAGCTCTTCCGTACGAGCACGCCCTTCAGCACCGCGGACCTCGACCTGCTCACCGCGTTGGTCCCTGCGGTCACCACCGGGCTGCGCCTCGCTGTCGCCCGCACCTTCGTGGCACCGGCGGAGGGACGGCTCGCGACCGGGCCCGCGGTCATCGTGCTCGATCCCGATCTCGTCGTGCGCCGCCAGACCGACGACGCCGCGGACGCGTTGCTCCGGCTGCTGCCGCCCGACGAGCCGATGACCCCTGTCCCCGCCGCGGCGTACAACGTCGGTGCGGCCCTCATCGCCGCGGAGCACGGCGTACCGGTCGGCGACCCGTGGTCCCGGGTGCACCTGGGTGCGAACCAGTGGGTCACGGTGCGGGCCTCGCGGTTCGGTGAGGACATCGCCGTGTCGATCGAGCCGTCGACGCCCGGCGAGCGGATGGACCTGTTCGCGCGTGCGCACGGGCTGTCGGGTCGGGAGACGGAGATCCTCGCGCTGCTCGGCATCGGCCTGGACTCGCGCGAGATCGCCGGCCAGCTCTTCCTGTCCGAGCACACCGTCAACGACCATGTGAAGGCGGCCCTGGCCAAGTCGGGCGCACGCACCCGGCAGGTGCTGCTCGCCCGCTCGACAGGCGGCTGAACCGGAGCGACGGATCAGTCCAGCACAGCCGCCGCTTCGAGCCACTCGTGCTCGAGCATCTCCCTCTGCTGACCCAGGAGCTGCAGCTGGTCGGTGAGCGCCGCGAGAGCTGCGTAGTCGCTCGCGGCCGCGGCGATCTCGGCGTTGAGCGCGGCCTCCTGGACGGTGATCCGCTCGAGCTGCTTGTCGACCCGCGCCAAGGTCTTCCGAGCGGCGCGCTCGTCTGCGCCGCCTGTCCTGGCACGCGCCGGGCGGGTTTCGACGGGCTCGACCACCGCGGGTGTCCCGGCCTCTTGACGTCTCATCTCCAGGTACTGGTCGACGCCCCCCGGGAGCAGCCCGATGGTGCCGTCACCGAGCAGCGCCCAGATCGTGTCGGTGACCCGCTCGAGGAAGTACCGGTCGTGCGAGACCACGATGAGCGTGCCTGGCCAGCCGTCGAGGAAGTCCTCGAGCACCGTCAGGGTCTCGATGTCGAGGTCGTTCGTCGGCTCGTCGAGGAGCAGCACGTTGGGCTCGGACAGCAGGATCTTGAGCAGCTGGAAGCGTCGCCGCTCGCCTCCCGACAGGTCGCCGAGCCGGGCCGTGAGCCGGTCGCCGGTGAAGCCGAAGCGCTCGAGCATGGCGGTCGCGGAGACGTCCTGACCGCCGGCGTTGCGGGCGATCCGCCGGATGTCCTCGATCGTGGCCAGCACGCGCGCCTCGGGGTCCTCCGGCGTCACGTCCTGGGTCAGGTGCGCGAGCGCGACGGTGCGACCGCGGCGGACCCGCCCGGTCGAGGGTGCGAGCTCGCCCGAGACCAAGGTGAGCACCGAGGTCTTGCCGGCACCGTTGACCCCGACGATGCCGACCCGATCGCCCGGCCCGAGCCGCCAGGTCGCGTGTCGCAGCAGGGTCCGGTCACCCCGGACGAGGTCGACGTCCTCGAGGTCGACGACGTCCTTGCCCAGGCGCTGGGTGGCGAACCGCTCGAGCGCGAGTCGGTCGCGCGGCGGCGGCTCGCCCTCGATCAGCGCGTTGGCGGCGTCGATGCGGAACTTCGGCTTCGACGTCCGTGCCGGCGGCCCGCGGCGCAACCAGGCGAGCTCCTTGCGGACGAGGTTCTGCCGGCGCGACTCCGAGACCGCTGCCTGGCGCTGGCGCTCGGCCTTGGCGAGCACGAAGGCGGCGTACCCCCCGTCGTAGAGGTCGACGGTGCCGTCGTGCACCTCCCACGTCGTCTGGCACACGGCGTCGAGGAACCAGCGGTCGTGGGTCACGACCACCAGCGCCGACGTACGCCGGGACAGGTGGTCGGCCAGCCAGGCCACCGCCTCGACGTCGAGGTGGTTCGTGGGCTCGTCGAGGATCAGCAGGTCGTCGGGCTCGAGCAGCAGCCGGGCAAGTGCGCAGCGACGACGCTCGCCGCCCGAGAGCCCGCTGACGACGCGCTCGAGGGAGACCCCGGCCAGGAGGACCTCCACCACCTCCCGCGTGGTCGCGTCGGCGGCCCACTCGTGGTCAGCCTTTCCGCCGAGCACGACCTCCCGGACCGAGTGGCTCTCGTCGAAGACGTCGCGCTGTTCGAGGTGACCCAGGTGGACGCCGCGGCCGCGCGAGATCCGGCCGGTGTCGGGCTCGATCCGGCCGGCGACCAGGTTGAGCAGGGTGCTCTTGCCGTCGCCGTTGCGGCCGACCACGCCGATCCGCTCACCTTCGCCGACACCGAGGCTGATCTCGTCGAGGAGGATCCTGACCCCGAACGACTTCGAGACCTTCTCGAGGTTGACCAGGTTGGGGCTAGGCATAGGTCACCAGGTGGGCGCCGGACACCGGGCCAGGCGCACAGAGCACCAGCGGGTGGGTCTCCTGGAGTGCACCGGCGACCTCGCGCGCGTGGTCGGCGTCGCTCGCGAGTCCGAGCCACGTGGGCCCGGAACCGGACAGCAGCGCTGCCCGGGCACCAGCCTCGACGATGTCCCTCTTGGTCCGGGCCAGCTCAGGGCGCAGGTCGAGCGAGGCCGGCTCGAGGTCGTTGTGCAGTCGCCGGGCCAGCTCGGCGGGGTCCGCGTCGCGGAGTGCGCCGAAGAGGGCGTCCGGGGGGCGGAGGGTCTCGCCGAGCCCGAGACGGTCGTACTCGGCGTACACCGCCGCGGTGGAGAGTCCCTCGCCGTCGGGCACGACCACCCACCACCACGCACCGCGGTCGACGACCGCTTCGACGACCTCGCCACGTCCGGTGCCGTACGCCGTGCCGCCGAGCAGCGCGAACGGCACGTCGCTGCCGAGGCGACCGGCGATCGCCAGGAGGTCGTCGTCGGAGGTGTTCAGGTCCCAGAGCCGGTCGAGCGCGACCAGGGTTGCGGCCGCGTCGGCACTGCCGCCGGCGAGCCCGCCCGCGACCGGGATGGACTTGGCGATCTCGAGGTGGGCGGCCAGGTCGACCCCGTGGTGCGCGGTGAGCGCCCGGCCGGCGCGAACGGCGATGTTGTCCTCGCCCAGCGGCACGCCGGAGAGGTCGAGATCACCGGCATCGCTCAGCGCCACCGACCAGCCGGTCGCGTCGGTCGCCGTCACGTCGTCGTACAGGCCGATCGCCTGGTAGACCGTCGCCAGGCTGTGGTAGCCGTCGTCGCGGCCCGGGCCGACGCCGAGGTGCAGGTTGATCTTCGCCGCAGCGCGCACGGTGACGGTCATGTCTCGCCACCCAGTGCTTCGGCGATCCGGACGAAGTCGTCGATCCGCAGGGTCTCACCGCGCGCCATCGGGTCGATCCCGGCGGTGGCGAGCGCCTTCTCGGCCGCCTCGGCCGAGCCCGCCAGCGCGCGCAACGACGGGCGCAACGCCTTGCGCCGGTGGGCGAACGCGGCGTCGACGACGGCGAAGACCTGCTCGCGGGTCGCGCTCGTCGACGGCGGCTCGCGACGCGTCCAGGCGACGAGCCCCGAGTCGACGTTGGGCGCCGGCCAGAAGACGTTGCGCCCGATCGCCCCGGCTCGGCGTACGTCGGCGTACCAGGCTGCCTTGACCGAGGGGATGCCGTACGCCTTGGAGCCCGGGACTGCGGCCAGCCGGTCGGCGACCTCGGCCTGCACCATCACCAAGCCGTGCTCGAGCGAGGGCAGCAGCCCGAGCAGGTGCAGGAGCACCGGCACGGAGATGTTGTAGGGCAGGTTCGCGACCAGGGCGGTCGGCGGTGGTCCCGGCACGGACCCGATCCGGAGGGCGTCGCCGAGGACCACCTCGAAGGCCCCGACCTGGTCGGGCGCGCGATCGGCGATCGTCGCCGGCAGCGCCCCGGCCAGGACCGGGTCGACCTCGATCGCGACCACGCGTCGCGCGACCGCGAGCAGGGCCAGGGTCAGCGACCCGAGACCCGGACCGACCTCGAGGACCACGTCGTCGCCATCGACCCGGGCATCAGCCACGATCCGGCGCACGGTGTTGGCGTCGATGACGAA
>Ga0070660_100000957_pt1 | contig 19306 bp, 21 predicted proteins | sample KBSC33metaG_FD_64670 | JGI IMG/M metagenome (GOLD analysis project Ga0070660, IMG submission 64670) | Corn rhizosphere microbial communities from Kellogg Biological Station, Michigan, USA - KBS C3-3 metaG | ecosystem: Host-associated > Plants > Roots > Rhizosphere > Soil ... | reverse complement strand
TCCCGGCCGTCGCCCGCTGCCACTGAGCCCGCGCTGCTGGATACTTCGACGTCGTGGCCCACGACGTCCTCTCACCTTCCGCCCTCGGCTTCGTCGACCGGCTCCATCGTGAGCTGAACCCGGAGCGCGAACGTCTGCTCGCGGCTCGCGAGTCGCGCGGTCGGGAGCCGGGGTTCGTGCGCGCGCCGGAGGACTTCACCGTCGCATCGGCGCCCGCTGATCTGCAGGACCGGCGGGTCGAGATCACCGGGCCGGTCGACCGCAAGATGATGATCAACGCGCTCAACTCGGGCGCGAAGGTCTTCATGGCGGACTTCGAGGACGCGAATTCGCCGACCTGGGACAACGTCCGCGCAGGCCAGCAGAACGTCTACGACGCCGTGCGGCGCCAGATTGAGCTCGATACGCAGGAGAAGAGCTATCGCCTGAACGACGAGACGGCGACGCTCGTGATCCGCAACCGCGGCTGGCACATGGTCGAACGCCACCATCTCGTCGACGGGCAGCCGGTAAGCGCCTCGCTCTTCGATTTCGGCCTCACGGTCTTCAACAACGCGCACGAGCAGCTCGCGCGCGGGACGGGACCGTACTTCTACCTCCCCAAGCTGGAGTCGCACGAGGAGGCGCGCCTCTGGGCGCGCGCCTTCCGCATTGCCGAGGACGAGCTCGGCCTGGGGCACGGGTCGATCAAATGCACCGTGCTGATCGAGACCATCTTGGCCGCCTACGAGATGGACGCGATCCTCTACGAGCTGCGTGAGCACTCGTGCGCGCTCAACGCGGGTCGCTGGGACTACATCTTCAGCTGCATCAAGAAGCTTGGCGCGGTGCTCCCCGACCGCGCGCAGGTGACGATGACCGTGCCGTTCATGCGCTCGTACACCGAGCTGCTCGTGCAGACGTGCCACCACCGCGAAGCGCACGCGATCGGCGGCATGGCCGCCTTCATCCCGTCGCGCCGCGATCCCGAGGTGAACGCGGTCGCGCTTGCCAAGGTGAGCGAGGACAAGCGCCGCGAAGCCGGCGACGGGTTCGACGGCACGTGGGTTGCACATCCGGACCTCGTACCGACCGCGATGGCCGAATTCGACGCGGTGCTCGGCGACCGCGCGAACCAAGTCGAGCGCAAGCGCGACGACGTGCATGTGACGGAAGGCGCGCTGCGTGACTTCGACGTTCCCGGCGGTGAGGTGACTGACGACGGCCTGCGCGTCAACGTCAGCGTCGGCGTCCGCTACATCGACGCCTGGCTACAGGGCGTCGGCGCGGCCGCGATCGACAACTTGATGGAGGACGCCGCGACGGCCGAGATCTCGCGCGCGCAGGTCTGGTCGTGGGTGCAGTCGGGCCGGTTCGACGCCGACCGCGTTCGCCAGGAAGTTGCGGCCATCGAAGCGTCAGACGCCGCGCGGGAGGTGTTCACGGACGTCGCGCTGTCGGTGCCGATGAAGGACTTCCTGACGCTCGCGGCGTACGATCGGCTCTCATGAGCCTCGAGAGCACCAAGGCCGACGACATCGCGGGGCTGATCGAGGAGGCGATCGTCTCCGGCGAGCTGACGCCCGGTTCGGTGCTACGGCAGGAGCAGCTGTCCGAGCGCTTCGGCGTCTCGCGCACACCGGTGCGCGAAGCGCTGCGCCGGCTCGCCGCGCTCGGGCTTGTCTCCTTCGAGCCGAACCGCGGCGTGCGTGTCCGGACGCTTTCCCGGGGCGACCTCCGAGAGGCGTTCCTCGTTCGCGCCGAGCTCGAGGCGCTCGTCACCGAGGAAGCTGCGCGCAAGCTGACTCCCGACGCCCTCGAGGAGCTCGAGGAGTGCGAGAAGCGGTTCGCGCGCTTGACGCGGGAGGTCCGCTCGCACGAGCCGGGTGGCAACCGCCGGGCGCTGATGGGCGAGTGGATGCGCGCCAACCACGCGTTCCATGACGTGCTCTACCGCGTCGCAGAGCTGCCGTACGTCGAGTCGGTGGCCAAGTCGGCGCGGCGCACGTTCTCAGGGCTGACCGTGTGGGCGCCCGTCGACGACGAGCTCGAGGCGCTCTACGAGCGCAACCAGGCGGAGCACCGCGCGATCCGGCACGCGCTCGCCGCCGGCTCCGTCGCGGGCGCGCGCGAGCTCGCGCACGAGCACGTCATGCACAGCTTCGAGCTGCTGACGACGATCCTGGAACACGTCAGCGCAGACTGGGCGCGAGCCACCTAGAACGAGAAGCAGAGCGGGTCGGCGTTCAGCGAGGTGCCGACGATCAGCGCGGGCAGTGCCGTGAGGAGCACCCAGCCCACGAGCAGGAGATAGACGCGGCGTTCCTTGCGATCGGGCGCGCCGCGGTCGCGGCCGCGATAGAGCTTCGTGCCCGTGACCGCGACGAGGCCGATCGTGACCGGCATGGTGACGACGGCGCCGACGAGCGCAGCGAGCCCGAGCACGACCACGATCCCGCCCGCCGGGTGGTTCAGTTGCCCGGCAGGAATGCGTCGAGCGCGGCCAGGGCGAAGAACGGGACGGCAATCCGATAGAACGCCTGCGAGCGTTCCGTATCGCCGCAGTCGACGTGCGGCGTGCCGGCCGCGAGGTAGCCCAGCAGCGCGAGGCCCGACGGAGCCAGTGCGCCGACCAGGACGGCGAGGGTGACGTTGCGCCGCGTGCGCTCCGAATTTGTCGTCGGGTCAGCGGCTGCGTTCCAGCAGCACGGCGACGAGCTCGCCGGCCGAGCGCACGTGCGCGGCCATCTCGTTGCGCGCCGCCGGTGGGTCGCGGCGCTCGATCGCGGCCAGGATCCTGTTGTGCTGCTCGATGTTCTCGCCCAGCAGATGCGAGCTGCGGCTGAGCGCGGCCCACGTGAGGTGACGTGGGAACGAGCGGTGGAGGTGGGCGATCGTCGCGCGCAGCTGCCGGTTGCCGGCGGCCTGCTGGATCACCTCGTGGAAGATGTTGTTCGCGCGCTCCCAGTCGTTCTCTGCCGACCACGGCTCCGCGGCCGCGCCGGACTTCCGCTTCTCGATCTCGGCCTCGATCGATTGCCTGAACAGCTGCTGCGCCTCGTGCAGCCGGCCGAGCTCCTCGTCGGTGACGTGCGCCGTTGCGAGCTCGGCTGCGAGGCCCTCGAGCTCGGCACGCACGAGGTAGGCCTCACGCACTTCGTGTGGTGAGGTCCCGCGGACGACTGCGCCGCGGTTCGGCTCGAGCACGACGACGCCGGTCGACTGCAGCTTGCGGAGCGCCTCCCGCACCGGGGTGCGGCTGACGCCGAACTCGGCAGCGAGGGTCGACTGCCGCAATCGTGAATGCGACGGGATCTCGCCGCTCAGGATGCGCGACTGAATCGCGGATGCAAGCCGGTCGACGAGGTCATCCGAGCCGAGGGTGGAGGTCATTCCGCAACGAGACTGTCGCGCACGAGGCGGACGGAAACAAGCAGGAGAAAGCACGCGAACACGATCTTCAGCACGTGCCCGGGCAGCGCGAGCGCCAGCAGCGCTCCGACCACGCCGCCGGCGGCACCGAGCGTTCCGAACCGGAGCGCGAGGCCGAGGTCACCGACGCCGCGCCGACGGAGCACCAGGCTGCCGACGATCGCGGTAGGGAGGACGACGAGCAAGGACGTCGCCTCGGCTGCGTGCTGCGAGAACCCGGCGGCGAGCGTCAGGAACGGCACCATCAGCGTCCCGCCGCCGACGCCGAGAAGACCGGACGTCACGCCGGTCAGCACGCCGAACGCGACGAGCGCTGCGAACAGCGTCACACCGTTCACGAGCGCACCAGCATCAGGACGCCGACCGCGGCGAGGAACACTCCGAAGACGAGCTTGAGCTGCCGCTCGTCGATGCGCGCGAGCGCGCCGGCACCGACCCGCGCTCCGGCGACCGCCCCCACAGCCAGCGCGACGGCCTCGCCGTAGTGCACCTTCCCGGCCGCGCCGTACGTGATCACGCTCGCGAGGCTGATCGGGATGATCGCCCCGAGCGACAGTGCGTGCGCATCACGCTGGCCGTAGGCGGCCCAGAGCACGAGCAGCGGGACCATGACGATGCCGCCGCCGACGCCGAGCAGGCCGGAGAGGACGCCGCCCGCGATCCCGATCGCGATGAAGCGTGGCTCGAGCCCGAGGACCGTGCGCCGAGCTCCGGCGACGTGCGCCGGCGGCTCCTCGCTCGTGCGCGCCACGCCGTCCAACGGACACGACATTAGCGTCTACGTATCCAGTTGACAAGTCAGTGGATACAAACTAGGGTCGCGAGTCACAGTATCCCCTCGCAACCCTCGTTCCGACTCAGATCCCCAGGGGGAAGGCGCCATGAAGGTTTCATTCCGGCGGATCGCATCGCTCGCGCTCGTCGCGGCGTGCGTTGCCGCACTCGCGGCCGCGGTGGCGGCCGCCCGCACCACCCGGTCGTCCGCCGACATCAAGAACGGCGGCACGCTCACGATCGGGCTCGCCGAAGAGCCCGACGCGCTCGATCCGACGCTCGCCCGCACGTTCGTCGGGCGCATCGTCTTCCTTGCCATGTGCGAGAAGCTCTACGACCTCGACTCGCACCTCAACATCGTCCCGCAGCTCGCAACCGCGTTGCCGCAAGTGTCGAAGGACAAGCTCACCTACACCATCAAGGTGCGCTCCGGCGTCCAGTTCAACGACGGCACCCCGTTCAATGCTGCCGCGGTGAAGACGACACTCGAACGTGACCTCACGCTCAAGGGATCGGTGCGCGCGAGCGAGATCTCGCCGATCAGTTCTGTCGATGCGCCGAACGCAACGACTGTCGTACTGCACCTGAAGTCGCCGTACTCGCCGTTGACGGCACAGCTCGCAGACCGCGCGGGGATGATCCTGTCGCCGAAGGCGCTTGCGTCGGGCGGCACGTTCGCGCAGAACCCGGTCTGTGTCGGCCCGTTCATGTTCAAGGACCGCGTGGCCGGCGATCACATCACGCTGGTGAAGTCGCCGTACTACTACAACAAGGCGAAAGTGCACCTCGCGTCGATCGTGTACCGCATCATGACCGACCCGAGCTCGCGGACCCAGGCGCTGCGGGCCGGTGACATCCAGGTCGAGGACCGCATCCAGTCGACGGACGTGCCGACCCTGCAGAAGGACTCGGGGGTGACCGTCAAGAAGGCGGTCACGATCGGCTACCAGGGCCTGACCCTGAACATCGGGAACAAGAACGGGCTCCTGAAGCCGTACGCGAACGTGGGCAGCGACCTTGCCAAGTCGCAGTACCTGCGTACCGCGTTCGACGCGGCGCTCGATCGGACGACGATCAACAGGGTCGTCTTCGGCGGGTTGAACCAGCCGGACTGCTACCCGATCGCACCGGTGAGCCCGTGGTACGAACCGACCACGAAGGGACTCGCGTGCGACCTGCACGCGAATGTCAATCTGGCCAAGCAGCTCGTGAAGGCGTCCGGGATAGCCAACCCGAGTGTGAACCTGATGCTCGGCGGGACCGACCCGGTGACAGCCCGCCTCGGCCAGGTGATCCAGTCGATGGAGAATGCCGTCGGGATCAAGGTGTCGGTCACACCGACGCAGTTCACGACCGCTCTCAACAAGGCTGATGCGGGGACGTTCGACGCGTTCGCAGTCGGTTGGTCGGGCCGCGTCGATCCGGACGGGAACATCTACGGCTTCGTGGCGACGCCCGGAACGCTGAACGATTCCGGGTTCTCGAGCTCGAAGCTCGATTACATCCTGAACGGTGCACGCAAGTCGTTGACGATCAAGTCGCGCACGACGCTGTACCGCGCGGCGATGCAGATCATCCATCGGCAGCGACCGCTGATCTACCTGTACCACCCGGTCAACTACTACGGCGTGTCGAAGAAGGTCGACGGCGTGCAGATCTACGGCGACGGCCTGATCCGCGTCAACGCGGCCGGCTACACGAAGTAGGGACGAGGAGAACCGGCGTTCATGGGCGGCTTCCTGCTCCGCAAGGCGGGAGCCGCCCTGATCGTCGTGTTCCTCTCGAGCATCGTCGTCTTCATCGGCATCCGGGCGCTGCCCGGCGATCCAGCCGTTGCGCTCGGCGCCGAGAACCGCGACCCGGCGGTGATGGCCGCGATCCGCCAGTCCTATGGGCTCGACAAGCCGTTGCCGGTGCAATACGTGAAGTGGATCTCGAAGGCGCTGCGAGGCGACCTCGGGCTCGACGCGCGGCAGCTCCCGGTCGGCCACACGATCATCACGCGGCTCCCGATCACGCTCGAGCTCGCGTTCCTCGCGATCCTGGTGGGGACGGTGATCGGTGTCCTCGCCGGGGTGATCGCCGCGGTCCGCCGCGGCAAGCCCTCCGACCACGCGGCGACCGCGACCGCGCTCGTCGGCCTTTCGGTGCCGCATTTCTGGCTCGGCCTGATGATGATCATCGCCTTCGCGGTCGACTTGCACTGGCTGCCGGCGAGCGGCTACGTCTCGTTCCGCGCGCACCCGATCGGCAACCTCGAGCACCTCCTGATGCCTGCGCTCGTGCTCGGAACGGGCCTCTCGGCCGTGCTGATGCGGCAGACGCGCTCGGCGATGCTCAACTCGCTCTCCGCGGACTACGTCCGCACCGCCCGGGCAAAAGGGCTGTCCGAAGGCGTCGTGATCGGCAAGCACGCGCTGCGCAACAGCTTGATCACGGTCACGACCGTGATCGGCCTGCAACTCGGCGCGCTCATTTCGGGCGCCGTCATCACCGAACAGATCTTCGTCATCCCGGGCTTCGGGCGACTGACCCTCGACGCCGTCAACGAGCGCGACTACACGCTGCTGCAGGGAGTGGTGCTCGTCGCGGCTGCGGGCTACGTCGTCGTCAACCTGCTCGTCGACGTCGCGTACTCGCTCCTCAACCCGCGCATCCGCGTCAGCGGAGCGGCGGAGCGGTAATGGGCTTCGTCGACGCCACGTCTTCGATGATCAACCCGCGGGCGCGCCGCCGGCGGCTGCTGCGCAAGCGATTCCTGCGCCGGCCGCTCGCGATCGTCGGGCTCGTCGTTGCGCTCACGTTCATCGTGTGCGCGATCTTCGCGCCGGTGATCGCGCCGTACTCGGCGAGCGCCACCGACTTCAACGCGCTCCTCGCTCACTCGTCCCGCCATCACCTGCTCGGCACAGACGAGCTCGGACGCGACGTGCTCTCACGGATTCTGTGGGGCGCACGTGCGTCGATCGAGGCCGGCGTCTTCTCGACGCTCCTCGCGATGGCCGTCGCCGTCCCGATCGGGATCATCGCCGGGTACTACCGGGGCTGGATCGATGCCGTGATCGCGCGCCTGACCGACGTGCTCCTCGCCTTCCCGTTCCTGATCGTGGCCGTCGGGCTCGCGGCCATCCTCGGCCCGTCGCTGACGAATGCCACGATCGCGCTCGGCATCGGCGCCGCGCCTGCCCTGATCCGCGTCGCGCGCGGCGAGGCGCTCGCGCTGCGTGAGGAGGACTACGTGCGCGCCGCGGTCGCGAACGGCGCCAGCGACGCGCGCATCCTCGTCCGCCACGTCTTGCCGAACATGCTGTCGACGCTGATCGTGCAAGCGACGGTCGCGATCCCGGCTGCGATCATCGGCGAAGCCGTGCTGTCGTTCCTCGGTCTCGGTGTGCAGCCGCCGACCCCATCGTGGGGCGTGATGCTCGCAGACGCGCAGTCGTACCTCTCGCAGGCGCCGCGCCTCGCCGTCTATCCCGGCGTGGCGATCTTCATCTGCTCGCTGTCGTTCAACCTGCTCGGCGATGGGCTGCGCGACGTTCTCGATCCGCGGACCACGAGATGAGCCTCCTCGACGTCGAGGGGCTTTCGGTGCGATTTGACACCGACGACGGGCCGGTGCACGCGGTCGATCAGCTCTCCTTCACGCTCGCGGACGGCGAGGTGCTCGGCGTCGTCGGCGAGTCGGGGTGCGGGAAGAGCGTCAGCTTCATGTCGCTGCTGCGCCTGCTCCCGGAGACGGCCTCGGTATCCGGTGTTGCGCGCTTCGACGGCGTTGAGCTGCTCGCCTCGTCGAACGCGCGGCTGCGAGCGATTCGCGGGCGCAGGATCGCGTTCGTCTTCCAGGAGCCGATGACCTCGCTGAACCCCGCCTTCAAGGTCGGCAACCAGATCGCCGAGGTTCTGCGGCGCCACCTCGGCTTGTCGCGCGCCGATGCGCGCCTCCGGACGATCGAGTTGCTCGATCTCGTCCGCATCTCATCGCCGGAGCGCCGTGTCGACGAGTATCCGCATCAGCTCTCCGGCGGTATGCGGCAGCGCGTCATGATCGCGATGGCGCTTGCGTGCGATCCGAAGATCCTGATCGCGGACGAGCCGACGACAGCGCTCGACGTGACGATTCAGGCGGGGATCCTCGACCTGATGCGCGACATCCGCGAGCGGCTCGGCACTGCGATCGTCTTGATCACCCACAACCTCGGTGTGGTCGCCGACGTCGCCGACCGCGTGCTCGTCATGTACGCCGGCCGCAAGGTGGAGGAGGCGCCCGTCCACGATCTGTTCGCGCGGCCGCAACATCCGTACACGGTCGGCCTTCTCGGCGCCGTGCCTCGCCCGGGCTCCGGCCGGTTGCAGGAGATCCCCGGGCGTGTGCCGTCGCTGGCAGAGCTGCCGACGGCGTGCGCGTTCGCGCCGCGGTGCCCGCGCGCGGACCAGCTGTCTCGTTCGCAGGTGCCCGAGCTGCGCGAGATCGAGCCGTCTCATCTCGTCGCCTGTTTCCATCCGGGGCCCGACGCGGAGGCCACATGAGCGATCCGCCCGTGCTCGAGGTCGAGGGGCTCGTCAAGCACTTCCCGGTGCGCGGCTTCGGCGCGAAGGGCGTAGTGCATGCTGTCGACGATGTGTCGTTCGCGATCGGACGCGGCGAGCTCCTCGGGCTCGTGGGCGAGTCCGGCAGCGGGAAGAGCACGGTCGCGAACTGCATCATGCGGCTCGTCACTCCGACCGACGGCGCGATCCGCCTGAAGGGCGTCGACATCACGCACCTTTCGCGGCGTGCGCTGCGGCCGCTCCGTCGTGACATGCACATGGTCTTCCAGGATCCGTACTCGTCGCTCGATCCGCGGATGACCTGCGGGCAGATCGTGGGCGAGCCGCTCGATGTGCAGGGTCTAGCACGCGGTCGCGATCTCGACGCGCAGGTCGTGAAGCTGTTCGACCACGTTGGTCTCCGCGACGAGCTGCGCTTCCGCTACCCGCACGAGCTCTCGGGCGGTCAGCGGCAGCGCGTCGGCCTGGCTCGCGCGCTCGCCGTCTCGCCGGCGCTGCTCGTGGCGGACGAGCCGGTGTCGGCGCTCGATGTCTCCGTGCAGGCCTCCATCCTCAATCTGCTCCGCGATCTTCAACAGGAGCTCGGATTCTCGTGCCTCTTCATCACGCACGACCTCGCGACGGTCGAGTATCTCTGCGACCGCGTTGCCGTCATGTACCTCGGCAAGATCGTCGAGCTTGCGCCGACGGCGGAGCTGTTCGCCGATCCGAAGCATCCGTACACACAGTCGCTCCTGTCCGCGGCCGTGGTTCCCGATCCCGTCGCGCAGCGCGCGCGGCAGCGCGTGGTGCTCGAAGGCGATCTCCCGAGCCCGCTCGAGCCGCCGAGCGGCTGCCGGTTCCGGACCCGCTGTCCGCTGGAGGAGCGCTCCGCTCCGCAGTCGCACGACGAGGAGCCGCTCCTCGTCGACACCGGCGGCGGCCACCTCGTCGCGTGCCATCTCGTCGCGCGCGGCGAGCGGCCGGAGCTCTTCCGACCGGTAGAAGTGAGCAGATGACGTTCACGACCCGCCCGGAGCTCCGCGGTACGTTCGGCGCGGTCGCGTCGACCCACTGGCTTGCCACACAGGCGGGGATGGCAGTGCTCGAGCGCGGCGGCAACGCCTTCGACGCCGCCTGTGCCGCCGGCTTCGTCCTTCAGGTGGTCGAGCCGCACCTCAACGGGCCGGGCGGCGACCTACCCGCCGTGTTCTGGTCGGCCGAGGCAGGGAAGCCGCTCGTGCTCTGCGCGCAAGGCGTCGCACCCGCCGCAGCGACGATCGACGAGTACCGCGACCGCGGCCTCGAGTGCGTCCCGGGAACGGGGCTGCTCGCCGCGTGCGTGCCCGGCTCGTTCGGCGGCTGGCTGCTCCTGCTCGAGCAGTTCGGAACGTGGCCGCTCGCCGACATCCTCGAGTACGCGATCGGCTACGCCGAGCACGGCTACCCGGTCATCCCCGGGATCACGATGACGATCGAGCGCACTGAGCCGCTGCTCGCGCAGTGGCCGGCGTCGGCCGAGCTCTACCTGCCGGCGCCGCGGCCCGGGTCGATCTTTCAAAACCCGCAGCTCGCAGCGACGTGGCGGCGCGTGCTCGCAGAGTCGGGCGGGACGGTCGAAGGCGCGCGCCGCGCGTACTACGAGGGGTTCGTCGCCGACGAGATCGACCAGTTCACGCGTGCGAACGACGGCCTCCTCACCGGCGACGACATGGCGCAGTGGCGGGCGACGCTCGAGCCGCCGGCCACGTTCGACTACCGCGGGCTGACCGTGTGCAAGACCGCAGCGTGGGGGCAGGGGCCGTCGGCGTTGCAGCAGCTTGCGCTGCTCGAGGGCTATGACATTGCGTCGCTCTCGGAGGTCGAGCTCGTCCACGTCATGACGGAGGCGGCGAAGCTCGCGTTCGCGGATCGTGACGCGAACTACGGTGACGGCGCGGAGATCGCGGAGCTGCTGGCGCCCGAGTACACAGCTGAGCGCCGGCTCCTGATCGGCGACGAGGCGAGCGGTGAGCTCCGGCCTGGCCGTGGCCGCCTACCCCGACTTCGTGTTGATTCAACACAGACTCCGATCGGGGCCGGCGAACCGACCCGCGGCGACACGGTGCACCTGGACGTGGCCGATCGGTTCGGGAACTTGATCTCCGCCACGCCGAGCGGCGGCTGGCTGCAGAGCTCGCCGACGATCCCGGCGCTCGGCTGGCCGCTCGGGTCGCGCGCGCAGATGTTCTGGCTCGAGGAAGGGCTGCCGTCGTCGCTCAAGCCGGGCAAGCGGCCGCGGACAACGCTGTCGCCCGGGCTCGTGCTCCGCGACGGCGAGCCGTGGCTCGCCTACGGCACGCCGGGGGGCGACCAGCAGGAGCAGTGGGCGCTGCATGCGTTCGTTCGCCACGTCGATCGTGGGCTCGATCTGCAGGCGGCGATCGACGCGGCTGAGTGGCACACCGACCACCTGATCTCGTCGTTCGATCCGCGCGGGTTCGCGCCGCGCTCGCTCGCGATCGAGTCGCGCTTCGGCGACGACGTGATCGCCGACCTCCGCCGCCGCGGCCATGAGGTCACCGTCACCGACGCCTGGTCGCTCGGCCGTGTGAGCGCCGTCAAGCGCGAAGGCGGCCAGATCGTCGCGGCCTCGAATCCGCGCGGCATGCAGGGCTACGCGGCCTGCCGGTAAACTGAGCTGCATAGTTCCTGCGTAGCCCCCACCCGCCCATAGGATGGGCCGCTCAATGAGCGGTGGCGAGAGCATGCAGCCGAGGTACGAGCCGCGCGGCGTCGAAGAGCGCTGGCAGCGGACGTGGGAAGAGGAAGGCCTCTACAACGCCGAGCCGGATCCCGACCGCACGCCCTACGTCGACTGCCACCCACCGCCCAACGTCACCGGTCGGCTGCACACCGGGCACGCGCTGAACCTCTCCGTCGGCGACTCGCTCATCCGCTGGAAGCGAATGCAGGGCTTCAACACGCTGTTCCAGCCGGGGTTCGACCACGCCGGCATCTCGACGCAGAACGTAGTCGAGCGCGCACTGATCGACGAAGGCACCTCGCGCCAGGAGCTCGGCCGCGACGCGTTCGTCGAACGCGTGTGGGAGTGGCTGCACGAGTACGGCGGCAAGATCCTCGACGACTTCCGCCGAATCGGCGCGTCGCTCGACTACCGCCGCTCACGGATGACGATGGACGACGGCTACAGCCGCGCGGTGATGCAGTTCTTCGTGCACCTCCACCAGCGCGGGTGGATCTACCAGGCGAACCGCATCATCAACTGGTGCCCGTACCACGAGACGTCGCTCTCCGACCTCGAACTCGAGCACGAGGATGTCGACGACACGCTCTCGACGATCCGCTACCCGCTCGCCGACGGTGACGGCTACATCCCGATCGCGACCGTGCGGCCCGCGACGATCCCAGCCGACGTCGCCGTTGCGGTGCATCCCGACGACGAGCGCTACAAGCACCTGATCGGCCGCGAGGTGATCGTGCCGTGGACCGAGAACCGCGTGCCCGTGATCGCGGACGAGCGCGTCGAGGTCGAGTTCGGGACCGGCGCGCTGAAGGTCACACCCGCGCACGATCCGACCGACTTCGAGATCGGTCGCGCGCACAACCTGCCCGAGCCGAGCTGCATCGGGCCGGACGGCCGCTCGACGGCGGCGGGCCTCGAAGGGCTGACCCAGGGCGAGGCCGGCGCCAAGATCCTCGACTGGTGCCGCGAGCGCGACCTGCTCGAGAAGCGCGAGCACTACCGGCACAGCGTCGCGTTCTGCGAGCGCTGCCACTCGCGCATCGAGCCACGCATCTCGCTGCAGTGGTGGTGCTCGATGGAACAGATCAAGCAGCGGCCGCTCGCAGCGCTGCGCAGCGGCGAGATCCGCTACCACCCGGAGAGCCAGCACCGGTTCGCGATCGACTCGCTCGAGAACGCGCCCGACTGGTGCATCTCGCGCCAGATCTGGTGGGGTCACCAGATCCCGGCGTGGTACTGCCCGGACGGCCACGTCACGGTGCAGCTCGACGAGCCGTCCGCGTGCGGCGACTGCGGCTCGACTGAACTGAGGCGCGAGACCGACGTGCTCGACACGTGGTTCAGTTCGGCGCTCTGGCCGTTCGCGACGCTCGGCTGGCCGGAGCAGACGCCGGAGCTCGCGCAGTTCTATCCCGGCAACGTCAACACGACGGCGCGCGACATCATCCGCCTCTGGGAGAACCGGATGATCTTCGCCGGGCTCGAGCTCATGGGCGAGCGGCCGTTCGACGACGTCGTCATCCATCCGACCGTGCTTGCCGTCGACGGCCGGCGCATGTCGAAGTCGCTCGGCAACGGCATCGACGCCTTCGAGGTGCTCGAACGTTACGGGGCCGACGCGACTCGCTACGGGCTTCTGAAGAACTCGCTCACGCAGGACGTGCGCTTCTCGTACGCCGCGATCGAGGAAGGCGGCAAGCTCTCGAACAAGCTGTGGAACGCGGCGCGGTTGATCGTGATCGCGTGCGAGGGCTCGAACGCCGCAGAGCGGCCGTCGTCACTGGAGGAACGCTGGATCCTCGCGCGCCTGTCGCAGACGCAACGGCAGATCGAAGGCTACCTCGGCGCGTTCGACTTCGCGCACGCGATGGACGAGCTGTACCACCTCACGTTCGACGACTTCTGCGACTGGTACCTCGAGGCGGTGAAGGCGCGCCTCTACGACGGCGACGCCGATGCGCGCGCGACGGCGACGTTCGCACTCGAGTGGCTGCTGAAGCTGCTGCATCCCGCAATGCCGCACGTCACCGAGGAGATCTGGTCGTACCTGCCCGCACGCGAGTCGCGGTTGATTGTCGCGCCGTGGCCGGAAGCCGGCGAAGAGTCCGAGGCCGGTGCGCTCGAGCGCATCCAGGAGTACGCGCAGGTGTTCCGCCGGTCCGGCGTCGTGCCGCAGCTCGACGGCGATGAGAAGCGGATCTTCGATGCGGTCGTCAAGCCCGACCGCGCGCCGCAGCGTGAGAACGGAAACGTCGAAGCCGAGCGCGTGCGTCTCCGCGGCGAGGTCGCCCGCGGCGAGAAGATGCTCGCGAATGAACGCTTCATCGCCAACGCGCCGGCCGACGTCGTCGCGAAGGAACGCGAGAAGCTCGAGCGCTACAAGCGCGAGCTCGATGCCATCGGCGGTTGAGGTGTCGCCCTCGGCGTTGCAGATTCGCCACGGTGCCTGGCACCGGACGTGTCCCTACCGCCGCGGCGATGATCAAGGGAGATCGTCGCTGTCTGGACGAATGTCATGCGTTTCGTGACGGTGCCTGGCACCGCCGTTGAATGGCTCGAGTCGCTCAGTCCGTGGCCCGTTGACGGGTTCGGGACCGACCGGATGCGCGCGCTCCTCGACCGCCTCGAGAACCCTCAGCGGTCCTTCGAGGCGATCCACGTGGTCGGGACCAAAGGGAAGTCGACGGCGGCGCGCCGCATCGCGCGCACGATCGGCGGGCCGGCGTACACGTCGCCGCACGTTTCGGGCTGGCACGAGCGGCTCGACACGGATCCCGACGGCTTCGCGCGCGCCGTCGAGCGGATCCGAGCCGACGCAGAGGCGGTCGCCGCGACCCAGTTCGAGGCTGTCACCGCTGCGGCGTTCGCCGACTTCGCCGCGCGTGGCGCGACCGTCGCGGCGATCGAGGCAGGCCTGGGCGGGAGGCACGACGCGACCAACACGATCGAGGCGCGCGTCGTCCTGCTGACGAACGTCGGCCTCGAGCACACCGACGTGCTCGGGTCGACGCGTGAGGAGATCGCCGCGGAGAAGCTCGCGGTCGCGGGGCCGGGCAGCATCGTCATCCTGCCCGACGACGAGTTCGCGCGCCTCGTGCCCGGCGAGGTCAGGATCGGCGGCGCGGAAGAGGCGGTCGAGGCGTTCCTCGGCGAGCGCCGGCCGCTCGCTGCGGCGAGCCTTCCCGGCCGGCTCGAGATCCGCGGCGGCGAGATCTGGGACGGCGCCCACACGCCCGACGCCGTCGACTGGCTGCTCGAGCGGCTTCTCGAACCGCACGACTACGTCATCGTCGCGTCGATCCTGGGCGACAAGGACGCCGCGGGCATCCTCGACCGCCTGGCCCGCGCCGGCAGCACCCTCGTCGCAACCGCGTCGACGAACCCGCGGGCACTCCCTGCCGAGGCGGTGGCCGGTCTGGCGCGGACGCGCTTCGCCGCCGTTCACACAGAGCCGGAGCCCGCGGCCGCACTCGCCCTCGCGCACGACCTGGGCGAGCGGGTGCTTGTCACCGGTTCGCTGTATCTCCTTGCCGACCTCGCTGAGAACGACCGAAAATCCGTACGATGACCCGCGCCCGTGAACGGACTACCGTCTTCCTCTTCGCCGTGCTGCTGCTCGCCCTGTTCGTCGGGCTCGCGTTTGCCGCGGGCTATGGAGTAGGAAGAATCCTGCTGTGATCGCGTCCACGTTCGGCGGCGTCCACGACTTCTTCCACTCGTCGGCGTGGTACGTCGCCCGCAACCTCGCGATCTTCTTCGTGATCGTGTTCTGGGTCGCGTCGGTCTACTGGGTCTTCAAGGACGCGCGCCGACGCATCTCGGACAAGCTCATCGTGGGTGTCGTCACCGCGATTGGGGTCGTGCCCTTCATCGGGCCTCTGATCTACATGCTGTTCCGCCCGCCGGAGTATCTCGAGGACGTGCGGGAGCGCGAGCTCGAGATCAAGGCGATGGAGAGGCGGCTCGGCGCGCGCGACCTTCACTGCCCGGTGTGCCGCGCCGAGATCGACGAGGAGTTCCTCGTCTGTCCGGTCTGCACGACGAAGCTGCGCCAGGCGTGCTCGAACTGCGGGAAGCCGCTCGAAGCGGCCTGGCAGGTGTGCCCGTTCTGCGAGACGCCGATCGAGGACGACGTCGACGCCCCCATCGCGATCGGCGAAGCGAAGCGACCGCCGCGCAGGCGCCGCCAGACCCGCTAGTCTCGTCGGCCGCATGGCACTCGAGCGCACACTGATCCTTGCGAAGCCGGACGCCGTCGAGCGCAACCTGGCGGGCGAGGTCATCGCGCGCTTCGAGCGTCGCGGGCTGAAGCTGCGCGCCGCCCGGCTCGTCACGGCGAGCCGCGAGCTCGGCGAGACGCACTACGCCGAGCACAAGGAGAAGCCGTTCTTCGGCGAGCTCGTCGCCTTCATCACCTCCGGTCCGACGCTTGCCTTCGTGCTCGAAGGCGAAGGCGCGATCGCGACCTGCCGCGCCACGATCGGCGCGACGAACCCGGCAGACGCGACGCCGGGCAGCATTCGCGGCGATTACGCGCTCGCGATGCCGAACAACCTCGTCCACGGCTCCGACTCCCCCGAGTCGGCCGAGCGTGAGATCGGGATCTGGTTCCCCGATGGGCTCGTCTGAGGCCTGGCGCAGCGACGCCGAACGCAACGCCGCCAACTGGACCGAAGCCAACCGCGAGTACACCGACGAGAACGCCGAGACGAACTGGGCGCTCGACGAGATCTCGTGGGGCATCTGGGGCGTCGACGAGTCCGAGCTGAACGTGCTCGGCAACGTCGCCGGCCTCGACGTGGTCGAGCTCGGCTGCGGCACCGCGTACTTCTCCGCCTGGCTCGCGAAGCAGGGTGCGCGGCCGGTCGGCGTGGATATCACGCCCGCACAGCTCGACACGGCGCGCCGCATGCAAGAGAAGACAGGGATCACGTTCCCGCTGGTCGAGGCGGACGCGGGCGCGACCGGCTTGCCGGATGCGAGCTTCGATCTCGTGGTCTCGGAGTACGGCGCGTCCCTCTGGGTCGACCCGTACCGGTGGGTTCCGGAGGCGGTTCGGTTGCTCCGGCCGGGCGGCCGGCTTGCGTTTCTGACGAATTCGCCGCTTGTCGTTCTCTGTTCCGTCGACGAGGGTGCTGCAACGACGGAGTTGCAGCGGCCGATGTTCGGCATGCACCGCTTCGAATGGGCGGGGGAGATCGGCGTCGAGTTCCATCTCCCGCACGGCGAATGGATCGCGCTGCTGCGCGCGAATGGGCTCGAAGTCGAGCGCTTGATCGAGGTTCAGGCGCCGCCTCATGCCGAGACGCACGAGTACTACGCCTTCGTCACGGCCGAGTGGGCCAGGCAGTGGCCCTGTGAGGACATCTGGGTCGCCCGGTTGCTACCCCGCTGATCCTCGCCTCGACGTCGCCGCAACGGCGGGCGATCCTCGAGCAGCTGCGCGTCCCGTTCGAGGTGGTCGCTCCAGCGTTCGTCGAGGTCGACGGCACTTCTCCGCTCGAACGCGCCGCCGGCAAGGCGCGGTCGGTCGACGGCGGCGACCGGCCGGTGCTCGGCGTCGACACCGAAGTGCTGTTCGAGGGCGCGCTGCTCGGCAAGCCGGCACACGCGACGGAGGCGGAGCAAATGCTCGAAGCGCTCGCCGGCCGCACCCACGACGTCGTCTCCGGCCTGTGCCTCCGCACGCCGGCGTGGGAAGAGCTGCATGAAGAAGTGACGCACGTCACCTTCCGCCCGTTGACGCCGCGCGACCTTGCGCACTACGTCGCCGCCGGCGAGTGGGAGGGACGCGCAGGCGGATACGCGATTCAGGGGCTCGGTGCGGGTCTGGTTGAACGCGTCGAGGGAGACTTTCTGAACGTCGTCGGACTGCCCGGCTCCCTGCTCGTGCGGCTGCTCGCGACCAGGTTCGCGGGCGTTTACGGCTTCGGGTGAGGGGACGCCGGGGCACGGAACCGCGCTAGTCAGTCGGTGCGTCCAGCGCATTGCAATGTGCGGAATGTCACGAAATACTCTCCCATTGTGCGCTCGCACTGGAGGCTCGCGATTCTGGTTTCGATCTGCGCGATTGCATGCACCACGATCGCAGCGGCTGCCGGTCCAATTGACGTAGAGAAGGCGGGCGCGACCAAGTTCACGCTCTCCGGGGATTGGCTTAGTTCAGGGAGCGGCAGCATCTGGCTCTCCGATCCGCCGGCCAACGTGATCCGCCGGATCGATCCCTCGACCGGTGAGGCGATTGCGATTGCTGTTCGACAGGCGCCGTGTGAGTCGCCTGACGTTGCTTACGGTGCGCTTTGGACCGCGACCTGTAACCCCACTGGGCTGGCGCGCGTCGATGCGGCATCTCACAAGCAAACGGGATTCGTGCCACTCCCGATCTGGTCGAACTTGGGCGGAGAGGGGGCGATCGGGGCGGGCAGTGGTGGCGTCTGGGTCGTGATCAACGGAACGAGCTGCAAGAGCTGCGTACTTGCGCGGGTCGACCCAAAGACGATGACGGTGATCGCCAAGATCCCCGTCTCGGAGCACTCGTCTTCGGTGCGTGTCGGTTACGGCGCGGTCTGGGTTGTTTCGCCGGGGCAGGGAACGGTGCAAAAGGTGAGCCCGTCTTCCAACAAGGTGGTTGCAACAGTGAAGGTCGGGCATCACCCACGGTTTTTCGACGTTGGTGAGGGTGGCGTTTGGACGCTGAACCAAGAAACCGGAAGTGTCTCCCACGTCAACCCTCGCACCGCCAAGGTTCAAGCCACCATCCAGACGCAAACGCCTGGCTGGGCCCGAGGCGGGGACATGGCGGTAGGCGGAGGATGGGTCTGGGTCCGCAGATCCGACACGCTCCTCACCAGGATCGACCCGAGAAGCAACAAGGTGGTTCAGACATACGGGCCTTCGTCCGGAAGCGGCTCAGTCGTCGTCGGCCCCGGCGGGGTATGGATCTCCGCACACGACGTGACGACTGTGTGGCGCCTTCCGCTCCCCAAACGCTAACGCGCCGCCCTTCGGTGGAGAGCCGTGAGCCGTCCTACAGCCGCCGACGATCCCGTTTCTGTCCGGACGCTCGCTGCTCCGAGCCGCAGAGAGACCGAAGCCCTTGCCGAGATCTTCGATCGGTATCGCGCTCACTACGGCGAGGACTCTGACCTCTCGCGCTCGACACGCTGGCTGGAGGAGAACCTCAGCGGGAGCCGCTTCCGCGTATTCGTCGCGGAAGAGAATGGAAGGTTCGTCGGTTTTGCGACGACGATGGATGTTCCGGCTTCGTTGCGGCTCGCCCACTTCTGGCAGATCCGTGACCTGTTCGTTCTGGCGACGCACAGACGGGTCGGGGTCGGTCGCGCCCTCCTCGCTTCCGTCCGCGCGGCTGCGATCGCAGCCGGCGCAACGCGGCTGGTGTTGCAGACGGAGGACGACAACGACCCCGCGCTTCGTCTCTACGCCGACAGCGATTACACCCTGATCACGGGGTACTCCTCACTCATGCTGCCGCTCGAGCCCGAATCTCGATAAGGCTCAGGCCCGCACGTATCTGATGTGAGTCACCCCAGGTGCGTCGACTGACTCGACCTGCACGAGGTTTGCATCTCCCACGTTCTCGAACAGGCGAGCGCCGTCTCCAAGCAGGATCGGGACGACCGAGACGACGATCTCGTCGAGGAGACCCGCCGCAAGATATTGCTGCGCGACGGACGCGCCGCCGCCGAGCGACACGTGCTTCTCCGCGGCGGCGACCCGTGCCTGTTCGAGCGCCGACTCGATCCCATCCGTGACGAAGTGAAATGTCGTTCCACCCTGCATCTCGAGCGTCGCGCGCGGATGGTGGGTGAGGACGTAGACCGGATG
>Ga0070660_100000955_pt1 | contig 19335 bp, 20 predicted proteins | sample KBSC33metaG_FD_64670 | JGI IMG/M metagenome (GOLD analysis project Ga0070660, IMG submission 64670) | Corn rhizosphere microbial communities from Kellogg Biological Station, Michigan, USA - KBS C3-3 metaG | ecosystem: Host-associated > Plants > Roots > Rhizosphere > Soil ... | reverse complement strand
GACGGCCTCGTCGAGCGAGCGCAGCTGCGCGCGCTGCGCCATGATCGTCGGATTGGTGCGGTACGTCTCCGACAGCGCGTCGCGCAGCGTCTGGGCGTCCGCGGCCCCTCCCGCGATCAATGCCGCGGCCCCCGCCGCCGCCAGTAACCCACCCCGCATCAACTCTACTCCGATATTAGAAGGTGAACGTCTTCGGCTTCCTGAATTGCGGCAGGACCGCCGCCGCCGCGTCGGCGAAGGCGGCGACTCCGAACCCCTGCCCCGCCTTGCGGCCGAGCGCGAGGCGCGTGACCCCGTTCTCGACGATCCCGGTCGCGATCTTGCCCCCGTCCTTCAGCTGGTCGATCAGCGCCTGCGGCACGAACTCGACGGCGCCGTCGATGAGAATGAGGTCGTAAGGTGCGCCGGCGGCATGCCCCGCCGTCAACGGCCCTTCGACGAACGTCACGTCCGTATCGGCCAGCGCCGCGCGCGCGGTCGCGGCAAACTCCGGATCCTCCTCGACGGCGACGACGGACGAGACCAGCCTGGCGACGACCGCGGCCGCGTAGCCGGTCGCCGCGCCGACGACGAGCGCGTTGCCGGCATGCTCCGGCGCCGCCTCGGTCAGCAGGCGGCCGAGCGCCATGGGGCTGTTGAGATCGCGCTCCGGGGTCAGCGGCACCAGCGCATCGGCATAGGCCATCGCCACCCGCTCGCGCGGGACGAAGCGTTCGCGCGCGACTTCGCCCATCGCCGCGAGCACGGCCGGGTCGTTGGTCCCGGTGGTGCGCAGCTGGCTGGTGATCATCGCGCGCCGCATCTGCTCGAAATTATGCTCGGTCATCGCCTCTCAATCGCACAACTGTCTTACTAATGCAATACACCTCGGACGGCGTCTCGCGCTTGTATCGGCACGGCTCCGGGAGGCCAAGCGGATAACGCCGCCGCACCCCCGCCGACAGCTCAGCAAAGTGTGTGCCAGCGCTCGCCCTCGCGAGCCGTCGCGCCGCATCGCCGAACCCTGTCCGGAAACGGACAGCGGCGTCCGGAACCGGACGGCGCGCCGGTCGCGCCGTTCAGCCCGCGTCCGTAACAAAAGCTTTCCTTCTGAAAAGCCGAAGACTAGTAGCCGTCACGACTCGTGTCGAGGAGGAACGCGTGGAACAAGATACTCGCCTGCTCGAATTAACCGCCGATATCGTCGCAGCGCACGTCGCGAATAACAACGTCGCCGTCGGCGATCTTGCCGGCCTGGTCCAGCGGGTCCATGCGGCGCTCGCCGGTCTTGGACAGACGGAAGATCAGCCGGAGCCGGAAGCGAAGCCCGCCGTTTCGGTCCGGTCCTCGGTAAAGCCCGATCATATCGTCTGTCTCGTATGCGGCAGCCGGCAGAAAACCCTGCGCCGTCATATCGGCGTCGCGCACGGGCTGACGCCGCAGGACTATCGCGCGCGGTACAACTTGGCCGTGACTTATCCGATGGTGGCCCCGGACTACACAACCCGGCGGCGCGAGATCGCCCACGCGCTCGGCCTCGGCCGCAGCCGCAAGGGCGGCCGCAAGGCCGCGGCGCCGACGCCCCCGGCCGGCGGCGAGGGCGACGCCCCGAAGCCGCGCCGCGGCCGCCGCAAGGCCTGAGCGGGCGCGGCGGAGCCCCTGGCCTCTCCCTCGGTGCGCGGATTGACTTTCCCTCCCGGGCCACGCATTTGCGCGGCGCTGGCCCGATGGCGGAGTGGTTACGCAGAGGACTGCAAATCCTTGCACGCCGGTTCGATTCCGGCTCGGGCCTCCACCTCCCCCGGCACAACCCGCCAAAACGGCTTTATCGCTTTAGCGCTTTTCGCGTTGCTTTGGCCGCCTTCCCCTCAGTAAAAGGCGGGCGGACGCAATATCCCCAGCGTTGGTCAACAGGGAGACCCAGGATGTCATTCGAAAAGAGCCTCGTACGGATCGGCGCGCTCGCCACCGTCGGCACCTTCGCCATCATCGCCAGCCAGGGCGCGCACGCCCAGGGCGCGGTCTGCGGCACCTACGCGGCCGGCACCATCGGGCAGCCGGCGCAGGGCACGCCGACCGGAACGAACGCGACGGCCTGCGGCAATCTCGCCACCGCCACCGCCACCTCGTCGACCGCCGTCGGCGACCGCGCCTTCGCGAGCGGCAACTTCTCCACCGCGATCGGCGATTTCTCCGCCGCCACGGCCGATCAGACGACCGCCGTGGGCGATTCCGCGAGCGCCCTGGCGCTGAATGCGAGCGCCTTCGGCCGCAACGCGAACGCGACCGCCGTCCAGGCGACCGCCGCGGGCAACGGCGCCAACGCAACCGGCGTCAACAGCACCTCGGTCGGCAACACCACGACGGCCAGCGGCCAGTCCTCGACGGCCTTGGGCGATCGCGCCTTCGCATCGGGTAACTTCTCGACGGCCCTCGGCGATTTCGCCGCCGCCACGGCGCTGCAGTCCACCGCTGTCGGCGATTCGTCGAGCGCGCTTGCCACCAACGCCACCGCGATCGGCCGCAACGCCAACGTGACCGCCGCGGGCACCAACGGGATCGCCGCCGGCAACGGCGCGGTCGTGTCGGCTGCCAACGGCACCGCCGTCGGCAACACGACGACCGCGAGCGGCACGTCCGCCTCGGCCTACGGCGACCGCGCCGTGGCGTCGGGCAATTTCGCCACCGCGCTCGGCGACTTCGCCGCCGCGACCGGCACCCAGGCGACCGCCGTGGGCGACGCGGCCAGCGCCCTCTCCACCAACGCGAGCGCGTTCGGCAGCAATGCCAACGTCCTCGCCGCCGCCACCAACGGCACGGCGCTCGGTGCGCAGGCGTCGGTCGGCGGCGTCAACGGCACGGCCGTGGGCTGGCGCACGACGGCGTCCGGCCAGTCCTCGACCGCGCTCGGCGACCGCGCCGTCGCCTCGGGCAACTTCTCGACCGCGCTCGGCGACTTCGCCGCGGCGACGGGCGTCCAGTCCGTCGCCGTCGGCGACTCCGCCAGCGCGCTGGCGCTGAATGCGACGGCGATCGGCCGCAACGCCAATGTCGGCGCGGCCGGCACCAACGCCACGGCGATCGGCAGCGGCTCCACCGCCAACTTCGCCAACTCGACGGCGATCGGCACCGGCGCGACCACCACGGCGGCGAACCAGGTGACGATCGGCGGCGCCGGCTCCAGCGTCCGCTTCGGCGGCTACAACACGGCCGGCGTGCTGGTGAACGATGCCAACGGCAACATCACCACCAACACGACGCTGCTCGGCCAGGTGGCGACGAACACGACCAACATCACGACCCTTCAGGGCCAGGTCGGCACCCTGAACACCAACGTCGCGACGCTCCAGGGCCAGGTCGGCACGCTGAACACCAACGTCAACACGCTGTTCAGCCTCTCCGACATCAACCGGCGCGACATCCGCAAGGCCAATGAGGGCGTCGCCATGGCGCTCGCCATGGACACGCCGTTCCTGCCGTCGGACGCGAATTTCGCGGTGTCGGGCGGCGTCGGCTACTTCCGCGACCGGCTGTCCGGCTCGGCGTCCTTCGCCGCGCGAGTGGGGCCGATGACGTCGTTCACCGGCGGCGTCGGCGTCGGCTTCGACAGCGGCTCCGTCGGCGCCCGCGCCGGCTTCCAGCACGCGTGGTAAGAAGCGGACCCAAGTTCGGCGGGCCGGGGCGCGTTGCCCCGGCCCGCCTGCTTATGGGCCTGTGCTCGGGCCTTCTCGCCGCGACGCCGGCGGCGGCTCAGCCTGCGCAGGCCGCCGCTCCCGCCGCGCAGGCCCCCGGCGTCCCGGACCAGGTCGTGCTCCACAAGCTCGTCTGGTCCACCATGGCGGCGCTCGATCATGCCAACCAGACCGGCAATTATTCGGTCCTGCGCGATCTCGGCGCCCCCTCCTTCCAGGCGGGCAATTCGGCGGCGACGCTCGGGGGCGTCTTCACGGCGATTCGGAACCAGAATATCGATCTCGGCTACACGCTGGTAACGACGCCGGTCTTCCAGTTTCCGCCGGCGCTGGTGCAGGGCGGCCTGCTCCGGATCCGCGGGCTGTTTCCGCTGCGGCCGACGGCGATCGGCTTCGACCTTCTATTTCAAAATGTCGGCGGCCAGTGGCGGCTCTTCGGCATCGCCGTGGTTCCCCTTGTGGCACAAACGCAACAACCCGCTCCCGTGAAGCGTTAGCGGCGCGGAACGCGATGATAGACTTGAAACTTTTCGCGCATGCGGTACAGCATGCCTACAGCAGGGAGAGCTATGATGAAGGATAAGGTAATGGAGAAGGCCGTGAAGAGCTCGTGGGAGCGCCCCGAGTTTCGGCGCCTCCGCGCTGGTGCTGCCGAGAGCACGCACAACGCCAACTCCGATGGCGGCGGCGGCAACCAGGGCTCGTAACGCACCAGTCTTTCGATTGAGAAGGCCCTCCGCCGTGAGGCGGGGGGCTTTTCCATGACTGCGATCGCAGGCCTCTGGACGTTCGGCGCCGGCGCCGGTTCGGACGGCGCCAGAAGCTGCCGGTCCATGCTCGAGGCGCAACGGAATTACGGTCCGGACGCCTCCGCCACCGCCCAGGTCGGCGACCTCTCGCTCGGGCGCAACCTCTTCCGCCTCGTTCCCGAAGACGCATATGACCGCCAGCCGCTCGTCGCCGGCGACGGCCGCTTCGCCCTGGTGGCCGACGTTCGCCTCGACAATCGCGACGAGTTGGCGGAGGCGCTTGGCGTGGCGCCCGGGACGGCGGCAACGCTGGCGGACGCCGATATCCTCCACCAGGCGCTGCAGCGTTGGGACGCCGCCGCCCTCCCCCGCCTCCTCGGCGACTTCGCCTTCGCCTGGTTCGACAGCGCGCGGCAACGGCTGCTCCTCGCCCGCGACCCGCTCGGCCAGCGGCCGCTGTTCTGGCACCGCGGCGGCGGCCGCTTCGCCTTCGCCTCGATGCCGGCCGGATTGTACGCGCTCGATGAAGTGCCGCGGGAACCGGACGCGCTGAGCCTCGCCCGCTATCTCGGCAGCCTGCCGCTGGACGGCGCCGCCTCCTTCTACCGCGGCATCCAGCGCGTCGAGCCCGGCCATGTCGCCGAGGTCTCGGCGGAAGGCGTCCGCAGCGAGCGGTGGTGGTCGCCCGCCGCCCCGACGCTCCGCCTCCCGCGCTTCGAAGACTATGTCGAGGCCTTCCGGCACGAGCTCGACCAGGCGGTGGCGCGGCGGCTTCGCGGCGTGGACGGCGTCGTCGCCACCCACCTGAGCGGCGGCTGGGACAGCAGCAGCGTCACCGCCACCGCCGCGCGCCTCGCGCCGGGGACGCGCGTCGTCGCGCTCACGGCCGCCCCGCGCCACCCGCAGGACGCCCCCGCCAACCGTTTCGCCGACGAAAGCGCGCTCGCCGCCGCGACCGCTTCGCTCCACTCGAACGTCGAGCATGTCGTCGTGCCCCACCCGGACCGCTCGCCGCTCCCGGACCTCGATCGAAACCTGGCTGCCTTCGACCGGCCGAGCTTCAATCCCTGCAACCATGTCTGGCTGTCGGCTCTCCGCGACCAAGCGCGCGATGCCGGCGCGCGCGTGCTGCTGACCGGCGAGATCGGCAACTGGACGATCAGCGCCTCGCCCAACACCCTGCTTGCCGACTACCTGCGCGAGGGGCGCTGGCTCGCGTGGCTCCGCGAAGCGCGCGCGATGCACCGAAGCGGCCGCGCGCGCCTGCGCGGCGTGCTCGCGAGCTCGTTCGGGCCGTGGGTGCCGGACCGCCTCTGGCGGCTGGCGCAGCCTTTCTCCTCGGCTCCCGACCCGGCGCAGGTCACCGCCCTCCATCCGGCCTTCCGCGCCAGGCTCGCCGAGGAGCAAAAGGCGCTCGGCGTCGGCGCCGCGCGCCGGCCCGGCGACTATTTCGCCTATGCCCGCCAGGCCTTCCTCACCGAGATGGACTTCGGCCAGTATCGCAAGGGCATCCTCGGCGGCTGGGGCATCGACAAGCGCGACGCCACCGCCGACCGGCGGCTGATCGAATTCTGCCTGTCGCTGCCGCTCGACATGCTGCTGAGCAACGGCGAGCGCCGCCCGCTCGCCCGCGCCGCTCTCGCCGACCGGCTGCCCGCGGAGGTCCTGGACGCGAAGGGCAAGGGCTATCAGGCCGCCGACTGGCACGAGGCGTTGACCCGCGGCCGACCGGCGATCGCGGCGCTCGTCGCGCGTATCGAGGCGGACGAGACCGCTTCTTCGGTGGTCGACGCCGGGTGGCTGCGCCGCGCCCTCGACGAGTGGCCGGACGGCGGCTGGAGCGACCGGGCCGTCATCGTCCGCTACCGGATCGCTTTGCTCATGGGCCTCGCCGCCGGCCACTTCGCGCTGTCCGCCCGCGACGGCGCCGGATAAGGCCGCTTCCATGACCTCGTCCGCTCTTCCCCAGACCTACGCCATCTTCGGCCTGACCGTCCGCTCCGCCATCCCCCTCCCCCTCCCGGCCGCGTCCGCGGAGGCCGCCACCGACGTGACCATCGTCTATGGGTCGGTGGAAGAGCGGGAAGGCGCGCCGCTCGGCTATTCCCAGGCCGACGGGGCGACGTTGCTAAGGGTGGAGAAGGTCGGCCGCTTCCTCATCCGCGACGGCGCCGAGATCCTCGTCGACCCCGAGCCGCAGGCGACCGAGCGGAACGTCCGCCTCTTCCTGCTCGGCTCGGCCTTCGGCGCCCTCCTCCACCAGCGCGGCCTCATGCCGCTCCACGCCAATGCCGTGGTCGAGGACGGCTGCGCCTTCGCCTTTTGCGGCCATTCCGGAGCCGGCAAGTCGACCATGGCCGCCTGGTTCCACGACCGCGGCTATCCGATCCTCGCCGACGACGTCTGCGTCCTCGGCTTCGACGCCGACGGGAAGGCGATCGCCCTGCCCGGCGTGCCGCGCCTGCGGCTCTGGCGCGAGGCGCTGGAGGAGTTCGGCCGGACTGCCGACGACTATCAGCGCTCGTTCGAGGATCTCGATAAGTATGACGTCCCGATCGCCACCGCCGCCGAGGCCGCGGACCCGGTGCCGCTCGCCGCGATCTACCTGCTCGCCCGGGCGGACGACGGCGCGGCGGAGGGGCGCATCGAGCGTCTGACGGGCGTCGCCGCCGTCGACGCGCTGGTCTCCAACACCTATCGCGGCCTCTATCTCGAGACGATCGGCGGGACCGGCCCGCATCTTGCGACCTGCGTCCGCCTCGCGCGGTCGGTGCCGGTGTTCCGCGCGACCCGCGCCTGGGGGTTCGACCGGTTCGACGCGGAGGCGGAGCGCCTCCAGGCGCATGCCCGCGGCCTGCTTCAGGGCGCGCGGTAGACGACGCCGCTTTTCATCACCAGACGCACCGACCGCACCGCCGAGACGTCCCGCGTCGGATCGCCCTGGACGGCGACGAGGTCGGCGAGGAGGCCCGGCCGCACCGCGCCGAGCCGGTCCGCGAGGCCGAAGATGCGGGCATTGCCGGAGGTGGCGGCGATCAGCACGTCGGGTGCGCGCATTCCGTAGGCCTGCATCAGCTCCATCTCGCGGGCATTGTCGCCGTGGGCGAACACGCCGACATCGCCGCCCATGCAGATGGTGACGCCCGCGGCGAGCGCGGCGGCGAAGCTCTCCCGCTTTTCGCGGATCCCCGCCGGCTCGGGCGCGCGGCCGTTCCAGCCCCGGTAGCGGGAGATGGCATCGCCAGCCGCGACCGTGGGGCAGAGCGCCACGCCGCGCTCCTTCATCAGCCGGAAGATTTCGGGCGTGCCGGCGTCGCCATGCTCGATCGTGTCGACGCCGGCGAGGATCGCCCGGCGCATCCCCTCGGGCGTCCCGGCGTGCACCGCCACCTTGCGGCCGGCGCTGTGCGCCGCCTCGACCGCCAGCTTCATCTCGTCGAGCGTGAACGTCGGCCGGCTCGGCTCGCCGGACCGCCAGCGATAGTCGCCGTAGAGCTTCACCCAGTCGGCGCCGGCGCCGATCTGCCGCCGCACCGCAGTCAGCAGCCCCGGACCGTCCGCTTCCTCCGCGCCGCGGGCGGCGAAGTCGGGCTCCGCGGTCTTCGGCCCGTAGGCCCCGGTCGCCACGATGGCGCGCGTGACGACGAGCATGCGCGGGCCCGGCACGATGCCCTGCTCGATCGCCTGCTTCAGGCCGACGTCGGCATAGCCGGCGCCTTCGGTACCGAGGTCGCGGGTGGTGGTGAAGCCGGCCATCAGCGTCGCCCGCGCGTGGTTGACGGCGCGGGCGGTGCGCAGCGCCAGCGGCTCCTTCAGCACCTGATCGTCCCAGGGGGTCTCGTTATACGGGTGCAGGAAGAGGTGCGAATGGCCCTCGATCATGCCCGGCATCAACGTCGCGCCAGGCAGCTCGATGACCCGCGCCCCGGCGGGCGCCGCGACGTTCGGGCCGGCGGCCTCGATCCGGTCGGCGCGGACGAGCACCGTCCACCCCTCGTGCGGCCGCGGGTCGACGCCGTCAAACACCCGCGCGGGCTTCAGCAGGATCACGCTTTCCTGCGCCCGGACGCTCCACGGCAGGAGCAGGAGCAGCAGGGCGAACAGCAGGCGCATGCGAGTCTCCGACGAAGCGACCGGGCGCCACCATAAGCGGCGGCATGGGCGGCGCAACGGTCAGGCGCGGGCGCGGCGCTCCATGATCGTGCGCAGCCGGTTCTTCGCGCGCTGGCAGCGCAGCATGACGGCATTGGCCGAGATGCCGAGGATCGCGGCCATCTCGCCATAGCTGAAGCCCTCGAAGCACAGGACGATCGCTTCGCGTTGCGGGACTGGGAGGAGCTGGATCGACGCGTCGAGCCGGCGCCTCTGGTCGTTGCGCAACGCCACCTCGTCCGGCGGCGGGGCGGCGCAGGGGAGGTCGATCGGCAGCTGCACCTGCCGCGGCTCCCGCGCCCGCCGCGCGACGTGCGACAGGCAGCGTTTCTGCGCGACGGCGGTGGCGAAGGTCTTCAGCGACGCCGAGCCGCGATAGCCGTCGAGCGCGACCCACAGCGCCAGCAATATGTCCTGCACCAGCTCGCGCCGCAGCACCGGATCCGATTCGCAGGTGAAGGCGATGCGCGTGATCACGCGCCGGCAGGAGGCGCTCGCCTCCGCGAACAGTTGCTCTTTGGCCGCGTTCGTGCCCATCTGCCCCCAGCCGCCCCCTGCAAGCGACCCGATCCACCGCGCCAACCTGCCCCAGCCGCCGGGCAAAAGCAATTCACCCACCGAAAAAGCAGCTTAGGAAATCCATGGAAAGGACTGAGCAGAATAGTGGAACGATGGATGTGCGCAGCACCCATCGCTTCGACGTCGCCGCGCTCGCAAGGTGGATGGAGCAGAACGTCGCCGGTTTCTCCGGGCCGCTGCAGGTCGAGCAGTTTCGCGGCGGCCAGTCCAACCCGACGTACAAGCTGATCGCCGGCGGCCGCGCCTATGTCCTGAGACGAAAGCCCCCCGGCAAGCTGCTCCCGGGTGCACACGCGGTCGACCGCGAATATCGGGTGCTCGCGGCGCTCGGCGCGCAAGGATTTCCGGTTCCCGTCGTGCATGGCCTGTGCCTCGACGAGGCGGTGATCGGCACGGCTTTCTACGTGATGGACATGGTCGACGGCCGCATCTTCTGGGACGCGGACCTGCCGCAAGTTCCGCGGGAAGAGCGCGGCGCCTATTTCGACGCCATGAACGCGACGATCGCCGCGCTGCACCGCATCGACCCCGAGGCGGCGGGGCTCGGCGACTATGGCAAGCCGGGCAATTATTTCGAGCGGCAGATCGGCCGCTGGTCGAAGCAATATCTCGGCGACGTCGAGGCCGGCCGGGTTCCGGCGATGGACCGGCTCGTCGAATGGCTACCCGCCAACATCCCCGCCGCGGCGGGCGAGGAGAGCCGCGTCATCCACGGCGACTTCCGCTGCGACAACATGATCTTCCACCCGGCCGAGCCGCGCGTGCTCGCCGTTCTGGACTGGGAGTTGTCGACGCTCGGCCACCCGCTTGCCGACTTCACCTACCATCTGATGATGTACCGGATGCCGGCCGGCGCGACGACCGGCCTCGCAGGCCTCGACCTCCCCGCGCTCGGCATCCCCTCCGAAGCCGAGTATGTCGCCGCTTACTGCCGGCGGACCGGCCGCGACGGGATAGCGGACGTGGATTTCTACATGGCCTTCAACATGTTCCGCCTCGCCGCCATCGTCCACGGCATCAAGGGGAGGCTGGCGCGCGGCACCGCGAGCTCCGCGCATGCGGACCGCATGGCCGCGAGCCTCGAGCCGCTGTCGGAGCTCGCCTGGGCGCAGGCGGTGAAGGCGGGCGGGTGATTTCCCCGCCGTAACGGAGTTGACTCTCTCCGCTTTGGAGTTTCTGTTGCCACTCCGTGGGGCAGTATAGAACCGTGGAGCCCGCGCCGCCGCGCGCAGGACGCCGCCATGGCTGAGGCGCGGCGAATCGTCTCGATCGTCGGCACGCGGCCCGAGGCGATCAAGATGGCGCCGCTCGTCGAGGCGCTCGCCGTCCGCCGCGGCATCGACCACCGCATCCTCCTCACCGGCCAGCATCGCGGCCTCGCGCCCCTCCTAGCGCCGGTCGACGCGGAGCTGGCGCACGACGGCACGGCCCGGACGCCGGCGCGGCTGCGGGAGCGGCTGCACGGCCTGTTGACGCCGCATCTCGAGCGCCTCGCGCCGCAGCTCGTCCTCGTCCACGGCGACACGAGCAGCGCGCTGGCAGGCGCCCTAGCCGCCCGCGACCGCGGAATTCCGATCGGCCACGTCGAGGCCGGCCTCCGATCCTTCGACCTCCGCCAGCCCTGGCCGGAGGAAGGAAACCGCATCGTCATCGACGTGCTCTCCACCCTGCTGTTCGCGCCCACCGAACAGGCGGCGCGCAATCTCCGGGCCGACGGGCGGGTGCAGGGAAAAGTGCACGTCACCGGCAATACCGGCATCGACGCCGTGCTGCGCGAGGCGGCACGCATTCCCGCGGCGCAACGCGGGCGCGGCGGCGGCAGGCCTCTGGTCGTGGTCACCTGCCACCGCAAGGAGAATCAGGGGCGGGAGACGGCGGCGGTGTGCCGGGCGGTCCGCTTGATGGCGCGCAGCCTCGACGTCGAGATCGCCTTCGTGCTCCACTCCAACCCGCTCGTCCGCGCGCCGGTCGAAGCGCAGCTCGCCCCCGAGCCGCGCGTGCGGCTGCTGGAGCCGCTCGCCTACCCGCAGATGGTGCGGTTGGTCGACCGCGCGACTCTGCTCCTCACCGATAGCGGGGGGCTGCAGGAGGAAGGACCGGCGCTCGGCAAGCCGGTGCTGGTGCTGCGCAACGTCACCGAGCGGCCCGAGGCGCTGGGGAGCGCGCATCTCGATCTCATCGGAACCGATCCCACCGCGATCTTCACCGCGGCCGCCGCCTTGCTCGCCGATTCCGAGCGGCTGGCGCGGCTCGCCGCACCGAGCTTTCCGTTCGGCGACGGGCAGGCGGCGCCCCGCATCGCGGCCGCGATCGACTCTTGGTTCGACGCGCGCGCGCGGCGCCCCTTCATGCTGCGGCCCTCCGCAGCCGCTCCAGCAGCCGTTCGCGCGCCGCCAGCACGTCCGATTGCCGCTCGATGAGCAGGTCGCGGGCAAGGAAGTGGCCGGTGATCCTGAGGCCGTCCATCACCTCCGGCCAGCTCGCCGCCCCGCCCGCCAGCAGGAAGGGCGGCAGCTTCAGCAGCCGGTCGGCATAGGCCCCTGCCCCGCCGCGGCTCACCGCCCGGCCGCTCTTCGGGCTGACGAAGGCGAGGTCGTCGCGCGCACCGGTCGCCGCGCATTCCGAGAGATCGAGGCCGTAGCCGAGCTCGGAGAGGAGGAGCAGCTCGTAGCGCACCAGGGCCGCCGCCCAGCCCCGCGCCGCCGGCGCCGCCTCCACCGCCGCCAGCAGGCCGTGCAGCGCCTGGTAGAGCCGCGGATAGGGCTGGCCCTCGGGCAGCGCCGCGGCGGTGAGCGCCGTCGCCCAGTCGATCGCCGCCGCCGCCAGCGCCTCCTGGAGGAGGGCGCCGCGGCTCTCGATCAGCTCGACCGAGAGCTGGGCGAGCTGCTCCTCGGTCCGCGCGCGATATTCGGCCTGGACGAGGTTGCCGGGCAGCAGCACCGGCCGCAGCCGCCGCGACCGGCCGCCGCGCACGAAGCCCGGCTGCACGCCCTCGGCCGGCGTGAAGGCGCGGACGATCGCGCCATGCTCCCCATGCGTCCGCACAGCGCAGACGATCGCTTCGGTGAGGAGCCGCACCCTTCCCTCCTCAACCGGACGGGTGGAAATAGTCGTAGATGCCGCGCGCCATGGCCCGGGAGATGCCGGGGGCCTTCTCCAGGTCCTCGAGCGCGGCGCCGCGGACCGCCTTGGCGGTGCCGAAGTGCATCAGCAGCGCGCGCTTCCTCGACGGGCCGATGCCGGGGACGTCGTCGAGCGGCGAGCTGGTCATGCTCTTGGCGCGCTTCTCGCGGTGGGCGCCGATGGCGAAGCGGTGCGCCTCGTCGCGCAGCCGCTGGAGGTAGAAGAGCACCGCCGAATTGGTCGGCAGCGTGATCTCGCGCCCGCCCGGCAGGTGCATCACCTCCCGCCCGGCATTGCGATCCGGCCCCTTGGAGATGCCGACCACCGGCACGTCGTGGATGCCGGCGCATTCCAGCGTCTCCAGCACCGCGTTCAATTGGCCCTTGCCGCCGTCGATGAGCAGCAGGTCCGGCCATTCGCCGCGGCTGCGGTCCGGATCCTCCTGCTCCAGTCTCGCGAACCGGCGGCCGAGCACCTCGCGCATCATCGCGAAGTCGTCGCCCGGCACCGTCTCGGGCCGCTTGATGTTGAACTTCCTGTAGGCGTTCTTGCGAAAGCCCTCCGGCCCGGCGACGATCATCGCGCCGACCGCATTGGTGCCCATGACGTGGCTGTTGTCGTAGACCTCGATCCGCTCCGGCGGTTCGGCGAGCTCGAACAGCTCGGTCAGCGCCCGCATCGTCTTCGCCTGGGTGCTGGTCTCGGCGAGGTGGCGGTCGAGCTCCTCCTCGGCGTTGCGCTGGGCCTGGCGGATCATCTTCACATGGTCGCCGCGCCGGGGGACCCTGAGGGTCACCTTCCGGTCCGCCTGCTCGGACAGCGCCGCCGCGAGCAGCTCCGCCTCCGGCAGGTCGCGGTCGAGGAGGATGGTCTTGGGCGGCGGCACCTCCTCGTAGAATTGCATGAGGAAGCTGGCCAGCACCTCCTCCTCCGGCACCTCGGCGGTGTGGGCGGGGAAGAAGCTCCTGTGCCCCCAATTGTTGCCGCCGCGGATGAAGAAGGCCTGGACGCACATCGTGCCGGCCTTGCAGGCGAGGGCGAAGATGTCGGCGTCGCCCAGCCCCTCCGCGGCGATCGTCTGGGTGCCTTGGATGAAGGTCAGGGCGCGCAGGCGGTCGCGCAGGATCGCCGCCAGCTCGAAGTCCATCGCCTCGGCCGCCGCCTGCATCTGCCCGGCGAGCTTCTGCTGCACCTGGGTCGACTTGCCGGCCAGGAAGGCCTTGGCGTCCTCGACGAGCTCGGCATAGCCCGCCGGGTCGATCCGCCCGACGCACGGCGCCGAGCAGCGGCGGATCTGGTAGAGCAGGCACGGCCGCTTGCGGGTGGCGAGGAAGGTGTCCGTGCAGCTCCTCAGCAGGAACAGCTTCTGGAGCGCGTTCAGCGTGCGGGTGACGGAGCCGGCGCTGGCGAAGGGGCCGTAATATTGCCCCTTGTAGCGCCGCGCGCCGCGGTGCTTGCGGACCTGCGGAAAGGGATGGTCCTCGCGCAGCAGGATGAAGGGGAAGCTTTTGTCGTCCCGCAGCAGCACGTTGTAGGGCGGCCGGTAGCGCTTGATGAGCTGCGCCTCGAGCAGCAAGGCCTCCGCCTCGGTGTTGGTGGTGACGATCTGCATCGAGCGGGTCTGCGCGACCATGCGCTGCAGCCGCTTCGAGAGGCGCGAGACCTGGGTGTAGTTGGTCACCCGGTTCCTCAGCGCCCGCGCCTTGCCGACGTAGAGCACGTCGCCCTTGGCATCGAGCATCCGGTAGACGCCGGGGCGCACGGGGAGCGTCTTCACGGTCTTGCGGATCGCCGCCACGCCGGTGTCGAGGTCCGGCTGGTCCGACCCGCGCACCGTATAGGCGGACTTCTCCTCGCTGAAGCGGTCGGTGGGGGGCGCGCCGTCGGTCACGCCGCCGATTTAGGAGCCGCGGGGCGATTAGGCCACTGCCGGCGGCCACGCGCCGGTTGGGGACAGTTACGGTAACTGTCCCCAACGGAGTGATCGGGGACAGTTACCGTAACTGTCCCCAAGTGCGGCGCCTGCCCCGAGTGCGAAGGGCGCGCCTCCCCTGGGAAGGCGCGCCCTTGCCGTGTCGCTGCCCGGGGGCAGATCGCTTAGCGGCAGCGAATGTCGCTGTTCTGCTCGACCGAGCGGCCGAGGAGGGCGCCGAGGGCGCCGCCGATCAGCGTGCCGGCGACCCGGTTGTGGCCGCCGTCGACCACGTTGCCGAGCAGACCGCCGGCGACGCCGCCGACGATGAGGCCGGTCGTGCCGTCGCTGCGCTTGCAATAATAACGGCCGTCGGAGCCGCGATAGACCTCGTCGGCGTCGGTGAGGCGGCGCTCGCTATATTGCGGGCCGTCGCGATAATAGCGGCGCGCGTCATATTCGGTGACGAAGCGCGACGTGTCGCCCTGCGCATAGCCCTGGTTGCCATAGCCCTGGCTGCCGTAGCCGCTGCCATAGGCGCCCTGGCCGTTGTGGCGGGCCCAGCGCAGGCTGCGGCTGAGCGCGTCGAGGCGGCTGCGCAGCATCGCCGAATTGTTCTCCGACATGTAGGAGCCGCGGCGCATGCGCATCGCGTCGCGGCGGATCTGCCGCAGCTGCATCTCGGCGCGGCGCGCCTCCTGCGGGCTCAGCGAGCCGTCGCGCTGGCCGGCCTGGATGCGCTGCTCGATCCAGTTGATCCGCTGCCACGCGTCGTCGGGAGCCCCCCGCCAGAAATCGTTGCCATAGCCCTGGCCGGCATAAGCCTGGGCCGAGCCGTAGGTCTGGCCCGAACCATAAGGCTGGGCCGTGGCGGGAACCGCCGCGAGCATCGACACGGTCAAAGCCGCGCCCGTCAGAAATCGGATCATGAGTTTCTCCAAAACAGATGCGCGCCGGCAGGGACGCCGAGGTTCGGCGACCGCTGCTTCGCAGTCGGGGAACGCGCATGGGACCGGCACAAAGCCCGGGTCCCGACAAAGATATATCGTTCGGCGGGCGTTATGGTTCCATCGCCGCCGCGGACGCCGCCTCGACCGGGCCGCGCCCGGGGGCCGGTCCGCCTCCGCGCCGGGTCCGCGGAAGTTTCGAACTTTCGTGAAAAATAAAAAAGCGCATCTTCCGCCGAAGCCTTCCGCGGCCCTGCTTCGACTCGCTCAGGGCACGGCGGCGGCCCCGCGCCCGAATCGTTTCCCGTCATCCCCGACCATGTCAAAGAGCCCGTGGCCCATGGCCACATCTGGAACATAGCATAAACGCAAAGCGGAAGCGAGGCCCTTCCGGCGGCGCGCTCCGCCGGATCTTTCGGGCCCCGTGCCGCGTGGCTGCCGGGTCGATGCCGGGCGGATGCCGTGCGCCTGCCGGGACGTTGCCGGGCCGTTGCCGGGCGAAAACCGGGTCGGCGCGGCGCGGCAACGGGCGGGAGGGGGCGCCGTGGGCGCGTCACGAGGGCGGCCGCCGCCGCCGGGGCAGTGTCGAGGCGAGGCGGCGCGGCGGGAAAGTCGAATCGGCTTTCAAGTTCGGGAGCCATTCGAAGGGAGGACTTGAAACCCGATTCAACTCCGGTTGCCGTGCGGCCGCCACGCAGCCTTATTTCGGGCGGAGAGCGCGGAGAGCGCGGAGGGCGCGGAGAGAGGCGGGGCGCGATCGTGGACGGATCGCCCTTTACTGCGCCGGAAGCCTGCGCAACCATCGCGGCGGCGGCAATGCGGCGGAGGATCGGCGAGCGTGAGAGCCCTTGTGCGAAAGCTTGGCGTGCCGGGAAGGACCAGGGAACGGCTCGTCCTCGTGCCGCTCCTGCTGGCGATTTTCGCCTTGGTGCTCGCCGGCGAGACCGGCCGCCTCGGCGCCGGCTTCTCCCGCTATGCCGGCTTCTGCGGCGTCGGCCTCGGCATGGTCTCGGGGCAGTTGATCACGACCTTCCTGCCGCCGCGCGAGCGGGAGGCGCGGCCGAGAGGCGCGGTCGGAGAGTGGACCCAAGTGGCGATCCTGCTCCTCGCAGTCCTGGCGGCGTTGCTCCTCGTGCGCGCCTTCGACGCGGCGCTGCGCTGAGGCGCGTCCGCGGGCCGCAGCGCGATCCGGGCGCTGCCGATCGAGGGGGAGGAAGACGGCCGATGCGCCGGCGGGCATCAGGCGGGAATGGCGTCGTCGAGCCTGCGCAGTCTGATCGCGCCCGCGCCGGTCGGCGGATCGTGCGCGCTGGCGCGGGTCCCGTCCACGGAAGGGGAGGCCGCTTAGAGCCCTGACGGCCCGGAGGCTGGCGCGTCGTCGAGGGTGCGAACCGCGAGGCGGAGGGCGCGGAGGCGGGTCGCGCCGCGCGGCGGCGTCTTCAGCGCGGCCTCCCGCCAGGCGCGGTCGGGCCGGTGGGTGCCGTGCGGGTGGGACGGCAGCGGCTGCAGCGCGGCGAGGAGAAAGGCAGCGGCGATCATTGATTATTCCCTCGATTCATCGGCTTACAAGGCCCAACGCGAGGCGGAGCGGTTCGTTGCGTGAGGGCGGATCCGCCGGCGATCGGGCGCGAGGCGGCGTCAGGTACGTACCTGTCCCTCACTTGGGGACAGTTAGCGTAACTGTCCCCATCCTCACTTGGGGACAGTTACCGTAACTGTCCCCATCCCTACTCACTCACTCGGGGACAGTTACGGTAACTGTCCCCCCTAAACCCACTCGGGGACAGTTACGGTAACTGTCCCCCCTAAACCCACTCGGGGACAGTTACGGTAACTGTCCCCCCTAAACCTAACTGTCCCCCCTAAACCTCCGCCTCCAGCACGGTCGGCAGCGGGGTTTCGCGTTCGCCGCGGTGTTTGCGGCGGCGGAAGCGGCTTTGATAGGCGCGGCGCTGGCGCGTCACCTCGTAGAGGACGATGCCGGAGCTGCTGCCGAGGTTGAGGCTCTCGATCATGCCGAACATCGGCACGCTGACGCACGCTTCGCTGCGCTCGACGGCGCGGTCGCTGATGCCGACCGCCTCGCTGCCGAACCACACCGCCAGCTTGGTGTAGGCGGTGAAATCGCCCTCGTGGAGGTAGAGGCAGGCCTTGCCCTTGACGTGCGGCGAGGTGACGATCGAGCGGAAGCCCTTCGCCTCGAGATGGTCGAAGCATTCATCGGTGCTGTCGAAGCGGCGGACGAACGTCCATTTCACCGCGGAAACCGATGTCTTGGAGACCTGCTTCGCCTCGCGCAGCGCCTGCCAGTCGTCGGGGAGGCTGCGGCGCGGGTCGACCACGTAGACCTTCTCGACGCCGAGCGCGTTGGCGTTGCGGATGACGGTGCCGATATTCTTGATGTCGGTCGGGTTCTCGATCACCGCGATCAAATTCTTGCAGCGGAACGGCTTGATCGCGTCGGCGCGCCTGCGGACGGTGGGCTTGGAGGCGGCTTTCTCTTCCATGAAGCGGCCTTAGCATGGCCGCGGCGGCTTTCCAGCGGCGGCGGACGGAAGGGGGACGGGCCGCCCTAGTCGCTCGTCGTCTCCTCCGGGTCGGGCTCCTCGCCCGGCTTGTAGCGGGGCTTGGGCTGGGGAAGGAGGAAGAAGGCGACGCAGAGCAGAGCGAGCGCCACGCCCGCGCGCGGCACCGCCACCGCCAGCGGCACGGCGGCGAGCTGCACGAGAGTCGCGACGCCGTAGCGACGAGTCATCTGCCTGAGGAAATCGGGGGCGAGGCGGGCGTCCATCACCCGGCGGCGGCCGCCCATGCCGTAGAACCATTTCGCCATCCAGGTGCAGGCGGTCAGCGCGAGGCCGGCGACGAGGGCGACCGCGCCGCTCGGCTCGAAGCGGGTGCCGAGATGGAAGCACCAGGCGCGCACCGGATAAGGCACGACGACGATCGCCAGCAGGAAGAGGAGGTTGAGCGCGCCGAACCAATGGTCGCTGCGGGCGTAGATCCGGCCCGAATAATGGTGCTGCAGCCAATAGGCGCCGATGACGATGTAGCAGAGAAGGAGGGCGAGATGCTCGCGCCATTGCTCGGCCATGGCGCGGGCGAGGCTGGCATAGCCGTGCGGGCCTTCCGGCGCACCCGGCACCTTGATCTCGACGATGAGCAGGGTGAGCGCGATCGCGAAGACGGCGTCGCTGAAGCCTTCGAAGCGGCTGAGGCCGCGCTCGGCGCCATGGGTCTCCGCGTGGGTGCTTTGAGCCATGGGCCCCGAACGCCTGGAGCTGCGCGCGGTTGCGGGGCGGATCAGGCCGCCGTGCCCTCCTCCCCCTCCTCCCGGTGCCAGGTGAGCGACAGGTCTTCGTGCCAGGGGCCGCCATGCTCGGACATGCGGCCGGTCTGGCGGAGGGTGCGGCCGTCCCGGTCGAGAAGGAGGGTCATGCGCTGGGAGAGGCCGGCGGCATCGTCGCGGGACCAGTGCATGGCGCCGCCATCGAAAGCGACGCGATAATGGCGCGAGACGGTGCGGCGGTCGAAATAGAGCATGAGGATGCCGCCCTCGTCGTCGCTGCCGAAGAGGGCGACGGCCGGCGGGATCTCGCTCTGGCGCATGCCGGTGCGCATCAGGACGAAGGCGCCGCCCTCGTGCCAGGCGAAGGAGGCGCGGCCGTCGAGCGCCCGGCCCGGGAGCAGGGGGTGGCGGCCTTCGGTCCGCCAGCGGCCGATGAGCGGCGCGAACGGGGCCAGATTCGGGTTGGGCTTCAAGGCTTCGGCGCCGATCTGCTGCACGAGGTGCCTCCTGCTGGTGGGCGGCCGGGATAGGCGCCGCCGGGCGCGCCCGGCAAGGTCCGCTGCGTCGGCGCCGGACCTTCCGGTCCGGAGCGACTTGCGCTGTGACAGCCGCAGTTCGTTGCGCTATCGTCGCGCCGTGGTGAACGGATCGACGCGCTGGCGCCCCCTCGCGATGCTCGCCTTGTGCGCGCTGTTGATGCGCGCCTGGGTGCCGGCGGGTTGGATGCCCGCGGGCGCGGCGGAGGGGACGCTGCTCGCGCCCTGCCCCGCCGCCGGCCCCGTCGCCGCCGTCGCCGAGCACGGCCACATGCACCACGGCCATCCGGGGCCCGCCTCGCACCACGGCGACGAGCACCCGCCCTGCGCCTTCGCCGGGCTGGCGCTGAGCCTGCTCGATCCGCCGCCGGCCGCGC
>Ga0070660_100000951_pt1 | contig 19351 bp, 10 predicted proteins | sample KBSC33metaG_FD_64670 | JGI IMG/M metagenome (GOLD analysis project Ga0070660, IMG submission 64670) | Corn rhizosphere microbial communities from Kellogg Biological Station, Michigan, USA - KBS C3-3 metaG | ecosystem: Host-associated > Plants > Roots > Rhizosphere > Soil ... | reverse complement strand
GAAGTGGTGCAGATTATGAATGACGAAGAAAAAATTATCGGAGTGGCTAAGGTAAAGATTGCGGCTGAACCGCTACGCCAAAACCTGCATGTAAAACATGTGATGGCAGCACATGCAGATGATATTGTGCTTTTTTAATTTTTTAATAAAGAAAGAAACTAAATATTCGAATCAAAAAACAGAACATGCAACCCGTTGAACCTCTTATCATAAAAACATACAAGGCCGCTATAGATTTGCGAAACTGCACCGATAAGCAGATAAAAGCTGCCTTACAATCAATAGCAGATGGACTTTTAGAAAATGCCGGAAAGGTGATAAAAGCAAATGCAAAAGACCTGGCAAAACAGGATGTTGACAACCCGAAAAATGATCGCTTATTGCTGAATGAACAACGAATACAAAACATTGCCAAAAGCATCCGCAACATCAGCAAACTGCCAAATCCTGCAGGTATAAAATTGCAGGAAAGAATTTTGCCCAATGGTTTGCAATTACAAAAAATTTCCGTTCCGATGGGCGTGGTAGGCGCTGTATTTGAATCAAGGCCAAATGTAACTTTTGACATTGCCGCCTTGTGCCTGCGTAGCCAAAATGGTTGCCTGCTCAAAGGCAGCAGCGATGCGGACGAAACAAACAAGGCCGCTATAAAGATTATTAAAAATGCACTTCATAAAAATGATATCAATCCAAATTGTGTGACCCTTTTACCATCCGACCGAGAGGCAGTAAAAGAATTATTTACAGCTACCCGTTATGTAGATGTGATCATTCCACGCGGCTCTGATAGCCTCATCCGGTATGTGCGCGAGAATAGCCGGGTACCGGTAATTGAAACGGGCGCAGGAGTTTGCCATATTTATGTAGAGAAAGAAGCTGACATAAAAAAAGCGGTTGACATTGTTGTTAATGCAAAAGTTTCCCGGCCATCAGTTTGCAATTCAGTTGATGCCATTTTGGTAGATGAAAATATTGCTCCTGCATTCCTGGAAAAATTAAAACCGGGATTGGATAAATATCACGTGGAAATATTTGCAGACAAAAAGGCTTATAAATTATTAAAAGGGTATCCGAACCTGGTAACAGCAACGGCTGAAGATTTTGGCCGTGAATTTTTAAGCCTTAAATGTGCCATTAAAATTGTAAAAGATACGGACGAGGCTTTGCAGCACATTCAAAAATATTCTACCAAACATTCGGAGGCCATCGTTTCAGAAAATAAAAAACAATGCGCCCGGTTTTTAAAAGAAGTAGATGCAGCGGCTGTTTATTCCAATGCATCTACCCGCTTCACAGATGGTGAAGAATTTGGCCTTGGAGCAGAGATTGGTATTTCAACTCAAAAGCTCCATGCACGCGGGCCATTCGCTTTGGAGAAATTAGTTACAGAAAAGTGGGTGATAAAGGGTGATGGACAAATACGGGAATAGTTCTGTGAGAAGATTTTTTCAATGGTGAGGTTTCATTTTGAATGTGCAGGAAACACCGGGCAAATCTTTATAAAAATTAATTTTTATAAAGTGAATTAATTTTCGTGTAATCCAGACCGTTATAAGCAGGGAAATAAAACCGCTGCCGATTTTTATGAGGCCGCAAAATGTGTTTCAATCATGCGAACTAACTGTGCTTATGCTCCACATTGGTAAGGATTGTTGTTCCAGTAAACAGATAAATTTTGATGATTTGGCCGTGCAGGTGTTCCGCTGTCTCCAATTTCCTGGATTGTTCCGTTGGCCGGGAGGTCCGACAGCGGCGCGTCTGAGCAAATGATACAATTATAGCACAAGCGGACTCTCAACCCACTAACCACCACCTTCCACCACGTAGATGTTCTTATTTATTTGCTCAAAAAAATAATTCAATAAATTAAGTTAATAAAATTAACTACTTTATATTTGTGCCTATATAAATAAATTAATAGAAAAATTATGGACAAAAATTATTTAACACCGGAAGAGAGCTTTACAATTATTACTAAAGCTATTTCAAATTTTAAAACGAATTATAAGGAAAGCGCACAAATCTTTCTCTTATGGGGCTGGATATTGACTATAGCTTGCTTTGCTCAATTCATCATTTTAAAAATTCTCCGGAGTAAAGAAGCTTACGCGCAAATAGGTTTGTATAGTATTGCCAATTGGGTGGTACTCATTTTAATCGGATTTATTATCCAGTTTTTTATATTACGAAAAATAGATAAGGAGAAGAAGGTGCGTAGCTATTTAGAAGGCTATCTCAAAAGTCTTTGGATAGTATCCATCGGTTCATATCTTGTCGCAGCTATTATTTGTATTAAATTGGCAATCGAACCACTACCCATCATTTTGTTAATAGCAGGTATAGGAACCACTACAACAGGGCTTCTCCTTAGGTTCAGGCCCCTGGCAATTGGAGGTATCGCTTTTTTTATTTTCAGTATTGCTACCACATTTGTATCCGGTGAATACTTAAACTTATTCGCCGGTGCCGCAATAATTTTTGGCCAACTGATACCTGGTTACCTTTTGAAATCCGCAAAGGAATAGTTCTATGTACAAAGATTTAGATCCGCTGCTACACTCTCAACTACGTTTGGCGATTGTTTCAATGCTGGTAATCTCAGAGAAAGTTGAGTTTGCTCACATAAAAGAACAAACAAATGCAGCAGCAGGCAATATCAGTATCCAGGTGAAGAATCTGCAGGAAGCCGGGTACATAAAAGTTGAAAAAACTTTTAAAAACAACTACCCCAAAACCATGTTGTCCATTACAGATAAGGGGGTTAAGGCTTTTGAAGACTATGTAAATGATCTGAAAAAATACATCAGCCCGAAGTAGCTTTTTTGGCGATTTAGTTAGTATCTATTTTACCCCAATAAATGGCTTAGAAAAATTGGAACACCTGCAAAGGCTAAAAATAAAAAAAGCTGTTATTTGTTTGTTTACCGGAATCCCGCGCGTATAGGAATGACAAGGACTACAGCCGATTGTTATTTTACCTCCGCCATATTCTATAATCCGGAATTCTGCAGTGGTGTAAATCAGAAATTATTATATGCAAATGAAATATTTGTGAAAAGGATAGCTGTAAAAACTGTGAATAATTAACTGCGAAGTTTTGATTCATTAATCCAATAAACAAATGCACAGCCGGGCGAGCAAAATTATTCCAGTGTTACAACAACCTTCCCCGTAGTTTTACCTGATTGCAGCAATTTAAGGCCATCTTTCAGTTCCGAAAACGGAAAGGTGTGTCCGATATAGGGTTTACCAAGGTCAAGTTGCTCGAGGTGCTGAAGATATTTTTTCAAACTTTCGCGTTGTTCGTACAGATGAATAAGATTAAATCCCATGACCGATTTATTCCATTCGGTAAGTTTTATAGGATCTATCATTGGCCGTTTCAAATATAGCGGGAGCAGTTTGAAATAATTCGGTCTCGAACCGTGAGGCATAAAGCTGGCGGCGCCGTAAACGATCATCCTGCCTTCAATGGCCAGTTGGTGAAAACTTTCTTTCAGCACTTTGCCGCCAATTGATTCAAGTACAATATTAAGGGGTCGTTGGCCGAGAGCCTTTTTAAGATCGTCCCTGAAATTATCGCCTCGGACGATGACTTCATCATAACCCTCCTTTCTCAATATATCGGTTTTCGAAGGCCTCCCTATGGTGCCGATCGTATAGGCATTGTATTTTTTGGCGAGGCGATTTGCCAGTATCCCAACGCCCCCGGCGGCCGATTGAATAAGGACCGTCTGGTTAGGTTCGATAGCGGCGAGTTTAACCAGTGCATAGTAAGCAGTCAGGGCCTGGACAAGATAGGCGGCGCCGTCTTGAAAAGACCAGTCATCGCGCATTTTGGTAAGGTAATAATGGGGTATGGTGATCTGACTTACATAGCCGCCGAACCTGGTAATTCCCATAACCCTGTCGCCCGTTTTAAAATTACTTACCTCGGATCCTGTACCGGTAACAATGCCGGAATATTCAAGTCCGGGAATAAAAGAACCTTTGGGAGTGGCGCTGTAAAGTCCCAGGATCGCAGATATATCCGCAAAATTTAATCCGACTGCCTTAATATCTACGGCTACCTCATCCGGCCCGGGCGCCTGGATATTTTCTTCCGCCAGTTTCAGATGATTCATTGAACCGGCTTTGGGGGATAAGCGATATACTTTACGGGTCATGGTTTTTTCTTGTGAAGATAATATGATAATCTTTTATTCTAGCCCATGTATTTCTATTGGGTGCATTTTAAAATGTCGCCGATTGGTGGACCAACCGGGCAGCACGCCGTGGGCGGTGGTAATGTTCTGTGAGCTTTACCTGAATATTTTTTTACCACTAAGACACGAAGAACACGAAGGATCTTTTCTGCGAAAAAATAAGATAGTACTTGGGAAATACCAATTCCTTTTCTGCAATTACGGGTTCCACCAATAAGTGAACTTCAATAACACCGCCCGGTTTCTTACAGCAAACGGTGTTATCAAATAATTATCTGTATATACAATAAACAAATCAGACGCAGGTTTGTAGCGCCATTGAAAGCGTGCATTCACATTTGTGTTATTCAATTGTTGGTTGTATTGAACATAAGTTGTGAAAAATAATTTGGTGGTTAAAGTAAGATCCACTTTTGGGCCAACAAGCCAAAAGCCGGTATTTCCCCATGGCGCCGGCAGTTGTAATTGATTGTATGAAGCAGTTAAACTTAAATTAAGTATCGGTTGAAAACGGTAACCAATTCCACCGCTCACAGAATATTTTTTTCCATTAGCATAATACCCGCCGGAACGAATGGAAAAACTATAATTAAAAAGACTTTGAGGTTTTGAAACAAAGTCTGCGCCGGTAGTCATCCACGAATATTTTGAATGATATAACAAAGAATCTTTTCCGCTGTTTGTCGGGTCAAAAGGAAAAAGTACCTGTACAAAATCATCCATTATTACCGCCGAAAGTGTGGCCTTATTTCTAAACGTAATCAGGTAGGTGAACATATTTTCATGATCGGTTTGGTTCCACTTTTTATTGAAAAAATAAATTGAATTTACCTGGGGCCCATGCGTCAATACACTTCCGCCTTTCGGGAAAAAAGTGTATGATATTTGCGGATTCAGCTTGATATAATTGGTCCGGGGAACATACCCTACTTCCGCATTAAAATCATTTCCCACCGATTCATAAGCTGCATTGATCAACCATCTCTTACCGGAATATTTCAGGTTTGCTGCGTTCGTAATACTGTTGCCGTTTTCACCAGACGTAAATGATTTTAAAAATAATAATTTTCCCGTCCATATATTATTTGAAGAAGCAAGATTGTATTCAGCGCCCACATTCCGGTTATACAAGGAATATTGCTGAAGCATTGAATCTTTTCCCGGAGTATAATTAATGGATTGTTTGTTCACAAAAAGTATATTAATATTCGATCTTGAAAACACTCTTCGCTGAAGGGCAGCTACTGCAAAATTTTGCGCCGGTAATCCAATGTCACTCTGCCTCGCTGTTTCCATATCCATTAAAGTAATACGCCATTTCTTGTTTAGATTTCCGCTTAATCTTCCTCCATAATTGATCGGTATGCCCAGTCCAATACGCCGTGAAAAAAAAGGACGAATATCTGAATATCCAAAGTTGTTTATCTGATCTCCGTTCTCCAGGAAAAATTGCCTTCTTTCGGGGAAAAATAATTCATAACGGTCAAGATTAGTAACTTGTTGATCCACTTCTACCTGCGAAAAATCCGGGTTTACGGTAAGGTCAAGATTTAAGGAAGAAGTAACGGCTACTTTCGCATCCAATCCTACTTCGCGTTTAAAATCCGATGGCGAGGAAGGAATATTTTCTTTTGTAAATCCGGTTAATAAATGAGGAATCAATGAAACATTTCCTTTTTGAACCCTTGGAGAATTTTCCCAAACGAGTGTGCCGGTATAAGCCAGGGCAGCAGTAGGAAATTGCCGTGGAACAGGCGCCCAACTTGATTTTTCCGTAGTTCTTAAATCGTTTCTGCTAAAATTAATCCCCCATTCAATAACTCCTTTTTTATAACGAAGCGTTTTTAATGGAATCGCCATTTCCAAAACCCATCTGTCGGGATAATGTTTTACTGCAGAAATCCATTTATTATCCCAGTTTAAATCTACCGAACCGCCTTCATACATGAGGCCGTCCCATTGTGCATTTTCTGCGTTGGTACCAAAGGCGAATCCGTCAGTCTGGTCATCGAACGGATCTATGAAAACAATAAAATTGTCGTTCTTCAAAAAATTAAAATCTCTTCTTAACGACTCTACCATTTCTGTTTTGCGTGGTGCATCAAAGCATCTTGCCAAAAGATAAAGATTATTTTCATCATAAGTCATCTCTACCTCAGTTTTCACCTTCGCACGGCTTGTGTCCATAGGCAAAACCATGAAAAAATTCTTTGCTATTTCTGCTTTTTGCCAAACATCTTCATCTGCAATTCCATCTATTTTAATGGGTTCATTAGTAGGATATATATGCAATTGAAAAGAAGCGTTCTTTTTTTGTGCAAAAGCGATGGAGCCAAACAAGCATGCATAAACGCAAAGTATAAATTTCATCAAGTATTTAAAATATTTAAGCGAAGGGATTGCAGCAATTAATTAGTTGTAGAAACTGCGTCGTAAATTAATACTTTATTCCATCAATGAGCACACTCATCAATAAATTTACTCCATGCAGGTGTTTCTATGTTGCCAATTTAAAAAAACACTTCTATCCGATCATAAAATCGTCAAAAAAAATAGGATAAGAGCAAATCTTCCCAGCCACATTGAAATTTTACGAAAATTAGGACTGTTGACCTAATCAGGACAAGGCAGGAAAATTAGTTTCCACGTTCCTTCATTTCGTATTAATTTTGAAGTATGATATGGGAACGACTTGGAAGGAGTTTCTCTTTTTTACTGTTATTTTTTTTGTCGGCTTGCCAACTTCAAGGCCAAATATTAGATGTTAAGTATTTAGGTATTGAAAATGGTTTGTCTAATAATTCAGTGACAACGATTTTTCAGGATCATAAAGGTTTTATGTGGTTCGGCACATATGACGGATTGGATCGCTTTGATGGGTATGAGTTTAAAATATTTCGCAATATTATTGGTGATAGTACTTCAATTCCTTCTAATAATATAAACTGCATTTCTGAAGATTCTGCACACAACATTTGGGTAGGAGGACAAAAAGAAGTAAGTATTTATGACCCTATTCGCGGTTTTTTTTATACGCCATCATACACTTTCGTGAATGGAGTTACCACAAAACGGCTAAAAGACAATATCGTTAGTCTGCAGCTTGTAGGCAAAAATACAATGCTGGTTGGTACGCAGCACCACGGTTTGTTTTATTTTGATAATACAATTACCAATGGGAAGCAGGTTGCTAATACAAGCGATAATAAAAATAGGATTGATTATTATGCTACAGCAATAAAATACAACGCTGACAACAATACTATCTATGTGTTAATACAAAATGAGGGACTGTTTATTTACGATTCTCAAAAGCATACTTTAAGGCTTAAAAACAATATACAGCAGCAGGCAAATTGTATTGATTGGGGTAGTAACGAAAAGTTGTGGATAGGTGGAAATGTCGGTTTATATCAATTAGATGAAAAAACAAATAAAATTTCTGAAAGTGTAATTCCTTACAAAGGTCCGGTAGTAAATCTTTGTGAGGACAAAAAGGGTACTCTGTGGATTGCGACAGACGGTGGAGGAGTTTGGATATTGCCTCAAGGGGAAAGTAAGGCAATATCCTTCCCGACTCAGTCAAATCAACAGTCACTCATTAATAGTAATGCTGTATATGCGATCTATGAGGACAAACAGGAAAGAAAATGGATAGCAACCTTACGAGGCGGGATCAATATAATTGAACCACAGAAAAGCGGGTTCAAAAACGTAGTTTACGAGTCCGCCAGTCAGAATAGTGTTATAAAGAACTTTATTCTTTCCTTTTGTGAAGATGACAATCATAACGTCTGGATTGGCACCGATGGCGCAGGCCTGCGCTACTGGAACCTGGTTGACAATACTTTTACAAATTTTACTCATGACAGCAGTTCTGATAATACCTCTATCAGCAGTAATTTTATAACAAGTATTATTAAAGACGGCAACGACGGGCTTTGGATGTCAACGTGGTTTGGCGGTATTGACCGTTTTAATAAACGAACCCGCAGGTTTCAACATTATCTCTGTTCTAATCCGCTTACCGGGAAAACCGACAACAATATTTGGGAATTAATGGAGGATAGCCGCAGAAGAATTTGGGCTTGTGCAGTACGCAATGGAGGTTTGTACTTGTTTAACCGTGACAAAAACGAGTTCGAAATGTTTGATCCCTCTCTGACAGACTTGCAATGTCTATCGGAGGACAGAGAAGGAAATATCTGGGCTGGTGATTACTCATCACTTATTAAGATTGATACGATAAATAAAAGACACATTTTTTACAATATTGGATATCCAGTACGAAGTATTTATGAAGACCATAAAAAAGACTTTTGGATTGGGACACAAGAAGGAGGCTTATTACTTTTCAATAGAAAGGATGGTACCTTTAAAAGATTTACAACAAAGGATGGGTTACCTCATAACACTGTTTTGAGGATTTTGGAAGACAAAACCGGAAATCTTTGGATGAGTACTTATAATGGCTTGTCCCGATTTAATCCGACGAACCGAACATTCAAAAATTTTTCCCAGGCTGACGGTTTACAATGTAACCAGTTTAGCTTCCATGGTGCACTTGCTCTCAATAGCGGAGAATTTCTGTTCGGCGGAATTAAAGGATTTAACATATTTTATCCGCAAGATATTTCCGGGGAAAAAAAAGCACCTCCTTTATTCCTAACCTCCCTTAACATAAATAACGCTCCTGTTCAAAATCAATTATCATATATAAAGCAAAAAAATCTTGACGTAATTAAAAAAGTAATTATTCCCTATGATCAGGCTTCGTTATCTCTCGAATATCTGGGTCTTGATTATTCAGATGCTGCGAATATTAATTACGCGTATTATCTCGAGGGTTGGGATAAAGGTTGGAATTATGTAAAGAATACCCGAATCGCCAATTATTCCCGGCTGCGTGAAGGAAATTACATTTTCAAAGTAAAAGTGAGTTATTCAGACGGTGTATGGTTTGATGCGCAACAACTACTTTATATTTCAGTACTACCTCCGTGGTATCGCACATGGTGGTCATACAGTTTATATATTTTATTGGCATTTGCAGCAATCTATTTATATGTACTATACAGAAGCAGGCAAGAAAAGCTCAGGTATGAAGTTCAACTCGCCCATTTGGAAACACAAAAGGAAAAGGAACTAAATGAAAAGAAGATTTTATTTTTTACAAATATATCCCATGAGTTTCGCACACCACTGTCTCTCATCATCAACCCAATAAAAGATCTTTTAACAAAAACCGAATCCCGGTCAGAGAACGCGGAGCTTAAGGTTGTTTATCGCAATGCGCGAAGACTGCTTCGCCTGGTAGACCAATTGCTATTATTTAAGAGAGCAGATGCTGAGGGGGCGAAGCTTAATATTATAAAACTAAATTTATACAATTTGTGCTATGATGTTTTTTCATGCTTTTCTGAACAGGCTAAGACAAGAAAAATAAAGTATGAAATAATGTCTGAAGCAAAGAAACTAATGTGTGAAGTGGACAGGGAAAAGCTTGAAATTGCTTTGTTTAATATTCTTTCAAATGCGTTTAAATATACACCGGATAAGGGTGAAATTATTTTTAGGATTTACGATGAGGATGACTGTACCAGGTTAGTTATCAGTGATACGGGCGCAGGTATTCCAAATACCGAAGGGAATAAGTTGTTTGAGCGTTTTTATCAGGTAAAAGGTACGGATAGCAAATCAGGATTTGGCATTGGCCTCTATCTTGTCAAGAATTTCATCGAGGCGCATGGAGGTAATATTTCTTATAAAAGTATAGAAGGTAAGAGTACCGAATTTACCATTTTGCTGAATAAAAAAATTCCTCTTGCTTTTGCATCTGATTGTAGCGAAAAAAAGGCGCATGAACAACAAATTGATATTGGTGAAGAGATTGACCAAAACATTATTTCTCCAATTGGAGAAAGACAAACTCAATCGCCGGCTCCATCGATATTGACCGAGTTGAACGAAGATGTGGCAGAGGAACCTGAAGTGAGCAAACCAGAAATATCGCAGGAACTGGCTTCTAACACACAGACATTACTAATAATTGATGATGATAAAGATATGAGAACCTACCTTGCAAATATCTTCCGGCATAATTATAAAACATTTGAAACTGATTCTGCTGAAAATGGTATTCAGTTAGCTCATAAACATTTACCAGATTTAATTATCAGCGATATTGTTATGAAAGGGTTAGATGGAATAGACCTTTGCAAAAGACTGAAAGAAGACAGCACCGTTAGCTATATACCCATTATTCTACTCACGGGAACCACAGGTGATGAAATGCAGTTGAAGGGAATGGAAAGTGGTGCTGACGATTACATTAAAAAACCTTTCGATACAGATATTCTTGCCGCCCGGGTTAAAACTATTTTAAATCGTCGTAATGTACTTCAAAACTATTTTTACAACGAAATCGCTTTTGGACCCGGTAAATTTAAAATCTCCGACGAGTACAAAGCATTTCTTGAACAGTGTATGAGAGTTATTGAAAATCACTTAACTGATGATCAATTTTCGATAAAAGTGCTTGCAACAGAAATTGGTATGAGCCATTCAAACTTATACAGAAAAATTAAAGCGGTTTCCGGGCAGTCAGTTACTAGTTTTGTCCGCTTCATCCGACTTCGGAAAGCTGCAGAAATTTTTATCAATACAGAGAATAATGTAAATGAGACCGCCTTTATGGTTGGCTTTAATGATGTTAAATATTTCCGAAGTCAATTTTTTAAGCTGTATGGATTAAATCCTTCTGATTATATAAAAAAATATCGAACGCCTTTTCATGATAATCTTCACATTGAAGGAAAGATGCTCTAGTACCAAAGTCTCACGCATCGCTTTTGTAGCCTAAAATCTTGCGGCACTTAGAAAACCTTATTTAGTTCCACATTGAAGCGAGTTGAAATTATTAATTCCCTCTCTTTCTACTGTTTGTAATGTCAGAATTCAGAAAATGACCCCTTTTTTGGTGAACTGACCCCTCACTTTCCGCCTACCCGTACACTAAATTTGTGCAACTGAATTCCAGTTTAGAACTTATAAAAACCGATTGCTTATGTTTAACGATTGCAAACTTTCCAATATTAATCACTTACAAACTTTTTACAAAATGAATCAAACAACCAATGCCGAAACGCCAAGGCTATGGCATTCACAAAAAGCAGTTTCGGTTAATAGTCGCTTTAATAATAAAATGTAACCAGAACTTCAAAAACTATTTAAAATGAAAAATAATATGAGAAAAAAGATAATCTTTTTTATAACCGCGTCTTTACTTTTTGCTTTTGGCGCCAACGCGCAGCAAATAATAAAAGGAACCGTAAGATCTCAAGATGGAGAATTACTTCAAGGAGTCACTGTAACCGTAAAAGGCACGGAACATGCTGTTACTACTGATGCAAGGGGAAACTTTTCGATAGATGCGGGAAATGAAAGCACGCTGGTGTTTTCATTTGTCGGATATAGGAATGTATCGGAGTTGGCGAAAAATGCAAAAGAAATAGTATTAAACCGTGCCAATGCTGAGTTAGACCAGGTAGTCGTGGTTGGTTACGGAACCACAAAAAAATCTGACTTAATTAGTTCTGTAGGCTCAGTCTCCGGTAAAGAGTTGACTACTTTCAAAGACCCTAATGCTGCCAATTCCTTACAGGGAGAAGTACCCGGCGTAAGAGTACTCCCAAGCTCCGGCGGCCCCGGGGCACAGCCTAATGTTTACATCAGGGGAGTATATACCATCCAGGGAAACAGCCAACCTCTTTTGGTTGTAGATGGCGTACCTATCCAGGATGGTTTCCTAAATTCCATTAATCCGCAGGATATAGAGCGTATTGACGTACTGAAAGATGCGTCCGCAGCAGCTATCTACGGCGCCCAGGCTGCCAATGGCGTGATAGTGGTTACTACTAAAAAGGGGAAAGCCGGGCAAAGCAGTCTTACTGCTTCGATAAATTATCAATCACAACACTTGAAAGAACCTTATAAAATGGCTTCGTCAGCAGAATGGTTAAAAATGCAGCGCCTTTCGAATCCAAATTTCTCTATCACCGAGACGCCAATAAACCAATATGACACAACGAAAACAACCGACTGGTGGGATGCGGTTATCAACCCACACAGTCCAACGACCAATGCGGATATTAGTTATTTGGGTGGATCTGAAAAAGCCCACTACGCAATGAGCCTATCTTATACTGATGCCAATGCAAGTACCAAAGCGGGCGATTGGAAAAGAGCTACTGCAAGGATTAGCGGAGATTTTAAAATAAATAAATGGTTGAAATTTGGGGGATCCCTTGCGCCGCGCTATGAAACCTGGATCAATACACCCGTGGATTTCCTGGGTTTGATTGGAACAGATCCAATAACAAGCCCTTTTATAAATCCGAATCTGCAGCATATTCCTGCTTCTGCGGATCCAACACTATATGATGCACAGTGGAGCGCTTATGGAATCCCTTATGGCGGCCCGGGCAATGGCACTCCTCCACCGAATTATGTTTTTGGAATGAATTTGGCTACTTTGAGCCCAAATCAGTTGTACGGTATCCAGTCCAGTTCGTTCGTAGAAATAGAACCAATCAAAAATCTTACCTTCCGTACCACAGGGGGCGCAAATGTGGACAATACCACTGATAATTTTTTCACTCCAAGGTATTACCTTAACCCTAACAGTTACAATCCTCTTACTGCTGCAGGAACAGGATATGATGTAAAATACAACTGGGTACTTAGCAATGTACTCACCTACAAGGCCAGCATCAAAGATCAGCATAATTTTACGATTCTCGTAGGACAGGAAGCGTCCGAACAAAAAGAATATTTTGGCAGCGGCGCCAGGTATTCAGCCGATAGTTCTCTTGGTAATAATCCGCTCTTCGCTTATGCAAGCTATCTCAATATGGACCTCACCAATCCGGCAGTGCTTGCCGCATTTAATGGTGGCCCTAGTGGTACAGGAGGCGTTACAGGAGCAATCAATAATGATTATTGGGTGAAAAGGACAGCCTATTTCGGGCGGTTGGAATACAATTATGAAAGCAAATATTACGTCACAGCTAATGCCAGAAGGGATGGAAATTCCAAGTTTCCACCAAGTAACCAATACGCCTTTTTTCCATCTGTTTCAGTAGGTTGGAAACTCTCTTCCGAAAAATTTATGTCCAAATATAGTTGGCTCAACTATATGATGCTGAAGGCAAGGTGGGGACAAAGGGGTAATGATAATGCCATTACCAGGAGCACGTGGTATAGCCTGGTTTCCACAGGCGCTACCTATCCTTTCGCCGGACAAATAGCTTATGGTACTGTTCCTACCCAGATTGGCAACCCAAACCTGAAATGGGAAACGGACGTTGACCGGGGTTTAGGGCTGGAAAGCAAATTTTTTAATTATAAACTAAATGTTGAACTTGAATATTTTAATAATAAATCAAACGGAGCAATTCTTACTTTGCCTTCAATACCATTGAGTGCAGGACAGCCCAATAATCCAACCGGAAATTTTGCAAGCATAGGTAACACGGGCTGGGAATTTACTACCAGTTATACTTTTACAACACCTCAGGGATTAAGTATCATCCCAAGAATTTCTTTTAGCCATGTCAAATCAGTTTATTTAAGCCTTGGAACCGTTGAAGGGTTAGACGTAGGCGCGCAGGATGCTTACAGGGAAGCGGAAAGATTTGGAATGAATTTCACCAGGATTTACACTAAGGGAGTGGTAGGGGCTTTTTATGGATATAAAGTCGCAGGAATATTTCAATCGCAGGCAGAAATTAACGCATATACCGGGAAGAATGGACAAATGATTCAACCACTTGCGCAACCCGGAGATTTTAAATATGTGGATGTGAATGGCGATGGTGTTATCAATACCGCCGGGGACAGGACTTACCTCGGCAACCCTTATCCAAAATTGAACATTGACTTTTCCCTGAATGCTAATTTTAAAGGTTTTGATCTGTTGGTTGAATTATATGGTTCTTATGGCCAGAAGGTGGTCAATACCACTAAGAGGTACCTTATAGACGGGGACAGGGCCTCTAATGTTATTGCCGGCAGTTATAACAATGTCTGGAGACCGGACAACACAAAAGCAGTAAACCCCAGTCCAGTATCCGGGAATAATTATAATTTCTCCAGTTGGTATGTGGAAGACGGAAGTTTTACCCGTATCCGTAATTTACAGTTAGGTTATACATTCCCTTCTTTAAAAATAAATGGAATTAAAAATCTCAGGGTTTATGTTAGCGCTCAAAATTTTGTGACTTTCACCAAGTATTCAGGCTTCAACCCCGAAGTTCAGTCCGACAGCCAACAATACCAGGGTGTGGACAGAGGACAGTATCCGGTGCCAAAATCAGTTAATGCAGGCGTAAGCATCGGGTTTTAATCTTAAAAAATAAACTAATTAAATATGAAAAAGATAAAATTAATAATACTAAGTCTTGCCGTTGGGCTTTTCTTTTTGTCATCTTGCAAAAAAGATTTTACCAACATACCTTATTATGGTTTGCAAACGGTAACGAATACTAACGTGTTTGCAACTCCCGCAGGATGTATTAATTATGTAACCGGGTGCTATTCGGCAATTAATCAAAATGACTGGTGGCAGATACAATGGTCGAGATTGATATTGGAAACTGCTACAGATAACGGATGGTTGGGAAATTTAGGCGGCTTTAGCAATGCGGCGTCTTACCGGGCAATTGGCAGCCTCGAAAGCATTAATCCAACAGCCTCAGATGTCGTATCCCTCTATCAGTTCGATTATATCGGGATAAGCCAGTGTAATTTTGGAATAGCTAATTTAGCTACCTCCACAATAGACCCCCAGCTAAAGGCCAGGCTAATCGGAGAAATGCGTTTTCTAAGAGGCTTCTTCTATATGGAATTGGTTAAGAACTATGGAGGGGTGCCGCTATACACTGAAAATACAAAACAGAGCGAAATTCCATTGGCAAGGGCGACCCTGGACCAGGTGTGGGCTTTTATCAATGATGATTTTGAATTTGCAGCAGCCAATCTGCCTCAAAGAAAAGATTATACAACACCAGAAGATAAAGCGAGGGCCAGCAAGGGTGCCGCTTTAGCCTATCTGTCCTATGCTAATTTATGGGAAGCACAATATGATTCCTGCGAAATGGCAGCCAGTCAATTATTTGCATTAAATGAATATAGTTTGGAACCGAATTTTGGAGATATTTTTAAAGCAGGCTATTACAACGGTCCTGAATCAATTTTTGAAATTGGCGCTAATAACCAGATAGGAAATGTGGATCCGGTTGTCGCCGGAAGCGGTGTTGATGGCGGATGGGGATGGCATGTACCAAGCAGCAACCTGGAAGATGCATTTTTGAATGAAGGAGATAGTATAAGGAGAGTAAATACGATTATGAAAAATGGTGAGCCTGTGGCTGGAGACCCTGCCGTACCAAGTTGGAATGGTAACCCTGCCGGAAATACATCCGCGCGAAACTGGAGAAAATATTACATCCCGCTGGCCCAAAGAAATCCCGCGAATGCAGGGTATAATGGTCGCTGGCAACCCAAACCATATATATTTATGAGACTGGCAGATGTGTTATTGATTTATGCTGAAGCCAGTGCGCGCGATGGTAAAGATGACCAGGCTTTAGCTGCTTTGAACCAGGTAAGGGCAAGAGTACAGCTAGCGCCAAAAACCGGGCTAACGGGGCAACCCTTAATTGACGCGATTATCCTTGAAAAACGACTCGAGTTATCGGGAGAATATTCAGATGTGAGATGGGATGATTTACACAGGGTTAAAATAAACGGGGTAACACTAATGTCAACCTTATTTGGGCCAAGCGGAACTTATACGCAATGGTTACAGACCAATACAGATCCATATGAAAGCAGAACAAATATTGCAGAAATAACAGCTAATAAGGGAAAATTATTTATTCCCGGAACAAATGATTTGTTCCCAATTCCACAGCAGGAAATTCAATCAGGAGGTGGGAAGATAACTCAAAATCCAGGGTACTAAACATAAATTAAGCGCATTGAATAAGAATTATAGATTTTTGTCCGTTTACTGGTTTCTTGTAATCTTTTTGGTTTCCAGTTGCAGCAAAGGAACGAGCGCTTCTTCATTTCCGCCCGCGAATCCCTGCTTGTATAATGGAGTAGATACGTGCATCCAAAAATTAACGCTCAATGTAAACCTCGCAAATACGCACCAGACCATACACAGCTTTGGTGCTTCAGATGCATGGTCAACTAAGTTTGTCGGTAACTGGAATGATGTTTCTAAAAAAAATCAGATTGCCGATTATTTGTTTAGTATGGACACTTTGTCTTCCGGGAATCCTAAAGGTATCGGCCTTTCCCTGTGGCGCTTTAATATTGGCGCAGGAAGCTTTGAACAGGGCGATTCCAGCGGTATTCCTGATGAATACAGGAGAGAAGAATGTTTTCAAAAACCGGATGGCACCTACGACTGGACTAAACAGCAGGGCCAGCAATGGTTCCTGAGCGCGGCCAAACAGCGGGGTGTAAAATATCTGCTCGGATTTGCTGTTTCCCCGCCGGTGCAAATGACCATTAACGGAAAGGCTTATGGCATGGGAACTCCCCAGTTTAGTTTAAAGCCGTCCATGTTTAATGATTATACGGATTTCCTGGTTCAGGTGTGCAAGCATTTTCAATCAACCAATACACCGCTTGATTATCTAAGCCCGGTAAATGAGCCTCAATGGAATTGGGGATCCTCGCCCTCACAGGAGGGAACAGCGGCATCAAATACTGATATCGCCAACCTTGTAAAAATATTGGGGACAGACCTTCAAAGCAACGGAGTGAATACAAAAATAGAAGTAGGCGAAGCAGCCCAGGTGACTTTTTTAAACACCGCTACCACAGATAATCGCGGCGATCAAATCAACCAATGGTTTAACACCAGTTCATCAAACTATATAGGAAATGTATCCAATCTCGAAAATACCATTTCCTATCATAGCTATTTTACCACCTGTCCCGACAACACCCTAATACAGACCCGCCAGGCTGCTAACGCTGCCCGAACAGCTACAAATCCCTCGCTACAATTGTGGATGACTGAATTTGGAGTTCTCGGTGATATTTGTGGTAACCTGAACGGTTCGCCCAGGAGTACCAACATTGATTATGGATTGTATGTGGCTAAAGTAATTCATCATGATTTGACCATCGCGAATGCTTCTTCATGGCAATGGTGGCTGGCTATAAATCCTTATGATTACAGTGATGGATTGGTGTACATAAGCTCGCCTGCAGGAGTAATAAACCCTGAACTTTCCAAAGCCGATGGCTTGGTTTCCGATTCTAAACAACTGTGGTGCCTGGGGAATTTTTCAAGATTCATCAGGCCCGGTATGACACGCATAGATGCCAACATCAACAACCAGACAGACCCGGTTTATTCAGCAGGATCAATCATGGTTTCAGCTTACACTGATGCTGCAAACAAAACACTTGTAATAGTTCTTTTAAATGAACAAGCAAGTGCTGCCACTTTATCGTTTAGCGGTCTGGGAGCTGGTACACAAATTACAGGTGGCAATTTTAATGCTTATACTACCAGTGCGGACAAAAGCTTGCAAAAATCTATCATAGCTGCCGGCAATATTCAATTAGATCCAAAGAGCGTGACAACCCTCGTGGCGAAATATAATTAGGAAAAGATAAATTCACCGGAGATAATATTTACAATTTCATAATTTCTATATCTTCATATAAATGCATCTGTCGTGTTGAATTTTCCAATAATTTACTGGTATGTATAATAAAGGAAATCTTAACTTCTTATTTGTTTTATGGCTTTTGCTTTGCCAGATTTCTATTATTTCCTGCAGGAATAATAATCATCAAACATCAACGCTTTTTACAAAGCTAAGCGGAGAAGAAACCGGTATTCATTTTAGAAATACAATTACCGAAAATGATTCGGTAAATCTTATTACAGATGAATATGCTTATATGGGCGGAGGTGTGGGTGTGGGTGATTTTAATAACGATGGTTTGCCCGACCTTTTTTTTAGTGGTTCCCAATCAGGTTGTAAATTATACCTTAACCTGGGCAATCATAAATTCCGGGATATTACTAAATCTTCCGGGATAGCCACAAATGTTTGGTGTACCGGCGTTAGTATTGTTGATATTAACAATGATGGATACCCGGATATTTATGTCTGTGTATCCGGCTATGCACCCGCGGGTAAAAGAAAAAATTTGTTATTCATCAATAACCACAACCTCACCTTTACTGAAAGCGCCGCCGAGTATGGATTGGCAGATACAAGCTATTCAACACAAGCCGTTTTTCTTGACTACGATAAGGACGGGCGAATGGATATGTATCTTGTGAACCATGAGATTCATCCTCGTGTTTCGCAAAACGATATTGTAAAACCTGATACCAGTGGACATTCAATAAGGTCTGATAAATTGTACCGGAATATGGGAAATCTTCCCGGAACCAATCATCCTTTTTTTAAAGACGTATCCTTGTCAGCAGGTATAAAAGATGATGGCTACGGACTTGGTGTAGTGGTAAGTGATTTTAATAATGACGGCTGGCCCGACATTTATGTTACCAACGATTATCTTAGCAATGATCTTCTGTGGATAAATAATAAGAACGGAACTTTTACCAATATTATAGGGGAATCGCTGGCGCATCAAAGCTATAGCAGCATGGGGGTGGATGCAGCAGATATCAATAATGACGGATTACCTGACATCGCCTCTTTGGACATGCAACCGGAAGATAACTATAGAAAGAAGATGATGTATTCCTTCATGACCTACTCAAGATATGAATCGGAACGGAGGGCTGGTTATCAACCGGAATTTATGCGGAACATGCTTCAATTGAACAGGGGTGTCAAACAAAATGGAGATACCGCTGTTCCTTATTTTAGTGAGATAGGTCAACTCGCGGGAATTAGTGCAACGGATTGGAGCTGGAGTGTTTTAATGGCTGATTTTGAGAATAGCGGCAATAAGGATATCTATATCACCAACGGAATGGGCAGAGATTTGATCAATTCGGATTTTATTAACTTTCGCGCCGGAACTTATGGTACGGTAAACACCTTGGACCGTGAACGAACGCTTAGAAGTCAATT
>Ga0070660_100000937_pt1 | contig 19459 bp, 15 predicted proteins | sample KBSC33metaG_FD_64670 | JGI IMG/M metagenome (GOLD analysis project Ga0070660, IMG submission 64670) | Corn rhizosphere microbial communities from Kellogg Biological Station, Michigan, USA - KBS C3-3 metaG | ecosystem: Host-associated > Plants > Roots > Rhizosphere > Soil ... | reverse complement strand
GACGAACGCGAGAGCGATCGCATCTTCGTCTCCCTGGCCGGTGGCGTGATCCTCGTCAGCGGCGCGGCGGCATTCGCGGGATTGTCACCGCTCCTCGCCGCGCTCGTCTTCGGCGCCATCCTCGTCAACACCTCGCGCAACCGTGCCGAGCTCGCGACGTCCATCGCACATGTGGAGCGGCCGCTCTACTTCGTCCTTCTCGTCTTCGCCGGCGCGGCGTGGCAGCCGGGCAACTCGGCGTGGATACTGCCGGTGGTCCTCTTCCTCGCCATTCGAGCGCTCGCCAAGGTGGGCGGGGCTCGCCTCGTCACGCGCATCAACGGAATGCTTCCGGTGCTCGGTCCCGACTGGGGACGAGGACTCCTTGGCCAGGGCGGTCTCGCGCTCGCCATCGCGCTGAACTACGTGTACCAGGACGGTGGTACGCTGCCGTACTTCGTCTTCACGGCGTCCATCGCGTCGGTGCTGCTCACCGACCTCATGTCGGCGAGGCTGGTGCAGTCGGTGCTCGCGCCACTCATCGAGCGTCGCCACGCGCTGCTGCGGCCGGCGGACGGGCCACCGGCGCCGGACGGAGGTCCCTGACCGATGCGCCGCATCATCATCCTCGCCCTGCTGCTCGAGGGCATGCGGCTCGTGCTCCCGCTCGGCACGGGAAGCAGCAGCGCGCACTCGCTGCTCACCTTCGGCTTCCTGATCCTTGCCGCGTACACCAGTGGCGAGGTGGCCGATTCCTTCAGGATGCCGCGCATCGTCGGCTACCTGGTGGCTGGCGTCCTGTTCGGGCCGTCGGCGCTGAACATCGTCACCGTGGAGGCGACCAACGAGCTGGCGCCGGTGAGCTCGCTCGCCATCGCGCTCATCGCATTTCTCGCCGGCGCCGAGCTGCGCTGGAGCGAGCTGCGCGAGCGTGGCCGGGCGATCACGCTGATCCTGACGAGCGAGCTGGGGATCACCTTCGTCGCGCTGTCGGCGCTGCTCATCGGCCTGCGCAACTACGTGCCCTTCCTGCAGTCCGCGCCCACGCCGACGATGATCGGCTTCAGTCTCCTCTTCGCGTCCATCGCCGTCGTGCATTCACCCGCGGTGACGATGGCACTCCTGACCGAGACGGGGGCGCGTGGCCCCGTGGCGCGCACCACGCTCGGCGTGGTGCTGGTGTCGGATGTCGTCGTCATCATGCTGTTCAGTGCCGTGCTCGCGCTGGCACGCGCGCTCGTCCCTCCCAACACCGGTGACGTCGCGGCCATCTCGCTCGGCAGTGTGGTGTGGGAGCTCGGGGGCGCCGTGGTGGTGGGCACGGTGCTCGGCGCGGCGGTCGCCCTGTACCTCAGGTTCGTGAAGCGCGAGCTGATGCTCTTCGCCGTGCTGGTGACCTTCTTCGGCTCCGAGATCGCGCGGCTCGTGCACGTGGAGACATTGCTCACCCTGCTCACCGCAGGCTTCGTGATGGAGAACATCTCGCGCGACGGCGACGGAGACGCGCTGCGCCACGCGATGGAGCGCTCCGGCGCTCCGGTGTTCGTCGTGTTCTTCGCGCTTGCCGGCGCAGCGATGGCGGTGACGGAAGTGGTGGCCATCTGGCCACTCGTCATTCCCATCGTGCTCGTACGCGCGGCAGGCATCTGGACGGGCTGCCGGATCGGCGGCCGCTGGGCGCGCGTGCCCGCGAAAACGGGCAACCTGGTGTGGATGGGACTGATCTCCCAGGCCGGCGTCGCCATCGGCCTCGCGACAGTGATCGCCGAAGTGTATCCGACGCGCGGCGCCCCCATTCGAACGCTGTTCCTGGCAACGCTCGCCGTGAACCAGATCGCGGGACCGATCCTGTTCCGGATGGCGCTCGCACGAGGAGGAGAGCTGGGCGAGGAGGAGACGGCAACTACGACTGCGGTAGCAAGTACCTAGTACTTCGTACCCCGACCTGTGGGCGGGCTTGGTCCAATGCCTCTCCTGCTCTTGGGCCGTCACACGCCGCGCAACTCCAACAGCGGGGGAACGGAAAAGGCCGGATTTGAACTACAGAACGGCCGGATTCCCTCCTCCTACATGATGGCTCCATACACCGAGGAGAATCCCGAGGCCGTTCCCAATTCAGAAAAGACTTTGGGGGTGTAGGGCTGAGCCTCGGCGCGCGGAGCCGCGCCCAAGCACGGGACAGATCCGGCCGTTTCCGGCCGTTCATCCGGCCCTGTCCGCTCCGCCCGCTTTTCGACCGGTCGAGATGCCAGACGAAGAGGGCCAGCCACGCATTGGAATGGCCAGCCCCCTGGGTCCACGTACGAGGTACGAGGTACCTGCTACTTCACTTGCCGTTGAGCGACAAGGAAAGCAGCTCCCGCGATTCCCCGGTGTCCTTCGTCAGATGACACTCGATCGTATCGATCGTCGCCGGCTCATCGAAGCGCATCGCCAGCAGTGCGCGCATCGCGTCGCGCGGCTGCTCCCGATAGAGGCTCAGCGTCACGTGCGGCGTGAAGTAGAAGCGTGGCGCCGCGGCGTGGAGACCGCTCGTCTTGATCGCTTCGTGCAGCGCGCGCAATGGACCGTGCGGGTCGAGCGGGAGCACGATGATCTCCGTCTGCATGAAACGCGTCGGTGGTCCGAACTTCAGCTCGATCGGCGCCGAACGCTCGGCGATCGGGGCGAGATGCTCGCGCAATTCTTCCGGTGTGGTGCGGGCGAAGATCGGTCCCATGCCCGATGAACCGGCCAGCGTGACGTGCGGCGCGCCAAGGCGCGCGAGCCTCGGATCGAACTCCGCCTGCACCTTTGCGATCCGATCGCCCGCCGGCCCATGAATCGGAGCGAGGATGAAGATCCCGCTCTTCGTGCGTGTCACCACGTCGTCGCTCACCGCAGGCCGAGCAGCGAGGCGGGAAGCAGCGAGAGATGCAGCGCGTGGCCGCCGCCGGGCTCGGGGACCAGCGAGCCGGTGAGGAAGAAGCGGTCCACGCGGTTGCCCGCATGCGAGTCATTGAACCGCACCACCTTGAGGCCGGCGAACGTGCCGATCCCCGCGCCGACGATCACGTCGCTCGCCCAGTGGCGGTTGTTGTACATCCGTGAAACGCCAACCAGGGTGGCACCGCCATACAGGATGGGCGCCACGATCCACGTCGTGTTCGGTGCGTTGTGCGCCGTCTCTGCCGTCACCGCAGCCGCCGCCGCGAAGGCCGACACGGTGTGGCCCGACGGAAACGAGCGATACTCGTCGCCGCCGGTCAGGCCGCGCATGAACTGGTAGCTGTTCGGATTCGCCGGCGTCACGCTCGGCCGCTGCCGGCCCACCAGCGCTTTCACCACTCCCGCCACGCCCTCGCCGATGATGAGCGCCTCGGTGCCGTGCAGGCCGAGCGAGGCGAGCTTCTGGTTCTTCGCGATTCGGCCGACCGTGTACATCGTGCCGCCGATGATGTACGAGCCCGGCGTCGCGGTCGTGCGCACGAAGGTGGCCAGCGTCTGCAGCTTGCGGTTCGCCTGGGTGGACGAGTCCTGCAGCCGGTGGCGGTAATGCTCGTCCAGCGGGTGCACCAGCCGCGCCGTCACGGCGAATGCGCCGGCGAGAATCGCATCGCGATAAGTGAACAGCGGCCTGCTCGACGACGTGCTGTCGGCGTTCTGCGCGAGCACCGGCCCCGGCAGCATCGGCGCGGACGGGAGGGCGAGCAGGAGCGACGTGGCGAGACGACGAACGGTTCGACGCGCTCCGATCATCGCCGCTGCTTTCGGTTCTTCATCGTGATCTCGCGCGAGTGCTCGAGGTCGTCGAGGAACATCGCCTCTGCCTCGGCGCCGAGCTTCGCGTCCTCGATCACCGCATCGAGCTCGTAGTTGATCGCCACGCCGAGCGGGTTGAAGTCGGTCGAGCCGACGCGCACCCAGCGGCCGTCGACCACGCTGGTCTTGGCGTGCATCATGGTGCCCTTCCACTCCCAGATCCGTACGCCGTTGGTGAGCAGGCGCCGGTAGTAGCGACGGGTGATGAAGGTCACCCAGCGGTGGTCGTTGCGGGCTGGCACGAGGATGCGCACGTCCACGCCGTCGCGCGCCGCGCCCGTGAGTGCTTCCACCTCCGACCAGCTCGGCGCGAAGTACGCCGTCGCGATCCAGATCGAGCGCTCGGCGGAGATCGCCTGCGTCTGCAGTGCGCGCGCGATACGGAGGCGCAGGGGCTCGCCTTCCACGATGCCGACGAGCGCCGGCGGCGCGTTGGAGGGATCGAGGTGTGCGCCACGTGCCGCGCGGCGCGTGAGCCGGTGCGAGCCGCGTCGCTCACGCTTGACGGCGCGCTCCCACATCGTGTCGAACGCCTGCTGCATGTCGTTCGCCGCCTGCCCCTCGATGCGCACGGCCGTGTCGCGCCAGTGGCCGCGGTGGCGCCTCGTCTTGCCCATCCATTCGTTGCCGATCCCCACCCCACCGGTGATGCCGACCTCGGAATCCACGACGAGCAGCTTCCGGTGGTCGCGAGGCACGAGCCCGAGCCAGGGGCGGAAGCCGGGCGCGTTGAAGGTGCGTTGCACCACGCCAGCCTTCTTCAGCGCGCCCATGAAGCTGCTCGTCATGCCGCGCATCCCGATCCAGTCGGTGAGCAGGCGGACGTTCACGCCGCGCGCGGTGGCGCGGATGAGCGCTTCACTGATGCGGCGTCCCGTCTCGTCGGGGCGGAAGATGTAGGTCTCGAGCACCACGGTTTCCTTCGCGGCGTCGATCAGCGCGCACATCTCGTCGAAGGTGGCGGGCCCATCGTGCAGGAGGGCGACCTTGTTGCCGCTCGACACGTCGGCGGCAGCGATGCGCCACAATCCTCGTGCGAAGGCCGGCCCCCTGCCCGCATCGTGGCGGCGCTCGACGACGGACGCAGCCGCTCCCACCTCCATGCTGCTGGTGCCGGGCACGGCGGCGGCGGAGGCCGGAGCGGGATGCTCCGACTCGACAGAGGGGGCGGTGGCTCTCACTGGGCGCGGCACAAGTACACGTTACGTGCCGTCGCGCTGCTCCGCCTGCTCTCCCAGGCTGCTCGTCGCCTGGCTGAAGTAGCGCTCCAGTTGCGTGAAGTCGAACGGCTTCTGGAGCACCGGGCGGCCGAGGGTGCGCCACACCCGGTCCCCGTGATCGGCGTCGGCCAGCTCGCCAGTGACGAAGGTCACTCGTTCAGCGAGCTCGGGATGCGCTTCCTCGATCCAGCTCAGCAGCTCGAATCCGCTCTCCGTGCCGAGCCACACGTCGATGAACAGCGCATCCGGCTCGTGGTCGACGAGCGCCGCCTGCGCACTGGCGATGGAACTCGCGAGGTGGACCGTGTGGCCGCGGCGGCCGAACCACCGGGCCACGGCGCGGCCGATCGTCTCCTCGTCATCGACATAAAGCAGTGTCGCCATGAATCGTCTGCGGGTGGGCGCGAACCAGCGACGTGATCAGCGATCGAGGCGATGGTATGCATTTGTCCGGCCGCCCGCAATCGTTGTTCACGCATTTGTAGCCCTTGTCACACCGGAGTCCCGCATCATAATACCGTGATGCTCAACATCGATCTCTCCGGCCGCCGCGCGCTCGTCGCCGGCGTCGCCGACGACGGCGGCTTCGGCTTCGCCATCGCAAAGGCCCTCGCCGAGGCAGGAGCGTCCGTCTGCGTCGGCACCTGGCCTCCCGCGCTCAACATCTTCCTCAACCTGCTGGAACGGGGGAAGATGGACGAGTCACGCCGCCTGTCCGACGGCTCGCTGCTCACCTTCGAGAAGATCTACCCGCTCGACGCGGTGTTCGACACGTACGAGGAGATCCCCGCCGAGCTGCGCGAGAGCAAGCGCTACAAGGACGTCGGTGACTGCTCGATCAACGGCCTCGCCAACGCGCTCGTCGCCGACTTCGGCGAGAGGCCGCTCGACATCGTGGTGCACTCGCTGGCCAACGGCCCCGAGGTGAAGAAGCCGCTCCTCGACACGAGCCGCGCCGGCTACCTCGCGGCGGTGAGCGCGAGCGCCTACTCGCTGGTGTCGATGGTGGCGCGCCTCGGTCCGCTCATGCGTCCGGGTGGCGCCTTCTCCTCGCTCACCTACATGGCGAGCGAGCGCGTGATCCCGGGCTACGGCGGGGGCATGTCGAGCGCGAAAGCCGCGCTGGAGAGCGACACGCGCCTGCTGGCATTCGAGGCAGGACGTCGGTATGGCGTACGCATCAACACGGTGTCCGCCGGCCCCTACGCCTCGCGTGCCGCGAGCGCGATCGGCATCATCGGCAGGATGGTGGAGTACGTCGGCGAGAACGCGCCGCTCACCGATCACCTGCTGGCCGAAGAAGTCGGCACCGCGACGGCATTCCTCTGCTCCCCGCTGGCGAGTGGCATCACCGGGACCACGGTGTACGTGGACAAGGGATTCCACACGATGGGGATGGCGGTGGAACAGCCCGGTGAAACGTGAACCGTGAACGGTGAACCGTAACGGCGACGGCATTCCAGAGGAAAATGCGGAAACAACGGAAACGGCAGGATCTCTTCAGATGAGATCCTGCCGTTTCAGTTCTTTCAGTTGTTTCCGCTTCCCGCTTTTCGATCAGCGCCTAGAAATCGGTCTCCTCGTCCGACACGGTGCCCGCGCCCGGATCGGCCTCGATCTTCGGCACGATCTCGGGCTGTCCGGCGCTCTTCAGGATTGAATTGATCCTCGGCAGCGTCCCGAGCGCGCGCTGCATCCGGGCGAGCTGGACGTCGAGCTGCGCTGACAGGTCCTTGAACACCGTCACCGTCTGGTCGGTCGGACGTGCCTCGGCGCTTCCGGCCACGCCGGCGAGGGCGGCGATCTTGTTGTTCAGGCGGATCGGATAGTTCAACGGATCCTGCCCGCTGCGGTTCTTCGTCTGGTACAGCGAGTCCTCCACGCTCGACAGCTCGGCGAGCATCGGCTGCGCGAGGGCGCGGAACTGTGTCAGCGCCTGGCCGCTCAGCTTCTTCTCGCGATCCTCGATCTGCGAGCGCACGCTGCGGATCGTCTTCACACCGTCGTTCGCCTGCGACGTGCGGGTGCGTACCTGCGTCAGGAATGCGAACTGCGCCGCGAGATCCGCCTGCGTCGCCTTCGTGCGCGGGTCCTTCTTCAGCGCGAACGTCTGCGTGCCGATCGGCTTGCCGTCCACCGACATCCGAACCTGGTACGTGCCCGGCGGTGCCATCGGGCCCTGGGTCCCGGCGGCCCACATGATCAGCCCGGGGAAGGTCGAGGCATCCGGGTAGCGCATGTTCCACGCGAAGCTGTTGATCCCCGCCTTGTTCGGCACGCGCGGCGGCGGACCGGCGCGGCGTGGACCTTCGTCCTCACCACCCGTGTCGGACTCCGACTGCGCGTCCGGCGTGCGACGCACGATCGCGCGCGCACTGTCCACCGACACTCCCGCCGCGCGCAGCGAGTCGATGCGCGACTTCGTCCGCTCGGCGCGACGCACCGAGTCGGCGGCGGTCGCCGAGTCCTGCCTGCTCGTGAAGGAGCGGATGAGCTTACCCTGCGCGTCGAGGAACTCGAGCGTCACCTCGTGTCCCGGCTGCTTGAGCCAGTAGTTCACCACCGGCCCGCCCGCGGGGCTCGTCGCCACCGGATGCACCGGCGGACCCGACTGGCCCGCGTTCGCGCCGCCACCACCGCCGAACCCGCGGCCGGCGAAGCTCACGCGATACGCATCGCGCGGCTTGAACAGGTGCGACGCGCTCGCCGTGACTGCCGGCGTGAGCTGCCGGAGCGGCGAGAGGTCATCGATGATCCAGAAGCTGCGCCCGTGCGTCGCGGCGATCAGGTCCCCGTCGCGCACGGCGAGATCGTGCACCGGCACCGGCGGCAGGTTGAGCTGCAGCTTCTGCCAGCTGGCGCCATCGTTGTTGCTGAACCACACGCCGCGCTCCGTACCCACGTACAACAGGCCGGCCTTCTCGTCATCTTCGCGGATGGCGCGCGTGAACTCGGTCGGGTCGATCCCCGCGTCGATCCGCGTCCACGTCCGGCCGTAGTCCTTCGTCTTCCAGAGGTACGGCTTCATGTCGCCCAACTGGAAGCGATTGGCCGCGATGTACGCCGTGCCCGCCGAGAAGTGGCCGGGCTCGATGATCGAGACGCGGGTGAACTTCGCCATGTCCTTCGGCGTCACGTTCTGCCACGTCTTGCCGTTGTCGCGCGACACGTGCACGAGGCCGTCGTCGCTCCCCGCCCACAGCACGCCCTTCTGCACCCGCGACTCGTCGAACGCGAAGATCACCGCGTAGTACTCCACCGACGTCTGATCCTTCGTGATCGGCCCGCCCGAGGGGCCGAGCGTCGCCGGGTCGTTGTAGGTGAGGTCGGGCGAGATCACCTGCCAGCTCTGACCGTCGTCGGTGGTGCGGTGCACGTACTGCGAGGTGGCGTAGAGCGTGTTGGGATCGTGCGGAGAGAGCACGATCGGGTACGTCCACTGGAAGCGGTACTTGAGATCGATCGCCGAGTGGCCCATCGGATTGTCGGGCCACGGGTTGATGTTGCGCGTGAGACCGGTGCGCAGATCCTTGCGCGTGAGCAGCGCGCCATAGCTGCCGGCGTAGACGACATCCGGATTGTCGGAGCGTGCGGCGATGTACCCTGATTCGCCGCCTCCCGCTTCCACCCAGTCGTTGATGTCGATGCCACCGGCCTGCCGGCTCGGCCCGCACAGCGTGCTGTTGTCCTGCTGTGCACCGCAGACGTGATAGGGGAAGTGATTCGTGGTGATGACGTGGTAGAACTGCGCCGTGGCGTAATCCTGCTCGCTCCACGAGCGTCCGCCATCGGTGGAGACGCTCGCGCCGCCATCGTCCGCTTCGATCATGCGCTGGTTGTCATCGGGCGCGATCCAGAAGTCGTGCGAGTCGCCGTGCGGGATGCCCCGCACCGGGCGGAAGGTCTTCCCGCCGTCGGTGGACTTGTTGAAGCTGACGTTGTTGACGTAGACGATGTTGGGGTCCTTCGAGTCGGCGTGGATCTTGGTGTAGTACCACGCGCGCTGGCGCAGCGAGCGGTCGCTGTTCGTGCGCGTCCACGTGGCGCCGCCGTCGTCGCTGCGGAACACGCCGCCCGAATCCGCCTCGATGATCGCGTAGACGCGGTTCGGGTTGGCACGCGACACGTCGATGCCGATGTTGCCGATCATTCCCGACGGCAGCCCCGGGTTGCGCGTGATCTCGCGCCAGCTGTCGCCGCCGTCGGTGCTCTTGAAGATCCCGCTCCCCGCACCCCCGGACACGAGCTTCCACGGCGTGCGTCCCGCCTGCCAGAAGGCGGCGTAGAGCACGGCCGGATTCGACGGATCCATCGCGAGGTCGATCGCGCCGGTGGAATCGTTGCGGAAGAGCACCTTGCTCCAGTTCTTCCCGCCGTCGCGCGAGCGGTAGATGCCGCGCTCCGGCGTCGGCGTCCACACGTTGCCAAGCGCGGCGACGTAGACGATATCCGGGTTGGTGGGATCAATGCGGACCCGCGAGATCTGGCGCGTGAGCTCGAGGCCAAGAGACGTCCAGGTCTTCCCGGCGTCGGTGGACTTCCAGACGCCGTCGCCGTGCGACACGTTGCCGCGAATGTCGAACTCGCCGCCGCCCACGTACACGATGTCCGGGTTGGAGGGGGACACCGCGACGGCACCGATGGTGCCGCCGAAGTACTTGTCGGTCACCGGCGCCCACGACTGTCCGCCGTCGAGCGTCTTGAACACGCCGCCGCCGGTGGTGCCCATGTAGTACTCCTTCGGTCGCGCCACCGAACCGGCGACGGCGACGCTGCGGCCGCCGCGGAAGGGACCGAGCTCACGCCACTTGAGGGTGTTGAGCGCCGCGGTGTCCACCGCTGCGCCCACCTGCGGCCGGTCGACCGGAATGCTCGGGCGCGTGTCATTCGGTGGCGGGACGCGACGCTGCTGTGCGCCGGCGAGGGCGGGAACGAGGACGAGTGCAACGACGAGCGAACGGGACACGGGGGCGGGGGTTGGGGTTCGTTTCAACGACAACTGCCGTAGCGGGTACTTCGTACCTCGTGCTTCGACCCGGCGGGATGCCTGGTCCAAGGCACTTCGGGCACGAGTGTCACGCACACGCACCCATGTCATCCCGCACTCGCGAAGCGAGTGTCGGGAGCTGCGGTGCATCGCACCAACGCTGGCTGCGATCGCCTGGACAGCAGGTCCCGACAGGGCTTCGCCCTGCGGGATGACACTCTGGGCCAGATCGTGCGAGATGACACCGTGCGCCGCGCGGAGGCTCGAGGCGCGTTGGAGAGAGTCGGATTTCGGTCCTCGTACGAAATACGGAGTACATGCTACTGCCGTTGTCGTAACCTGTCGAACTATCTCTGGCGAATCGCTCCCGCAAGACCCGGAACGCACTGCGGCCCCCGAAGCATGCTTCGGGGGCCGCAATTGCACTGAAGGTTGTTCGTGAGGCGGTCAGTTCTTCGTCGACGTCGTCGCGCTCTGTCCAGCCAGGGCGCCGTCGCCATCGGACTCGCAGTACTCGGAGCCGTCAGCGCGTGTCGCGATGTGATAGCCCGATCGGCAGGTGATGCTCATGTCCTTCGACGCGTGGTCGGGCGAGAGCTGATGCGGAGCCGTCGACGACTCGCCGCAGGCGGCGAGAGTGACGGCGGCGGTGGCGGCGAGCAGCAGGCGAATACGCATGTGGCACCTCGAAGGAGTCTTGAGCCATCAACTACGTCGCGAGTCCGCGGCCCGCATCAGCCGCGGCAACAAGCGGGTCGGTCCAGGTGCCAGACCTGTGCCATCCCCGTCAGGTCACGAACGCCGACAGCTGCCGAGCCCAGCTATATCATTGTCACGCTTCAATTTGCGCCCTCGCGTCGATGTTGTCCAGCTGGTCCACGATCAGCTTGATCTCACGCGGGAGCTGCGCGTGGGCGGCCACGTCGCGAGCATGCGTGAGGCAGATTTTCGCGGTCGCCGGCTCGTTGCGCAGCAGCGCCAGTCGCGCCAGCTGCATCAGGCAGCGCACCCGTTGCACCGGGATGTCCGCGATCGTGAACTGTCCGTATGCCGTCGTGATCCGCTCCTCGGCGTCGGAGATGCTGCGCAGCTCACTGAGCGCTATCCCCAGGTTGAGCAGCGCGGCGGCGTGCATCTCGAGGTCGCCGGTGAGTCGTGCCGCGTTCACCGAAGCCTCGAGGGTGTCGCGCGCGACCTCCGGGTTCCCGCGCTCCAGTTGCAGACGTCCCATGTTCAGCAGCGAGACCGCCTCGCCGCGCGCGTCGTGCGCTGTCGCGTACTCCTTTCGTGACTCGGCGAACAGTCGCTCCGCCTCGTCGAACCGCCGCTCCTCGCCGGCGATGCCGCCGAGGTTCTGCAGCGCCTTTGCCCGGGTCGATGGCGTCTCCGCCAGCTCGAGGGTGCGCTCGAACAGCGGACGCGCCGTGGCGTAGTCGCCGCGCGTCATCCAGATCGCGCCCTCGATGTTGAGGGCATCGGCCTCGTGATTCCGCAGCTCGTGCTGGCGCGCCAGTGCCGCGCCGCCGCGTGCCGCCTCCAGCGCCTCGAACCAGCGTGATTGCAGGCGATGCTGATTGGCCAGCCGCCACCACGCTTCGGCGGCCGAGGCGGGATCCTCCCGCCACTGCTGGGTAACCTCCTCGAAGCAGCTCACGGCCCGGGCAGTCAATCCGCCGCGCTCGTAGCGAATGCCTTCTTCGAGCAGCGACACGGTGCCGCGGTTCGACGGTCTGGTAGGGTGCGACATGATTCGGGATGATCGTTCCGTCGCCGGCTCAACGCAAGCTCCGGCGTGCACAATCATCAGCAAGCACTGCTCTTGCCTCATCGGGCAATCGATGACACACCCAGCGTTCTCGCCCCTCGCGTCTGCATGAGCGTTTCGTACGAGCTGGCGCGCTGCGCCGTCTGCGGGGGAGCGAACGCTCGCGAGCTCGCCTCCAGTGAACAGGTTCACGCCGAAGTGGAGGCGCTGTGGGCCTTCCACTTGGCGCGCCTTCGTCCGCACACGCCGCCGGAACAATTGATGGATCGCGTCGCCTTCTCGCAGCACGCGCCGTTGCGCCTGGTGCGCTGTCGCGACTGCGGCCTCGTCTACCGCAACCCGGTCGAGCGCGCGACGGAGCTCAGCGAAGCCTACACCGACTCGAGCCCGACGACGGAGCGCATGCAGGCGTTGCACGACACCCAGCGCGCGTCCTACGCCACCCAGGCCAAGCGCCTCGCCGACACGTTCGGCCGCCGCGGGAGTGGTATCGAGGTGGGGAGCTACGTGGGCGCCTTTCTCGCCGCCGCGCGCGACCGCGGGTGGCGGTTCGCCGGCGTGGACGTCAACGCGTGCGCGAACGCCTTCACCCGCTCGCTTGGCTTCCAGGTCCACGATGGCGCGCTCGAGTCACTCGACGATGCACATCGGGTGGACGTCGTCGCCATCTGGAACTGCCTCGATCAGCTCCCCGATCCCGTCGCCACGTTGCGTGCTGCGCGCAATCGCCTCGCGCCCGGTGGCATGCTCGCCCTGCGCGTGCCGAACGGCGCCTGCTACGCGGCGCTGCGTCCGCTGCTCACCACCTCGCTCGCGCCCGTCGCGCGACAGTGGCTCGCGCAGAACAACCTGCTCGGCTTTCCGTACCGCTTCGGCTTCACGCCGTCCTCCCTCGACCGCGCGCTCTCGCGACTGGGCTTCCGCGTCGAGCGCGTGGTGGGCGACGTGCTGGTCCCGATCGGTGACAAGTGGACCCGCCGGTGGGCGCGGGTGGAGGAGAGACTCGTCAAGCGACTTGGCGCTGTCATGGCGAGGGCGCCGGTGAGGGATCGGGTGCTGGCGCCGTGGATCGAGCTGTACGCTCGGCTCAACAGCAACTGAAGTACTGGGTACGTCGTACTTCGTACCAGGACCCAGCAGGAGGCCACTCCAATGAGCCGCCAGCCACTGTGCCGTTCGAGGAGCCAGCGGCGCATTGGACGGGGCAGCCCGTCGGTCTTGCTACGCGATACGAAGTACGTGCTACTTCAGTTGTCGTTATGTGCTCCTCACCACCCCGCACCCCGCCTCCTGCGCCCGGATCACAGCGTAGATCCCGGACGGCTGCAGGATGACGCCGGGCACGAGGCCGGCGCGGAACTCGGCCTTCACGTCATTCTCGTTCAGCTTCATCTCGCGCGCCTTCTGGGTGGCGAAGTGCATCAGCGCGCGGTTGCAGGCCAGCAGCACCGCGCCACGCGCGCGCAGCGCAGGCAGGGTGCAGCCGGGTTCGATCAGCGCGTGCGGATCGTCCTTCGCCACGGTCACGAACGGATTCCGCGTCGCCACGGCGCCGGTGACCGGGTCCACGAGCTTGGTGCGCTTGCCCAGCTCGTACTTCTCCCACAGCGCGTCGCCCATGGCGATCACGGTTCCCTGATGGCGCAGCACGATCACCGGTACCGTATCGGCGTCGCTCGTGCCGAACATGTCGTGATAGTTGTCCATGAACACCGCCGCGTGTCCGAGCGCGAGGCCGTCCGCCACGTCGGGCGAGTCGAACACGGCGCGGTGCGGAGCGGTGCGGACGCGGGTCGTCCAGGTGTCGTCGAAGTCGGGGGACGTCGTCCCGCGACGAGGCACGCCGCCCGCGCTCACGCCGGCTGCGGCAAGCGGCGACGCGCAAGCGGCACCGGCCACCACCGCGGCAGTGGTACTGGCGACGCGTACCAGGAAGTCGCGGCGCGGCGTCGAGCTCGAATCGTGTGGCACGAGAGGCGAAGGCGGGAGGTGGTGTAGCGCATCGGCGAGCACCGGCGCGCGCTGCAACCTTCGCTCACGCTGCTCGTCACGCAAGCCTCCCGTTCAGCCCGTGCGTCGCGGCCGAGCTGACCGCTGGTCGCCCAGTGCATTCAACTCGTCGGCCACCCATCGCGCTGCCATCGCGATGGTACCGGGCGGGGGCCAGTGCCCACCGTCGTACCAGCGCATCGTCTTCGGCTCCTTTGCCGCCGTGAACAGGCGCTCCGCCTGCGCCGGCCGCGTCGTCGTGTCGTGTCTGCCGTTCACCAGCAGCAGCGGACGGCCGGCCAGCCGCTCCGCGGCGCGCAGCGGATTCACGAGGCCGCGGATGAGCGCGGCATATGGCGTGTGGTCCGGCAGGTCGCCGGCGGCGGCGAGGGCGATCACGCGCAGTCGTTCGTCCTCCGCGGCCGTCATCAGCGCGAGGAACCCGCCGAGCGAGTAGCCGACCACACCCAGCCGCGCCGGATCCACGCCGGGCTGCGCGGCGAGCCACGAGATCGCGTCGCGCGACTCGGCGATCGCCGTGCGCCACGCGCCGACGAGCGCCAGCGGATTTCTGGACACGGAGCCCACGTCACCGCCGCGCTCACCGTGGAAGGGCAGATCGAGCGCGAGCGTGGCAACCCCGAGTGCGAGCAGCTCGCGCCCTACGGACTGCGACATGCGCTCCTTGTTGGACGAGAGGCCGTGCAGCAGCAGTACCGCGGGCGTCGGTTCGATCGTCTTCGGCGCGAGCCACACCGAAGGAACATCAATGCGATTCATGTCCGCGAGTTGGGCAAGATCTTCGCCCGCAACGTGGCCGGCGACTTCATCGAGCGATACCTTGCGGGCGATGCCGAGCTCGACTCCCACATGACCCCGTTCCGGTGGTTCCTCACGGCGCTGTCCTTCGCGCTCACCATCGGCGTCTCGGTCTACATGATCTTCGGCTGGTCGCACACCGGCGCGTCGCTCGTGCTTCCGCCGCGTGCGCACCTGCTCGCGCTCTCGGCCGTGGCCGTCGAGGTGCTGGCGCGCGCGCTCAAGATCCGTTGGAGCGCGCGCGCGGCCGGCATCACGCTCCCGCTGCGCACCGCGCTCCGCACCTGTCTTGGCGGCGACTTCGGGGCCGCCATCACGCCGGCCCGGAGCGGCGCCGAACCGGCGCGCTTCTTCATCCTCGCCGAATCGGGGCTGCCGTCGGCGAGCGTGCTGGTGATCCTCTACGCCGAATTGTTCCTCGAGGTCTTCTCGCTGGCGGCGGTGGTGGCGGCGGTGGCCATCATCTTCCACAGCGCCGGCGCGGCGGTGATGACACTGGTGGGACTCGTCGGCACCTATGCCGCGGTGATCCTCGGCATCGGCGCGATGGCGCTCTTTCTCTCACGACGGAATGCGGGCGGTCCGCCGCCGCCCTGGGCCCGCCGGCTGCGATTGCACGCGGGGCGCTGGCGCACCGTGCAGCGCGCGCTGCGCAAGTTGCGCTCGACGATCGACTCGGTGGAGAAGGTGAATCCGTGGGCAGCGGTGAGCGCCTTCCTCGCGTCGGTGGTGCACGTCGGCGTGCGGCTCACCGTGCTCCCCGCGCTCGTGCTGACGAGCGTGGCGACGGTGCCGCTCGCTCCGCTCGCGCTCTGGCCCCTGGGGTTCCTGTACGGTGCGGCGGTGGTACCGGCGCCGGGTGGCGGTGGCGCTGTAGAAGTCGCGTTCCGCGCAGCGCTCGGGAACGACATTCCCGCCGAGCTGTTCGCGGCGGCACTCGTGTGGTGGAGGTTCTACACCTTCTACATCTATATACTGCTCGGCGCGCTGGCGGCCGGGCACACGGTGCTGCGCGCGGTGCGGAAGACGGAGGACTACGAGGTGGAGGTGGTGACGGGATAGTCTGGGACGACAACTGCGAGTACGCGGGTAAATGCGGTACCACGTACTCGGACTTGCATACGGCTCCCAGGAAGGCGCCGATGGCGTTCTGCGGCGACTGCCTCTGACCGTCGCAGCGCGTGAACGTTCGGCACTCGCGCCGCGATTCACCCACGAGCGGCCCCGAATTCCTGGGGGCAATATGCCAATCTTCCTACCGGGTATACCGAGTTTACCCGCGTACTCGTAGTTGTTGTTGCTTCCCTACAGAAGCACCGTCGTATCCGCCGGGCTTCCCGCCGTCAGCACGCTCCCGTTCGGGAAATACGCGTTGTGCACGTACTGCCGCACCATGCGCTGCGTGTTGAAGAAGCTGGCGTTCAGCGCGATGGCCGACCGCATCACCTCGGCGTACGCGAAGGGCAATCCGTAGAAGAGCGGCAGGATCACCCGCTCGAGCTTGATGTAGAGGTCCACCGCGTCGCGCGTCGGATCGGCCTCGAGCTCCGGCCCGCCGATCGACCAGCCGGTGACGCCCTCCACGTGCCCCTCCACCCACCAGCCATCGAGCACGCTGAACGACGGTACGCCGTTGAGCGCGGCCTTCATCCCGCTCGTGCCGCTCGCCTCGAGCGGCTTCATCGGGTTGTTGAGCCAGAGATCGACGCCGGCCACCATCTTCGCCGCCAGCGCCATCTCGTAGTTCTCGAGGTACACGATGCGCACGAGCTCACCGAGCTGCTCCCGCGCCGCGAAGATGCGGCGGATCAGCTCCTTGCCGCCGGCGTCGTGCGGGTGCGCCTTGCCACCGAAGACGATCTGCAGCTGGCCGACGCTGCGCGCGATCTTGAGCAGCCGGTCGAGATCGGAGAAGACGAGGTCGGCGCGCTTGTACGGCGTGGCGCGGCGCGCGAAGCCGATCGTCATCACCGACGGATCGAGCTTCTCCCCCGTGCGACGTTCGATCTCGGCGAGCAGGGCGGCCTTGCTCGCCGCGTGCGCGTCACGGATCTCCTCGAGCGGGATGCTCACCGCGTAGCGGAGATAGAGATTGTCCTTCCGCCACTCGGGGACGCGCCGGTCGAACAGCTCGGCGAACGCCGGCCCCGTCCACGTGGTGGCGTGCACCCCGTTGGTGATGGAGTCGATCGGGTAATCGGGGAACATCCCGCGCGACACCTCACCGTGGCGCATCGCCACGCCGTTGACGAAGCGCGTGAGGTGCAGCGCGAGGTGTGTCATGTTGAGCATCCCCTCGTGTACCCCGCCGGAGCTCTCGAGCAGCGCCACGCGCGGGTCACCGAGCACGGTGCGCACCATGTCGAGCGGGAACTTGTCGTGTCCCGCGGGCACTGGCGTGTGCGTGGTGAAGACGCAGCGATGCCGCACCGCCTCGAAGTCCGCTTCTTCCAGCTCGAATGCCGGCCGGCCGTCGAGCTGCTTCTCGAGAAGCTGGAGGGTGAGCAGCGCCGAGTGGCCTTCGTTCAGGTGGTAGATCGTGCCCTCGCGATAGCCGAGCGCCTGCACGAGCCCGGCACCGCCCATGCCGAGCACGATCTCCTGGCAGAGCCGGTAGTGCTCGTCGCCGCCATAGAGGTAGTCGGTGAGGGTGCGATCGTACTCCGTGTTCCCGGGGAGCATGGTGTCGAGCAGGTACACCGGCACCACGTGGCCGTGGATGCCGCGCACGTCGTACCTCCACGCGCGCACCTGCACCTCGCGACCCTCGAGCGTGACGGTGGACCGCGCGTCCACCGGCTCGAGCACCGCTTCCGGGTTCCAGTGCACCGGCGTCTCGGTCTGCTGGCCCGCCGCGTCGAGGTGCTGCTCGAAGTAGCCCTTCCGGTGCAGGAGCGTCACCGCGACCATCGGCACGCCGAGATCGGCGGCCGAGCGCAGGGTGTCGCCGGCGAGCACGCCGAGGCCGCCACTGTACGTGGGAATCGCCTGCTCGAGGCAGATCTCCATCGAGAAATAGGCGACGCTGGGCCGCACGGGACTGCTGGACATCAGGGAATCGGTCACGAAGCGGAAATTAGTCTGGTGTGCCGAGTCGGGGCACCGGCTGAGGCGGGCACTTCCTCATACCTCCGAAGGACGGTAGTGGTCGCTCCGGGGCAACCATTCGCGTCGGACATCTCCCCGGAAGCGCTCCAACTGCTGGAACGCGGATGTCTGCGGATTCATGCCGATGACTGCCCATCGCGAGGAGTAATTCGCAGTTTCATCCGCATGAATCCGCGTTCGCAGTTCAGTTGATATGCTGATGCGCAGCTACTGACCACCCACCAGCACCGCCACCGGCAGCACCGCGAGTGCGCTGGCCAGTGCCAGCGAGCCGTCCATGGCGCGCACGGTCTGCCCGCTCAGCCGGCAGGTCCACGTGGCGCCCCAGTGACCGTCCGGCAATGAAAGGCGTGTGTCCCCCCATGCCTCACCGATCGGCGTACCGCCGAGCCCGCAGGTGAAACGCGGGATGATCACGAGCACGGTCTCGCCACCATGCACACGTGCGAAGGCGAACACCCGTTGGGCATGTGCGCCGGTCGCGTGGAGCGGCGTGTAGTTCCCCTGCGCGAAGAGTGGCGCATGATCCAGCCGCAGGTGCAGCAGCCGCGATACCAGATAGAGCTTGAGCCCGTCATCCTCGGGGCGCGCGCACCACTCGGCGAGGCGTTCTGCGCTCGCCTCGGCGCCCGGCGCCAGCGCGGCGTGCAGCTTGTCGAGTGCGCGCTCACGCGCGTCCCAGTCCACGGGGCGGCGGTTGTCGGGATCAACGAGCGCGCGGAACCAGAGCTCCGCTCCCTGATAGATGTCCGGCACGCCGGGCGCGGTGAGATGCGCTGCAACCTGCGCGAGCGAGTTCCATCGCCCCTGCCGCTCGAGCGTCGCCACGAACTGCGCGACGTCGTGCAGGAACGGGGAGTTCGAGTCGTCGAGCAGCCGCGTGATGAATGTCTCGACCGCGCGCTCGTACTCGACATCGGGGTCGGTCCAGCTCGTGCGCAGCTTCGCTTCACGCACCGCCTTGAGCATGTACGCCTTCAGTCGCTCGCGCAGCTCCTCGAGCTCCTTTCCGCGCGGCTCGGCGTTCGCGGGCCAGAGCCCGATCAGTGCCTGGTAGATGAAGTCGTCGGTGCGGCGGAGCGGCGTGAGACGGCCACGCACGAGGACGTGCAACGGGCGGTTCTTTCGCCGCCACGCCCGCAGGCGTCGCGACCATGCGACCGGGTTCTCGCTGATCGCGTCGAGCCGCGCGCGCACGTCGGCGCTGCGCTTGGTGTCGTGGGTGTTGAGCGCGTTGAGGGAACGCGGCGTCGCGGCCGCCCGCTCACCCAGCCGGTCGTGCAGCCGCTCCACGGCGCCCGCAAGCGAAACACCGGGATCCCCCCCGACTTCATTGCGCGACGCGAGCGGCGCGTAGACGTAGAGCGCGGTGTCCTCCACACCCTTCGCCGCGGCGGGACCGGTGAGCTGCTGCCAGCGCAGCACGAAGGACAGTCTCGCCCGCGACAGCGCGTCGTCCACACCGCGCCACTCGTCGAGCAGCGCGCGCTCCAGCGCATCGACCGCACCGGCGTCGGCGATGCCGCGCTCGCGCACCTGCGCAAAGGCGCGCACGAGAATCTCCCGGTCGCGCTCGCCCGGCACGGGACGTTCGGCATCCATGTACGTGCGGTACACCGGCAGCACGGCGACCAGCTCCACGATCGCGCCGGCGTACGAGGCGATGCTCAACCGAGGCCAGTGGGCCCGATGTGCCACATCGGCCAGCATCGGCGCGATGCGGCGCACGTCGGCGTTGAGGGTGCTGCGCAGCACTCGGCGCTTGGAGTCCACCGCCACGGTGTGGAAGCC
>Ga0070660_100000933_pt1 | contig 19495 bp, 21 predicted proteins | sample KBSC33metaG_FD_64670 | JGI IMG/M metagenome (GOLD analysis project Ga0070660, IMG submission 64670) | Corn rhizosphere microbial communities from Kellogg Biological Station, Michigan, USA - KBS C3-3 metaG | ecosystem: Host-associated > Plants > Roots > Rhizosphere > Soil ... | reverse complement strand
GGAGGGTCGTTTCCTTTTGAAGCTCTCAGCTCGTGGGTCGTACGGGGGTGAGCCCGAGGATCCGCTCCCACAGCGCCGAGCAGGCGGTGGCGATGCGGACGATCACGGCGCGCAGAGGCGTGAAATAGAAGATCAGCGCGACGCCGATGCCGATCAGCGCGCCGCCCACGACGTCGCCCGGATAGTGCACGCCCACGTATACGCGCGAGAAGGCCACGATCGCGGCGAGCACGAAGCAGATCGCGCCGATCGTGCGGTCGTAGAGCCAGAGCGCCATCGCCATCGCGAACGCGCCGGTGGCGTGGTCGCTCGGAAAGCCGGGATCGCGCCCGTGCGAGATCAGCAGCTCGGAATGCGGATGCGCCACGAATGGCCGCGTGCGGTCCACGGCGTTCGCGATCGGCTGCACGATCAGCAGCGCCACGCCTCCAGCGGCAGTGGCCATCACGGCGCCGATGCGCCGCTCCAGCCTGTGAGTGCGCCACGGGTACAGGAAGGTGAGCGCCACAATCGCCACGATCACGAACACGAGGTCGTTTGCGGCAAATCGCATGGGACCGTGTAAGAAGTCGGGCCCTGCGCCGTCAATCGCCTTGTAGATGGAGTAATCCATGAACCGGATGAACCTAGCGGGATACCGTCCTGTTAGCTGCGATCGGCCATTTGAATGCTCTTAGGACTGCTCCTCGCCCTCGCCGCCTCGGCGCTCTTCAACATCGCGGTCGCGGTGCAGGCGCTCGACGCGCGCGAGCTGCCGCGTGAGCTGTCGCTCCGGATCGACCTGCTGCGTCGGCTGGTGCGGCGCAGGCGCTGGCGCTTCGGCATGCTACTGGCGCTGCTGGGCTGGCCACTGCACGCCGCCGCCCTGGGCTCCGCGCCGCTCACCGCGGTGCAGCCGGCGCTGGCAGCGGGCCTCTTGATCCTGCTGTTCGTCGCAGCCCGCACGCTCGACGAGCCGGTCGGCGCGCGCGAGGTGGCGGCGGTGCTGCTGATCATCGCCGGCGAGGCGGGACTGGCGTGGGCGGCGCCCGACCACAGCGGCACACACACCCACGGGTGGGGCCTGACCGCGACGCTCTGCGCACTTGGCGCGATCGCGCTCTTCCCCTACGCGCTGCGCGACCGCCAAGGCGCGGGCGGTCACGCGGCGATCGTCAGCGCGGGCGTGGCGTTCGCGCTCAGCGGCTTCGTGACCAAGCTCGTGTCCGACGACCTGAACGACGGCGCGATCTTCACCGCCTGGCTGTGGGCGGACCTGGTGCTCGCCGCGGCGATCGTGGGCGTGCTCAGCGAGAACAGCGCGTTCCAGGTGCGACCCGCCAGCCAGGTGGCGCCGCTCGTGTTCAGCGCGCAGACGGTGCTGCCCGTCCTGCTCGCCCCCGTCGTCGGCGGCGAGAGCTGGGGCGACACGCCGCTCGGCGGCGGCGCCGTGGTGATCGCGCTGGCGGCGGTGGTGGCGGGCGTGGTGTTGATCGCGCGCTCGCGGGCGGTCGGCACGCTGATCTCGCCGCACGCCACGGAGCTAATCGTCGAGCCGGAGCACGAAGGGGGCCGAGCACATGCCTACGACCAGGGTGCCGGCGGCCATCGCGAGGTAGACGTCCGAGATGCTGAGCGCACCGGTTAGGGCGCTGGCAAGCGCGCCGCCCGCGGCAATCGAGCCGAGCAGGATCATGCGCCCGGCGATGCCCACCCGAGCTTGGAGACGATCCGGCGCACGGCGCTGGCGTTCGCCGATCAGCACAACGCTGTAAACGCCCAGGATCAGGAAGTAGCACAACACGCCCACCAGGGCGACAGGGAAGCCGCCGGCGATCCCGAGCAACGCGATCGTTAGTGGCGAGACCACGAGGCAGGCAGCGACCACTTGGTTTCCGCCGAGCCGGCGCGAGAGCCCAGGTGCCGCGATCGAGGCTGAGAGCGTGCCCAGCGACGAGATCGCCATGATCGCGCCGACCTCGCCCGAGCTCAGTCCGATGCCGTCGCGCAGCAGAGGCACCAGCAACGCGAACGCCCCGGCGCCCGCCAGGCTCGCCACGATCGCGATCACCGTGTAGGTGGCGATGCCGCGGTTGTGCAGCATGAAGCGCACACCCTCCCGAACGGAGCCCTTGCCGGCCGGCTCGGCTTGGTGGGAAAACGACACGTGGATCACGCCGATGGCCAGCGCAGCGAGGGCCAGCGCGATCGCTTCGGCTGCGAGGGTCCGGCCTGGACCGATCGCCGCCACGAGCGCGCCGCCCAGCGCGGGTCCGGCGAACAGACCTATCGACCAGGCGGCCGACAGTGCCGACTGCCCCTCTGTGAAGTGGTCGCGACCGACGATCGATGCCACCGCGCCGAACGCCGCAGCGTCCACGAACACACGCCCGCTGCCGACCGCGAACCCGGCGGCGTAGACCACGCCGACCGGCGGCGCGCCGGCGATGGTCCAGAGTGGGATCACCGCGGCGCAGAGCGCCTGCGATACGTGGCCGCAAACCATCACCGTGCGCGGTGCCAGCCGGTCGCCGATTGATCCGGCGCTCAGCCCGAACACCACGTACGGGATGATCGTGAACGAATAAACGAGCCCGGCCTGCGCGTGCGAGCCGCCGTTCTGAAGGATCAGCCACGGCAACGCGACGAGCGACACGCCGATCGCGATCGCGTCGAGCGCCTGCGCGCCGAGGAACAGCCGTCCGTCGCGGGCAGCGAGCATGGAGCTGCGGAGAAGCACTTAAGACCTCCTGGGACGTTTCGAGAGCCTGGGCTGCTCGCCTCTAGTGAGGCGGCGCGTCTCTCAACGCCGGTCTGAGGAGGACCAGTGCACCGTCATGGCCCAGCCAGCATAACCCGTAAGACGAGTTGCGGCAGGGCGTGGGCGGTGAGCACGCAGCCCGCGCCCACGATCACGAGCGCCGACACCGCGGGCAGCGCCGCAACGAGGCGGCCGGACATGTTGATGCGCGAGGTGAGCCTGTTCGCGTAGACCACCACCAGACCGAGCCCCGTGAGCGTGGCCGCCAGGCCCAGGCTGAACATCGTGATCAGCAGCAGGCCGAGCGCGATCTGATGCTGCGCGATCGCGGCGAGCAACACGACCAGCGCCGAGGGACACGGAATCAGGCCGGCCGACGCGCCCATGGCGATGATCCCCTTCGGGGATATGTCCGCCGTCCGCCGTCCGCCGTCGGCCGGGTGGTGGTGATGGCCGTGATGGTGATGACTGGGAACTCGGAACTGGGAACTGGCAACTCGCTTGCGCAGTACCGCAGCTCCGATGACAACCACCATCAGCCCGGATACGAGATTGAGCCATGGGTAGAGCTGCTCGGGCAGGATCCACTGCGACAGGAGCAGCGTGACGACACCGAGCGCGAACACGCCCATCGTGTGCGTGACCGTGACCGTCGCGCCCAGCGCGACGGCGTGCCGCGCCCGCCCGCGCGTGCCGACGAGGTAGGCGGCAACCATCGTCTTGCCGTGCCCGGGGGAGAGCGCGTGCATCGCTCCCCATGCGAGTGCCGCGAGCAGGAAGAACACGAGCACGCCGCGTCCCGCGGCGGCGTCCGCGAACACGCCGGCGAAGCCGTCGCCCGAGCGGTTGTGCGTGGTGGCCTCGCCTTGATCGGGACCCTTTGGCGCGGTCAGCGAGCCGTTGCCCGGCTTGACCGAGAGCGTGGCGTCGCGCTCGTCCAGCGGGCTTCTGAGCGCGCTCTTTGGATAGCTGCGCAGGCCGCTGGTCGGGTCACCCGAGGAGACGCTCGAGTGCACGTCCGTGCCACTGCCCGGCTGCGCGACGATCGCCTTCCAGCCGATGCGGCCCGGGAACGTGCCGTCGTGAAATTGCACGCTGCGCGGGCCCGGCACGCGCGCCACCAGGGGCAGCACCACGCGCGTGAGCTTGAGCCCGCCCTGCCCGGGCGGAAACGAGATCTGGCCCGGCCCCGCGACCGCCAGCGGCACCCGCGCACCGTTCACGGTGAGCACGAGGCCACGCTCAACCTCGGCCCGCTTCTTCGCGAGAACCGCGTCGGAAGACAGCCCGCGCTCCTGGAACGTCGGGATCTCCGCCTGATCGAGGATGTACGTCACGTCCACGCGATCGGCCGACACCCGCAGCCGGTCCAGGTGGTTGATGCTGAAGTTGCCGAGTGGATGCGCCGAGGCCGAAGCGGCGAGAAGGGCGAAGAGGGCGACAGCGATAAGCAGGACCCGAGCCCTCACCCTGTCACCTGCAATCTGCCACCTGCAATCTCCGCGAGCGCCCTCTCCGCACGTGGCGCGTAAAGTGGCGAAAAGCGGCGATTGAGCGCGACGCTGCGAGCGAGGTACGCCCGCGCCTCTCCTGCGCGGCCGGCGGCCGAAGCGCTCAACCCCGCGTGGAACAGGAACATCGGATCGCGCGATCCGAGCGCCAGCGCCCGGTGCCCGAAGCGCAGTCCCTCCGCCGGCCGGCCGGCGCGCGTGAGTGCCCAGCCGAGGGCATCCGCCGAGCGCACGCTGGGAGCCTGCGCCCACGCGCGCCGCGCCAGCACGACGGCCCGAGCCGGGCTGCCGTGGCTCGCCTCGAACAGGGCGAGGTCCACGTCGGTGTTCACGCCGTTCGCCTGGAGCAGCTTCTCCTCGGCGCCCACGAGCGCGAGGTCGCGTCGGGCGGCGGCGCGCCGTCCGGCGGCCAGTTCCGTCTCTCCGAGCGCCACCACGTACTGCGGCAGCGGCAGGCGCGCCACCGCGTCGCGGTAGCGGCGGATCGCGATGCTGAAGCGCCCGTGCGCCGCCTCGACACCCGCCAGCCCGGCGCTGGCCGGCACGTAGCCCGGGAAGCGGGCGAGCGCCGTGCGGTATGCCTCGCGCGAATCGTCCAGGCGCCCGACCGTGAAGTAGAGGTTGCCGAGCAGCGTCTGCACGTAGGCCACGTTCTCCGCCGCCTGCCCGCCGGCGGACACGGCCAGCTTCATCGCGCGAATCGCGCCGGGCAGGTCGCCGTGCAGCTCGCGCCAGTAGGACACGCGCGCGTACGAGGCGAGGTTGGGCTGCGCGTCCACCATCAGGTGCAGCGTGCGCCGCGCTTCGGCGTAGCGTCCGAGCTCCACCTGCGCGTCCACGATGTCGCCGAGTGGCTTGACCACGTAGGGCGCGGCCATCCGGGCCTGTTCCGCGTAGTCGAGCCCGCCGCGGAAGTCGTGGCGGGCGAGCGCCAGGGTGCTCGCGCCGGTCAGAGCAGCGGGGTCGCGCGGATTCAGACGAAGCGCCGTGTGTAGCACCGCGCCCGCGCGCGTGTAGTAGGAAGCGTCGCCCGTCTCGCGCACCTTCTGCAGATATGCGTCGGCCAGGAGGCCGTAGCCGCGCGAGTCCTTGGGGTGCGCGCGGACGAGCGCCTGGAAGCTCTTGATGCGGGTGTCGGTGGAGGCGCCCACCAGCGCGGCCGGGTTGTCGGCGTCGCTCACCGTGTCGTGCACCCGCGAGCCGCGGTTCACGAGCATGAACACCACCAGCGCGACCGCGAACACGGCGGCCACCGCGAGCAGCCTGAGGAGGCCCGCCGAAGCGGGCCTCCTGGCTGTGCTGTTCCCAGCTCCGTTCACCGTTACGGGGTGGGAGCGTGGGGCGGGGTGATCGGCTTCGGGATCTGCGAGTCGAATCCCGAGGTCGGCTCCGCGAGGTAGGGGAAGGAGGACAGGAACGGCTTGTCGTTCGCGTCCACTCCGTCACCGAGCGGAACGTTGTTGCCCTTCAGCGCGCCGGCGACAACACGGAGCGAGATGTCCGTCACGTCGTCGGTGAGCCTGCGCCCGTCCGGGAACCCCTGGAGGTCACCGCCGAGGACGCCGAGCGGGTTGGGATTGGCGCTGGGCGGCACGCCGAGGTTGATCTTCAGCGTGTCGGCCGGCACGGGGTGCTTGCCGATCTGCGTCTTGCCGGGGATGCCGGTGAGCAGAGCCTGCACGATGTCCGTGCGGTTGGTCTCCGGCGCGTGGATGTCGAACAGCAGGTTCATCACGTGCGCCAGCTCCGGCTTGAGGACGTACTGGCCGTACAGCTTCGCGTCCTGGCTCGGCTGGGTCGCGTTGAAGTGATCCTTCTGGCCGAGCGGGATCACGACCTCGTTCACCAGCGGGTTGCCAAGTCGGCTCACCTGCACGAAGCCGTCGTCGCCGGACTTCTTGCCGTGCTTCCTGTGGCCCCTGTGCTTCTTCGCGGCAGCTGAGACCACGGCCCTGCGGCCGTTCACCTGCAGGCGCGGACGCTCGGTCGAGGTCCAGACACCCACAACCGCGTTTGCGGCAGACGGACCGCTCACGGACTTCCCGTCCACGGTCACCTCGGACTTCGGGATCTGGAGCACGATCGAGTGCACTCCGTAGCCCGCCAGGTCGTCCTTGCCGCCGCCCTGGTTGCCGGTGCCCAGACGCAGGTTGATGGCGTCGAAGGCGGTACCGAGGTCGACGAAGAACGGATCGTCACGCTGCCCCGCGAACACCCTGCCGCCACCGGCCAGCGAGTGGATCGCCTGGTTCGCGACGGCGGTGTAGTTGGGGATCGTCTTCGGGCCGACGTTGTTCGGCGCGACTGGGATTCCCTTCCCGACCACCTTCTCCGAGACGAGCTTGCCCTTCCTGTACTTCTCGCGGGTAACCGTGTAGCTCTGCTGGACCTGGAGCTTGGGATCGTGGATCCCGCTGACGCCCGGCAGCGCGTACAGGAACGAGTTCTTGTTCAGGTAGTGAGTCTTGAACTTGAACTGGTAACGGATGTCGTACACGCCGTCACCGGTGTTGTCGACGTTGATGTAGTAGTGCGCGCGGTCATCGAACCGGTAGAAGTTCGGACCGCCCGCCGGATCCTCGAACGGGATCCAGTCCGACGCCACCGTCAGCGCGTTCGGAGCGTCAGGCGCCGTGAACGCGTAGATGTCGGTGTCGTCCGCGGTCGGGTCCAAAGCCGACAGCGGGGCCTCACGGTGACTCGAGCCGAAGCTCATTGACACAGCGATCGCCGCCGCGGCAAGGATCACCGCGAAGAAGAGCCGTTTCATAGCTCCCTTCCTTTCGGTAAGGCGGGGTTGAGGGGGAAGCCCGCCGGCGAGTCCTGGCCTGACGGGTTACTTGGCTCTTAGTTCGCGCCTGGCCCGGCGGCGGATCACTCCCGCGCTACGAAACAGGCGCGGGGCGTGAGGCGTCGGTGAACTCGCGGAACAGCCCCGTGACGATGAAGGCGGTCTGCTCGCCGATGTCCACGGCGTTGTCGCCCATCCGCTCGAGCGCCCGGCCCACGCCGAGCATCATCATCGCCCACTCGCGCGTGTCCACGTCCTCACCGGCCTCGAGCGCGATGCGGAAGGCCTCGCGGTGCATGCGGTTCACGGCGTCGTCGCGCGAGACCAGGTCCTCGGCCAGCTCGACGTTGCGCGTGCAGAACGCCCGCTTGGCCTGCTCGATCATCGCCGCCACGTGGCGGCCCATCTCGAGCAGCGTGCCGAGCAGCTCAGGCACGACCGGCGGCTCGTGGCCGGTCAGCGGGATCGTCTTCGCGATGTTCACGCACTGGTCGCCCATGCGCTCCACGTGCTTGATCACGTCGAGCAGCGCGGCCACGAGGCGCAGGTCCGTGGCCACCGGCGCCTGGCGCGCGAGCAGCGACAGGATGCCCTGATGCACCTCGAGGTAGCGCCCGTCGATCCGGTCGTCGTCCTGCACCACCATCAGAGCCAGCTCCACGTCCTGCTGCTGTAGCGCCTCCATCGTGCGCTCGAGCGTGGTCACCACCATGTCGAGCCCGGCCAGCGCCTGGCTCTCGAGCTCGGTCAGCTCTTCCTGGAAAGCGTGTCGCGTGGTCTCGGGCATGCGATCAGCCGAACTTTCCGGTCACGTACTGCTCGGTACGGTCGTCATCCGGGTTGGTGAACATCTTCTCCGTATCGGCGTGCTCCACCAGCTCGCCGCTGAGCATGAACGCCGTCGTGTCCGCCACGCGGGCCGCCTGCTGCATGTTGTGCGTGACGATCACGATCGTGTACTTGGTCTTGAGCTCGTCGATCAGCTCCTCGATCTTCAGCGTGGCGATCGGGTCGAGCGCCGAGCACGGCTCGTCCATCAGGATCACCTCGGGCTCGGCCGCCAGCGTGCGCGCGATGCACAGCCGCTGCTGCTGGCCGCCCGAGAGGCCGATGCCCGCCTTGGCCAGCCGGTCCTTCACCTCGTCCCACAGTCCGGCGCTGCGCAGGCTTGCCTCCACCCGCTCCTTCAGGTGAGAGCCCTTCGCGCCGCGCAGGCGCAGGCCGGCCGCCACGTTGTCGTAGATCGACATCGTGGGGAACGGGTTGGGCTTCTGGAACACCATGCCGACCGCGCGGCGCACCGCCACGACGTCCACGCGCGAGTCGTACACGTCGGTGTCGTCCACCATCACCTTGCCGGTGGCGTACGCGCCGGGGATCTCCTCGTGCATGCGGTTGATGCAGCGCACCAGCGTCGACTTGCCGCAGCCGGAGGGACCGATCAGCGCGGTCACGCGGTTCGGCTCGAAGTCGATCGACAGGTCCTTGATCGCGTGCTGCTCGCCGTAGTAGGCGTTCAACTCGCCGACCGTCACGCGGTGGCCGGCCTGCTGCGGCCCCGCAACCGGGGTGGCGGTCGCGGCGCCCTGCTCGCGGCCGAAGCGCCCGCGGGTGGTGGCCGGCGGTTCGGAAGTCATTTCCTTGGCCTCCTGGGGGTTCATGTGAGGCGGCTCCTTCGTGAGACGAATCGGGCAATCAGGGTCAGCAGGAGGATCAGCATCACGAGCGTGAGCGCCGCCCCCCAGGCGCGGGCCACCAGGCGATCCTGGGCCTGTCCCACGTCGGTGAAGATCTGGAGTGGGAGCGAGTTCATCCGGTCCCCGAGGTTGAAGGTGGTGCCATTCACGATCGCGGCCGTGAACAGGAGCGGGGCGGTCTCGCCGGCGGCGCGCGCGATCGCGAGCAGCGAGCCGGTCACGAGACCTGGAAGCGCGGTGGGCAGCACCACGCGGCTGACCACGCGCCAGCGCGGCGCGCCGAGCGCGAGCGCGGCCTCGCGCAGGTGGTCGGGCACGAGCAGCAGCACCACCTCGGCCGAGCGCGTGACGATCGGCAGCATCAGCAGCGCCAGCGCGATCGAGCCCTTCCAGCCGGCGAATGTGCCGACGTTGCCGCTGAGGATCAGCGTGATGTAGATGAACAGGCCGAACACGATCGACGGCACGCCCGTCATCACGTCCACGAAGTAGCGGACCGCGGACGCGAAGCGGCTGTCCTTGCCGTACTCGGTCAGGTAGAGCGCCACGCCCACGCCGACCGGGATCGCGATCACGCTGGCGAGGGCGACCATCTCGATCGTGCCGAAGATGGCCGATTTGATCCCGCCCGGGTCGCCGAGGAAGTTGCCGGTCGGGTCGCTGGAGAGGAAGTGCCAGCTGATCGCGCCCAGCCCGCGCTTGAGCAGGTAGTAGATGACAAGCACGAGCGGAATCAGCGCCACGATCGTTCCCGCGGCAAGCAGCCCGCGCATGAACTGGTCCTTGCGCCGGCGCGCGCCGCTGATCGGAGCAAACGCCGTGGTTGCCGGGACCGCGCTCATCCGCCCAGCCCCGCGGCCGCGCCTGCGGTGGCGGCATCGGAGGCGCCGATTCGCCGGCCGCGGCTGCCGCGCACCACGAAGTAGCGCGCCGCCGCGTTGATCACCAGCGTGAGGACGAACAGGACGAGGCCCGCCGCGATCAGCGCAGCGCGGTGCGTCGGGTTGTTCGCCGCCTCGCCGAACTCGTTGGCGATCACCGCCGCCAGCGTGTAGCCCTGATCGAACAGGTGCTTGCCGATCGTGGGCGCGTTGCCGACCACAAGCGTGACCGCGATCGTCTCGCCGATCGCGCGGCCCAGGCCGAGCATCGCAGCGCCGGTGATCCCGGCGCGCGAGTACGGCAGCACGGCCATGCGGATCATCTCCCAGCGAGTGGCGCCGAGCGCGAGCGCGGCCTCCTTGTGATCGGCCGGCACGGTGGCGATCACCTCGCGCGAGATCGCGCTGACGATCGGCACGATCATGATCGCCAGGATCAGGCCGCCGATGAAGTAGTTGGGTCCGGCCACCGCCGCTCCCCCGATGAAGGGGATGAAGTGGAACGTGTCGGTGAACCATTGCTCGGCGGGCTTGAGCCTCGGGATCAGGACGAACACGCCCCACAGGCCGTAGACCACCGACGGCACTGCCGCGAGCAGGTCGATCATGATCGTCAGCGGCGGGCGCAGCCGGCCCGGGCACAGTTCGGTGACGAACAGCGCCGCGGCGATCGCCACCGGCACGCCGATGATCAGCGCCGTGGCCGCGGTGATGAGCGTTCCCACGAGCAGCGGCAGCGCTCCGTAGATCGAGTGCGACACGTCCCAGTTGTTGTCGAACGTGAAGCCGAAGACGCCGAACTTCGAGAACACCGGCCGCGATTCGATGTACAGCCGGATGAAGAAGAAGAGGATCAGCAGGAGGATGGCCGCGGCCAGCACGGTCAGCCCCCAGCGGAGCGCCTTGTCGGGAAGCCGCGACAGCGACGACCGCCCGAACCCCAGGCGATCGTCGCTGCGCGTCGATACGGAGGCAGCAGCCATCAGGAGGCCGCGATCGGGCTCCCGTTGCACTGCTCCTGCGCGATCTGGGCCTTCGCCTTGGTGGCGATCGCGCCGGGCAGCGGTGCGTATGACAGCTGCACGAGGATCTTCTGGCCGTCCCCGTAGATGTAGTTGAGGAACGAGACCATTCCCTCGGCCTTGCTCTGGCTCATGCCCGCCTTGCAGAGGTCCTTGTAGACCAGTACGAAGGTCTGCGAGGAGATCGGGTAGGCGGCGGGAGCGGGCGAGTCGACCACCGAGAAGCGGAGGTCGGACGGCACCGTGATGCCCTCGCCGGCGGCGGACGTCGATTCGAGCGACGGCGCCACGTACTTGCCCGACTTGTTCTTCACGTCGGCCGTCGTGAAGTTGTTCTGCAGGGCGTACGCCTGCTCCACATAGCCGATCGAGCCGGAGGTCTGCTTCACCGCCGCGGCCACGCCCTCGTTGCCCTTGGCGCCGGTGCCTGTCGGCCACTTGACTGTCTTGTCGGAGCCCACCTTGCTCTTCCACTCCGGGTTGTATGCCTGGAGGAAGCCGGTGAAGCCCTTGGTGGTGCCGGACTCGTCCGAGCGGTGGACCACCGTGATCTTGGATGACGGCAGCTTGATGCCCGGGTTCTGCGACGCGATCTCCGGGTCGTTCCAGGTGGTGACCTTGCCGAGGTAGATGTTGGCGATGGTCTTGCCGTCGAGCTTCAGGCCGGACTTGACGCCGTCGAGGTTGTAGGACACGGTGATCGCGCCGAACGCGACCGGGAAGTGCACCGGGTCGCCCTTCTTCTTGGCGGCGGTCACCTCGGTGTCCTCGAGCGCCGGGTCGCTCGCGCCGAAGTCGACGGTGCCCGCGGTGAACTGGGCAACGCCCGCACCCGAGCCGACGCTCTGGTAGTTGATCGTCAGGCCCTTGTCCTTCAGCTCGCTGCCGAACTGCTGGTAGATCGGGGCCGCGAAGGTCGAGCCGGCGCCGTTGAGCGTCGCGCTGACGCTGGAGCCGCCTCCGCCTGAAGTGCTGTTGTCGCTGCTACTGCTGCTGCCGCATGCGGCCACGCCCAAGCTGAGCGCCCCTACCGCCGGCAGTACCGCGAGCCACTGGCGTGACCTCACAGGTTCTCCTTCATTCGCTTGCGTAGTCGCGGCGAGACTCGCATCGGCCTGGGCGCATCCTGTTACGCAGGTGTGCTCTGGTTGTGAAAAGCCTGTGAACGCTCGGCGCTGAAGCGGTACCCCATGCCTATGTGCGTGTGGATGAAGTCCCAGCCGGGCAGCTCGTCGCGGAGGCGGCGGCGCAGGCCGAGCACGGCATGGTCGACCGCGCGGTCACCCGGCCCGGGGCTCGACCCCCAGGCCAGTTCGGCCCACCTTTCGCGGCTCAGAACGCGATTCTCGTTGAGCGCGAACGCCGTGAGCAGGCGTATCTCGCGGCGCGGCAGCGTCAGCGGACGGCCTGACGCGAGGGCCAGCTCGTTGGGCCGAACCTGAAGCGGACCGGCGATCAGCACACTGTCGGGCGAGGGCTCGATGCGCGTGATCTTGTCCCCGCTGACGCGCCGAGTTGTTACCTGGATGTGACCTGCGTGTCCTCGCGCGTTACAGGACGTTCACGCGGTAGTCACAAGCGGTGAACGGGAATTGCCCGGCGCGACGCGACGATGGGGGCATGACGACCCTAGTCGACGACAAGCAGGCTTCGTACGACCTGTTGTTGCTCCTGGCCGACGCCGACGCGCGCTGGTCGGACTACAGCAGCGCCGTGCGTTTGCTCGACCACGCCGCCGACGCTGGCGGCGGACTGCCGCTGGAGTACGAGTTCAAGCGGGCCCGCTGGATTCGATTGCGCGATCTCCGAGCAGCTGTGAAGAAGTCGTGAAAGCCCTTCAGGCCCAGCCCTTCCGCCAATACACTCGGCGCGAGATGCAGGAGAGCCAAAGGGCCCTCAGCGCAGTTGCACCTGCCTCCGTTCCGAACGTCACCGGCGTGCGAGTCCAGCCAGGACCGATCCGACTTGCCGTGATTGACACGGACAGCGGCTTCGTCCGCGTGCTCGCAAAGCGTGTGGGCGAGATGGGCTGGCAGCACCGCGTCCTCACCGCGCCTCCGCGCGCCGAGGACCTGCTGTCCATGCGCCTGCACGCGCTCATCGTCGACCTGGCGCTGCTCGGCTCGAGCGGCTGGGAGTTCCTCGAGCAGGTGTGCGACTCGGTGCCCGGGCTGGGCGTGATCGTGTGCACCGGCTCCTCGAGCGTTGCCCAGCGCGTGCGCGGGCTGCGCATCGGCGCCGACGACTGGATCACCAAGCCGTGCCACCCGCAGGAGGTGATCGCGCGAGTGGAGGCGGTCGTCCGCCGCCGGAAGCGCTCGACTCCCGGCACGACGGAGGACGCGCCGCTCCTCGCGGGCGAGCTCGAGATCCGCGCGGACCAGTTCCAGGCGTTCGTCGGCGGTCAGAGCATCGACCTGACCCGCAGGGAGTTCGAGCTCCTCCATCTCCTGGCCAAGGCGCGCGGCCGCGTGCTCGAGCGCGACGAGATCTACCAGCACGTGTGGGGCTACGCGATGGTGCACGGCGACCGCTCGGTCGACGTCTTCGTGCGCAAGGTGCGCCAGAAGGTGGAGCGCTTCTCGCCCGGCTGGACCTACATCCACACCCACTTCGGCATCGGCTACCGCTTCGAGCCCGAGGCGCCGGAGGACGAGCCGCCGGAGAGCCCCGTAGATCCGCTCGACGACGCGTCTGAAGAGGTGGAGTCGAGCGCATGAGCATGCTGCGGGCATCCTCGACCAGCGACGGCCTGCTGGCGCTGTTCGAGGAGTCCGGCCGCAATGTGGAGCGCACCGGCTCGCTGCTGCGCGACCTGCTCGACGACTTCCCCGAGCGCTCCTCACTCGCCCGCGACATCCTGATCTGCGAGCAGGAGGGCGACCGCATCACCCACGACATCATCCACGCGATGTCGACCAACGGATCCAAGCTCGACCAGCGCGACGCGTACGAGCTCGCGCGTGCTCTGGACGACGTGGTCGACTACGCGGAGGAGACCGCTGATTCTCTGGAGCTCTACGGAGTCGAGGCGCCGATGCAGCAGGCGCAGGAACTGGCCGCCGTACTTGCCGACGCCTCGGTGTCGGTGGCCGAGGCGCTGGCGCACCTCCGCGTCGGCGAGGACGTCTCCACGCAGCTCATAGAGATCCACCGGCTCGAGAACGAGGGCGACCGCATCTCACGCGAGGCGATCGCGTCGCTGTTCAAGAGCGGCACCGACCCGATGGTCGTGATCCGCTGGAAGGACATCTTCGAGTCGCTCGAGCAGGCCATCGATGCGTGCGAGACGGTCGCGCACGTGATCGAGGGCATGCAGCTGAAGCGCCGCTGAGGGTCGCGGCGCTCACGGCAGCAATAACGGCGCCCCGAGGCAACGCGGCAGAAATGAGTGCCGACAGGTGGAACCAAAATCTGCCACGTTGAGAAAACGCTCTCTGCGGGCTACCGGCGCGGTGAGTCCTGAGCGCACCCAACTAGCACTACAGTGATGCGCCACGATGATCTGGCTTCTCCGTCATGCCGAGGCTGAGGACGGCTCCCCCGACGCCGCTCGGCGCCTTACACCGAAGGGCGAGAAGCAGGCTCGCACCGCCGGCAAGGCCCTCAAGGCGCTCGGCGTAGAGCTCGACCTGTGCGTCACGAGCCCGCGCGTCCGCGCCGAGCAGACCGCGCGCCTGGCGTGCGAGCCGCTTGAGGTCGAGGTGTCCGTCGACGATCGCCTGTCCGGCGGTCCGTTCGACGCCGAGGACCTGGCTGCCGGACTCGACAACGTGTTGCTCGTCGGGCACGATCCCGATTTCTCGATGGCCGTGCACGAGCTGACCGGAGCGCAGGTTCGGATGAAGAAGGGCGGGCTTGCCGGCATCGATCGCGGGGAGCTGAAGGTCCTGCTGCGTCCGAGCGAGCTGTCTGCGATGGCCGGCTGAAGAGAGCCGTGGCCTACGCCTGCATCGACATCGGCAGCAACACAACGCGCCTCCTCGTGGCGGAGCCGTCGGACGGCCGCCTGCGCGAGCTGATGACCCAGCGCGCCTTCACGACCCTCGGCAAGGCGACGACCAAGGGCCGGATTCCGGAAGAGAAGATCGAAGAGACGGCAGAGGTGGTTGCGACCCAAGCACGACTGGCCCGCGAGCTGGGCGCCGAGGACATCGCCGTGGTGGCAACCGCGGCCGTTCGCGCCGCGAAGAACCGCGAGGAGTTCGGCGCCGCGGTGGAGGCGGAGTCCGGCCTGCCCGTCCGCGTGCTCTCCGGGCACGAGGAGGCGCGGCTCGCGTTTCTCGGCGCCACGCGTACCTTCAGCGGCCCGCTCGACGGCTCCATCGCCGTGGTCGACGTCGGCGGCGGCTCGACCGAGCTGGTATTCGGCACGCTTGCCGAGGGCGCCACCTGGGAGGAGTCCTTCCGGATCGGCTCAGGCTTTCTCGCGGACTCGTACCTGCGCAGCGACCCACCGAGCGTGGCGGAGCTCGAGTCCGTGCGCGCCCACGTGGGCGGCGTGTTCGAGGGTCTGCGGGTGCCGTCAGCGGTCCACGCCGTGGCCACCGGCGGCAGCGCCAACGCGTTGCGACGCCTGGTCGGCGCCGAGCTCGTCTACGAGACGCTGGAACGCGCGATCCGCATTCTCGGCTCGACGCCCATCGCGCAGGTGGCCAAGCGCTTCGAGCTCGACCCCGAGCGCGTGCGCGTGCTGCCGGCCGGAGTCCTGCTCTTCGAAGAGCTGTCGCGGCTGCTCGGCTTGCCGCTGTCGGTCGGCCGGGGCGGGGTGCGCGAGGGCGTGATCCTCGATCTCCTCAGCCCGGATCTGGTCGCGAGCGCCTGACCGATGCGCTGTAGGATGGAACAACCCGGCGGCCCGAGGAGGGACCTCGTTTCTGATGATGGAACAGGCTGCCGACACGACGACTGAGTGGCGTGACGTTGCGGCCGTAGAGCCGCAGGTTCGCTACGCCAACCGCGAGCTCTCGTGGGTGGACTTCAACGAGCGCGTGCTTCAGCTCGCGGAGGACTCGCGCGTGCCGCTGCTCGAGCGGATCAAGTTCCTCGCGATCTACACCGTCAACCTCGACGACTTCTTCATGATCCGCGTGGCCGGCCTGCACGACCAGGTGGACGCCGGAGTGGACGTCCGTGGCAAGGACGGGCTGAGCCCGGGCCAGGTGATCGACCTCATCGCCCAGCGCGTGACCGAGCTGGAAGAACGGCGGGTGCGCTGCTTCGAGGGCCTGCTACCGGAGCTGTCCGAGAACGGCATCCACATCCGCACCTGCGGCGAGTGCCAGGAGGACGAGCTGACGGAGCTCGACCGCATGTTCCACGAGGAGATCTTCCCCGTGCTCACGCCGCTGGCGGTCGGCCCCGGCCGGCCGTTCCCGTACATCTCGAACCTCTCGCTCAGCCTCGCGGTGTGGCTGCGCGACCCGGTGACGAACGCGGAGACCTTCGCGCGCGTGAAGGTGCCGAAGGAGGTGCTGCCGCGCTTCATCTCGGTGGGGCATTCGACGCTGGTGCCGCTCGAGGACCTGATCGCGCGCCACCTGGGCGACCTCTTCCCCGGCATGGAGGTGCTCCGCCACAGCACCTTCCGCGTCACGCGCGACGCCGACTTCACCGTGTCGGACGAGGCCGACGATCTCCTGCGCGCGGTTGAGGACGAGCTGCGCCGCCGCCGCTTCGGCGAGGTGGTGCGGCTCGAGCTCGGCGCCGACATGGATCCGGACCTGCGCGCGCGCCTGATCAGCTGGCTCGACGTGGAGGAACGGCAGGTCTACGACCTGGGCAGCCTGCCCGACATGAGCGACCTGTGGCAGATCCACGGGCTCGACGGCCACCCCGAGCTGCGCGACGCGCCCTGGACCCCGATGCCGCATCCGGCTCTGACCGACGACGAGTCGGACCAGCCCGACATGTTCGCCGCGATCCACGCGGGCGACATGCTCGTCCACCACCCGTACCACTCATTCGCGGGGACGGTGGAGCGCTTCGTCTCTCAGGCGGTGACAGACCCCGACGTCCTCGCGATCAAGCTCACCGTGTACCGCACCTCCGACGACTCGAACCTGGTGCCCGCGCTGATCGAGGCCGCCGAGCGCGGCAAGCAGGCGGTCTGCCTCGTGGAGCTGAAGGCGCGCTTCGACGAGCGGCGCAACATCGGCTGGGCCCGCGCCTTGGAAGAGGCGGGCGCGCACGTGGTGCACGGCCTGCCCGGGCTCAAGACACACGCCAAGGCGCTCCTGATCGTGCGCCGCGAGGCGGACGGCGTGCGCCACTACGTGCACATCGGGACGGGCAACTACAACGGCGTGACCGCGCGCATCTACGAGGACTTCGGCCTTTTCACGACGGAGCCGGCGATCACGGCCGACGTCGCCGACCTGTTCAATTCGCTCACCGGCTACGCGCGCCCGCGCCACCACCGCAAGGTGCTCGTCGCGCCCGGGCACATGCGCGAGCAGCTGCTCGCCCAAATCGTGGCCACGGCCGACGCCGCCCGCGCCGGGCAGGACGCGCGCATCGTGATGAAGATGAACTCGCTGGTGGATCGCCCGTGTATCGACGCGCTCCACGCGGCGGCGGCCGCCGGCGTGCAGGTGGATCTGATCGTGCGCGGCATCTGCTGCCTGATCCCTGACCTCGACAACATCCGCGTGGTCTCGATCGTCGGGCGCTTCCTCGAGCACTCGCGTGTGTATGCGTTCCGGCGCAACGGCGAGCGCCGCTACTACATGGGCTCCGCCGATCTGATGCCGCGCAACCTCGACAACCGTGTGGAGCTGCTCGTGCCGGTTGAGAACGAGAACTTGCGCGCCGAGCTGGACGAGACACTCGAGACCTGCCTGGCCGACGACACCTTCGCGTGGGAGCTGGGCGCCGACGGCAATTGGTCACGCCGGACCGGCCGCACCCGCTCGGCGCAGGAAGACCTGATGGAGCGCGCCCTGAGGGCAGCCGCCGCGCGCGAGGCCGACGCCTCCTAGGCAGCTAAGAGGCCGATCAGTCGATCACGCGCGGGATGCTTCCGCGGCGGCGAAGCGGCCCGTTGCGCCCGGGCGGCCGCGCGGCGGCCAGCGCCGCCTGCGGCGAGAGCGACTCCGAGCCGAGGTCGAGCGGCTCGCGCGCGCTATCCGTCGTGAGCACGTGGAAGGGACGGATCACGGCCGTCTCGACCGCCGGCGCGCCCAGATCCACGATCACGTCGACGATCGCGTGCTGGCTCTCGGTCTGCTGCAGCCAGCGCAGCGCGGCGTCGAGGCTCTGGAACGGCCGGGCGAGCGCGCGGTAGTCGGCGGTGAGCCGGGCAATCGCCACGAAGCGCGCCGACGGGCCCAGGTCGGGAACCGTTATGCCGTGCGACAGGAGCTCGGCGAGGATGCGCTCACGCGTCGTCCACTCAAAGGACGATGGCGCGCGAGATCCGTTGAGCCGGTGCGGAGCCATGCGAGAACCTCAGGGATTCTCTCAGCGTTGGCAAGTCCCACCCTCCGCGCCACCCTGATCCGGTTAGTTTTCCAGCCCGTGACCGACGAGCCTGACAGCCGCGACGAGCCGCGGATCCGCTTCCCCACCCGCGGCAACCGCAAGCTCGAACGCCTGCTCGAGGCGGCCAACGCGGACGAGCAGCTGAAGGCCTGGTGGCGCGTGGCGCAGGTCAACGCCGAGCGGCTCGGGATGTCGGACCACTCGTGGGTGCACATCCAGATCGTGGCCAACATCGCGCTGCGGCTGTTGCGTCTGCTCGTTCGGCGCGGAGTCGAGCCGGGCCTGGTGCGCGACTACGGGATGGACGCGCGCGACTCGGAGGTGGTCGTCGCGGCGGCGGCTCTGCTGCATTGCGTGGGCATGGCGATCCACCGCACCGACCACGAGACGTACTCGCTCTTTCTCGCGGCCGACAAGCTCGACTCCCTGCTCGCCGGCGTATACGACGAGCCGGAACGGTCGATCGTCGGCGCCGAGGCGATGCACGCGATCATCGCGCACCGCCGCCGCGGCGATCCTCTGACGATCGAGGCCGGCATCGTGCGTGTGGCCGACGCTCTCGACATGGCCAAGGGCCGCTCGCGCGTGCCCTTCGAGGCGGGGCGGATGAACATCCACTCGCTGTCGGCGGCGGCCATCGACGAGGTGCGGATCGACGCGGGCGAGGACAAGGCCGTGCGCATCGAGATCGACATGAACAACTCGTCGGGCATCTTCCAGATCGACGAGCTGCTCGCCACCAAGCTGCGTGGCTCAGGCCTCGAGGACCACGTGGAGGTCGTAGCCCAGATCGAGGCCGAGCACGAGAAGCGGCTCGTGCCGCTGTTCAGGCTGTAAGCAGCGAGCCCACGCCGGCCTCGTGGTCGAGCAGGAAGCGCTTGCGGTCGAGGCCGCCGCCGTAGCCCACGAGGCTGCCGTCCGCGCCGATCACGCGGTGGCACGGCACGATGATGCTGATCGGATTGCTGCCGTTCGCCGAGCCGACTGCGCGTGCCCGGTCCGGCCGGCCGATCTGCTTCGCGATCTCGCCGTAGCTTCGGGTCTCCCCGTACGGGATCGTGAGCAGAGCGTTCCAGACGTCCTTCTGGAACTGCGTGCCGCGCATGTCGAGCTTGAGGTCGAACTCAGTGCGCTCGCCCGCGAAGTACTCGTTCAGCTGGGCGATCGCGTCCGCGAACGGTTCGGCTGACTCGCGCCAGTCGTCCGGCGGGTTGTAGGTGTGCATGTAAAGGCCCTGCAGCGCTTCGCCGTTTCCGATGAGCTGCAGGCGGCCGATGGGGCTTGCGATCTGTGTGTGGAAGGTGATGTTCATGCTGCTAGTTGAACGCTCGGGGTCTCCGGTTTTGTGAGCAGGCTCCAGAGGTGCTGGCT
>Ga0070660_100000930_pt1:0-17500 | contig 19527 bp, 11 predicted proteins | sample KBSC33metaG_FD_64670 | JGI IMG/M metagenome (GOLD analysis project Ga0070660, IMG submission 64670) | Corn rhizosphere microbial communities from Kellogg Biological Station, Michigan, USA - KBS C3-3 metaG | ecosystem: Host-associated > Plants > Roots > Rhizosphere > Soil ... | reverse complement strand
CCTCAGCGCGCTCGAGTAATAACTGGGAAAATCAAGGCAGTCTTGAATTAATTAGAAGAGCTTTCTCATCAAAGATAAAATAAACTATATATGAGAAGAGAAGGCTGTGCTTATTTGATTCCCTCCTATTCTTTGATACCGCTTCTCACATAGCGGCGCCTAAGTAGTCACCATTGCCATTGGAGCTTCCTTGCTTGCATTCTCATTTCAGAGTTTGGGACTACCACTAGAACTCTGTGCGCCAGATCAATATTCAAGTCTGAAAAAAACACAACTCGAAATGCTATTGCCAATCGAGACACCTGCCTTTTATTCATTCATCGACCACATATCCTCCAAGGCAGAGAAGTAGGACACATGGAATCTCAGATCCTGGCCTGGCCTATGAACACATTCCCAGAGACTAATAAATAGTATAGTATAGTATATATAGTATAGTACAGTACGCTTGATGGATCGCATGGACTTGAAGCTGTTTTGGCTGGGACTCCTATTGCTAGTGCGGTTGAAGGCGTTGTTGATGGTAAGGTGATTGGTGATATGAAGACGGATTGCCCGAAACAGAATAAGGGTGAAAGAATGGCGGATAAGGGTAAATCTATTGATGAGAAAACTGCCTCTGAACAGTATGCGATTGGGAGCGGTCTATTAACATGGCTGCACAACAATCAATTGATTGAGATCCACAATCCTCTTGTAGAGGTCGATCTCTCCGAGCATAAAGGTAAAGGATAAAAGTATAAGCCAGTAAACTATGTTAGGTGTCTATTTGACATAAAGGATCTACCGCTCTTTACAGAACTTCCTATGGTGTCCCCTCCGCGAGATTGGAAGAATCGCAGAGCATCAAAATGGGTGAAGGCCTCTGACATGAATCGTCTCACACACAAAGCACGTGATCTATCAGGCGGTTACTTAAATTCTGAGGGAGCGGTTTCTAGGAAGACCACACTGCTATCGAGTAAAAAGGACGAGGGTAATTTTCATATCTACATGGTAAATGATAGTGAGACTGAAGTAGTACTCTCTAGTCTGAACAAGCTGCAGAGCGTACAAAATAAAATAAATGCTAAGTTTTTCAGTATTCTTAGGGATCATTGGGATGATTTAGTGAATATAGGACTGGTCATGCCTAGCATTCTGTCTTCTATTAATAGGAAGGAAGGGGAAGATAGACTCAGAAGGCTCTGGTTGAAGAACAAAAAGATTATGGATTATTTCTCTGTTCAAGACTTGATCAACATATGGGAGAAGAACATTCAAGCGGCGCATTACGAACAATATCTCTTGCAACTAGCCGATGCTTTGGTGGGATATAAGATCTACTTCCACCAATACGGGAGGGATGCGTATTTCAAATCAATCATGAGCTACAGCTTTCAATCATGAAATCCTATCTGGAGGAAGAATCGCTATTCCCAGTTTCCTCTATCCCTGCCAATCCTGCAACAACGGCTAGGCTACATCCTCAGCATCAACAGAAGCAGAAGGCTTGTCTTTCCTCGCTAATAAACTGCTTCCCGAGCTAGAAGAAGGAACAAGGGTTTTCGCCTATTCCATGCAAAAGACGGCTCTACTTCTTTGCCTATTTATTTTCTAACAACCCTGGCCGCATCCTTGACTTCGAAACAACCAACAGGAGTTCCTCCCATCAGCTCAATGGAATGAATTCTCTTGCAGTGCAGCCCTGGTGATAATACCATTAGGAGGTGATTGCGAGTCCACTATGAGATCGGGTACTTCCACTAGTCCTATTCCTTTGCCGGGCATGATTTGTCTATCAACGATTCTCAAGTCGAGTAGACTCTCTCTTACCGCGATGCTCATTATCTTCCGGTTCAGGGAATCAGGACCTACATCTCGTGTGGGCTAGAACCAGCCAATAGCTTGACTCCGTTCACCGCTGCTTCCTTCATCCGATATTGCTAGTCCAACGGAAAGCTTTGCTTAGCTTACTGGACTTAAGAGCTTTCTGACTTGTCTCGAAAAGGCCGTCTCACTGTGTACGGAAGGCTCAGTTTACTCGCGGTCCATTCCACCACGAAAGGGAGAAAGGTACTGCTATCATGGGGAACACCTATCTTTGAAATCCTATCTTTCAGCTAACGCTAGTCTAGTCTCCATTGGAATAAATAGGGCCAGCCTGGCTCAACCAGATGAATAGTTTATCTATCAGCAGGGTCGGGGCATAGCGTAGAAGTTCGGTCAGTCTCCGTTGGCACGGTACACTTTGTTCACTTTGTTTTTAATACGTTACTTTTCGGCTTAATAATAACAAGCATTATTCCTGGGCACCGGCAACCCTACTACTGACCAGGGAAGAGATCATGAATAGGGCGTGGTGCAAATCTAGTAAATGGTGCCGTCTCGTATCAGTGAACGTTGTTTGCTTGATGGATTGACGGAAGTCCGCTATTGATTCGGGAACCACAAGTCGAATAGGAATACGTAGATCAATCTCTGAAAGCTGCCAGTCCAGAGTAGCTTATTGGAAATGTCCTCTGGATTGAGTCCCTCGATATAGCAATATTATTTGCCGAGTCAAGTATAGTTCAAGTACTACTGCCAACAGGCGCAGGCTATTAGTCTGATTCCCTAGTAGCAAAAGTGGATTCCCTCATTCAGAAGTAGATTACATACAGACAGACAGGCCCGCATTGCTTCGATCCAGAGGTTCTTCTGCGAATCCCTACCATTACTGGACAAGAGTGGTGGACTCCCATCCCTGAAACCAGCAGACGGATCCAATACACATAAGACTTTTTTTCTCGGGAAATTCCGAATGTCATGCCCCACAAGTTAGTTGCCCAAGCGCTCCCTAGGAGGGCAGTCTACCACAAGATAGAGTTTGGGCCTGGAGCCAAAGCCCCAACCCCTCCATTTTTTGTTGAGCTCAGGAAAGAATTTAAGGAAGTCACATCGGCCCTCATCAAGAGGAATCTGATCTCGCTTTGATTCATCCGTTGCGCGGCGGGACCCACCACTCTCTGTAATTTCCCAGTTCCCCATCGTATCATATCAGGTTTAGGGGCTACCTGGGATAGATGAGTTTATTTGTGGTGCTACTACTTTACTTTTTCTGAGTGAATAACGTGAGTGAGTAAGCAAGAAGTGTTAGCCTTCCCCATTGCAAAGAATTCCTCGCAACAAGACGGATTTCTTCTTTCCAGAGCAGTAGTGGAAGTGTTCGTATTTCTTTCAAAGTGCCAGAATCCAAGTGGCAAGGAAAAGCTTTATTTGCATAATGAATCGTGATATAAAGAGGATTGGAAGTGCCGTGGTTCAGGTTGCGGAGCGGTGATACGACTTTTCCATATCAAAGATTCGACTCGAAAACCTTATGAACCTGTTTTCCTTACTTCAACTAGGTTTCTTCTTCCTTTTATCCATAGGAGGCAAGGATAGCAAGGGTAACAAAACAGATTAAGCAATCAAACGGATGTGCGAAGGAAAGTAGGACTTTTGACTATGGCTGGCATAAAAAGTTCACTTTGATCGTACACTCTACTAGGCAAAACTGGTGTGAGTGGTTTTTACTATGGGGGGCATAAACAGTTGAATATGGAGAGTCGGCTGAGTTTAGGACAAAAAGACAAGGCGTAGTCTTTTGAGTCTGATCAGTCTAGTGTTGCCTATGTTGGGTAGGAAATAAAAGAATCAAAGCCCTCGACGTTAGCAGTTCTTAGCGGGACTCGACGTTCCTAACAGCTGTTGAGCTCTCGAAGTATGAGATCCTGAATGCATCCTCTTTCTTTCCACTTCATCTTGGGAATCTGGAATGGTTGTTTATGGCTGGGTGTGACAGATCAGACTGAGTTTAGAATCAGACTTTCTATCTATCTATCTAGCTGTATTGCCACTCCAACGGTTCTTTTTCTTTGATTATGCCCCGTATCTCTCTGAGCCTATTTGATCTATTTGCTATATCTAAGTTCGAGTGTGAAGTTCGCTCCGGTTGAAGTGTAGGGCTTCCTAATTCCTGCTTCGTCCTCCTATGAATGCACTAGTATAGAAGGTTGGCCCGTCACCGTATACCATCGTAAGATGAACTGGAAATTCGTAGTTTCAACCAGTTACACAAAATAGGCAAGTTGAGGTTTGTTCAGCGTGTGTTGCCTCCAACTATAACGAGGCCCTTTGACTTGAGGTACGATCTTACCTCTTAACGCGCTTTCCTGCTAGAAGAAGTGAGGGTGATGTCCAATGACCTGTTGAAGAAGCTTGCTGTGTAGATAGGTTTCGTGAACCTAATGTAGAACCTGTAAACGAAAGACTAGAGTCCCGGAACCGCTGCCATTCAAAAAGCTATCAATCTGATTCGAAATACCAAGGTTCGAAGACCTCTGGCTTTGATTGTGTGCCCTTTCTTGTTCCTAAGGATTTCTAACCAGACCTTACCTTAGGCGGACGTATACTCAATTATCAATAAGACTAAATCGTGATCGACCCGCCATCATCTCTTGCCTGAACTGACTTACCAGTCACAGGGCCGAGAACACATGATCGAGGGAAATTTCTTTCATCACTACGAAAACTGGTTTTGCTGATTGACAAAACGGATCTCTTCCCTGTGAGCCGCCTTTAGGAAAACTGCACCAAAGATGTGTCTTTGTTCGGTTCAGATCAACAAAGCATTTGCTAATACCAGTCTGAAGGCAACGCTATGCAGCTCCATTTCCTCTTAAAGTGAATGGCCTTCCTATTATATCGAATATTTGGAGTTGCGGAGTTTTTCATAGAATGGGGTGTAGGCAAATACCAACGTCGGTGATTATAGGGAAATAGATGCTTTCTTACTTATGTTCTATACTAGCACATCAGCACCTACCTTTTCTCATTGCTTCGTGAGGGTAGACAATTGCCTGACTCGTACGTAACTGGGCCTGTTGTTTTCTAGTGCTTGATAGTCTGTAGTGTAGTCTATGAAAAGAAAGAAGTCACTTGTTCACAAGCCAAGAGTTCCATTGACTCCTCTCTTATCTACGTTCATGCTTACTTAACCAGTAGTGAATGGAATAAAGTAAGAAGTCTTTCCACACTCGTAACCTGTAATTAATGGGAGTCGGTACAGATTGGGTGTAGTGAAGAATGGAACCCCCTACTCTGACTTGGTCTAGTGAATGTCAGTCCGTACTCATACTCGGTCTAGTGAATGATAGGTAGGTAACAGTGAAGTAGTCGGCGCACCGAGAAGCACACGATCTAATCTACTCTTATTGTCAGTCTCTCCAGAAAGAAGAAGCACACCCTTGCCTTTATTCTCTTCTATGTTCTTGTCTCTAGTGTGGAGTTTTTCCTGTCATATCTCTGAACTGGACTACCAAAACATCTACACTGCATCAAGCCACGTTGTAAGAACCTCGACTAAGACTAAGAAAGGAAACATCCTATAAAGCTCTTGCTGGGTGATTGTTCAGGCTTCTTCCGGTGGATTGGTATTGGTAGAGTTTGTTTGCCGTATCTACACAGGTAGAGAACCTTGTTTCATAGGTTGGGCCTATAAATAGATAAGCGCGAGAGTACTTTACCGGTACCGGTTTAAAGGCATTATTCACTCAATTCTGCATTATTTCTTCTGGCAGCAGGTTATCTTTCTGCAACGCCCAAACAAAGGTGGAACACGTACCCAGAGATCCGAAAAGCTACTTCTCAAGAGTCCACTAAACCACTTGTCCCAGGCGCGGGCTAAATCACTCTGGAACTGGAATCGCCCGGCGCGAATCAAGTAGTCGTTATGTTTGGGATTCAAGGCAAGCTGGAATCAGAATCTGCAGGAAGACAGGGAGGATCTGGAGCCCATGTAGGTACGGCCTAAGCTGAGCTGCTAGCGGCATCAACTCTTTTCCCCGCAAATAAGAAAAGTAAACATTCCCTCCCTAGCCTACCCGCCCTTTATTTAAGTGGAAACAACCACTATAGGCTACTTAGACTAAAATAAAAAATAGGGGCCCTTCTCTAAGTCTAAGAAGGAAGCAGCATTACTTCATTTTTTTTACCAAGGAATGGACTCACTTTCCACTCCTTGAGCCTGCCATTGAAATGAAAACAGACTTTAGGGACTCGTTTTCGAAACGATCCGGTACCAAATTCCATGCTAAAAGCGGTAATCAGATGCCGTTACCTCTTTCTCTCTTTCTTTCTACTGGCCATAGTCATCTCGATTCTCACTCCATACCATACGACAATATCTATTTGACACAAGACATGACATGATCTGGCGGATCAGAACAGAAATGGGTTTAGCCTTCTCCCACTCCGGATTTGCGTATTCCCTCGGGAAAATGGGGTAGGCTACTTTTGAGTGAGATGCGGTTTTCTCAAAAGCAATCCATCGTTTCGAGGGTGCCGGGCTATGGTTCAGTTCGAGTCTAGTTTCCTGAAAATATTCCGTGGTTTTGGCCCAAGGAAAGGAGTAGTGACGGAGTTCATTCATTAGCAAGGATCGGACCCATTCCAGCTTAGAACTTACCACTAGACTCTTGGAATAGGAAATTGGCTTTCCCGAGAAGGGGACTAGCACTTGATTTCGTTGCCTAATAGAATCCCATTCACTCTTGACTCTTGGAATGAGTCCGGTGGAAAGTAAAGTAGGAAGGAGGGGCGAAATTCAGTTGTGTTGGACTAGATTCGAGAAATGCATAATCAAAGCATTTTCCGTTCTTCAGCCAGCCATGCCTGGAATCCATCGTTGTGCCAAGAAATAGTGCAACTTTTTCCACTAGGTGAGATGCACTTTTGGCCCATAGCGAGATAGGATAGAAGTTTTCAGATCAGCTCCCAATGAGATTAGTAGAATCTAATGAGGAGAATCAAAAGAGAGGTTGCCATAGCAGTCAGTGGTTTTGCCTGGGACAGACGTGGCGCACTTGATTGACCTTGCTTCCGGACTAGCTTCTCTTTTCATACCTGGCACGGCAGATTGAGTGAGTGAGTCCACTGTTTACGTTACAACTAGCAGTAGCGTGTCAATTCTAGTCAGAAAAAAAGCTTTCCATTGATTCATGATAGTGCCGTGCCGTGCCGTACTCAACTGGTATCAAAAGTGAGAAATAGGCGATATTCTCCTAAAGAAAGGACGGTTGGATTTTATTTAGACAGATTATAAGAAACCTTTTTGGATCCTTAGCGAAACATCCCTTATTATTAAATGCATATGGGCTTGACTTGATGGTTTTTGATGAAGTCGGTTCCCACTTTTCCAGTCAGGTTGGGAGACTTTTTTAGGGAATTGACTCGTGTTTGACTTGATCTGTCCACTTTGCATTACTCTCTTTTTTCGAGCATTACTTTCTTTGTTCAACTCATAAGTGGAGTGTGTACGACTCCGAGAACAGTGATCGAATAACCAACCTCTTTCCTTGCGTGTTCATTTTCTTTCCTTGCTCTACTTTTTGGCGAGAAAAGAAGAGCGAAGTAAAACAATGAGTACCTGCCCTATAGGCAGCAAAAGCCCTCAATCTTTTTTTCTTTTTTCTATTTGACCACCATTTTTTTCTTATTTCAACGCTTCTTCATAAAAACGACTTTCATCAGTCCGACATTAGAAGGAAAAGAACGATGAAAGATTCCAACTTACTTCACTCAAAGAGTAGAAGCTTCATCCTCCTAGCGAGCCGAGCCAGCCGAACTCAACCTTTTCTTATCTAGAACTGCCAACAGTGGAAAGCATACCACATTATCTCCATTCCATACTGAGTCCACAGCCCAGGGCTTTCTTTAATAGCGGCTATCCCCCGGAGAATCCTTGCATTTTGTTGAAAGGAAGCCTCCTCGGCATGATTTGCACGACCGAGGTCTTACTCTTTCGTTATGCTTTAACATTTCTATTTTATATGTTATTGGATATTTCAGTTAATTACTTTCATTCCCGAGGCTGGATTTCCTTACTCAATGGAGAGCGAAGCTCCCCTCAATTCTGGCCAGGATTCAAAGACCTATTCGGGCCTAGCCCTCCTTTTCTTTCTTTGTGAGGTGTCGACAGAACTCACTTCAGAGATAGAGTGGCGGGTACTTCTGGGTCGTATTCTCGCTCAGGGAAAGCTACACTATAGGAAGTCAGGAAGTCAAACAACGGAAGCAGGTCTGGCGTATCGGATCAATCTGCGACTGGCCTTTTATTCATAACATTAGTAGTTACTCATTGGGTGCCATCAGATGAACGAACTAGTTTTCCACAGAAGAGGATTTGAGGTAGGGCTGCTAGAGAAACTGACAAGGAAATCACAAGAAATAGAGATGCTTCACGCCCAGCCAATCTTGAAAGCTTGTACAGAGATCCAGAATTGCATCTTCAGAAGAATAATAAGCTAAGCGTCGCGTCGAATCTGGACTGGAAAGTCTCTAGAAGGATTTGCACTCCTACACTGCCTTATCAACGGATTCCTGAGAGAAGGGGCCGGGCTATTCATTCCTTCGAGGTGCCGCAGTAAAGGTAGACTAGCTTATTGGGCAAAAAGGTGCCGTACTTCTCAATTGTGAGACTAGAGCTTGATCCTCTCTTACGAGATTTCTAGTTCGAGATTTCGAGTTTCCTGAAAAGAAAGCGAAGAAAGAGTTCTGTATTGAAGATGTCAACTGCCAACTGCGTGCTTTCCCCAATTCTTCTCTTACGAAATGGATCGTTGATTCCTACCACTGATGGATTTATGCCGACCTTACCTTACCTTAAAAGGAGAAGGAACGGGGCTTCCAGAGTCTGAAATGCAACTTCCAATTGACATAGAATAGAATGATCCAACGAACCCATACTCGTACTCGGGAAGGCCAGCTGGAAATGCAGTGCAGTAAAGTAAGTAATTCAGTAAGTAATGCACTCAGTGCCAGTGCCGGTTAAGGGTCTATTGCCAGTGCTAGCGGAAAGAACCGGGCTATGCGCAGTGGAATAGAAAAACGAATATCAGGATTTCATAGAAACTAATGGAAAAGATGGAAATAATACCGAACTCTTCTATTGATTTATGGCTCAGGGCAGGTGTAACTTAGTGTGATAGTCTAGTTTGTTTCATTTAGGAGTGCGTATAAGTGAGCTTGGTACCATTCCATCTTCTTAGCTGTAGGCTTATTGCTAAGGATCGAGTGTGGACAGAAAGGTTTGATGATCTAGGTCATTAGTCTCCGGTTTCTCTTTATGTGTTTGTTCGTCTATTATAGTATATACGACAGATTCATAGCTTCTCAGATCTTTATGCGGGCGCATACATCTCGAATCCCTCACCTAAGAAGGAAAGCGATAGCCATCCATTTCTTATCCTTCGGCCAGGCCGGATCTAGATTAGTGACCTTGCTTCTTGACTTTCCCCTGCTTGTTCAAATCATGATATCCTTGCCCTGTAGGCATCCCTCATACGATCCGATCTACTTTGATTGTTTCATAGCATAGGTTTGTTTACAAGAAGTGGTAGCTTTCTGTGTTCCTAGCTTGATGGCTTTTCTTACATTCCTATTTCCACATTCCTATATTTCCTTTATTTTCAGGTCTGGCACTGGGCATAAGTTTTTGGTCGGCGGGAAGATACACCCAGCACATATGTTTTAGGTCAGAGTCCCATCCTACATTGACTATTTCCACACTTTATAGAAAGCATTTGGTACATTGGGCAACCCGTTTGATCACACAAGAGATGAAATGGAATTATTCTTGGCATATTTCCTATCATTTCACTACCGAGATCTGATCAATAGGAGGGCTCACCCGGGTTCTAGTTCAATCACTCCAATCCATCTTTTCTTTTCTCGGGCCAAGATGCAATAGTTTACCGGTCTAGTTCGTTTTCCCGAGAACCTACCTGCCCTAAGCGAAGAATGCCTATTCTGGACCAATTTCTAAGGGAAGAAGAGAAGGTTTGGCACCTGCTTCGGAGAAATGGTTTCTAAGTACTGGGATCCAACCAGTTTGCTTTTTCTGACAGCACCTGGGAAAGAAGTATTCATTGAACAAGAACAAGGATCTACTAGTCCAACTTTCATTCCAATCTCTATTCCTATCATCTCGCTTTTTCGGACAAGTTTTCTTCTTAACACAGGAGAACAGGAGATGCAATGTCGTTAGGGCCTTCTCGGTCTCCCCAACTAGGGGAAACCTCAAAGCAAACATCCTTCTTCGGACAAGAACTGGCCCATCTGCATCGAACTATTCGAAATCTTGAATCCCATTTCCCTAATCAAAAGGGAGGGAAGGCACTTATAGCAAAGCAGGTACGAGATATCGTTTCTACCAAAACCATGCTATCTACCAGCACCATTCTTGGCAATTGAGAGAAGAAGCAGTCTACCGGAGCGAGAGAACGAACCTAGCGTTTTGAGCCCTTGGAAAACATCATTGATATATGCTAACCCGGAGATTTCTTGGTTCATCATGCTATTGCAGAAGGTTTGCATGCAACTACATTGATTTTAGTAAAGGGTGCTTTAGATGCACTTTTTTAAAATCGATTAGCTTTCCGGAAATTTGACGTAGATTCAGAAGTGGAACAGGACTAGTTAGTGCTCAGGTTTGCCCGTCAACTAAAAGCAAGCAAGCTGTTTGGTAGATCGGCGTATTTCAAGGATCGGATCGGCGTATTGAAACAGAGATCTCTGGTGCTGGTTAGATCCCAAGCGTGCCATCGGATTCTTTAGTTTAGCCACTAGGCGAGAGGGACTTTTCGAATCAACCATCGACTCTCCTGATCTCCTGAGGGAAAATAGGGTTGCCTAATTAGTTGTGGCCCTAAGGGAAATCCACTTTTTCTTCTTGGGTATCGAGGGCAAATCCGGTTGTTGAGTGAACTCGTGAATCAAACAAAACCCTTCTTCTCGAACTGCTAGTGACCTACCGGACTTAGAACCTGGCCTGGCTTTCGAGAGGAGAGTGAAGTGGAAGCATGAGTGCTTACACGAACGGAAGGAAGTAGAAGTAAGCAAGCCATATTTCGACCCGCTTCATTGAACCTTAGAATGGCAAGTGCTCTTCCTGATGAAGCCCGGAAAAACGATCTGTAGCGACAAGCAAGAAAACAAACCTCTTTTCTGATGAAAGTGATTATGGCTGCTATGTCTCCTACCTTGCTATCGAGAATGGCATTTCCATTCCGGAAGAATGAGAGAGAGGGAGTCTTCAACCAACTTCCTTGTTTTCTTATCCGGGCTTAAACCAGAAACGAAGGATCCTTACCTGCCACTACCATAACTTTACTTAACTTAACTGCTCTTGTCAGCTAAAATATATAGGACTCTTCTAAAGCAAGGAACACTTCACCATCACCTGCATCCCATCAAGCAAGGCCTAAACGAACGCACCAGTACAACTACATTAACTGCTCTTGTACAAAAGGCAGAAAGAAACCTCTCTACTCAAGCACTAGGCTATACACTGTAAAACTAGACACACTCTTATCCTTTCAGGCAGTGATACCACTTCTCTGCAAGGCCAAAAGGAAGGTATGAAGCAGGGTTGTTATTTAGGAGTAGGAGGATGAAGAAGAAGTTGTTTTTGTTAGATTTAGGAAATAGGAAGAAAGCAGATGCTGGATCCGAAGCAGGTTGCTATTGGAGCTAGAGGAAGAAGAAGAAGAAGAAAGCAGGAAGAAGAACAATAAAGTTGTTATTTGTTTTATTTAGGAAGCTGGTTTTATTAAGGAAGTAGTAGCAACCACTCCTCTTTTCATTAGGTTATACCAATCACCCATACCAGATACGAAGGAAGCTGTACCTGTACCAATTCCCTGCAAGGCATCTTCAAAACCTAGCAACAAAAACCAATACCAGCCCCGCACCTTCACCAAAACCCATTCTTCTCAAGGAAGGTTCCTGTACCTTTCCATTACTAGTAAAAAGATAGCTATAATGATAGCACTTCCCTTCAAGGAACCAACCATTAACAATACCTGTACCAATACTTATCAAGCTTGTAAAGCTAGGATAAATGATGCCACGCTTCTTCCCTTCCCTGAACGATCCATTACAGGCTACCACTACTGGCTACCTTTACTTTAAAGCACTGTACTAGACTAGAGTAGACTTCCAAAACAGTTCCTACTGATCCGTATACCAATACCTTACTTTTAAGAAACGAAAGTGCAACGGCTTTCGAGTAATAAAGAACCTACTTTGCCAGCCTTGAGAAGGGAATGACCCTAGAGCCCAAGCAAACCATCTACGCAAGGCCGAAAACCCGCCAATCAAACCGCTAAAGCAAATGGGCAAGAAGGTTGAGCTGATGTAAATAGTAAAGGTCGGAAGCTCTAGCTTATGAAGACTCATGTTTTGTCTTGCCTGTGTCAGCTTCCATCTCCCGATGTTGCTACTCGTATCCATTCCTCCGTCTATAAACGACGTAAAAAAGAAGTACCATTCTTTCTCAATACTAGATTCCCTTATCCAGTGCAAGATGAAGGGATTTAGTGCTCGGAGGGCAGAACCTGTCTGTCAATTGGGCCCGATCTAGCTAATAAGAAGCATCAATAGAATGGAGTGGAGAACGCATAGACTCACATCCCCAGCCTTACAGTAGACAAGGTTGTCGGATCCACGGCTCTGCTATTGGAAGCACTACAACGGATATCATACTTCATGGGCGAGGGGAGGATGAGTATGACAGGCCGATACCAACTAGAATTCAAATCTGTATGCCAAGAGTTTGATCAACTTATTCAGGTGGCCAGAGAGGATTCTTCGAACAATTGCTATTTCATTCCATTGGCTAGGAATCGTAGGTATTGGCGTACGTATATTCGCTCGTGTCTCGTAGGAAAGTCTATCGATGAAGGGAAGCACCCTCGCCCAAGGAAAAGGATGCACTTTCGAAAGCAGGCTCGAACAGGTGAGTTGGTTGAGCAGAGAGGCAAGTCAGTAAGTCCAACCTTCATTGTTGAAGGAACTGCGGGTTAAAGGAAGAACAGTAGGGAGTGAAGGGCCAGTGGTTTTCTGTGGGTTGGTTTCGAGGAAGTGTGAGGCCCAGGCAGGGTATCGTATCACGAACGGGGTTCATCGAAGAAAGGAAACTTTCTTGGCAAAGGCAACTCCATAAATGAATATTCTAGTTATAGAGCTTGGGAGGAATTCCCAGATATCACATATAGTAAGTAAGGACAACCAGGAAGGATGGCAATCCAGTACTTGACAACGATTTAGAGGGGAAGGGCATGTTTCTTATCAATCGCGAATTGCATTTCAAGATCCAACGCTGAATCGACCAGGCCCTCGGAGGGAAATACATTTAGAACCTTCGGTTAGGGAGCCAGTTAGGATAAACCCCTCTGATCGATGAGATATCGAAAGAAAAGCAAAGAAGCGAACCCACTTTCATTACATTTTACAGAGAACGGATTACTAGCGAGGCTGAGTCGAAAGACGAAGGACATACTTCAAGCAGGGTTTCTAGGGTTAGAGAAAAGAATATCCCTCGGATCAGATAGATAGGATAAATCCGGCTAAGGAAGATTGGGCCTACCCAGATTAGGAAGAATTGGACAAAGCAGCTGCTCGGGCTAAGGTACAGTGTTCTTCAATGGGCCCCGCTTCAGTTCTGGTTGCTGAAAGCAGGAAGCTGGATCGGAACTAGGAAATCTAGGATGGGCATGCACTACCTTACCTTTCAATCAACTCCTGTATCACCTATGGGGATTGGAGAATGCCTTGCAATGAATTACGGATCCTTCATGGCCTCCAGAGGAGCCTCTAATGACCTCCCCCTTCTCGAAAGATATGTAGAAACAGAAAATTGAATAGAAGAGGAGAGCAGCATGTTTCTCCGGTATCTATACTATACTATATATTACAGCAATTGTTCGCCGTTTCCACTGCGGCCCACTTTAATGAAGAAGGGCTGTGAACTAAATTCGAATTTAGGAAAACAGTTTGCCAACCTTGTCATACCTGATATAGGACTGCTATTAATCTAATTATATAAATATATCGACTACTGACGGAAGAAAGCGGATCGGCTGTATTGTATCGATCTTGACCGAAGGGGAGCGGAGCGGTCTTTAACTTAATTCGTAAGAGGAAAACGACTGTCTCTACCATAGGAAAGGAAATGGGATTCAAAATGGCCACACCCACAAAGTAACATACACGACAATTCTATAATTCTTCGTCCTTTTTCTTGAGATAACGCGGAAAAGTATCTTTTTGCTATGGCGTATGATTTGATACTTGCCAACACGGAATAGAGACTCGCACTTGGGAACTCTTAGGAGTGGTTCTAATGTTAGTCAGATTTACTTCTTCCTAACGCGACGAGCAGATCAGAAGTATTTCAAGGATTGTAAGGGTGATACCTGGAGAGAGTGTAGCAACCCAACATAGATTTTTAGTACTCTATCTTAGTATTAAGAGATGGAAGAGAAGGAGCAAGGGAGCCTAGGATTAGGTGGTGGAATTGGAAAGGGGATAAGCAAGTTATGTTTAAAGAGAAAATAATTAATGAGACGGAGTGGAAGTTAGGTGAGGATGCTAACTCAATGTAGAATGAGATGGCTCATTGTATCAGTATCACGTCAGTGGCAAAAGAAGTTTTAGGTGAATCGAGAGGAAAGGAAACAGACTGACCGAACAAAAATAAACCTTTCATCTTTCTATTATATATATAAATATGAGGAGTCTATATATATAAATATGATGAGTCATGATTGGGTCGACCCAATCATGACTATGGGACCTTTTCTCGAGAAATGCTTTTTTTCTCGTTTAGTACTTTACTTGTGTAAACTCTCTCTTTTTCTTTTCTTAGAGAAGCGCAGGATTCCCTTTCTTCCCGGAACACTAATACAATCGCACTTTCTTCCTTGTCCCGCTAACCTATTATTTTTTTTAAGACAGAATTTTTAGCTTGAACTATCAATACTAGCCTAATTGATTGCTGGAATGGAACTTGATGTAACTGGCAGGGACCGCTTATATAGAACGCTTGTAGGGAACCGGAAACCAACCTGCTCTGCTAGGGAAACGACCCCGGAGACCAGCCTGATAGACTATATCTATGAACTTCGAATAAGTCCCTACTTTCCTATCCTAATAAGGGTACTGGCTCGCGAATGGCCCTACAAAATGACTCTCCTAAAATCAATGTCTGGAAGTCCTTTTAAGATAGGTTAATATAAGATATGCTATGCTTAACACTTAGGCTTAGCAAGAGGGACTGGCGCGTGAGACCGAGATCGCCATAGATTGATTGTGCAGGCAGGTAATACTCATTTTAACTAGAAAGAGGATATTATATTATACATGAGTACTGGTTATAGTCACACTCCCAAACTCCCGAGAAGTCTTTTTTACTTAACTCTAGGACTTGCTATAAGGATGGATTGCTTTTACCCTCTATCCCGATCTCGAATTGCGCTTGGCCAGGTTGGGCACAAACCCAGGTAGCCCCTAAACCCGGGCTCAGTCAAGAGCGGCATCTGAATCCCGCTGCAATCCCTCCAGCGCAGGTGGAGAAAAAGGGGCAAAATCTCAGTGGCCGACCTAATATGTTGGCTCCACTACCCGATTCCCCTTAATCCTCCAAGCCAATCAATGCCCCATACCCTTATCATGGTCAGTCTCATCTTTAGTGACTCCCGTGGTAAGGGGTCGAGGGAAGTGGTGTGGTGGGCCCCCTCACTTTTTTTGGAAAGAAGACAGAGAAATTCTTTTGCATTTTTGGAAGAAATCTTCTGAAGATGTCTCTTCTAGTAAGAATAGAGAAGATGTCTCATCTAGTAAGAATACACTTATTTGTGATCCTCCCTCTGTGACTGCTATTCCTATACTATCAGAACAGAAAGTAGACTATCCTAAGATTCGGGTTGCGATCCTCAAGGAAATAAGCTTGAATCTAAAAAAGACTATTAGAGTAGAGTGGGGAAACTTATAGCTACCTGCTCTTTCATTGAAATGAACGAATTACTGCCAGTAATCTGAGAATTCATTGGTTCAAGGTGATGCCGCCTTTTGGCTTGGTTCAAGCCAGCTATCCAATTACCGTGAGAGCTCTTGGACTGTTAGACCAAGTAAAGGTATTTGTCCCTTCCCCTTCTACTTACTTGAGAGTAGGGAGCAAAACTAGATAAGTCTTAAGCGAAGACTGGGTTTAATGATACCCTCCCCATTCGTAACTGCTTACAGCGGAACTTCTACTATTCATTCTATCCACTATCTCTCGACAAATGAATCTGAATCAAAGTAGAGTAGAAGGCCAGACCTTAGGCGAATTTCGGTATCAAGAGATGAAAGTGAAAGGCGGAGGTATCCTTGGACCCCAGAAGCTAGTTCCAGTATCCTCATTTCTTTGGACACCAAACATGCAACATATCCTCCATTGGCATTAACACATCATAGTGAAGCTTCCTTCACTGAACAGATCTTCAGCAAGAAGTGACTAGTTGTCATTCCAAACTCCTTACTCTTCCTCGTCAATTTCATTGCCTTAATGGCAGCAGTCTGATCCCTTTCTTCGATAAATGGAGCCGTGTGACAGCGCAGGTAGTCGCTTAGTTTCTTTCCCTGGTTGGCTAATGCTTAACACTGGTCAGATACCATAAGTTAAGTTAAGTTTAAGTTGAAGTTGAAGTTATGGTAGTGCTCGCTCGGCAAATCCTATCGGTTCAGCAGCGTCCTTATCCTTAGTAGGAGCAGAAGGGATGTAGCGAGGAGCCGAAACCTACCGTTACGGAACCGTGGAAAAAGCCGAAACCTAGGGTATTCCCTGATCTGAACTTCAATAACAACCATTGCCTTACGTACGGAAAGGAAGGTGCCGTTTGCCGCAAGTAGATCTAGCTGATTGACTCGTTCATAGGCGAAAATCAATGCATCGAACCCTTTGCCGATCAAAAGATTAGGAACCGTCCTCCTTTTACCGGATACCCTTGCGGCTCTAAATATCTCGTACGTATGTTTCCTAGGATCTACTACGTTAAAAAGTATTGGCTTGAGTTCTTTCGCGATAGGCCCTTGCAAGAAAATGCTTTGAAGGGGACCACCCATCTTTTCTTTGTTCTTCGCCCATTTTTCTCTTTCAAGTTGTCAAAGGAGAGTTTCTCTTTCCACCTTGTAATGGGAATGTAAGCTCTGACTTTGCCCTCATCGGATAAAGAGAGTACTAATCCCTGTACCTGACTGGTATTCCTCGGTTCCTTCTTCCCCCAGCTTGTTGCCCTCCATCCTGGACCATCTTATTCGAATACCGAGACTCTTGCATACTGAAAGAAGAAGGTTCCTTACTTTATCTCGCAGCAGGTACCCACATCTATCCATTCTTTTGATCTTCGGAATTCCTATTAGTATGCCCTCCGCATATCTGACATAACATAGTTTCGTATTGCATCCCCCAAATACCATATCTTTTCTCAATCACCATCACTCCCTCTGCTACCTTCTTGTCAAGCAGGTGGAGGTATAATGGTGAGAGTGGAGGAAAAGGAGGGATTCGAACCCCCGACACCGTGGTTCGTAGCCACGTGCTCTAATCCTCTGAGCTACAGGCCCACCCCGTCTCCACTGGATCTCTTCCCGGGGATACCCCCCAAAAGGAACCTTC
>Ga0070660_100000929_pt1 | contig 19532 bp, 22 predicted proteins | sample KBSC33metaG_FD_64670 | JGI IMG/M metagenome (GOLD analysis project Ga0070660, IMG submission 64670) | Corn rhizosphere microbial communities from Kellogg Biological Station, Michigan, USA - KBS C3-3 metaG | ecosystem: Host-associated > Plants > Roots > Rhizosphere > Soil ... | reverse complement strand
ATATTCAAACTCAGGGATTACTTTAAGAATCTCGTGTCAGCCAGCGACGTCGATCGTATCGTCATTATCCCGGGCGGCCACGCTATAGGCGGCCGCAAAGACGTACTGGCGAAAATACTAGAACAGTTTGACGCCTGGGACGGTGCCAAAGAGAAAGCCACGGGGCAGCCACTCCGCGATCGCATCGTATTTCCATTCGGCGCTTCAGAGCGGACCATCCGGAGGATATACAAACTTGCCGACGCGGTCGACCGACGGACGCGATAGGCCACCCACACATACAAAAACACCCGGGCTTTCACTCGGGTGTTTTTGTATGGCGGAGAGGGAGGGATTCGAACCCTCGCGGGGGATTGCTCCCCCCTATCGATTTAGCAAACCGACCCCTTCAGCCTCTTGGGTACCTCTCCTTATCTGGCTGATACGTCAAAATATTGTAGCGTGTAATATGTTCTGGCGGAAGGGGTGGGATTCGAACCCACGGTGCCGTTGCCGGCACGACGGTTTTCAAGACCGTTTCCTTAAACCGCTCGGACACCCTTCCAGAACAGAGGTGATTATACCAAGTATGAACTATTTACCAAAACTCATAAGCGACAATTCATATACTTTACTTGGCCCGGAAGTTTTACATCCTGTACAATAACGCTTATGGCAGAGGTGGAACCGAATGAAACAAACGGCTCATGGCAGTATAATTCCGGTGACGCGATTGTGGCCGGAGGAGCCGATAACTCAACGCAAGCCTCCCCTACTCCTAGCACGGCTAGCCCCGTTGCAGTGGCAGCCCCACCACAAGGTCCTGACGGCTCCATAGAATGGACGGCGTCCGAGTTCATAGCACATGAAAAATCTGCGATTTGGTACCTAAGCCTTAGTGGTGCTGCCCTGCTACTTGCCGGGCTAGTGTGGTTAGTAACAAAAGATAAAATATCGGCAGGCGTTGTGATATTTGGCGCTGTGCTGTTTGGTATTTATGCCGCTAGGAAGCCTCGGCAACTGCAATACCGATTAGATAACCATGGGCTAGCAATAGGTGCTAAGCACTTTAGTTACGGTGCGTTTCGCTCTTTTTCGGTGGTGCCGGAGGGCGGCATAAACAGCATTGTCTTTAGCCCGCTTAAGCGTTTTGCACCGCTTATAACAATTTATTATGACCCTGCCGATGAAGCTAAAATAGTTGCTTTACTCAGTGAACGATTACCCACGGAAGTACGAAAGAAAGACGCTATAGACCGCCTCATGTGGCGCATCCGGTTTTAGAAAAAGCCGCCTGAGTGACAGGCGGCTTGTACATGTCTGCTAGTGTGAGGGACTATCAGTGGCGACCACGCTCCTTAGCTTGAAGCTTGTGCTTCATCCGGTTAAGGAAGCGATCGCGGTTAGCTTTGTTCCACTTCTCATCAAAGCTATCCATTAATGCGTATGCTGCTTCGTCGGACATATGTCCCCCCTTCTTACGTTGCACTTCGTATTATCAAGCTTATGCCTAAAAAGGAGCTGTAAGATTTCTAACATTAATTTTGGGTTATCCACCTCTTGTCCACACACTTCCTTTACAGGCAGCACCCCTGTACAATGGATGCAAGTAAAAAGGGTTTTCGATGTCTGATTTACAAACCACATTCTATGTTATGAGCAGTATTAAAAAGGTTGTTACCAGAAGTCATGAGTGAACAGAAACGAAAGAGCAAACACCCATGAGCCTGTTACGAAAACTACTTACAAAGATAGACGGCTACCAGCGTAAACACGGTATACTTGGCCTGCCATACGCTGTTATTAAAAAGTATGGGGATGACGAAACGGGCTACCAGGCCGCCTTGCTTACATACTACGGCTTTCTATCTCTCTTTCCGCTAATACTTGTCCTGACAACGGTGGTTGGTTTAGTGGCTGGTAACCATCCCCACCTCAGCGACACTATTATTAGCCATACAACTCAGTATTTCCCTACGCTTGGTAATCAACTTTCAGAGCACATTGGCACACTGCATAAGTCAGGCGTAGCGCTGCTAGTAGGTATTTTGTTCACACTTTACGGTGCACGTGGGATTGCCGATGCCTTCCGTCACGGCGTGAACCATATATGGCAAGTGCCTAAAGTTAAGCGTGCAAGTTTTCCCGTATCAGCAGCACGCAGTTTGGCTATAGTGGTGCTCGGGGGCATAGGTTTCATAGGTGCATCTGTTATAACTGGTTTCGCTAGTAGCGCCGGTAAAGGAGCTGGCTTTGTTATTCTCTCGCTACTCATCAACTTCATTATTTTATTCTGGGTATTCCTACTGCTCATAAAAGTTAGCCTACCTGTGCACATTACCTTCCGAGACATAGACGTGGGTGCAGCCGCAGCCGCCTTTGGATTAGTGATATTGCAGCTGGTGGGTGTTAACTTACTGAAGCATGAGGTAAAGAGTCTCAGTGCTCTGTATAGTAATTTTGCTATACCGCTTAGCCTGCTCTTCTGGATTTATCTGCAATCACAAATTGTATACTACTCCGTTGAACTGGCCTCGGTTCGAGCAAAGGGCCTGTGGCCGCGTAGCTTAACCGGCAAGGACCTTACAGATGCCGACAGGCTTGTCTATGCTCGGCAAGCCAAAAAAGAACGCATGGTAGAAGAAGAGAGCGTTACAGCCGACTTTCGGTCTTAGCCATCGCCGTCTTTTACATTTTTATGCTTGCGTTTTGGGATTGCCAAAATAAGTTGGTAGCAACCAATAAACACAGCAGCACCGAGCATGTCAACAAGTATGCCCCGAACGGAGAATAGGCTAAAGTTCTGTGCTGAGTTAACCAAAAAAAGTAGGAAAAGCCCGGTGATTGAGCCAGCTATGCCCATTACAATGTCTATAAGAAGATAGTCGGCATTACGCTGAAACCAGAAGCCGGTTGCAAGGCCCATGCCTACCCCTATCAGTAAGGCTATGAGCAAACTCATTTCCCCTCCTACTTTATTCTTCTAGGTACTGTCGCCACCAGATTTCGGCATCATAGAACATGCGTCTATGATTTACATCGGGCTCTCTATCCACTAAGTGCTGTCCTCGTTAACCGACATATGATAGTGATATTCGTCCTATTGTTGCTATGAATAATCTAACAGGCTACCTTGTGAAAAAAATGACTGCCCGTATCCAAACTGCCTCGTAAACTAGTACCGGTAACCTCACATTCTCTTACGGGTGAAAGGAGTAAGGTCTCATGACATTTGAAGAGGCTTTGGATAGATTGCGGCGTGCTGAAGAGCGAGCCAAACAACACCGCGAAGAAGAGTCAAAACGCGACGGCTACATATAAAAAGACTTCTACTTCGCTCATAAATAAAGTAGAAGCCTTGCAACAGAAGGTGAAAATACCGCCTAGTAGACTATAAACTGGCGCCAAAAGTCTGATTCTTTGACTTCACCATTGGATCGCCGTCCTTTTAGCAGTCTCATGACTCCCCTCCCCTTAGTTGCTCTTTTAGTGTACGGCCCTAAGAGACACAAGCACTATGACATTTTTCACAGTGCTTGTGTTTGAGTGCTAAAAATCTAAACCGTGTGGCGTCGTCCGGTAATGAGATGCCATACGAACAGTACAATGGCTACAACTAGTAGGATATGAATAAAGCCAGCGGCCACATGGCCAATCAGGCCTAGAATCCAAAGTACGAATAGTATTGCTGCAAGTGTTAATAGCATAGTTAAACTCCTTTTTACGTAGATATAACTGTATAACTAATCACATTTTATTGCTGTAAACTATCTAACGGTTCCTCTATAAATAAAAATGCGAGAGATAGTAGCCCTACTGACGGTAAACAGTGGCTAGACTCTCACTTATATACCAAGCTTGGTGCCGCCATAGTAGCGGGCATCAAAGCACCAGAAATCCAAGCCTTCATCATCGCGAATGTAATATCGCGGCATGGCCATTTGCTTTGCCTTTGCCATTACACCTCCTTACAGCCACCACTGTATCGTGCTTATGCCATGTTGCCTGTGAAAAATGTCACAACGGCCGTTGCCATAACCGTAAGGACTAATTAATAAGTAACGCTACAATATACTAATGCATTTTAGCTCTCGGACGAAAATTCTTATTTGGCAGTCTGCCTTTTTGTTTTCAGCAACAACCTGGTTATGGGCTCCTCATCTTAACCATAGCCTTTCAAGTCGTACGACATTAATCAGCCAGTATGAAGTTCCTGGTGAACCGTTTTCATGGTTATTTAGGGCTGGCGATATAGTTGCGGGGTTACTACTAATAGTTGCCGCCTGGAGTCTGCAGAAAACAAGGCTAAATAAGGTGACCTCGTTCTTGCTGCTAGTTATAGGAGTAGGCTTTACATTAGACCCAATACTCACTACCACATGTCATCATGTACAACTTGTCTGCCAAGAGTATTATTCTCTCCCCTTTGTGTTGCACGCTGCCGAGACAGTCATGACTGCAATCGCTATCTTTGCAGTGGCTACCTATGATTGGACTAAACGGCATAGATTAGTTTCTGCAAGCTTTGTCTTATTTCAAGTTGCTTACGGAATACTTTTTATAACCCAGTATGCTAGTAGTTACCACATAAATACTCTTTCGCAATATATATACCAGATGGTCCTGGTTGTATGGCTAGCCTGGCTTTACCGCAGCATAAGCCTGGGAGATGCTGTTGTTCGTCCAAGCACAAAAGAATCGACCATTGCAAAGAATATAGTCGCTGTGTGGGCATTCCTGAATGGCTTGGTGGCCCTGCTGGTTGGCCTAACGCATTTTCATATTGCGGACCGTATAAGAGGCTTGTACTTCGCCGGTAATAACTCATGGTTGGCTGAGCACGGAGTCGTAGTTGGGGTTATTATGATGTACCTGAGCCGCCATTTAGCCCGTGGTGAACTCCGTGCTCGGCAGATATTCTTAGCAATTACAGGTATAGAAGTACTAAAATACGCTGTTTTAGCACCTAACCCCTGGCTTCTTTCTTTATATACTTTGACATTTATTGGACTGTTTGTACTGAGGGATGACTTTGACCGCGGTTCAGTCGTAGCAACTATAAGTGTGAGAGCCCGAGATGCTTTATTTTTACTGACTTCATTGGTGCTTGCAGCAACCGCCGCACTTATAATCATTAGCCATGACCGGGAGCGCTCAGTTGCCGTTGCTCAATCTATCGACCATTTTTTTGACTACACGCTAAGCCAAAAGATTCCAGCTGAACACATGCGTGCAGCGCTGTTTGCACGCACCGAATCTGTATTTGTAATAGCCAGTATCGCAGCGATACTGTGGGCGCTCTTTCGACCCTACGAGGTAAAAGAAAGTGAGGCGATTGATCCGGGTGTCGTGCGCAAGCTCCTTGCTCAATATTCAAGTTCAACCGAGGATTACTTTAAACTTTGGCCAGATGACAAAAGATACTTCTTTGGTAAATCCCACGCCGGCTTCATTGCCTACCGAACGCACGGCGCCGTTACGCTTGCACTGGCAGATCCGATTGTGGCAGTGAATCAGCAAGTGAACATAATCAGTGAGTTTGTTGCGGAACAACGTGCAATACGGTTACGGACCTGTTTTTTGCCAATCCCCAATCCAAGCCTAGCGATGTATAAAAAGGCAGGCTTAGAAACGCTACAAATAGGTGCGAGCGCTCTTATAGCTACAGAAAAATTCGTCAATGATACAGCCAAAGATAAGTGGTGGCGCTGGAAGAACAACCAGGCAATCAAGGCCGGCCTTGAACACCACAAGTCCGTACCGCCACACTCTGGGCAATTGTTACAGCAGCTTAAAGCCGTGTCGGATGAATGGTTAACTATAGATGGACACACCGAACGTGGCTTTGCCCTTGGCTATTTCGACGAGCAGTATTTGCAAACATGCATTATTCACTACCTACAAGATGAAACTGGTAAAATAGTTGCGTTCACCAACCAAGTGCCGAACTTTCGCAGTTCTGAAACGACTACCGTGGACTTGCTGCGCTATCTGCCAGAGTCAAATGCTATGCCCCACCTGCTCTCTAAGGCAATTGAAGATGTCCAGGCTCAAGGTTATAGGTACTTCGATCTTGGCTTCGTGCCGTTTGCGAGTACAACCGGTCCAATCCAAACAATTGCTAAACTGCTCAGTTCCGACCGATTTTCTTCCAAGGGGCTTGAACAATTCAAGAATAAATTTGACCCGGAGTGGCAACCTTATTATCTGGCATACGACGGTGACTTAGCCGACCTAGCACTCATAGCCCTCAACTTAGACACTGTCATGCAAGTTGAACCAAAGCAGGACTAGCTTCATCGGTAAAATTATGCTAAGATTACCTCTGTTTCTCAATCCTAAATAAGGGAAAAGAGCAGCCGGCTTGGTCGCGCTAAGCGACTCGGCTTTGCCGACCGGCGATGAGAAAAACCTAGGTTTGTCTCATTAAGCGCGCGTAGCTCAGCTGGATAGAGCGTCGGCTTGCGGAGCCGAAGGTCGTAGGTTCGAATCCTGTCGCGCGTACCATGCAAAGTGCCGGCCTTTAATGGCCGGCTTTTTGCATAGCGGTAAGATGAGAACCGCATAGTGAAGCGTCATTCTTGCTTCCCCTACCCGCCAATTACTACCTCGGCACCTTCAGGTGGCTTAAGGTCGGGCAATCGCTGCATCCTGAATGCATTTGCCGTACCAATAAGAGCTGCCGCAATCGGCACAATTAAAGCAACTTGCAAAGCCTGGTGTGTAGCCGTCTTATTTATGGAAAGCACTTCGCTTTGTATGTTTTGCGGTTCAGTCGAGATTGAAGCCTGGAGTTGGCTATTGCTGACAACCTCGGCGCTTGACTCTAGCTTGGTTGCTATCTGCTGCTGTTGGGACGCTGGAATAACAGTGCTGTTGTTGGACAGCTTGGTAAAACTGAACGAAAGCGCGGCAAGCAGTATGCCTCCAGCCATCGCCAGGCCAAACGATAGGCCAAACGAACCGGCTGCTGAATTTACTCCTGCTGCCTCGCTTACTCGCTGCTCGTCTATTGGGGCTAGCGTGTAATTGTTAAGTTGTGAAACAAGCAATCCTAGCCCGGAACCAACAATAAGGAGCGGCACAAATAGCCACCATCCAGAACTTGCTCGCGGTATGACTGGCAATAGTATAAGCAGGCCCAAACTGGTCAATATAAAGCCGTATTTTATAATCATACTCGTTCTAATGTGCGAAAGTCGCCGACCAGCAATAAGCGCTACGAAAAACATCGATAAAGACAAGGGGGCTATAGACAGTCCCGTTTTCATGGCGTTGTACTCCAGAGATATTTGCAGGAATATTGGCAACGCTATCATAGCCCCACCTAGGACGATGTTTTGCATCATTTGGCCAGAAATGCCCAGTCGAAAATGCGGGAACCTAAATAGCTTTGGGTCGATAAGAGCCGGTAGTCCCCGCTGGTCTCTTTTAACCAGCCACCATGCTAAGATGCCAAGTGCGATGAGCCCGATGGCAATGAATACGCCTACGTTTGCGGCGCCTTCTTGCCAAGCCAGTATCCCGAGCACTAACCCTCCCATGCCTGCTACCGAGAGCACGGCGCCTATATAGTCAACCTGTCTCGACCCGGTATAAGCAACATCTTTTACCAGCCTGCTACCAAAGAGGACTACTGCGATAACTACAAACTCAAGCAAGAAAGCCACTCGGTAAGACAAGTATGTAGTTATGAAACCGCCTATGAGTGGACCAACGGCTGCCGCAATAGCGGCTGCTGCACCAACAAGTGCATATGTTTTTTTCTGTGCCGTTCCTTCAAAGTTGCCGTGTATAAGGGACTGCATTGCTGGCAACAACAGTGATGCCCCGAGGCCACCTACGACTGCCCAAAAAATAATGATAGTGAGTAGGTTTTGGGCAAGCGTCATGGCCAAAGCACCTGCGCCGTAAGCAGCCAGACCCAGTACATATGCCTTTTTGCGGCCAATAATATCCCCTACCTTACTATTAATGAGGATAAATGCAGCTGATATAAGGGCTTCAAGCGCTATAGCAGATTGCACACCACTGACCGTTGTGCCTAGAGATTTAACGACCGCGGATATAGAAACATTCATGAGTGACGTATCGACAACTAGTACGAACATGGCCATTGCCAGCAGAATGGATAGCTTGTTAGTTTTAGCGGTCGCTTCTGTCGGCGTTGCCATAATTTAACCCTTTCAGTTACTATCGTTTAACGCGCCGTAATTCACGGCGAATGAAAGCGTTTTTAACTAGTAGATTCGCAAAGAATGCAATCGTACCTATGCCTACCAGCACATAAAAAATGGTGAACAATTTACCAGCGTCGGTTTTCGGTGCAATGTCACCGTAGCCAATCGTTGTAAGCGTAACTGTCGTGAAGTAAAAAGAATCAAGCCACTTTAGGTGTTCTACTGCATGATAAAATACTGCACCTAAACCCAATAAGCCGAGCGCAACAGCAGCTGCTGCCCTGAACTGGCGCTGTACGCTGGTATGTTCAGCTTCCAAGTCTGAGTGGCTGTATGAAGTAGATTGCGGCAACTCCATTTATTGCTCCGCCGCCTAACATTGTCCTAATAGCCGTGTGCGTGCGTGGTAGTAGTTGGTGGCATGCGGTGCGTATGGTCGTCGCTGGCCATGCTCCACTCTCCTAAGTAGTATTCTTCACCTGTAGTGCGTATTTGCGCAACAAGTCCAGCTACAAACAGCACTACCCCTACTGCACTCCACCAGAACGAATTACTTAGCGCGACTCGTGCGGTTGTGTAGCTATATGTATCGAATGGTATTTGATTGAACAGTAGCATTATTCCGCCTACGGTCATAACGGCACCGGCAAATGTCGTAAGTACCATAAGGACATACTTTGGCATATCGGTGGCTATTGCGGCTAACCCTACCAATATCCCTATGCCTATACCAACTAATACAGATAACGCTCCCGGGCTAAAGCCAAGCAGTAGTATAAAGCCGCTGCCAAGCCAATAACCAAGTCCACCGGTCATGATTATGACCGCTATGTAATAGTAAAAGTATGCAAGTAGTGCTAGCAACAAACCCGATGTAAGGCCTACGACCACTCCTAATAATGTGCCTAGAAATACCTCACCGGCAAGGTCGCCAATAACTGCTCCGCCGAGGGACAGGCCCACCATAAAACCCATTAGAGGTATTAGTAATCTACCGAGCCTATAACCACTGAATACGAGCAGTAGGCCAATTACCGCACTTAGTAGTGCAAAAAATATTCTCATATGCGCCTCCTTCTACCAGTTATATATCGTTAACTATAGGAGTCTTGCATAAGTGTTGCCGTGACACCAGTCACCGGATTGCGTCTGTCATTGAGCGTCAGTTTTGTATAGCTGCGGTGGCGTAGCTAGTATGTGTAGTAGTGCATATATACTTCCTAGCAGAAGCAGTGCATTCACGACTACCCTTCCGTTCACTGTTGCTAAGAAAGTTGTAATTATAAGCACGGCCATAACTGTTGCTAGTAATAAGTAATATTCCCATTGCCGAACCCATAAACGTACAGCATGCCAGCCTAAAATCACTTTACTGCTATGCATACGCTGCAAGTGTAAGAATGTACGCGCCCGACTTGCCCAGGTAGCTGGCCCTGCGAGTAGTAATACTCCCAAGGCCAGTAGAATCAGTATGAGAACTATGTACATCATGTGACGTAACCAACTAACTAAGGTATCAAATATATACATTACAGCGGGTAAATTAGCCTGGTCCCGGACTTGGTTAAGGATTTCCTGGCGTCCCCATTTTATAGCTACTAATTCGAGGAGTATTACTACAACGAGCACTACTGCCAGCTTGATTGCAGTGCGACGACGCTTGTGCGATAACGCCAACGCGCCGAGCCAACAAGCTATCACGAACAATGGCAAGGTGGTCGCCAAGTTATCCACTGCACGTACTGCTTGATGAATGCGACGTGGCTTGGATTGCAGGTCAGCATCAAGTTTGATTGTAGGCTTATTGGCTGATTGCAGCGCGGGAATTGCGGCGGCCGAAGATCCCAGCCGCTCTTTTAGTTGTGACGCCACACTGCTTATGTCGATATCAAATTTATCATGTACTTTAGCTTGCGGGGATGATTCTGTGCCGCGTGCCTTTGTTAATAATCGATTCATGGCAAGCCTATTTGCGCCTGTCCAAACCGTTTGGAAAGCGTCACTTGATATTACTTTTTGCGACAGACGTGTTGTTAAGTTTTGAAGCTGATCGGTAAGTGGACTAGCCAAAAAACTTGCGCGTTCCGGCAGTGCGTCGGTAATCTCCTTTTCTATTTGGGCAGGAGCAAAGACTTGTTTGCTTACATAGCTACCGAGAGCCGTGTATACTACGGGCTGTTTCGGTAAAGGCGAGACCAGTGCCACCCAGTTATCGGTGTTCAAGATTTGATGCTCAGCCCAATGTACTACGACATAAACGCCAAAGCCCAAGCACCCTACTATTAGCAAAAAGCCAATGCCCACCGATCGCAAGCGGGAACCCCAGCCCCTATGGGGGTGACTAGTTACAGTGCTTTTGGCCAGTGTAGCTTTGACCATATCACCCCCAATTCTTTAGTCTTATTGTTGAAAGATGGCGGTTAGTCTTTAAACTTCTGGCTCGCCCCCATACATAGCCACCCCGTAAATTACCAGTACGTCCAGTACGATAATCATGATTGACCAGAATGGGTAAGCCCAAATGAAGCCAAAATTGGCAATCGCGCTTAGGGTGGCAAGCGTTATAGCTACTATGCGACCCCATAATCTACCGGCGTATAGCGATGCGGCTGAAAGTATCAACACCGTACCTACAATTAGGTGAATCCAGCCCCATTGAGTAAAGTCAAAAGCTAACAGATGGCTTTGGGTCACAACATATAAGTCAGATTTGAATATGGCCACCAACCCGGCGATAATCTGAAAAAAGCCGGCCACAATCATCATTATTCCCGCAAAAGTTACCCAGCCAGACGAATTGGTCGCCATGCGGGAGGTATGTGCAGCTCCATTACTCATGTTCTCCTCCTCAGTAGCTGTTAAGCAAATGCTTCTTTAAGTCGAGCTTCTTCGTCCTTAGATAGTGAAGTGTAGATGACTTTACCACCGTATGGTTTTAACGTCTCCACTACCTTATCGGTTTGGGCCTCGCTGGCAAGTAGAAACAGTGCCGAATTACCAGGCTGTACGGCATCACTCACCCGGCGAATGAAGTCGTCGTTTATGCCGTAATCAGCTGCCTTGCCAAACAGCGCTCCAGTAGCTGCGCCAATAGCCATGCCGAGGAATGGCACGAAGAAAAGTAGCCCAAATAGCATGCCCCAGAAAGCGCCCCCCAGCGCCCCTGCTCCAGCTAGACTTTTGGCCTGCTTAACTTTCACTTTGCCGCCAGCTGACCTGACTGCCGTTGCTGCGTCATCAACATGTATTAGGTTTTGTTGCTGTAGGTTTTCTACTTCGGCTAGCGTTTCGTGAGCTCCTGTCTCGTTGTCGAACGCCAGCACCACCAAGTTGCTCATAAGCACCCTCCTTACTTTTATTGCACCTTGAAGTATAAACCGCGCTTGTATGGCTATTCCGTGACCGCTATCACCAGCTAAAACGCCTATGTTTTAAGAAGTGACGATTCTCATAGATGGTATATAAAATCATCACTATATTAAGTAAAGGAACGGAGTGTAGATACTAATGCCCAATTATCGTCAAAGCGAATCAATACGCCAGCACTTCAGACGGGGGCAGGCGCTAGCCTTTGGCAAGGGCGACGTACTACTTGGGAATCAGCTGACGCCAGATGGCGTGTACTTTGTAGACACGGGCTATGTCAAAGCCTACTCCATCAGCGATGATGGTAGCGAATACTTGCATATTATTTACGGTTCAGGCGAGATTTTCCCTCTGGTCTGGGCATACGTAAATTTCCAGCCAGAAGTGCTGTTTTATGAAGCTATTTCAGAGTGCACTGTTTGGCGGATATCTCGCGAATGGCTTACCAATATGGTATCCAGCGATATTAGTTTTAGTAAGGCTATGGCTGTTCAGATGGCCCAGCAATTTCGCGTATACATAGAACGTGTAGATAACCTTGAGCACAAAAAAGCCGGCGAACGAGTAGCCTACTACCTACTCTTCCTGGCACGGCGTTTTGGCATAAAAGAACGGGGACAGGTAGTTATAGATGTCCCGATTACGCACGAGACATTTGCAAACTCGATAAATCTGGCCCGTGAAAGTGTGAGCCGTGAAATGGAAAAGTTGGTAGACAAAGGTATAGTGCAGCGGGCGAATTCACGCATCATCATAAGCAACATGTATGCACTCGACAAACTGGCTGATTCAATTGGCCAAACGGCTAACTTTGCTGGCTTGTTTGCGACGTAAAGTACTCTGTAATTAGGTTCAGCCCGGAGGTGCTACAATGCTTGTATGTCTAACGGCAATATCAAAAGCACCTTAGCCAGTACACGTGTTTCGGTAGCAATCTTAGGTGGGCTAATAGCAGCCTTGGCTACAGGCTTGCTTGGGGAGTGGAAGATTGCCCCGCTTATAGGTTGGGATACGGCTGCAATTATATATATTGCGTGGGTATGGCTAACAGTATGGAAGATGGACGAAAACCAGACAGCAGACCATGCACTTTTAGAAGACCCTAGTCGTGCTACCTCTGAGTTCACTTTGCTAGCGGCCAGCGTCGCAAGCTTAGCAGCACTGGCTCTGGTACTTATAAAAGCTAGTAGCTCTACAGGGTCTGCAAAGGCTCTTTTAGCTGGTTTGGGTATAGCGAGCGTCATTCTTTCGTGGTTTGTTGTACACACTATATATGCACTTCGCTACGCTGTTTTGTACTACGGGGAGCCTCGCGGCGGCGTTGATTTCTCGGGCGAGAAGCAGCCTGCTTACGCCGATTTTGCGTACTTAGCCTTCACTATTGGTATGACATTTCAAGTGTCTGACACCGATTTTGAAAACCGAGAATTCCGCAAGCTTGCCTTGCGCCATGCCCTGCTTGCTTACATGTTTGGTACGGTTATTGTGGCAACCACTATAAATCTTATTGCCGGTCTCAATAAATAGCTAACGTTATCTGTTAAAATGGTCCGGTACGGAGAGGTGCAGGAGTGGTTGAACTGGCTTGTCTCGAAAACAAGTATGCCGCAAGGTATCGAGGGTTCGAATCCCTCCCTCTCCGCCAAGCGCACTATTACGGCTTATCTTGCTCTTTATTTTGCGCCAGGTTTAGTACCGCGTAATATGCGATAGTTTCGGCAGTTGGTACGCATGAGATTCGCCCTCCCCTAGCTACGTTTTTACAGAAGTCTTCTACATCCATTATTGAATTATCGATACTTATGAGCGCAGGGTTGTGGTCAAAATCTCCTGCATAATACCGCATAAACTTAATTTTAGTAGTGTCAACGTTTCCCCTATCTCTTACTGATAGTTCTATAACAAAACCATCTTGCATAATATTGCGGATAGCAGCAGCAAACCTATTTTCTTGAGAAGTTTGCCTACGAAGTGAAACGCGCCTGCCATTTTTATCGCGACCAGATTCAAATAATAAGCCTAAAAAACGGCTCGTATCACGTAAAGTTTGCCGTTCACTCTGAACTGCACTCACTTTTTCGGGTGAAACCATTTCTAATCCAGAACCGTATCGTTCGATTCTCCTCATCAGAATAGGGTAATCGGCTAGCTAAACCTATGCAAGCTTGAGCAGATTAAAGTTGTACTAAGGTTGGTCTTTTTGATTGCGGTGTTTGTGGCTGCTCTGGTTTATCTGTTGGCGGTTCATCTGGAGCCGCAGTTGTTTCAGGGTTTGACGCAGTAGGCTTCGTGAAATGCAGGGCTATATATATGGCAAAGCCGATTACTATGAAGCTCACACCAAACCAGATATCTATGTTAGCCAGTGCGTTTTGGGCTCGGTGAGCAAAGTCTACGAGCGACTGCTGGAGCTGGCCAACCTTGTCGTTGGTGAAGAATTTGGTCTCTATACGATGGATAATAGTGTTACTTATAAAAATTAAAAACAAAATTATTACACCGGTGCTCATAAGTAGCGTCGCTACCCTGCGGAAGCCTTTACGGCGAGGCGCTGCCAGCAGTATTACACCGGCCGCACACAGAAGTGCCAGAAGGGTCGTTAGCCATGGCAAGGAGGTTGCAAAACGGTAAGCCGCTGGTAAAAATGATGCTCTTTGATAGTATGGTTGGCTTTGCTGATTGGTCTGCTGTCCGTTTGGACTAAAAGTCTGCGCGGTGATAACTGGGTTAGCCAGGAAGTCTTGGCTGTCGGCCACTTGTTGTTCGACGGCCTTGGCTGCTGCTGTTGGGGTTATGCTCGGGGGTAAACAAGTTGCGGTAAGAAAGTCCGTTTGCTGAGCTGCCTGCACTAGATTTATACATTTTGGTAAACCTATCGCCCGCTTCTGAGCGTATGCACCTAGGTTTGCTGCCAGAGCGGCTTTTACACCTGTTAGGTCTATGCTGAAATCTGGTTTCGCCGTCTTCCCTTCTAGCCAGGTGTAATTAGCATCTAGGAAAGTGTTGACTGACTTTTGTAAGACGTCTGGGGTAATTGCAGCCTTGGCAGCATCCTGCACAGCTGGGTCGTTGATGTCGAGGCCACTGTTATTAGGGCTTTGGTTAGCTTGCACGGACTTTTGTGACTGTTCTAGTGCTGTAGCAACAAAATGGTCGTACAACTTACTCTGGTTTAGCCAGCTTTCCAGCTTTGCAGGCTTGCTAAAGGTAATGGTGAGCGCCGCGCTCCAGGCGGCCAGTATAAGGAATACAAATAGAAGCACTGAAAGCACGTGATAGCCAAATCCCCGAAAACGCATATGCTTATTGTGCACCAAGGGCAGTTAAATGCAAAGACTATTAAGCGGGATTACTAGGAGTTTCTTCTAGGGTCAATTCAGCGCCTTCTGCAATAAGACGACACAATTCTGAAAGATTAATAGCACGGTCCTCGTTGTCTTTTACGTACGGTTCTTGACTCATGGGTTCGCGGTACTCTGTAAATTTAAAAGTAGTCCATACCTGTTCTTGGCCTTCTGGTTGATGTTGGAGTAAGAGAGTTCGTCTGCTTATGCGGATTAAACTCGTTAGGGCAATTGTAATCTCCTGTTCATGGAAAGTCGTATCGTTCAGGCTTAAGGCTTCCCGGGACTCCGCATTGCCGAGTAAGGCCCCACTTTTTTGCAAACTCTCTAAAAGGTCTTCCGGTTTTCGATACTGGCAGCCATATGCAACAGCTATATCGTTAAGTTCAGTCATTAGCAACAGGATAGAATTACCCCTTGCTTATTGCAAGCAGTAGCAGGTTGAGATTTAGCTGATTAGAGGTGGCCTTTTGTGAGTGGCTTCACCAATACGCTCTAGCCACTCCTCGGCCTCTTTGCGTACGTCTTCTTCCGGATGCACGGCAAGATGCACGTATTCTAGAATCCCGCTTAAAAGCACATTTCCTACCAGGGTCGCTCTATCTTTCATTTGCTGAGTGGTTATTTCGGCTGGAAGGCCGGTATCATACGCATCTACTGCCGCTTTGTTAAGTGGTATTACGTCGGCAACCTCACTATCCTCAGTCATAGGTAGACGAGTATACCCCTCCCCCACGCTCGACTTCAGTAAAATTTACGACCAGCGCCAGCCAATTCACGCTTCTTGGTCAAAAGTCACTTGCTCACCGAGCGTTTTGTACTCTTTTGAAAGTCTACGAATTTCACGACGCAGTAGCGTATCTTGTTGGCGGAATGGCTCAAGACCGGTCTCGGCGACAGCCTCTTTTAACTTCTGTAGAGTTACTTGTTTGGCCCGTTTCTGCGCTGCAATACTACCCAGCTCTAAAATGAGCCGTGCCCTTTCTATGCCGATTTGTGGTTTGCGCTCAGCTTTCAGCACTGGGGTGGCTAGTGGTGTATTGTGATTAATTTTTTCGGGCTTTCGTATGGGGCTATTAATAAATGTCGGTTGTTTTAGTACGGTTGGGTCAACGAAGCGCACTGTTACCTCGCCATAGCCTTCGGGTAGGGTCCGCTGTGGTTTATTTATCTCTGTCTCTAGCGTATTTGAACGTCGCTGCTGAGGCAGCTCTATTACATTTGAAGGTTCAGCCGTGCCTAATTCTTTAGGTGCTGAACCCCTTGCTTTTATAAGTTTTCGCCGTTCATATTCAGTTGTACCGCCCCATATGCCATAGCTTTCTTTTTGCTCGAGTGCATATTCCAAGCATAGTGATACTACCGGGCAATTAGAACAAAATTCGGAAATTGCATATTCTTCCGCTTCGTTTCGCACCACGCCATTTTTGCCTGGCCTACCCCGACCGCTTGCCGCAGGTTGCATTTGTTCACCATGCCCTAGGCACTCAGCATAGTCTTTCCAATTAGCTCTGGATATTGCTACTGCACTTTCTGTTTCTGGTGCTAACGACATAAGTAACCTTAAGCAGAATATACGCCACAATCGTCGCTAAATAAATAGCAAATTTACGCCCTTCGCTCAGTTAATCGTCTAGTCAGATAACCAATAAGTATAAGCAACAGCCCTATCAATAAGACGTCAATCGCCCACGGCTGCCAATGTATGAAAGGTAGATTACCATGGAGGTTAAGTGCTTTGCTATCAGAAGAACTTGGTTTCTTGCTAGGAGTAGATGCGCCCAAAACTTGTTGGTTTACAGCCTTAGAGCCAATGCTGCTTTGAGCAGGCCGCTTTACGGATTTCGTAGTAATGGTGTTGCCTTGTTGGTTAACTGTGACTGTGGCTAGTAGGGGTGTGGGCGTCATGGCAATAGATTCAGTCTGAGCGCTAGAGTTATTTGAGCTAGCGGTGGTATTGGCGGAACTAGAAGTTGTAGAGTCAGAACTGCTGTTCGTACTATCAGTAACAGGAATAGCAGAACTATCGCACGTATCATCTATGTTGTCCTGGTCAACATCTTGCCCGCTATTAGGTGTTGTAGGGCAAGAATCGGCAATATCGACTACGCCATCACCGTCTATGTCGCCATCGATTACAGCAACGTCTACTGTTTGTGTTAGGTTAACTGGTTGGTCGGCAATGTTGGAACCAGAAATATCTAAAATATCCGTGCCGCCTGGTGCATTGGCAGGTACGGTTACATCACCTTCTAAGTTACCGTTGGCGTCGGAGGTAGTTGTACCAAGTGGCGTGTTGCTGCCCTGCAGGCTAACGGTAAAGCTTGAATTTGGTTTGAGACCCAGTGAAGACCCCGTACTTATATGTACAGTGCTTCCCTTTTTGACTACTTTTTTGATAGTAAATTTTGTTGGGATAGTGTGACGTACAGCCCTGTCTGTTTTAGGGGCACTAAGTAATGGATGTGTCGAACTAATCTTGGGTTGACTAGTGCTAGTACTGCTCATTTGTGGTGCAGCAACAGTAAAGTTATGTGTTTGGTGTAATATAGCTTGCTCAATAAGCTCGTGGCCAAGTGCATTTGGGTGGTAGCTCTCATTGCCCAAGATATGGTCAATATCATTACCGGCTGTGAGACCGTTCATGGCTACGCTCGATCCGGTTGCTTCACACAGCTTATGGCCGTCTAGTGCATGGCTTATATCTACATAAGTTACGCCCGAGTCGGTAGCGGCCTTTTCTATAACAGCGTTTAGGTAGTCAATAAGGGACTGCGAAAACTCTACTTCGCTTTCATTTAGATGTACATTTATGCCGCAGTTACCATTAGGTGCAGCAATATGTGGGTAACCAATGGTGTAAATAGCAGTGTCGGGCGCCGTAGCTTGCAGCTGGCGATACATATCTACCCATTTGGAATAGCTGCGGTCTATCGTGTCGGCTAGTTCTTGGCGGTCTTCGTAGCTTGAATAACAGGTGTTGCCGCGGGCGTGAGGTTCAATACATGCTTCCAAAACATCCACAAAACCAATGTCATTGCCGCCAATACTCACGGTCATAATGCGTGGCTGATACTTTTTGGCGAATTCGTATTGCGCAAGATAACCGGGAGTGAAATCGGCGAGGATTTGGGTTATGTTGTTACGATCTTTACGAGAAATATCATCTTGCACTTGCCCTTTGTAATTTGAGTCTGGGCTATCAACATCCTTCATTAGTGCACCGGAGCAGGCCACACTATGGCCTCCGGCAGGGGTAAAAATATCTTGACTAAGTAAGTACGGATACGACTTTGCAGATTGGTGGCATAAGTTATTGGAAGTATCAGTGCCGCTAATATACTCAAAAACCCCTTCCCCCGAACTGTAGGAATCACCAAGGGCCAGGTAGTCTAGTAAGTTACTAATTTTATCTTCAGGAGCGAGCTCATATGTGGTTTCGTCGGAGCTATCGCTGCGTATGGCATGGAAGCTCAACACGTCATCGTCCGCGAAACGTAAGTGTCGGATAGTGCTTAGGCCGATTATTTTATTCGTAACGTAACTTTGGTAGTCATGAGATTGGCATTGCAGGGGCTGTAAGCTGGACTGAACATCTCCGCTGCAAGTAGCTAAATCGTAAACTTTAAAACTACCAAATTCACTATTTTGTATGGCTACGTAACGGCCATCATCTGTTACGGCTACTTGTGAGTTATGCTGGGAATAATCTAGAACTGGACTAAATGACGGAGCGAAAGGCAGTATATCCAAGGTAACTGTATTTATACGTAAGAATGAACGCCAGGGGGACTCTACTACCATCCAGCTGCCATTAGCTGAGAAGCCTATAGTTTGGGCATTGATGATTATCGGGTTACCACTCGGATCGCTAAGCACAAGGTTTGCCGCTTGAGGTAATTGCAAATATGGCTGTAATAGAAAATCGTATTGCACCTTTACTGCACTTGGGAAATACGTGTACAGGTGCAAATATGACCCCATGGGCGACGCACCACTTACCGTTGCAATAGAGGCGGCCTTGGGCATGGGTATTATTGTCTGGCTGCCAGGCGCTTTAACCGGTATAGCACCGGAGAAACCAAAGCCCTGAACGGCGTTATTTATAGCGTCCAGCTGGCCAAAAGCAGAGGGCACGAAGCAGCCATCATGGGTGGTACCAAATGGCTCAAGTTCGTAGCGGTAGCTTTCGGGGTTGCAATCGTAGTTAAGGTTGTACCTATCTTCGCCTTGCGCCAAGCCGCCTGTTTTGCCTAGGCTTTTTATGGCCATTATGCTTGGGCTAGCCCATGGCACATCGGGAGCATTACCTTGCCAGAAGGCGCTTACGCTAATAGGCACAACTAATAGTAAAAGGCACGCGGTTAGCCACCCCCGCGTGCCCAGTTTTCGTAACACCGTACGAACTCCTTAGAACAACAATTGTTCTTCACTGTACCCTATCTGTTAAAAATAGCAAGCATGAGCATAACTAAAGAAGCCGATTGCTCGGCTTCTTTTGCACGCATAAGTCTCTCAAACTTATTTATGCGTTGGCTGTTTCTAACTCCTTTTTCGGGGCACGGGCAGCTGCAAGGGCATCACTATACCACTTGAGCTCGCCGAGTAAAGTGTCTAGGGCTGCTTGTGGGCCATAGGGGCTAGCCTTTTCTTCTTCGCTCAA
>Ga0070660_100000924_pt1 | contig 19633 bp, 17 predicted proteins | sample KBSC33metaG_FD_64670 | JGI IMG/M metagenome (GOLD analysis project Ga0070660, IMG submission 64670) | Corn rhizosphere microbial communities from Kellogg Biological Station, Michigan, USA - KBS C3-3 metaG | ecosystem: Host-associated > Plants > Roots > Rhizosphere > Soil ... | reverse complement strand
ATTGTGATTGCGGCGGACGTAAGAGGCGATCGCCTCGTCCATCTTGTCGCCGCCGACGCGCACGCTGGTCGTGTAGGCCAGACCGCGCAGCGAAAGCACGGCGACCTCGGTCGTTCCGCCGCCGATATCGACCACCATCGATCCGATTGGCTCGGTCACGGGCATGTCGGCGCCGATCGCGGCTGCCATCGGCTCCTCGATCAGGAAAACCTGGGATGCGCCCGCGTTGGACGCCGCGTCGCGGATCGCGCGGCGTTCGACCTTGGTCGAACCCGATGGCACGCAGATGATGATCTCGGGCCAGCGGGGGAAGCGGCGATGGCCATGCACCTTGTGGATGAAGTGCTTGATCATCTGCTCGGCGATGTCGATGTCCGCGATCACGCCGTCACGAAGCGGGCGGATGGCTTCCATATGTTCGGGCGTCTTGCCCATCATCACCTTGGCGTCGTCACCGACCGCGCGCACCTTCTTGACGCCATTGATCGTCTCGATCGCGACCACCGAAGGCTCATCGAGGACGATGCCCCGGCCGCGCACGTAAACCAGCGTATTGGCGGTACCCAGATCGATCGCCATGTCGTGCGACATGAATTTGAACCAGCGCATGAAACCCATATCTCAACTGTCCGTCCGACGCGCGACCCGGCGGAGAATCGTCATACCGATGATAGAAAGGCCGGTCGCGGAAGCCCGCTGGTTGGGCTAGACCCTCGACCATGTCAATACGGCGCCTTCCAGAGCATCTGGTCAATCGTATCGCCGCGGGCGAGGTGGTCGAACGCCCCGCCTCCGCGCTCAAGGAATTGGTCGAAAACGCGATCGATGCGGGTGCCCGCGCTATCGTCGTGCGCCTGAGCGACGGGGGTATCGGCGGCATCGAGGTAATCGACGACGGTTGCGGCATGACGCGCGAGGATATGGCCCTCGCGCTCGAGCGGCATGCCACCTCCAAGCTGCCCGAATCCTGGTGGGCAGAGGGGGCGATCGAACGCGTTGCGACGTTGGGTTTTCGGGGCGAGGCGCTGCCCTCGATCGCGAGCGTGGCGACGCTCAGCCTCGAAAGCCGGGTCAGGGGCGGCGAAGGCTGGCGCCGTGTGATCGACAATGGCAGCCTGGTGGAGGAGGGGCCGGCGGCGCTTCCGCCCGGCACGCGGGTCAAGGTGGAAGGCCTGTTCGCGCGTGTGCCTGCCCGCGCCAAGTTCCTGCGTACCGCGCGGTCCGAATATGCCGCCTGCGCCGATATCGTGCGCCGGCTCGCAATGGCACGGCCAGAAATCGGCTTCACGCTCGAACATGATGGGCGGCGCAGCTTCGCGGTCCAGTCCGGCGAGACCCGGCCCGAGCGCGTCGCCGCTTTGATCGACCGCGAGCTGGTGCGCAATTCGGTCGCGGTCGATCATCAGCGCGAAGGAATCACGCTCGGCGGCGTGGCGGGCTTGCCGACCTTCAGCCGCGGCGTCGCCGATCACCAATATCTGTTCGTGAACGGCCGCCCGGTGAAAGACCGGCTGCTGATCGGCAGCGTGCGCGCCGCGTATCAGGATCTGCTGGCGCGCGACCGCCATCCGGTACTGGCCTTGTTCCTGGAGGTGCCGCCCGAGGAGGTGGACGTGAACGTCCATCCCGCCAAGACCGAGGTCCGCTTCCGCGAGGCGGGGCTGGTGCGCGGGCTGATCGTCGGCGGCCTGCGCGCCGCGCTCGACAGCGCGGGCCATCGCAGCGCGCAACGCCCCTCCGCGGCGGCGTTGGGCCGCTGGCAGAGTGAGCCGATGGCCCCCCAATGGGCGCCCACCCGTCCGCCGACTCAAGGGTCGGTGTGGGACAATGTCCCCGAATTCACCCCAGCGCCCGCCGCGCGCGCCGAGATGGCCTATGACGCGCCGCCGGCGCCGGTCGAACATCCGCTCGGTGTCGCGCGCGGCCAGGTGGCGGCGACCTATATCGTCGCCGAGGCCAAAGACGGGCTGATCCTGGTCGACCAGCATGCCGCGCACGAGCGGCTCGTGCTCGAACGCATGCGTCGCGCCATGGCCGATGGCGGCGTCGCGCGGCAGGCGCTTCTTCTCCCCGAAGTGGTCGAGATGGACGAACCGGCATGCGACCGGCTCGAGGCGCGCAGCGGCGAGCTCGCCGAAATGGGGCTCGAGCTGGAACGTTTCGGCGCCAAGGCAATATTGGTCCGCGCAACGCCCGCCCTCCTTGGCGCGAGCGACGCCAGGCAATTGGTCGTGGATCTCGCCGACGAGCTGGCGGCATATGACGAAGCGCTCAGCCTCAAGGAGAAGCTCGATGGCATTGCCGCGACCATGGCCTGCCATGGCTCGGTCCGCGCGGGCCGCATCCTCTCGGTCGCCGAGATGAACGCGCTGCTCCGCGAAATGGAGGTCACCCCCCATTCGGGCCAATGCAACCACGGCCGCCCGACTTGGGTGAAACTGGGCCATGGCGACATCGAGAAATTGTTCGGGCGGAAGTGAGAGGGAAGACCATGCCGGATCAGCACGTCCCAAGCTGGAATGGGCATAGCGGCAATGCGTGGGCGGACCTTCAGCCGATGCTCGATCGACTGTATCAGCCCTTCGAAAAGATCCTGACCGACGCCGTCGTCACCGATGGTGTGCGGGACGTTCTTGATGTCGGATGCGGTACCGGCGCGACGACGCTGGCGCTCGCGGAGCGGCTGGGGAGTGCCGGACGCTGTACAGGCATCGACATATCCCAGGTGCTGGTCGACATTGCCCGCCACCGGGCCGAGGCGGCGGGCGCGACCAATGCGCGCTTCGTCCTCGGCGACGGGCAAAGCCAGGCCTTCGCGCCCAAAAGCTTCGACGCGGTGGCGTCGCGGTTCGGCGTGATGTTCTTCGCCGATCCGGTTGCGGCCTTTAGGAATATCCATAACGCGACACGCCCAAGTGGCGGCCTGACCTGCATTGCCTGGCGCCCCAAGAGCGAAAATCCGTTCCAGACAACCGCCGAGCGTGCCGCCGAGCCGTTGATCGGGCGGGTCGGCCCGTCTGATCCACAAGCGCCCGGCCAATTCGGTTTCGCCGATGCGGATCGGGTGCGGAGAATATTGGCGGCTTCGGGATGGGACGCGATCGACATCGCTCCGATCGATGTGCCGCTGGCGCTGCCCCGCGACGATTTGGCCATCTACATCCGCCGCATGGGTTACGTGGCGATCGCACTGCCCAGCCTGGAAGAAAAGCTGCGCGCCAAGGTCACCGACGTGCTGGACCAGGCGTTCGCCGCCTTCCTGATCGACGATGTCGCGCGGTTCAACGCCGCATGCTGGATGATCCGGGCGCGGCCAGCGTGAATCCGCCGACGTGACGCATAAGCAACGCCGCAGGCGGCGTCGAAGGGCGGGAATGACGAAGGCGAATCACTCCGCCATTCACCCTGCCAGTTCGTCGATGATCGGACATTCCGGTCGGTCCCCGCCCGCGCACCGTCGGGCCAGGTCGAGCAGGGTCTTGCGCATCGCCTCCAGCTTGCGCGCCTTGGCGTGGAGCGCCTCGGCACGCGCAAGCGCAAGTTTCTTCACTTCCGCGCTGGCACGCTCGCCATCGTTCCAGAGCGCCAACAGCTCGCGTATCTCGTGTGTGTCGAATCCCAGATCACGGGCGTTGGCGATGAAGTGCAGCCGGTGGACGTCGGCCGGGCCATAGTCCCGATAATTGCTGTCGCGCCGCGCGGGCGTGGGGATCAGCCCGATCGCCTCATAATGACGGATCATTCGTTGCGAAACACCACTCGCGTCCGCCGCTTCGCCAATCTTCATGGCTGCCTCGACCCTAACATGCTGTCAGGCTCTAGGGGCGCCGGCGTGACCCCGCAACCGATCGTTCGTTGGCCCGTTGGCCCACCACAGCACAACATAACAGGAGCGCAGGATGAAATTGTCAGGCATCGCCCTCGCCGCAGCTATCGCGGTCGGCACCGTTGCGGCGGCGCCAGCCGTCGCCCAGCAGCGGGTCTCGGAACATCAAGTCGAGATGCATCGCACCGTCACGACCAGCACCACCCGCCACGATAATGGCTGGCACCATCAGGTGCGGCGGCACAAAATATGCCGCACGCACTGGTATCATCATCGCAAGGTGACGCGCTGCACCTGGCGCCGCTGGGGCTAGAGACTGATCGCTTTTGGTGGAAGCGCTGCGCGCTTCCACCAAAAGCGTGGCTCAGGCTCTATTCGATAGTCTAAACTAAAGCGCGTTCGCCGCGCCCAGCAGTGCCCGGACCGATGCGGTTGCAACGTCGGTGTCGACCCCGACACCAAAGACGGTGCGGCCGTCCTCGGTCCTCGCTTCGACATAAGCCGCCGCCTGCACGTTGCCGCCATGGCCGATCGCGTGCTCCGAATAATCGGCGATATCCATCTGCACGCCGAACCCGTCCTTCAGCGCGGCGAGCACGCTCGAGAGCAGGCCGTTGCCGCGTCCGCTCACCGACGTTTCGACGCCGTTGTGGCGTACCCGCCCAGTGAAGATGCGGTCGCTGCCCGCATGCGTCTCGCTATAGTCGACCAGCTCATAGGCCTGCGGGCCTTCGAGCCTGTAATGGGACTGGAAGCGGCCCCAGATATCGGCGGCGTTGAGTTCGCGGCTGGTCTCGTCCGCCATTGCCTGCACCGCACGGCTGAAGTCCGCCTGCATGCGCTTGGGCAGCTTGAAGCCCTTGTCCTGCTCCAGCACCCACGCGACGCCGCCCTTGCCCGACTGCGAATTGACGCGGATCACCGCCTCGTAATCGCGGCCGAGATCCTTGGGGTCGATCGGCAGATAGGGCACGTCCCAGATCTGGTCGTTGCGCTGTTCCTGCGCCGCGAAGCCCTTCTTGATCGCGTCCTGATGCGAGCCCGAGAAAGCGGTGAACACCAGGTCGCCCGCATAAGGGTGGCGCGGATGGACGGGGATATTGTTGCAATAGACGACGGTGTTGATCACCTCGTCGATATCCGAGAAATCGAGCCCCGGATTGATCCCCTGCGTGTAGAGGTTGAGGCCCAACGTCACCAGATCGACATTGCCGGTGCGCTCGCCATTGCCGAACAGGCAGCCTTCGACCCGGTCCGCGCCCGCCATCAGCCCCAGCTCCGCCGCGGCAACGCCGGTGCCGCGGTCGTTATGCGGATGGAGCGAGATCACGACGCTGTCGCGCTTGCTGATGTGGCGGCCGAACCATTCGATCTGATCCGCATAGATGTTGGGCGTCGCCGCCTCGACCGTCGCCGGCAGGTTGAAGACGATCGGATGGTCGGGCGTCGGACGCAGCACGTCCATCACCGCTTCGCAAACCTCCAGGCTGAAATCGAGCTCGGCGGTGGAGAAGGTCTCCGGACTATACTCGAAATGCCAGTCGGTCGCAGGCCTCTTGGCGGCTTCGTCGCGCAATATCTTGGCGCCGGTGACCGCGATCTGCTTGATCTCCTCGCGGCTCATGCCGAACACGATCCGCCGCCACGCGGGCGAGACCGCATTGTAGAGGTGGACGGTCGCCTTGGGCGCGCCCTCCAGGCTTTCGAAGCTCTTTTCGATCAGGTCGCGGCGCGATTGGGTGAGCACCTGCACCATCACGTCGTCGGGAATGCGGCCCGAACGCACGAGGCCGGAGATGAAGTCGAATTCGGTCGCGCCCGCACTCGGGAAACCGACCTCGATCTCCTTGAGCCCGACCTTGACGAGCAGGTCGAAGAAGCGCGTCTTCTTCTCGGCATCCATCGGGTCGATCAGCGCCTGGTTGCCGTCGCGCAGGTCGGTCGACAGCCAGCGCGGCGGCTTGGTGATGGTGCGGTTCGGCCACTGGCGGTCGGGCAGGTCGACCTGCGGGAAGGGGCGGTATTTTACGGAGGGGTCGGCAAGCATGGTCATCTCAGTCTCGGCACATAAGAACGTCGGGGCGCTGGTTCAGCGCGGCGGCGAATCCCTTAGGCGGTGAGCGGCGGCCTATCGCGGCCGCAAACGATCGACGCGCCTAAGGGCGCGTAAGTCGAAGCGTAAGAAGAAGGCCACGTCCGGACTGCATATCGCGCTTGCCCATAGAGCGATGTGGGGATGGGGTCCAGCGGCTTTGCGGTTGAAAGCTTCTTAACCGCTTTGCGCGATGGTCGGCGGCTGGAGAGGAAAAGCCTCAATGCTGCAGATCACCTATATCAGCACCGCACGGCCCGAATTGCCGGCGGACGCGATCGACCAGATTTTGACGGCGTCGCGCCGCAACAATCATGCCGACGGCATCACCGGTCTCCTGCTCTATGACGGCTATCGCTTCCTGCAGGCGCTGGAAGGCGAGCCGCAGCGCGTGCGGCGGACGTTTGAGCGGATCACGGCAGACCCGCGCCACCGCGCTATCGTGACGCTCGGCTCGTACGAGGTGACCGCACGCTCGTTCGGCGACTGGTCTATGGCCTCGCAGCGCGTCGGCATCGCCAGCGGCAACACGGTCACCGAACTGGTCGACAGCCTGACCGAGGAGGTCGCGGATCTCAATATGCAGGCGCTGTTTCGCAGCTTCGCACGGCTGCGCCAGGCGGCTTAAGCCAACAAGGCTACGGTTGGCTCGATCAGGCGGGCGTCGCCTGAAGCGATCACCCGGCCATCGCTGTCGATATCGAGGGCTTTGCCGTTCCAGTCGCGCATCGCGCCCCCCGCGCCTTCGACGATCGGCACCAAAGCCGCGAAATCATAGAGCTTGAGCCCATCCTCGATCACCAGGTCGAGATGGCCTGCGGCAAGCAGCCCGTAATTGTAGCAATCCCCACCCCAGAGCGTATCGCGCGCTGTGGCGCGGACGCGCTCGAACGCCGTCCAGCTTTCAGGGGTGAAATAGCCCGGGCCGGTCGTGGCGAGATGCGCCTGGTCGATTCCCGCGCATGCTCGGGTGCCGATCGGCGCGCCATTGAGCGTCGAAGCCCGGCCCACCGCCCCCAGCCAGCGTTCGCCCGATATCGGCTGGTCGATCATGCCCAACACCGGCTTTCCCCGGTCGAGCAGCGCGATCAAAGTGCCGAAGATCGGCCGGCCCGCGACGAACGAGCGGGTACCGTCGATCGGATCCAGCACCCATACGCGCTCGGCATCCGGACGGTCGGGCCCATATTCCTCGCCGATCACCCCGTCGTCCGGCCGCTCCTCCGCCAGGATCGCGCGCATCGCGGCCTCGGCGGCGCGATCCGCCTCGGTCACGGGTGACAGATCGGCCTTGGCCTCCATTGCGAACGGCTTGCGGAAGAAAGGGCGTATCGCGGCGCCGGCAGCGTTCGCGAGCCGCCCGGCCAAATCCAAATCTGCGTCGGTCATTCCAGCTCTTTGCCGGATGTCTCGGGCACCGCCAAGGATACGATCAGCAATGCCATCGCGGTGACCCCGACCGTATACCACAGGCCCGCCAGCGGATCGCCGGTCTTGGCGACGATGTACTGGTTGATGAAGGGCAGGAAGCCGCCGAAATACCCCGATCCGATATGATAAGGGATCGAAAGCGAGGTGTAGCGCACTCGCGCCGGGAACAATTCCACCAGCAACGCCGCGACCGGCCCGTAGGTCATGCCTGAAATGAAGGCGATCGCGATGATCGCGAAGGCGACCCTCCAGGCATTATGCAGCGGGGGCGTGACCTTGCCGGTCGGATATCCGGCATCGGCAAGCGCCTTCTCGATCGATGCATCGTCGGTCGCGGGCAGCACGTTGCTGCCGATCGTGACCATCGGCGCGCCCGCGGCGATCGCCACCTTCTTGTAGGTGATGCCGCGCTTGGACAGGCTGTCGAGCACGCGGCCGCACGCGGTCGCCTGGCCACGCGTCGCGAGCGGGTTAAAGGTGCAGTCGCTGCCGCGCACCACCACCGGCGCGCGCGCCATCGCAGCGACCAGGTCGGGATTGCCGTTCGCCTGCATCATCTTGAACAGGGGAAAAGCGAGCAGCAGCATCAACACATAGCCCGCGATGATCGGCGGGCGCCGCCCGATCTTGTCGGAAAGCCAGCCGAACAGCACGTACCAGCCGATCGACAGGAAGGCCGAGAAGCCGACGATCAGCCGCGCGGGCGTATCGTCGATCCGCACCGCATTCTGTATGAAATAGAGCGACTGGAAATGCGCGGTGTAGAAGATCACCGTCAGGCCGGCGGTGATGCCGAACAACACGATCAGCAGCTTGCGCCACTTGGGCCAGCTGTCGACGCTCTCCTTGAGCGGGTTCTTGGCGATCTTGCCCTCGATCTGCATCGCGCGGAACACCGGGCTTTCGCGCAGCATCATCCGTATCCAGAGCGAGATGGCGAGCAGCACCAGGCTGAATAGGAAGGGGATGCGCCAGCCCCAGCTGGCGAAATTCTCCTTCGCGACGAAATTGTTCGCGGCGACGACCACGCTGATGCTGAGCAGGAAGCCACCCGCGACGCCAGCATGGATGAAGCTGGTATAGAAACCGCGCTTCTTGCGCGGCGCATGTTCGGCGACATAGATCGCCGCGCCGCCATATTCGCCGCCAAGCGCCAGCCCCTGTGCGACGCGCAACAGGACGAGCAGCAAAGGCGCGGCAATCCCGATCGTGGCGTAGGTCGGCAGCAGGCCGACGCCCGCCGTCGCGCCGCCCATCAAGGCGACCGTCACCAGGAAGGTATATTTGCGGCCGAGCTTGTCGCCGAGTATCCCGAACAAGACCGCGCCCACGGGACGCATGCCGAAGCCGACGCCGAAGGTCGCAAGCGTGATCAGCAGCGAGACCGCGTTGTTGCCGGCGGGGAAGAAATTCTGGCCGATGACGCCCGCGAGCGTGCCGTAGACGAAGAAATCATACCATTCGAACACCGTACCGAGCGTGGATGCGAGGATCACGAGGCGCAGTGGAGATCGTTCCCCCACGTCGACGGCGGCTGGCTTCATCAAATCGGTCCCTCTCCCGACGCCGCTGTATCCTTATGATCGGCACCAGGCAAAGGTCGTTACGTCCCCGCCGCGATATGGTTCCTGTTCGGCAGGGAAACGTGGGCCGGAAGGCGGCCGGGATCGCTTGCCGCTGTTTGCCGGCTATGCGTTGCGCGCGGCTTCACGCCGCAACCCCAACAGGACGTTTCCCTCCGTCGTCAGATAATTGCGGCGGTAGTCGAAGCGGGGCGTGTCGGCGAAAAGCAGATAATAATATTTCATCTGCTCCGACCACCAATAACCAGGGCAGTGATCGGCCTGACGCTTGGGGTTGGCCGTCACGTCCGCCAGATCGGTGTAGCCATAAGGCGCTTTGTTCCAGCGTTTCATCGCCAGGAAGTGGGCGCGGCCGATTTCGCGCCAGCGCGGATTGCGATCGAGCAGCCACAGGTTGAAGGCGGCGTCGGCCAGTTCGGGGCGCAGCGCATTCGTAACCGCGGTTGGGGCGCCGCTCGCATAATCATAAGCTTCGGGCAGCACGCCGAAACGATCCTGCAGCGCGGCCCAGCTCTCGGTAAGCGCCGCACCCACATGCGCGTCGCCGCCCTGCGCGAGCAGTCCGCCATAGAAACTCGCAAGCTCGTCTTGCTCGGTGGTGACGATCTGTCCGGTTTCGAAATCGACGTCCGCGATCCAGAGATGACCGTTTCGACGATCCTGCTGGTGGCGCAGGATGGCGGCGGTGCAGACCTGATACATGTGCCGGCAGTCGGCATCGCCCAGCAGCTGCCAGCTGTCCCACAAATATTCGTAATAGCTGTCGGCGTAGGACCCGATCGTCGCGCGGCGATCGAGCCATTGGCCCGTGCGGGCATCGATCCTGACCGCCAGCAGGTCGATCTTCGACCGCCTGGCGAACAATGCGGTCACCGCGCGCTTCGCGGTCCGCGCATAGCGTGAATCGCCAGTCAGCCTGCTCAGCGTGCCCCATTCGGGGAGGAAGGTTCCGATCTCCGCCGGGTTGGTCTCGGCATCGCGGACCGCGCCTGTCTTCAGATTGATGAAGCGGAAGGGGAGGTCGGTCGGCGTGTCGAAGGCGGGCAGCAGGCGGTCCGCCAGATCCCTGGCCTTGGCGAGCAGCACCGGATCGCCGCACGCATGGTGCGCGGACAAGAGCCCGCCGACCAGCCTGATCGAGGTTTCGAAGACCGAGACCTCGCCATCGACGTTGAAGTCGGCTTCGGCCTTCACCCAATCGACGCCTTCCGCGAAACGGCTGTCGAGGCCCATGACCCACAGCGTATCGAGCGCCTCGATCAGGCTGAGGCCGAGATGGTGACCCTTGATCGGAAAGGTCGATGTCGTGGCGCTGATGGGTTTGATCTCGTCCTTGCCCCAGGCATGCAGGCGATACAGATCCCACGCCCACGCCATTTCGGCGCGTACGTCCTCAGCCAGGCGCTTCCAGTCGGTCGGTTCCGCGGCAGTCAGCGGCGACAGGCCGACGGCGCCCAAGGTCATCGCGGCCCCCGTCAGAAGGTCGCGCCGGTTCACGCGTCAGACCACCGCGCCGGGGTGGTTCTGGCCATCGAACTTCACGATCCGGGCCTCAAGGCCATGGCCGTCGTCCAGGCAGCGATAATTCACGCTGATATGGCCGGGATGCGAGCGCGGACGGTAGAAGCTCTTGATGCCGCATTGCGTGCAGAAGATGTGCTGCGCCACGCCGGTGCCGAAGCGGTAGGTGGTGGTGTCGCGCCGCCCTTCGGTCAGGCGGAAATCCGTCTCCGGCACGATCAAATGCAGATAACCGGTCATGCTGCAGATCGAGCAGTCGCAATCGTCGACCCGCACCTCGGTCGAGGGCAAGGTCACTTCGTACCGGACAAGTCCGCAATGGCAGCCGCCCTCGACCGTGATCATGCGAGCTCCACCGCCATCGCCGTCGCCTCGCCGCCGCCGATGCACAAGGCCGCGACGCCGCGCTTGAGCCCGCGCGCCTTCAGCGCTGCGATCAGGGTCGCGACGATGCGTGCGCCGGACGCGCCGATCGGGTGGCCGAGCGCGGTCGCGCCGCCATTCACATTGACCTTGTCGTGCGGGATGCCGAGGTCGCGCATCGCGATCATCGTCACTGCGGCGAAGGCCTCATTGATCTCGAACAGGTCGACATCCGCCACCGTCCAGCCGGCCTTGGCCAGCACCTTCTGGATCGCCGGAACCGGGGCGGTGGTGAATTTGGCCGGCTCGTGCGCATGCGCGCCGGTCGCGACGATGCGGGCTTCGATCGCAAGGCCCAGCTCCTTGGCGGTGCTTTCGCGCGCCATCACCAGGGCGGCGGCGCCGTCCGAGATGGACGAGGCATTGGCCGCGGTGATCGCGCCATCCTTGGCGAAAGCGGGCCTGAGCGTGGGGATCTTCTCGGGCTTCGCCTTGCCCGGCTGCTCGTCCTGCGCGACGATCGTGTCGCCGGCGCGGTCCTTGACCGTGACCGGAACCACTTCGTCCGCGAAGCCGCCGCCGGTGATCGCCGCGTTGGCGCGGCGCAGGCTCTCAATCGCGAAGGCGTCCATCGCCTCGCGCGTGAATTGATAGTCGCGCGCGGTTTCTTCCGCGAACACGCCCATCGCCTTGCCCGGCTCATAGGCATCCTCGAGCCCGTCCAGCATCATCGAATCCATGATCCGGTCATGGCCGATGCGCGCGCCGGCGCGATGCTTGGGCAGGAGGTAAGGGGCATTGGTCATACTCTCCATCCCGCCCGCGATCACCACGTCGACGCTGCCCGCGCGCAAGGCCTCGTCCGCCATGATCGCGGCCTGCATACCCGATCCGCACATCTTGTTGACCGTGGTCGCCTCGACCGAGCGCGGCAGCCCCGCGCCGAGCGCAGCCTGGCGCGCGGGCGCCTGGCCGAGGCCTGCGGGCAGCACGCAACCCATGTAGATGCGATCGATCTTCTCAGGCGCGACGCCCGCGCGCTCGACCGCGGCCTTGACCGCGGTGGCGCCGAGTTCGGTGGCGGAAACGCCGGACAGCGCGCCCTGGAAGCCACCCATCGGGGTGCGCGCATAAGAACAAATGACGGTGGGATCGGACATGAATCACTCCTTGGCGCGCGATATAGGCGCGCCAAGGGCATTCGTCAGCGGGTGGATATGCCTCCCCCTCGTCATGCCAGCGAAAGCTGGCATCTCAGGAGGTGGAGTGGAACGCGCGCCAAGCCTCCTGCGGCCCCGGCCTCCGCCGGGGCGACGGATTACTGGCTACGCTGGGCCAGGCTCAGGCGGCGTCGCCGCCTGCCTTTTCCTTCTTCTTGGCGAAGACGCGGACGGGTTCCTTGCGTCCCTCGACCACATCCTTGTCGACCACGATCTCGTCCACGCCGTCCATCGAGGGCAGGTCGAACATCGTGTCGAGCAGCATGCCCTCCATGATCGAACGCAGGCCGCGCGCGCCGGTCTTGCGGGCGATCGCCTTCTTCGCGATCGCGCTCAGCGCCTCGTCGTTGAAGGTGAGCTTCACGCCCTCCATCTCGAACAATTTCTGATATTGCTTGACCAGAGCGTTCTTCGGCTCGGCCAGGATCTTGACCAAAGCCGGCTCGTCGAGGTCTTCCAGCGTCGCGATCACGGGCAGGCGGCCGACGAATTCGGGGATCAGGCCGAACTTGAGCAGATCCTCGGGCTCGCACTGGCGCAGCACTTCGCCGGTCCGGCGTTCGTCGGGCGCGGCGACGAATGCGCCGAAGCCGATCGACTTGCCCTGCAACCGGTCGCCGATGATCTTCTCCAGGCCGCTGAACGCGCCACCGCAGATGAACAGGATATTGGTCGTGTCCACTTGCAAGAATTCCTGCTGCGGATGCTTGCGCCCACCCTGCGGCGGAACGCTCGCGGTCGTGCCTTCCATCAGCTTGAGCAAGGCCTGCTGCACGCCTTCGCCCGACACGTCGCGCGTGATCGAGGGGTTGTCCGCCTTGCGGCTGATCTTGTCGATCTCGTCGATATAAACGATGCCGCGCTGCGCCCGCTCGACATTATAGTCGCTCGCCTGGAGCAGCTTCAGGATGATGTTCTCCACGTCCTCGCCGACATAGCCGGCTTCGGTGAGCGTGGTGGCGTCCGCCATCGTGAAGGGCACGTCGAACGTCTTTGCGAGCGTCTGCGCGAGCAGGGTCTTGCCGCAGCCGGTCGGCCCGACCAGCAGGATGTTCGACTTAGCGAGCTCGACCTCGGCGCCCTTGGCACCGTGATTGAGCCGCTTGTAATGGTTGTGCACCGCAACCGAGAGCACGCGCTTCGCCTGCTTCTGGCCGATCACATAATCGTCGAGATGCGCGTTGATCTCGGAAGGCGAGGGGGTGCCGCCATCCTTGCGGTTGACGAAGGTGGCCTTCGTCTCCTCGCGGATGATGTCGTTGCACAGCTCCACGCACTCGTCGCAGATGAAGACGGTCGGGCCCGCGATGAGCTTGCGCACCTCATGCTGCGACTTCCCGCAGAACGAGCAGTAGAGGGTGCTCTTCGAATCGCCGCCGCTCAGCTTAGTCATAATTTCCTTCACTCTCGGTCCGCCCGAGTCGGTAGGCATCCTACCGCGCTCCCTGCGAGCGGCAAGTCTTACTACGCCCGGGGTTGATGGCAGGTTAGCGGCCCGCCCGCCCGGATGCCACAAAGCCTATATGTGGTGGCGGAAAGACGAAACAAGCGTCATCCCGTTCCAGCCGGTGCCGGCGCGGTGCCGTGCAGCCCTGCCGGGCGGCGCTTGCCTTGCCAGTCAGGAGGGGCAGCGTTAGGGCTCGGTTCATGCTGCAAAGCAGCGTTCGTATGCGTCTGGGGTGTCATGGAAGGTCAGAGTCGGGCCAAGGCCGGAGGAGAGCGCTTCCTCGCGTTGGACAGCATGCGCGGGTTGCTCGCCGCTACGGTCGTCTTCTTTCATCTGCCCACCGACGGCTGGATATGGACATTCAAATATGTCCAGAATGGCTTTCTCGCGGTCACGTTCTTTTTCGTGCTGAGCGGTTTCGTGATCGGCACGACCTATGGCGACAGGCTTGCGCAAGGGTTTCCGCTTGGCCGGTTCCTCGGTTTGCGGCTCGGCCGGATCTATCCGCTGCACCTGTTCATGATCCTGCTGTTGATCGCGTATCAGGCGATACGGATGTGGCTGGATATCGGCGCCGCGCGCGACATTCCGCCCTTTTCGGATCGGTTCGCGCCGTGGCTCCTGCCTTATAATTTCCTGCTGCTCCAGAAATATGCGGGCATGCTGAGCTGGAACGATCCGAGCTGGAGCATCGGGGTCGAATGGTGGACCTATGTGGTGTTCGCGTTGCTGGCGGCCTTTATCGTGATGCGGCGCGGCCTGATGGCCACGGCGATAGTGATGATCCTGCCCTGGCTCGGCTTCCACCTGAGCGGCCGTTATGCCGGGATCGGCTGGGACGAGACCTTCGCCTGCATGATGAACTTTGGGCTGGGGCTGATCGTCTGCGATCTGCGCCGTTGGCCGCTCTGGCGCCTTACCGACAGGATTGGCCGGATCGCCGGGACGCTGTTCGAGCTGCTCGCGCTCGTGATCGGATTCTGGATGATCAATCATTTCGGCGGCAAGCTTTCGCTGCTGATCGCCCCGACCTTCGCCTTCATGATCGCGATATTCTGCCTCGAACGCGGCTTGATCAGCCGCATGCTCGTGACCGCGCCGATGCTGCTGATCGGGGAATTGTCCTATTCGATCTACATGATCCACCATTTCATCGTCGATCGGATGGTGGACGTCGTCTGGTTCTATGGCGCCGCCTGGCATTTGCCGATTCACGCCACCGCGGCCGGCCGCACGATTATCGCCGGCAACTGGATCGCGTGCGACCTGTTCAGCCTGCTGACGCTCGCGATCGTCCTCGGATTATCGATTCTGAGCTTCCGCTATGTCGAGAAGCCGGCGCGCTTGTGGTCGCGCAGGGTACTCAATCCCAATCACAGCGAAAAGGTGACGCCGCGCGATCCGACGGCGGCCTTCTGAGCGAATAAGGCAAAGAAAAGCCCGCGCCGTTGGGCGCGGGCCGTTCTTCGGTGCACCGATGCGCGGGATTCAGGCCGCCTGGGCTTCCTCGCTCGGGGCGGGGCGCTTGTCGAACACCTCGTCGATGATGCCGAAGGCCTTGGCTTCATCGGCTTCGAGGAACTTGTCGCGGTCCATCGCATGCTCGATCTCCTCGATCGATTTGCCCGTATATTTGGCATAAAGCATGTTCAGCGCATGGCGCATCCGCAGGATCTCGCGCGCCTGGATCTCGATGTCCGCCGCCATGCCTTGCGCGCCGCCCGAAGGCTGGTGCACCATGATGCGGCTGTTGGTGAGCGCGACGCGCATGCCGGGTTCGCCCGCCGCAAGCAGGAAGCTGCCCATCGACGCCGCCTGGCCGATGCAGACCGTGCCGACGCGCGGACGGATATATTGCATCGTGTCGTGGATCGCGAGGCCGGCGGTGACCACGCCGCCCGGCGAGTTGATATACATGTAGATGTCCTTCTTCGGGTTCTCGGACTCGAGGAAGAGCAGCTGCGCGGTGATCAGGCTGGCCATATGGTCTTCAACCTGACCGGTGACGAACACGATCCGCTCGCGCAGCAGACGGCTGTAAATGTCGAAGCTGCGCTCGCCGCGGTTCGATTGCTCGATAACAATCGGCACGAGCCCGGCGGTGATGTCGGCGTGGTCGGTCATTGAAATGCAGGTCCTCTGGCTTTGTCGAGCCCAACATCGGCGTTTGGGGCAGCGGGTTCAAGAGGAACATGTACCGCATCTGCGCTTGCCGGAACGGGGCCTGGCACGCGCGGGGCATAGCCGAGCCCCAGCCAGGGGCTGATACCGAGGCCGACCGCCGCCCAGTAAATGATTAATGGGATCAGCAGCCCGCCCGCGGTGACGATCGTTATGGCGATGGCGGGCTGGCTCACGCCGAGCCGCTCGAGCCCGACGCGTATCGCAGCGCCGCAAATGACATGCAGGACGAAGATTGCGAGCGACGCCGTGCCGAGCATGGACAGCAATGCAATCCTGGAATCAAGCAGACGTGCGAGACCGAGCGCCGCGACGATTCCGGCACCCGCCAACACATATTGCGCCAGTGCGGCAGGGACGCCGTTGAGCAGGGGCATCAAGGCGAGCAATCCGGCGAAGATGGCCACGCCACCCACGAACCACGCAATCGCTCTGCGCCGCGTCGGCAGCGCGGCTTCCAGCCCCGACCTGCCGAGCACTACCCCAACTGCAAAGAAAGGGAGATACCAGGCGGCGCGTGGGAGTAACGGGCCGTTGCTGTACAGAAGGAAGATCGCGACCCCTATCGGGATTGTCAGCAGGAATAGAGTTCGCGGCAACAGCAGCAGGAGCTGCAGCATCGCCAGCACATAAAGGAACCAGAATTGCCCGATCGGATCGGTGCCGATCCGCGCCAGGTCGGCCAGTGCATGATGTTCGTTGGCGAGGTGGCCCGCGCCCATCGTCAGCAGGATCTGGATCATCGACCACAGGACATAGGGATAGACGATCGTGACGAGCCGCCGGCGGATGAATTCGCCGCGCGATCGTACCCGCGCGCCTGCAAACAGACCGGAGAGCAGGAAGAAGAAGGGCATGTGAAAGGCGTAGATCGCGCGATCTTGAAGCGCGATCACAGGAGTCCAGGCGATCAGGCCCGAATGAAATTGGCCGCGCAGCACATGCCCGTACACGACGAGAACGATGCCCAAGCCCCGCGCCGTGTCGATCCACACGGCACGCGACGGAGCTTGCAGAGCCCGCAACTTATCACGCATGCTCACGGCAAACGACCATACTGCAAGTGCGTTCCAAGGCAATCGTACGGAATCGCGACGAGAGGCGGCAAATGCGTGCCTCGCCACATTGCGCCGCAGCAAAGCTGGCTGGTTTGGCTCAGATCCCCGGCAGCGCCAGATAAGCGAGCCGCCGCATCTCGCGCCGCCCGCGCACCACCGTGTCCAGGATCAGCCCCGCGAAGAAACAGAGGCAGGCGACGATCGCCAGGCCGGTGACGAGGATCGCGGTCGGCTGGCGCGGCACCAGTCCGGTCTGGGCATAGGTGACGATCAGCGGCGCGGCGAGCGCGATCGCGATCAGCGCCAGGATCGCGCCGAGCGAGCCGAAATAGAGGACCGGCCGCTCGATCCGGAACAGGGTCAGGATCGTGCGTAATATGCGCCAGCCGTCGCGATAGGTCGAAAGCTTGGAGGTCGAGCCTTCCGGCCGCGCGCCATATTGCGTCACCACCTCGGCCACAGGCATCCGTAGTTCAAGCGCATGAACGCTGATCTCGGTCTCGATCTCGAACCCCGCCGACAGGATCGGGAAGCTCTTCACGAAGCGCCGCGAAAAAACGCGATAGCCCGACAATATGTCGCTGAAGGTGCGGCCGAACAGGCGCGCGAGGATGCCGGTGAGCATGCGATTGCCGAAGCGATGGCCGCGGCGATAGGCGGCGTCGACCTCGCTCGCGCGCGCGCCAACGACCATGTCGAGATGCTCGTCGATCAGGCGCTGGATCATCGCGGGCGCGGCGGCAGGGTCATAGGTCGCGTCCCCGTCGGCCATCAGGTAGATGTCGGCTTCGATGTCGGCGAACATGCGCCGCACGACATGGCCCTTGCCCTGCATCGGCTCGCGTCGGACGATCGCGCCGGCCTGGGCTGCGATCTCCGTCGTGCGGTCGGCGCTGTTATTGTCAAAGACATAGATGTCCGCATCGGGCAGCGCCGCGCGGAAGCCGGCAACGGTCAGCCCGATCGCCGCTTCCTCGTTGTAGCAGGGGAGGATGACGGCGATCCGTGGGTTCATGGGCCTGCTCTAACACCCTCTCTCCCCTTGTGGGAGAGAGATGGAGAGAGGGGATCGCGTAAGCGGGCTCGATGCCCGCGAGCGCGAACATGCTCGCTATCGCTCGCACCCCTCTCCCAACCCTCTCCCACAAGGGGAGAGGGCTAGGCAAGCTACTCGCTTATTCGGCCTTCTTCTTCGGCGCGGCTTTCTTGGCCGGCTTTTCCGCGGCAGCGGCTTCTGCGGCAGGTTCCGCCTTCTTAGGAGCCGCCTTCTTTGCGGCCGGCTTCTTCGCCGGGGCGTCTTCGGTCACCTCAGCCTTGGGCGCAGCCTTCTTTGCGGCGGCCTTCTTCGGCTTGTGATCATGGTCGTGATCGTGGTGGTCGTGGCCACAATCCGGGCCATGCACGTGGCCGCCGATCGCATCGTCCTCGGATTCGATCGCGGCTTCCAGCTCCTCGCGGGTCGCGGGTCGTTCGCTGATCTCCGCCTTGTCGAACAGGAAGTCGACGACCTTGTCCTCGTAGAGCGGCGCACGAATCTGCGCGGCGGCGACGGGATCGCTCATGACATATTCCATGAAGCGCTCGCGATCCTTGGGCGCATATTGCTGTGCGGCCTGCGCGGCGAGCATCCGCATTTCCTGCGCGCTCACCTCGACATTGTGCTGGCGGCCGATCTCGGAGAGCAAAAGGCCCAGGCGCACGCGGCGCTCGGCGATCGCGTGATAATCGGCCTTGTCCTTCTCCATTTCCGCAAGCGCGGCGGCGGGATCTTCCTCGTGGCTGGCCTCATGCTCCAACTGCCGCCAGATCTGGTCGAACTCGGCCTCGACCATCGACGGCGGAACCGGGAAATCGTGACCATGGGCGAGCTGGTCGAGCAGCTTGCGCTTCATGTAAGTGCGGGTAAGGCCGTTCAGTTCCTGCTCGACCTGGCCCTTGAACAATTCCTTGAGCTTGTCGAAGCTTTCGAGGCCCAGCCCCTTGGCGAAATCATCGTCCAGCTTGGCCTCGCTCGGAACCTTGATCTCCTTGACGGTGATGTCGAAGGTGGCGGGCTTTCCGGCCAGGCTCTTCTCACCATAATCCTTCGGGAAGGTGACGTGGAGCGTCTTGCTCTCGCCGACCTTCACGCCTTCCAGCTGGTCCTCGAAGCCCGGGATCAGACGGCCCGCGCCGAGCTCGACCGCCATGTCCTCGCCCGTGCCGCCCGGGAAGGCGACGCCATCCTCGGTCTTGCCGACGAAATCGATGACGACCTGGTCGCCCTCGACCGCGGGATGGCCCTTCTTGGCCGGTGCGAAACTCTTCTGCTGCGCGGCGAAGCGCTCGATTTGCTCGCCGACTTCGGCCTCGGTCGCCTCGACCGTCAGGCGCTCGAGCTTGAGGCCCTCGATCGACGGGGTCGGAACCTCGGGCAGGACTTCGAGATCGACCTTGACCTCGACATCCTTGCCCGCGGCATAATCGTCGTCGAGCGCGACCTGCGGCTGCATCGCGGGGCGCAGGCCCTCCTTGGCGATCAGCGACTGCACGCCTTCCTGAACGGCGGTGTTGAGCGCTTCCTGTTCGAGCGCGGGACCATGCATCTTCTTGATCAGGTTCGGCGGAACCTTGCCGGGGCGGAAGCCGGGCATCTTGATGGTCGGTGCGGCGCGCTTCACTTCGGCATCGATCTTGGCCGCGATATCCTTCGCGGCGATGGTCAGCTTGTAGGAGCGGCGGAGGCCCTCGTTCAACGTCTCGACAGTCTGCATGGTCGCTTACTCAAAGCCTTCGAAAAATGGATGCGGTGGGTACGTACGGGCTGGTGCGGGCGAAGGGACTCGAACCCCCACATCTTGCGATACTGGAACCTAAATCCAGCGCGTCTACCAGTTCCGCCACGCCCGCGGCACGCTCGTCGGAAGCGGGG
>Ga0070660_100000921_pt1 | contig 19669 bp, 9 predicted proteins | sample KBSC33metaG_FD_64670 | JGI IMG/M metagenome (GOLD analysis project Ga0070660, IMG submission 64670) | Corn rhizosphere microbial communities from Kellogg Biological Station, Michigan, USA - KBS C3-3 metaG | ecosystem: Host-associated > Plants > Roots > Rhizosphere > Soil ... | reverse complement strand
AACTTCACCACCACGGTCGACGCCTTCTATTCGAACTTCCGCGACGACCAGATCAAGCGCGGCATCGAGCTGCCCCTGTTCTGGAGCTCGGCGCAGCTGCAGCCGGGCTTCACCGCCAGCAACGGCCTCGTCACTTCCGGCACCTTCACGGGCGTGAAGGGCGTGCTGCGCAACGACGCCTTCCAGCGCCACGCCAAGCTCTATTCGTTCGGCTGGAACAACAAGTGGGACGGCGACAATGGCTGGCACGCCATGGCCGACGCCAGCTATTCCAACACCGACCGCAACGAGCTGGTCTTCGAAAGCTATTCCGGTACTGGGCGCAACGCGATCGGCGCCACCGACACGATCGGCTTCAACACCGGAGCGAACGGCACGACCTTCACCCACAACCTCAATTACGGCGACTACAACACGATACTCTTGACCAGCCCGCAAGGCTGGGGCGGCGACCAGATCGGCGTCAACGGCCAGAAGATCCTCAACGGGCAGGACGGCTATTACAACAACCGCATCGTCAACGACGAGCTGATCCAGTTCCGCGGCGAGGTCGAGAAGGAGCTGTCCGGCTTCCTCTCCAGCATCAAGGCCGGCGCCGACTTCACCAGCCGCACCAAGCGTCTCACCCCGGACGAATATTTCATCGGCCTCGTCGCCAACACCAACGGCACCACGAGCGTGCAGGTGCCGACCCAGTATCGCCTGGGCACCACCAACCTCACCTATCTCGGCCTCGGCCCGGTGATCAGCTACGATCCGCTCGCCCTGCTCAACGCCGGCATCTACCAGAAGATTCCGAACCCCTATGGCGACGTCGTCGTCAAATCCTATCACATCCGGGAAGAGCAGAAGATCGTCTTCTTCCAGGGGAACATCAAGCAGCAGCTCGGCGTCGGCGAGCTGACCGGCAATTTCGGCGTCCAGGCGATCTGGACCGACCAGCGCTCGCAGGGCGCCTCGGCGATCTATCTCGGCACCAATCCGAACGGATCGCCGAACATCGGCGGGCTCGCGCAGAATTTCGACACCCGCTACGTCGACGTCCTGCCCAGCCTCAACCTGTCGCTTCGAACCGGCGGGGATTTCGTGATCCGCGCCGCGGCGGCGCGCGAGATCGTCCGCCCCCGGCTCGACGACATGCGCGCGAGCTTCAGCTACGGCTACAATATCGTCGGCAACACCGCGATCATCAGCGGCAGCAGCGGCAATCCGCAGCTCAGGCCGTGGCGCGCCAACGCGCTCGACCTGACCTTCGAGAAATATTGGGGCAGCAAGGGCTACATTGCCCTCCAGCTCTTCTGGAAGGACCTGCAGACCTACGTCTACAACCAGGATTTCACCAACTACAACTTCTCCCAATACGTGCTGCAGGCGCCCGCCAACGGCGTCACGATCAACCCGATCGGCGCGATCACCATCCCGATCAACGGCAAGGGCGGCAAGCTTTACGGCGCCGAGCTGGCGGCGACCCTGCCGTTCTCGACCTTCACGCCGGCGCTCGACGGCTTCGGCATTACCGGCGGCGTATCCTACACGAAGACGTCCATCCATCCGACGCCGGGCGCCCCGGCCGAGGACATTCCCGGCTATTCGAAGTGGGTCGCCAACGGCACCGCTTATTTCGAGAAATGGGGCTTCTCGGCCCGGGGCAGCGTCCGCTACCGCTCGACCTTCGTCGGCGAGGTTTCCGGCTTCGGCGCCGCCCGCGTCCGCCGCCGCGCGGCGCCGGAGACGATCGTCGACGCGCAGATCGGCTACGAATTCCAGCCGGGCTCGTCGCTCTACGGCCTGTCGCTCTTCCTGCAGGGCCAGAACCTCACGGACGAGCCGTTCAAGACCTACAATCCGGGCCAGCCGCTGCAGGTGATCGACTATCAGCGCTACGGCCGGCGCTACCTCGCCGGCTTCACCTTCAAGTTCTGACGGCGGCATCGGCGACAGGAAAGGGAAGGGACGGCGCCACCGTCCCTTTTCTTTCGCGTGCCGCCGGGCCACGATGACCGCAAGGGAGAGGTGAGGTGCACGGGACCTTGAAGCCGAAGCTGGATTTCGCGCAGCTTTGGAACATCTCGTTCGGCTTCTTCGGCATCCAGGTCGGCTTCGCGCTGCAGAACGCCAACATGAGCCGGATCTTCCAGTCGCTCGGCACCTCGATCGACAAATTGCCGGCTCTGTGGGTGGCGGCGCCGCTCACCGGCCTCCTCGTGCAGCCCGTCATCGGCCACATGAGCGACCGCACGTGGCTCGGACGGCTTGGCCGGCGGCGGCCCTATTTTCTCGCCGGCGCGATCCTTGCCGGCCTCGCCCTCTTCGCCATGCCGGAGGCGCCGGCCCTGCTCTTCGCGGCCTTGCTGCTGTGGGTGCTCGACGCGTCGCTCAACATTTCGATGGAGCCGTTCCGCGCCTTCGTCGGCGACATGCTGCCCAAGGACCAGCACAGCGCCGGCTATGCCATGCAGACCGCCTTCATCGGCGCGGGCGCGGTGGTCGGTTCGATCGTGCCCTGGGCGCTGGAGCGGCTCGGCGTCTCCAACGCCGCCCCGGGCGGCGGCATACCGGACACGGTGCGCTTCGCCTTCTGGCTGGGCGGCGGCGCTCTGGTGCTCTCGGTGCTGTGGACGGTCCTCACCACGCGCGAATTCAGCCCGGAAGAGCTGGCCCGCTTCGAGGCTGCCGCCGAGGCCGAGGAGGACCACACGCTCCGCGTCCTCGCCGCCCGCACCTATGGGGCCAGCGCCGCCTGGGCGGCGGCTGGCCTCATCATCGTCGCCGCCGTCTGGCGCTTCGGCCTCGAGAAGGAAGTCTATCTGCTGGGAGCGCTGCTCAGCGCGTATGCCGTCGCCAGCACCCTCGCCATCGCGCTGGCGCGAAGCGGCCGCTCGGCGGGCATGCTCTGCCACATCGTCGGCGATTTCTCGGGCATGCCGCGGGTGATGAAGCGGCTCGCGCTCGTCCAGTTCTTCAGCTGGTCGGCTCTGTTCATCATGTGGATCAACACGACTCCGGTCGTCGCCCAGGTCTTCTACCACGCCCCCGACGCGGCGAGCCCCCTCTACCAGGAGGGCGCCAATTGGGTCGACGTCCTGTTCGCCGCCTATAACGGCGTCGCCGCGATCGCCGCGCTGGCGCTGCTGCCTTTCGTCGCCCGCGCGATTGGGCGCGTGCGCACCCACTGCGGCGCCCTGCTTTGCGGCGCGGCCGGCTATGCGAGCTTCTTCCTCATCCGCGATCCCAGGCTGCTGCTCGTCAGCGAGGTGGGCATCGGCATCGCCTGGGCGTCGATCCTCGCCATGCCCTATGCGATCCTCGCCTCGAGCCTGCCGCAGCGCAAGCTCGGCATCTTCATGGGCCTGTTCAACGTCTTCGTCGTCGTGCCGCAACTGCTCGTCGCCACCGTCATGGGCTCGATCATGAAGCATTTCTTCCCCGGCCAGCCGATCTGGACGATGGCCTTCGCCGCCGGCGTGATGGTGCTCGCCGCCCTTGCCATGCTGAGGGTGGAGGAGCCCCAGTGAAGATCCTCCCCGGGACGGGGATGAGCAGGCACGCCATGCCCCCGGCATGGCTGCGAACGTCCGGGGGACGTTCGCACCTGCTCATGACCGCGCCGCAAAGCGGCGTGGTGGAGGGGGGTCAGCACCTGGCACAGCCCCCCCTCCACCATGGTCGGGTGAACAGTCCCCCGGACTGTTCAGCCCTGTCCGGGGGACAGGGCGACCTGACCATTGAGCATGGTCCCCCTCCCCGTCCCGGGGAGGATCGGGTGCCCCGATGACATCGCGCAACATCCGCAGGGTCGTCGTGCTCGGCGGCGGGTCGGCCGGATGGATGGCGGCCGCGGCCCTCGTCAATGCGCTGCGCGGCGGGTGCCGGGTCGAGGTGGTGGAATCGGACGAGATCGGCATCGTCGGCGTCGGCGAGGCGACGATCCCGCCGATCCGCCTGTTCAACCAGTCGCTCGGGCTCGACGAGGCGGAGTTCGTCGCCCGCACCCAGGGCGCGTTCAAGCTCGGGATCGAGTTCGTCGGCTGGGGACGGGAAGAGCATCGCTACTTCCACCCGTTCGGACCTTATGGCGCCGAGTTCGACGCCGTCCCGCTCCACCAATATTGGCTGAAGGAGCGGATGGCGGGCCGCGCCGCCGCGCTCGACGACTATTCGATGGCCTGGGCGCTCGCCTCGCGCGGCCGCTTCGCCCCGCCGTCGCCCGACAAGCGGCTGGTCCAGTCCACCTACGACTATGCCTATCATTTCGACGCGAGCCTCTACGGCCGCTACCTGCGCGCTTACGCGGAAGCGAAAGGCGCGGTCCGCACCGAGGGCAAGGTGGTCGAGGTGGCGCTCGACCCAGAGACCGGCCGCGTCACAGCGCTCACGCTGGCGCACGGCCGCGCGGTGGAAGGCGACCTCTTCATCGACTGCTCGGGATTCCGCAGCCTGCTGCTCGGCGACAGGCTCGGCATCGCCTACCGGGACTGGCGGCAATGGCTGCCCTGCGACCGGGCGATGGCGGTACCATGCGCCGGCGGCGGTGCCTTCACCCCCTTCACTCGCTCCACCGCCCGCGCCGCCGGCTGGCAATGGCGAATCCCGCTCCAGCACCGCATCGGCAACGGCTACGTCTATTCCTCCGAGCACATCTCGGACGACGAGGCGGCGACGACGCTGCTCGCCAACCTCGACGGCGCGCCGCTCGCCGACCCGCGGCCGCTGCGCTTCATCCCCGGGCGGCGGGAAGTGACCTGGAGCCGCAACGTCGTCGCATTGGGTCTCGCCGCCGGCTTCCTCGAGCCGCTCGAATCGACCAGCCTCCACCTCGTTCAGTCGGGCATCACCCGCCTGCTCGCGCTGTGGCCCGACCGCGATTTCGATCCCCTTGCCGCCGCCGAGTACAACCGCGTCACCGCCGAGGAATATGAGCGGATCCGCGACTTCATCATCCTCCACTACAAGCTGACGGAGCGCACCGACGCGGAGCTGTGGCGCTATTGCGGCGCGATGTCCGTGCCCGAGCCGCTCCAGTACAAGATCGACCAGTTCCGCGCCGGCGGCCGCATCGTCTCGGCGGGCCTGGAGCTGTTCCAGAACCCGAGCTGGCTCGCCGTCCATATCGGCCAGCTCAACACGCCCGAGCGCTACGACCCCTTGGTCGACGAGCGCACGGAGGTCGACGCGCCGCGTCTACTGGAGGGCCTCCGCCGCTCGATGGCCGAAGTGGCGGAGACGATGCCGGGCCATGCCGCCTTCATCGACCGCCATTGCCGGGCGGCGGCCCCATGACCGAGCGAGGCCTGACTCGCGACATCGTCATCGTCGGCGGCGGCACCGCCGGCTGGATGGCCGCGGCGACGCTGGCGCGCTTCCTCGAGCGCGGCTGGCGCATCACGCTCGTCGAGTCCCAGGAGATCGGCACGGTGGGCGTCGGCGAAGCGACGATCCCGCCGATTCGCCTCTTCAACTCCTCGCTCGGGCTGGACGAAGACGAGTTCCTCCGCGCAACCAAGGGCACATTCAAGCTCGGCATCGAGTTCGACGGCTGGCGCGGCGACGGCCACCGCTACATGCACGCCTTCGGGCCCGTCGGACGCGAGCTCGGCCTCGTCCCCTTCCATCATTATTGGCGCCGCGGCCGCGCGCTCGGCGTCGCGGAGGAGCTCGGCGCCTACAGCTTCAACGCCGTCGCCGCGAAGCAGGACCGGTTCGGCCGCAGCCTCCCCGCCGGCACCAGCCTCGCCGCGCCCCCTTACGCCTTTCACTTCGACGCCAGCCTCTACGCTGCGTACCTGCGCCGCTACGCCGAGTCCCGCGGCGTGCGGCGGGTCGAAGGGAAGGTGGCCGAGGCGGTGAGGGGGGCGCAGGGGATCGCAAGCCTTCGCCTGGAGAGCGGCGAGAGCGTCGGCGGAGAGCTTTTCATCGACTGCTCGGGCTTTCGCGGACTGCTGATCGAGCAGGCGCTCGGCGCCGGCTTCGAGGATTGGTCGCACTGGCTGCCCTGCGACCGCGCAATGGCCGTGCCCTGCGCCCCCGGCGGTGGCTCCACGCCCTATACGCGGGCGAGCGCCCGGCCCGCGGGGTGGCAGTGGCGGATCCCGCTCCAGCACCGCACCGGCAACGGCTACGTCTATTCGTCCGCGCACGTCTCCGACGACGAGGCTGCTGCCACTCTGCTCGCCACTCTGGATGGAGAAGCGTTGGGCGACCCGCGCCCGCTGCGCTTCAAGGCGGGACGACGGCGCAGCGCCTGGGTCGGCAATTGCGTCGCCCTCGGCCTCGCCGCCGGTTTCCTCGAGCCGCTCGAATCGACCTCGATCCACCTCGTTCAGTCGGGCCTCGTCCGTCTCCTCCAGCTGCTCCCGTCGGGCGCGGGCATCGGCGCCGCCGAGGTCGCGGAGTATAACCGCCAGACGCGCTTCGAATGGGAGCGGATCCGCGATTTCCTCATCCTCCATTACAAGGCGACCGACCGGCCGGAGCCGTTCTGGCAGGCCGCCGCGGCGGTCGAGGCGCCGGAGAGCCTTGCCGCCAGGATCGCGCTGTTCCGCGAAAGCGGCCGCGTGTTCCGCGAGGGCGAGGAGCTGTTCACCGAGAGCGGCTGGACGCAGGTGCTGATCGGCCAGGGCATCGTGCCGGAAAGCTGGCACCCGCTCGCCGAGCTGCTCGGCGAGGAGGATCTGGCCGGCTTCCTCGCCGCCGTCAAACGTCAGATCGACCACCATGCGGCCGCCTGGCCGCCCCACGCCGACATCGTCGCCCGCATCGCTGGAAGCCCCGCATGATCCGCTGCCTCGCCGCCCTGCTCCTCCTCGCCGCCGCCGGCACAGCCGCGGCCGCGCCCCCCGCCCACCGTCCCGACGGAATCGAGCTGCGTACGCCTGCTCTGGCGATGCGGGTCACGGCGCTTACCGACACGATCCTGCGCGTGCGCATCGGCCGAGGCGGTCGCTTCGACGAGGATGCGAGCTGGGCCGTCCCGGCGGCGGTCCGCGCCGGCCATGTCGCGGTCGCGGCCACGGCCGACGGCTTCGCGACCGCCGCGCTGCGCGTCCGCCTCGCGGGCGGCAGGCTGATCGTCGAGGACAAGGCCGGCAAGCTCGTCGCCGCCGACGCCGCCGACCCGGTGAAGCTCGACGGCCGCGCCTTCACGCTGCGCAAGCAGTTGCCGCTCGCCGCCCATATCTTCGGTCTCGGCGACAAGACGGGCGGCCTCGACCGGCGCGGCAAGAGCTTCGTCGACTGGAACACCGACGCCTTCGGCTTCTCGCCCGCCGACGACCCCATCTACAAGTCGATCCCCTTCTTCATCGCCGTCGGCGGCGAGGGGGGAAGCTACGGCATCTTCCTCGACAATACGCGCCGCACCTGGTTCGATTTCGGCCACCATGAGGAGGACGTCATCGCCTTCGGCGGCCCCGACGGCCCGATCGATTATTACCTCATCGCCGGGCCCACCACCGCCGAGGTGGTCCGCCGGTACACCGACCTCACCGGAAAGGCGCCGCTGACGCCGCTCTGGGCGCTCGGCTACCAGCAGTCGCGCTACAGCTACATGTCGGCCGACGAAGTCCGGCAGGTCGCCGCCCGCCTGCGCGCCGACCGCATCCCCACCGACGTCCTGTGGATGGACATCGACTATCAGGACCGCAACCGCCCCTTCACGATCAACCCGAAGACCTTCCCGGACATGAAGGGCCTCGTCGCGGGCCTGCGCCGCGACGGCTTCCGCGCGATCACCATCACCGACCTTCACGTCGCCGATCTGCCGAACCAGGGTTACGCACCCTATGACAGCGGCGCGGCGATCGACGCCTTCGTCCACAATCCGAACGGCAGCGTCTACGTCGCCCCCGTCTGGCCGGGACCCTCCGTCTTCCCCGATTTCACCGACGCCAGGGTGCGCGCCTGGTGGGGCACTTTGTTCCGCCGCCAGGTCGAGGACGGCATCGCCGGCGCCTGGAACGACATGAACGAGCCGGCGATCTTCGAGACACCCACCAAGACGATGCCGCTCGACATCGTCCACCGCATCGCCTCCGACGACTTCGCGCCGCGCAAGGCGAGCCACGCCGAGATCCACAACGTCTACGGCATGGAGAATACGCGCGCGACCTATGACGGCCTGCGGCGCCTCGCCCCCGACGAACGCGCCTTCGTGATGACCCGCGCGAGCTATGCCGGCGGCCAGCGCTACGCCGTCACCTGGACCGGCGACAATTCGGCGACCTGGGACCACCTCAAGCTCTCGGTCCAGCAGATCATCAACCTCGGCCTCTCCGGCTTCTCCTACGCCGGCGCGGACGTCAGCGGATTCGCGGGCGGGCCGAGCCCGGATCTCCTCACCCGCTGGTTCGAGATCGGCGCATTCTACCCCGTCTTCCGCGACCACAGCGCGGTGAACACCCCCCGCGTCGAGCCATGGGTCGACGGGCCGGAGCATCTCGCCATCCGCCGCCGCTTCGTCGAGGAACGCTATCGGCTGATGCCCTATCTCTACGCGCTCGCCGACGAGAATGCGCGCGTCGGCGACCCGATCCTGCGCCCGGTTTTCTACGACCATCCCGGCGCCCTCAAGATGGGCTGCGACCAGAGCTTCGCCTTCACGCTCGGCCGCGACCTGCTGATCGCACCGCCGCCGCATCCGGAGAGCCCCGCCAGATACGACATCTGCCTGCCGCCGGGCGGGTGGTACGATTACTGGACGGGGCTTCCCGCCGGGACGCCCTCCGGCGTGGCCGGGGGCGATACGATCCAGGCGGTGCCGGCGCTCGATCGGCTCCCCGTCTTCGTCCGCGCGGGCGCGATCCTGCCCCGACAGCCGCTCGTCCAGTCGACGGCGGAAACGCCGCAGGGCCCGCTCCGCCTCGACATCTATCCCGGCCCGGACTGCCGCGGCACGCTCTACGCGGACGACGGCCACTCGACCGCCTTCGCGACCGGTGTCTTCTTCCGCCAGGCGGTGCGCTGCTCGTCCGGCCATGCGGGCCTGCGCATCGACTTCGCCGCGCCGGAAGGGAGCTTCCGCCCCTGGTGGCGCGAGATCGCCGTCACCGTCCACGGCCGCTCCGTCGGCGCGCCGGTAAGTGGCGGCGGGCGCAGCATAAACGCCCGCTACGACGAACGTGCGAAGACGCTCGCCTTCACGATCGAAAGTCCACGGGAAACGAGCATCATCGTCCACGATTGAACGTAAAGCGAAATGGCCGCCGCCGCGCCTCGACAAGCGGGCTGATTTACATCAGTCTGTCTTTGTCCCGCTCAGGGGAGAGCAGGGAGAAGGGGGCTGAACATGATCCGCGGTCTTTCACGCAAGCATGCTTTTCTTTTTGCGACTGCGCTGACCTGCGCGTCGGCCGCCACCGCGGCGCCGCCGGCGCAGCCGGCCGACGTCGTCAGCCCGCCTCTCTTGCGAGGCACCGTCGCGGGCACCGGAGAAAAGCTGCTTACCGCCGGGCCCGGCGCCCCGCAGGGCACGCGCGTGCTCGACCTCAACATCCAATATGTCGACAGCAAATTGTTCAACCCGGCCGAGAACCGCGCCGATGCCGTGCACCTTCGCGGTTATACGGGCAGCGGCATGGATCCGAGCGCGCCCTATGTGTCTCCGACCATCGAGATCCGCCCGGGCGAGACGGTGCGCATCAACCTCAACAACAAGCTTCCGCCGGTCACCGATCCGCGCTTCGACCATGGCTGCGCGTCGGCCGATCCGCACCCCGACACGCCGCATTGCTTCAACGGCACCAACCTTCACACCCACGGCCTGTGGGTGAACCCCTCGGGCAACGGCGACAACGTGCTGCTGTCGATCAACCCGGGGGTGAAGTTCACCTACGAATACAACATTCCCGACGACCATCCTTCCGGCACCTTCTGGTACCACACGCATCGCCACGGCTCGACCGCGCTCCAGGTCTCGAGCGGCATGGCCGGCGCCCTCATCATTCGCGGCAACCGCCTCCCGACGGCGAGCGCCAACGGCGACATCGACACGCTGCTCCACGGCATGACGGAGCGGGTGCTCGTTTTCCAGCAGATCCAATATGCCTGCCTGAAGCCGGACGGCACGCCCAAGTTGAATGCGGACAACACCTACAAGTGCGATCCGGGCGATACCGGCGTCATCGAAAGCTACAACGTCTTCGGCCCCGGCTCGTGGGGCGCGTCCGGCCGCTATACGTCGATCAACGGCCTCATCATTCCCACTTTCCAGGCGCGCCAGGGCCGGATCGAGCGCTGGCGGATGATCCACGCCGGCGTGCGCGACACGATCAGCCTGCGCTTCGTCAAGGCGCGGCCCAATGTCACGCCGATCACTCCGGTCGCGGGGCAGGGCGTCAAGCAGCTCATCGCCAATACCTGCACCGGGCCGACCTTGCCCTACACGCTCGTCGCCGCCGACGGCCTCACCCTCGCCGCCGCGCACAAGGTGCCGGTCGCCGTCTTCCAGCCGGGATATCGCTTCGACGCGCTGATGGCCTTCCCCGAGCCGGGCCTCTATTGCGTGCTCGACCAGGAGACGCCGGCGCAGGGCACGGTCGGCGGCGCCAAGGTGCCGACGGCGCTGATGGGCTTCGTCCAGGTCGCGCCCGGCACCGCGGTCGGGCCCGACCCGACGGCCTATGTGCAGAAGGCGCTGGTCGCCGCCGCCGGTCAGGCGATGCCGCCGGCGGTCCGTCCCCCGGTGATCGCCGACCTTCAGAGCGGCTTCAGGCTCAGCCGCTTCGTCCCGCACCCGACGATCGCCGACAGCGAGGTCACGGGGACGCAGCGGCTCACCTTCTACATCGACGTGCCCCCGCCCTCGTCGACGGCGCCGGTGAAGTTCGAGGTCGGCAACACGCTCAACACCGCCGACGTCAGGCCCTACGACCCGAACCGGATCGACCGGCAGCTGACGCTCGGGGGAGTCGATGAGTGGACGCTCCAGTCCCACTTCGTCAGCCACCCGTTCCACATCCACGTGAACCCGTTCCAGATCGTCTCGATCACCGATCCGACCGGCAAGGACGTGAGTGCGGCTGGCGCCGTCGACGATTATGGCGGCACCGTCGACGACAATTATCCGGGGCTGAAAGGGGTCTGGAAGGACACGCTCTGGATCAAGAGCATCCTCCCCGCCACGCCGCCGCCGGGCACCAGCGGCATCTACACCATCAAGGTCCGCACCCGTTACCAGCGCTACATCGGCGAATACGTCCTGCACTGCCACATCCTCGATCATGAGGATCAGGGCATGATGCAGAACGTCGCGGTGGTGCTGCCGCAGGGCGATTATGCGGCGAACGCGCGCGGCGAGCGGGCGGGGGCCGGCACGGCGAGCGGCCCCAGCCCGCACGACCACCACTGAGCCGGGGCGGCGCCGCGCGCCGCCTCAGCGCATCGTGAAGACGCTCCTGTCGAGGACGCGCCCGGCCGGGTCTACGAGCGCCAGCGTGTGGCGGCCCGGACCGGGGAGGACGAGTGGGCCTTCGGCCGCCTCGCCCGCGTCCTGGCCGTCGAGGCTCAGCCGCTCGCCGGAGACGGCGCCGACCGTCTTCAGCCGGATCTTCTGGCTCTTCACCGGAATGTCCGGATCGAGGGCGTAGACGGTTCCGGAAAGCGGGCTGACGATGCGCGGCCGCCGCGCCGTGGCGGGGGCCGCGGCGAGGCTTGCCTGGCCGGTGCCGCCGAGGAACCATTCACGCCGCGCCGGCTCGTTCGGCCCGGCGAACGCCACCGCGCGCGCCTCGATCCCGGCCGGCGGCGAGGGGCGGACGCCGGGCCGGCCGGCGTGAAGGGCGATCATCACGTCGTGCCACACCGGCGCGGCGCCGCTCGTCCCCGACACGCGCGTCATGCTGTCGCCCTCGGCGTTGCCGATCCAGACGGCGACGGTGAAGCGGCTCGAGAAGCCGATGCACCAATTGTCGCGCATGCCCTTCGACGTGCCGGTCTTGGCCGCGGCCCAGAAGGGGAGGCGGAGCGCCGAGTCCAGCCCGAAGGTCCCCGCCCGCGCGCCCGCGTCCGCCATCATGTCGGCGACGATCCAGGCCGCGCGCGGGTCCGCGATGCCGCGGCGCTCGCCCGCCGCGTCGTCCAGCCGGAGGCGCAGCGGCAGGTAGCGCCCGCCGTCGCCGAGCGCGCGGTACGCCGCCGCCTGCTGGAGCAGGGTCACCTCGGCCGAGCCGAGCGCCAGGCTGAAGCCGTAATAGTCGCCGTCCTGGGTGAGCCCCTTGTAGCCCAGGTCCCACAGCCGATCGCGAAAATCCTCCACCCCGTCGAGCAGCAGCGCCCGCACCGCCGGGACGTTGAGCGAGCCCGCGAGCGCGGTACGCACGCTCACCGGCCCCTTGAACTCGTGGTCGTAGTCCTTGGGCACGTAGAGGCCCGAGGCCGTGTCGAGCTGAACCGGGCTGTCGTCGAGGATCGAGGCGGCGGTGAGGAAGCCGCGCTCGATCGCCTGGGAATAGAGGAACGGCTTCAGCGTCGACCCGGCCTGGCGGGGCGCGTCGGCATTGTCGACCGACGGGGCGGTCGAGGCGCTGCCGGCGACCCCCCCGACATAGGCCAGCACATCGCCGCTCGCATTGTCGACCACCACGACCGAACCGTCCCGCGCCCGGTCCCCGAGCCCGAGCAGCTGCCGCCTGAGCGCCGCGGCGGCGAGGCGCTGGACGTTGGCATCGACGGTGGAGACGACCGTCTCGCCGGGATGGCTGAGGAGCTTGTGGGCGAGGTGCGGCGCGAGCCCGGGATCGTCGGCGAGGCGGCGGTTCGGGCCCGTCATTTCCGCCGCGGCGGCGATCAGGCTGCCGCAATCGGCACGGTGGGCGAGGCGGCAGGCGCGGCGGGCGACGCTTGCCGGGTCGGCCTGCGGGGCGGGGAGCAGGGCGGCGAGCAGCAGTGCGTCATCGGGGCCGAGCGCGGCCGGGCTGCGGCCGAACAGCGCGCGCGACGCCGCGCCGATCCCCTGCATCTCGCCGCGGAACGAGGCGAGGTTGAGATAGGCTTCGAGGATCTGGTCCTTCGACCAATCGGCCTCCACCGCCCGCGCGGCGCGCAGCTGGCGGATCTTCTCGCGCAGCGATCGCGCGCCCGGCCCGCCGAGCTGCGGCGCGAGGAAGCCCGCCACCTGCATCGACAGCGTGCTCGCGCCCCGGGCATGGCCGCCGCGCAGCGCCGTCCAGGCCGCGCCGGCGAGGCCGCGCCAGTCGACGCCGGCATGGCTGGCGAAGCGCCTGTCCTCGGCCTGCACGACCGCCTGCCGCACCGCGGGCGAGACCTGGGCGAGCGGCACCCATTCCAGCCGCCGCACCGCCATGTCGAGCCGCACCGTTTGGAGAAGCCTGCCGTTGCGGTCCTTGAGCCAGGCCTCGCTCGGCCGCCACGCCGCCTTCGCCTCGCCATAGGAGGGGAGGGGCGGCGGCGCCGTCCAAAGGTCGAAGCCGGCGAGCAGCAGCAGCGGCGTCAGCACCCAAAGGCTTGGGCTCCGCCGCAGCCACGCCGTGGGAGTCACGGCGCGACCTCGAGCGGCGCGTTGGGCAGGCTGGCGCGGATCTCCGGCGAGTACATCGCCTCCACGTGGGTGGGGGGCAGCTGGAAGCGGCCGGTGCTGTTGATCCGCACCGCATATTCGATGCTGGTCTTCCCGCGCGGCAGCCAGCCGTAATAGGCCCGCCAATAGCCGTGGCTGCGCTCGATATAGCTCGGCCACCAGCCCTCCGTGCCGCTCGCCTTCTCGGCGAGCAGCGACGACTGCCCGCCGCCGCCGACGATCGAACCGCCCGCGGGGACCGGGTCTTCGAGCACCACCCAGCTGCGCGCGGCGAACGCCTCGACCGTAAGGCGCACCTTCATCACGTCGCCCCGGCTCACCGCGTTCGGGCTCTTGCGGATGAGGAAGCTCACCTCGCGCGACACGCGGTAGCCGGCGAAGCTCGGCGCGGTGAGCGGCACCGCCGCCCGGACCGAGACGAACGCCCAGGGCAGCGGCCCGCCGGTGTGGGAGAGCAGCAAAGGCGTCTCCCGCGCCGGTAGCGCGAGATGGGCCGGCTGCGGGTTCGGCCACGGCCGGCTCAGCGTCTCGCCGCCGAGCTGTACCGTCGTCACCCCCGTCGGCACGCCTGGATAGGTGGCGGCGAAGCGGCGCACCGCCAGCGTTCCCCAGGCATTGGCGGGGGTCGTGTCCCAATGGCCGCGGCGCTGGCGCATGGCGACGCCGATCATCATCTTCGGCGCCTCGTCGCCCCAGCCGGGCCGGCCGGTCGCCACCATCAAGCCGCGGATCGCCATCTCGTCGCCGCTGATCATCATCCACCACGGCGCGGTGCCGTTGTCGGTGACGTCGAGCCGCGTCCCCTCGTAGACGAGGTGCGAGCGCAGCGCCTGCTCCGCCGCCTGCTTGGGCCGCGCGCCGATGCCGGGGGTCTTGTCGAGGATGACGATCCAGTCGGCCAGCGCGGAGGTCGGCATGTCCCTCAGCGGCATCGCCACCCTGAGCGCCTGGGCAGCGGTCGAAGCGTTGTTGCGGGCGAGGGCGGCGAGCGCCGCGATGCGCAGCACCCGCGCGTCGTATGGCGCCTCCGTCGCGTCCTTGAGCCGGCCGTCGACGACCTTGCCCAGCGCCTCGAGCATCTTCGCATGCTGCACCTCGGGCCAGGCGAGCCCCGCTTCGGCGCTGATCGACGCGGCGTAGGCGGTGAGGGCGATCGAGCCTTCCTGGTGCTCGCCCGGCCAGTAGCGCAGCAGTCCGTTGTCGGCGACATAATGCGGCAGGTCGGCCATCAGCTTCGTCCAGCCGTCGCGGTCGTCGAGCGCGATCGCCTTGGAGAGGCGCTGCTCGAAGCAGCCATAGGGGTAGGCGGCCATGTAGGCGCGCACGCCGGTCAGCGACGGCGCCGGCGAGGCGGTCAGCGCCACCTCGATCCCGCCGCGTCCGGGCAGCGCGCCGTCGGGCGGGCCGACCGGCAGGCTGAAGTTCGGCGTCAGCCGCACGAAGGTCGCCGCCCAGGTCTCCTCCGGCACCGGCGGCACGACCTGCTCGTCGACGACGATCTTGTCGCCCGCCTGGCCGCCATTCACCCGCGCGCTTACCGTCCAGTGGAGCGCGTCCGTCTCCGGCGCGACGACCCGCCACGACACCGGCACGGCGCCGCCCGCCGGGACCATCACGGTCTGCGGCTTGAGCGCCCCGCCGGCGAGCGGCGCCACCTCGGCGGAGGCGGTGACCTTGAGGTCCCGCTCGGTGCTGTTCCTGAGCGTGAAGACCGCGTCGAACGCGTCGCCCGAACGGACCAGCGGCGGGATGCCCGAGTAGAGGCCGAGATCCTGCACGGTGCGGATGTTGGCGCTGCCGGTGCCGAACAGCTCTTCCCCAGCCGTCGCCACCGCGACCAGTTTGTAGGAGGAGAGCGCGTCGGCGAGCGGCACCTGCACGGTCGCGCGACCGTTTGCGTCCAGCGGCACCCGGCCCTTCCAGACCAGCAGCGGGCGGAAGTCGGAGCGGGCGAGCGCCGACAGGTCGCCGCCGCCGCCGCCGCCGGCCGCGAGCGCCTTGCGGCCGTAATGGCGCTTGCCGACCACCTGCATCTGCGCGGTCGAGGTGAGGACCGAGAGCGGCCTTTCCTCCATCATCGCGTCGAGCAGGTCCACGCTGTCGTTGGGCGAGAGGATGAGCAGGGCTTCGTCGACAGCGGCGAAGGCGATCTCCGCCTCGCGCGGCGCCTTGCCGCCCGGCCCGGTCACCTGCACCGCGACGTTGGCGGTGTCGCGGACATGGTATTTCTCGCGCTCGGGCTTCACCGCGACCTTAAGCTCGTGCGCTTCCCAGCCGACCTTCACCTTGGCGATCCCGAGGCGGTAGGCGGGCTTGGCCAGGTCGACGAGCGCGGTCGGCTGGCCGGGATCGTTGAAGAAGGGCAGGCTCCACCGCTTCGCGAAGTCGGCGATCCACATCCGCCAGCCGGAGACGCGGCCCCGGACGGCCATCACCGAGATGAAGGCGTCGGGCGCGTAGCTCCCTGCCATCGGCACTTCTATCACCGGGTCCTTGCCGGAGATCTGCGTGACGAAGGAGGAGAGCACGCCCTCGCGCTCGACGGTGACGAGCGCCGTCGCCTCGCGGAACGGCATGCGCACCTGGATCTTCGCCGTGTCGCCCATATGGTAGGATTTAGCGTCCGGGATGATGTCCATGCGGTCGCCATTGTCGCCGCCGAACCACCAATCGTCGTCGCCGGCGAGGTAGACGGACGTCACGGCGCGCGCTTCGTTGCCCGCCGCATCGCGGGTCGTCGCCATCGCCAGCACCTCGCCCGAGACGCCGGGGTTCATCACGCATTCGACCATGCCGTGCTCGTCGGTGACGCCGCTGCAATGCGCGGCGAGCCTGGTCGTGCGGGCATTGTTGTCGAAGGCGTAGAAGCCGCCGATCAGCCGCCGCCGCGCCGACAGGATCTCGCGCGTGAACAGCTGCACCTCGACCGGTTGGTTCCGGACGATGTTCCCGTCGAGGTCCAGCGCCGCGACCTTGAGCCGCATCTCGCCCGCGCGCTGCATCCAGCCGTCGGGCTTGATGCCGAGGCGGATCGCGGAGGTGTAGAGCGGGATCGAGGTGCCGGTCGTCAGCGTCTCGCCGTTCGCGTCCTCATAGTCCATCTCGACCCGCAGCCGCACCGATTCCTGGAGCTCGGGCACGTCGAGCTCGGTGCGCAGCGCCCCCTGGCCGCCGAGCGTCAGCGGAAGGGTGGCGGAGGAGGGGAGGCGGGCCGATCCCTCCTCCCCTTCCTCCTCGTCGAGCGGCGTCGTGCCCTCCCGCACCGCCGCGCCGCCGAAGGTCCAGCCGTCCCAGCCGTCCGGCCGGTCGCGCAGCGTCTCATATTCGGTGCGCAGCTTGACCGGCGCGCCGCCCGCCCCGCCGCCGGCGAGATAGCCGACATAGAGGTCGAGCGGCAGCCGCCGCGGCCGCGCCGTCAGCGTCTTGGGCCCCGCGATCGTCGCCCGCATCGTCGGCAGGCGGTATTCGTCGACGCGGAACTGCTGGTTGGTGTCGTGGGTCTGGTCGCCGACTTTCCACTTCACCGCATAGGTCCCGCCAGGCGCGTCCTTGGGTGCCTGCCACTCGCTCTCGCCGATGCCGTCGCCGCCGAGGCTGAGCGGCAGCTCGTAGGCGGTGTCGGAGCCGAGATGCTGGAGGACGAGCACGCCCTTCAGCGCCCCGCCGGTGCGGAAGCCCGACGGCGTCTGCGCGCGGTAGACGTGCTTCATGTGCACCGTCTCGCCGGCCCGGATCAGGGTGCGGTCGAGGATGGTGTGGAACACCGGCTCGGCGTCGCGATAGCCGTAGGGCAGCTCGAAATCGTAGGGCCCGATGCCCTGGCTCCACGAGGAGAGGACGAAGGAGAAGTCGCCGCCGAGCCGCGCGGAGACCATCAGCGGCGGGCTGTCGTCGCTCTCCCCGTCGCAGCGCTCACGGGAGGAGGGGGCGGGGAGGCCGCTCTGGACGGCGAGCCGGCCCTGCCGGTCGGTCGTGCCGGTGGCGAGGACGCGGCCCGAGCAGCTGTCGGTGATCCGCACCGAGGCGCCGGGCACCGGCGCGCCGCTGTCGAGGCCCGTCACCCAGACGAGCGAGGTCGCCCGGCCCCATTTGAAGTGGACCGACAGGTCGGTGACGAGCGCGGCCGCGGCGACGTAGCGCGTCGCCGGCCGGCCGAGCAGCGCCCGGCCGAGCGTCGGGCTGGCCAGCTCGACGACGTAGAATCCGGGCTTCGTGAGCGGCACGCCGACCACCTCGAACTGGCGGCCCTTGCCGGGAAGGTCGAGCTGCATGCGCTGCACCGGCCCCGGTGCGCCGGGGGCGAAGACCGAGCGGTCGCCGGTATGGTTGACCCGCACCTTGGCCTTGCCGCGGCCCTCCTCGCGAATGTCGTCGCGCTGCGCCTTCTCGATCTTGCGGATCCAGCCGGCGATCGCGCCGTCGTCGCCGTCGACGCGGGCGGTGCCGCCGCCGATCGCGTGCACCGCCTGCCCGAGCGTCGGCTCGACGCCCCGCGCGGTCACCGGCAGCACGCCGCCCTGCTTCGCCTCGAGGATGCCGAACGGCGCGGCGAACTTCACCAGAGGCGGCGGCTGGTCGATCGCGACGTCGAGCGGGAAGCGGCGTGCGTTGGCGAGCGGGCGCCCCGAAAAGTCGGTGAGGTTCGCCGGCATCACCAGCTTCGCCGTCGTCGAGGGCGGCAGCGGCGGCTTGAACTTCAGCGTCGAGAGCGTCGCCTCGTGGCCGTCGTCGATCGGCGCGAAGCTGCGCCCGGCCGCCTCCAGCCGCACCGCCAGCGCCTGCGCGCGCGGCACCGGCGCGGAGAATTCGACCTTCACCGGCTCGACCGGGTCGCAGCCCGCCTGCGGGTTGGTCCGCCCGCAGGTCAGCCGCGCGCTGAACTCCTTGCGCACGCTGTAGTCGAAGCGCTGGTCGGAGCCGGCGGTGCGTCCCGAAGGCGCCCGGATCGAGGCGCCCCAGACGAGCGCCATGTCGTGGCCCGGCGGCAGCGGACGGCGGCATTTGAGGCCGATCACATGGGCGAGAGCCGCCTTCTGCGCGGCCGCCTCCTTGGGGACGTCGTTGTCGGGCGACACCGCCTCGATCATCTCCTCGCGCCGGTATTTCGACAGCGAGTCCACCGCCCGCTGCACGCTCGCCTGCGGCAGCAGGTCGACCGCGATCCGCTCGCCGATCCCGTCCACCGCGCAATAGGCGCCGGCGGCGACCGAGGCCCGCTCCACCGGCCCGTTCGGCACTACGAGGAACGCCTGCTCCTCCTCGATCTCGTCGTCGCCCTCGTTGGGGAGGACCATCGCCGCATAGGGGCCGCCGCTGTCGATGGCGAAGCTGCGCGTGCCGGTGACGAGCCGCCCCGCCAGCGTCTTGAGCCCGGCGACGAGAGTCGCGCGGCAGGTCATCCCCGGCTCCAGCGCCTTGTCATATTCCCAGACGAAGGTCGCCGGGTCGGTCCAGCGGCCCTTGCCGCTCGTCGCGCAGGCCATGGCGATCGGGGAGGGGCGCTGCTTGCCGAGCGGCGTCATTGCCTCGGAGAAGCGCATGGTGAAGCGGCCGATCTGCCGGTTCATCAGCCCCGGCGTCGCGGTGAGCACGCTCGGCGGCGTCACCGCGCTCGCGCCGAGCGGCGCCAGCAGCATGAGGGGGACCGTGTAGAACGCGAATCGCTTCAGCCAGTCCCGCATCCTGGGCGCCTCCCTGACGGCGCTTGTGATGCCTGAAAGCCGTGCCGGCGTCCAGCGGTGAACCGTTATTTTTTCACGATGAACGGAGCCCGCGACGAAGCCCTTGATCCCACGCGCTTTCCGCCTTTCGCCTGCGACGTTTCAGCTTCCGGGGCGGCGTCCGAGGATCAGGACCGCGCCGAAGGTCGCCGCTCCGCAGACCAGCGCGAGATACAGGCTCGACATGTAGATCGCGAGGCCGACCTGTCCGTCGTACGGATCGGCCCGGCCATAGCACCAGGTCACGAGCACCCGGATGGGCAAGAAGCTGGCCGGGGCAGCGATGAGCGCCAGCAGTGCGGCGAGCGCCAATCGTTTCCAGCTCATGCGCCGAGCCTGCCCGTTCCCGGGCGCGCCTGCAATGCGGAGCGGATCGGCTGGCGCACGGCGGCTTGCTCGCGAGGTGGAGGCGAGCCGG
>Ga0070660_100000916_pt1 | contig 19719 bp, 21 predicted proteins | sample KBSC33metaG_FD_64670 | JGI IMG/M metagenome (GOLD analysis project Ga0070660, IMG submission 64670) | Corn rhizosphere microbial communities from Kellogg Biological Station, Michigan, USA - KBS C3-3 metaG | ecosystem: Host-associated > Plants > Roots > Rhizosphere > Soil ... | reverse complement strand
CCGCACCAGGCCGCCGCAATGCGCGTGTCGCCGCGCGCCGCGCTCGCCATCGCGAAGCCCACGGCCTGCGGATATTGGGTGGCGAGATTGCCCGAGATCGAGAAGAAACTCGCATCCTTGGCCGAGTACATGATCGGCATCTGACGGCCCTTCAGCCGGTCGCCACGATTCGAATAGACCTGGCACATCATGTCGACCAGGCTCCAGTTCCGCGCGATCAGCAGGCCCTGCTGGCGGTAGGACGGGAAGCACATATCGTCGCGGTCGAGCGCGTAAGCGGCGGCGATCGAGGTCGCCTCTTCGCCCGTGCATTTCATGTAGAAGCTGGTCTTGCCCTGGCGCTGCGCGCGGTAGAGCCGATCGTCATACGCGCGCGTCAGCGCCATATGGCGCAGCATCGCCACCAGCCGTTCGGGTTCGATCCGCGGATCCCACGGGCCGACCGCCTTGCCTTCATCATCGAGCACACGAACCAGGCTGTAGCTATGCCCGCGCATCGTCGCGGGATCGGCATCGATCGCCGGCCGCGTGACCGCGCCGGCCTCGCCCCGGTCGAAATCGGCATAATCGACCGCGTCGCCCGGCCGGAATTTCGGCTCGGGCACATGCAGCGATAGCGGCGGCAGGTTACGGCGCGCGCCCTCGGCCATCTCGTCCATTTTCTCCCAACGCGCTTACGATGCGCTCGTTGCTCTCCAAAGCCGCTTATAATTTTGTTTCACGATTGCGCAACATTAGTTGCGGGTTAGCCAAACCATTCCTGATCGCGGCCCTTGCGCTTCTTCGGCGTGCGGCAGGGCCCCTCGATCGCAATCTGTTGCGGCGTGTGGGGAAGATCGGAAAGCCGCAATATGTTGCGATTGAGCACATCCAACCGCTCGAAGATGCTGGCCGCGCTCGTCGCGAATTCGTCGCGCGTCACGACTCGGTCGACATCCTGGTCGGCAGCGGACACCGGCTCGGGGACGTTGAGCCAGGCATAGCGCCCCGCCCCCATCGGTCCGCCATAATCGCGCGAATCGGCCATCGCGCCGCGATCCTGTTCGCGGCGCGGGCGATCGAAGAAATCGTCGGGGCTCGCCGAATAGATCGACGTTTCGGGCGCCACCACCGCCTCATAATGGCCGATCTCGTCCGGCGTGAGCTTGCCGTCCTTGTTGGTGTCGAGCGCCTCGAAGAAGCGCAAGGCGTCCGCCACGAATTCGTCGCGCGTGAGCGCGCCGTCCTTGTCCTTGTCCGCGCCGGCGAACCAGGCGGCGGAGGGATAAGGCAAACCGGTCGTCCCCCGGAACGGCTCGCCCATCGGCGAAATGAAGATCGGCACGGTGCCGGGCCGTGCGCAAATCGGCGTGCCGGGCGGCAATTTGGGGCCGGCGGCGGACAGCATCGCCGGGAACGCCAGCGCTACAGCCAAAGCGAAGCCCCCGGCGACGTGAGTCAGAAAGACCGCTCCAGCCGCTGGAGCAAGGCGCGCGCGGGGCTGGCGGACGCGATCGGCGCCTCGATTCCCGCGGCGACGCGGCCAACCCGCTCATGCAAATCGATTCCCGCCAGGATCAGGCGGCGGGCGGCGGTGGGCATCAGACCCAGGATGCTGGCATCGCTTGGGGTGCTTTCGCCGAGCCGCCGCTCGGGCGACCGCGGATCGCCCTCCGGCAACTCGCCCGTCGCGATCGCGCGGCGCGTCGCCAGCCAGGCGATGACGTGCATCAGGCGCGTGGTCGCCTTCAGTGCCTCGCACGCGAACTGAACGCGTTCCCTGGGTTCGAGCTTCTCGCGCTCGGCGCGGCCGGCCAGGTCATAATAAGCATGCGTCTCGTCCGCGAGGAGCAAAGCCTCGGTATAGAGCGTCTCGGCGACACGGTCTGACAGAGCGGGCCCACGTAAGACGGCCATGGCGATCCTTTCACGTTCCTCATGCCACAGGCGCGGCTTTTCCGGAACGGACAAAGGTGGTTAGCGCGCTTCCCTTGCGGACGCTTGAACGACGGAAGACCGATCCTATCTCTTTTTCAGCCTCCGTTGCCGGTTTCGGGGCGGCGGCAGATGGTCCGGCGGACTTCGCGGGCCACTTTAATGTTCGATCGCTTTTTTGGAGGATTGAGTCATGCGTACATTCGATTTCGCGCCCCTGCTGCGCTCTTCGATCGGTTTTGAGAATTTGAACCGCCTGGTCGATTTCGCGACCCGCGGCGAAGGCGACGCCTACCCGCCCTACAATATCGAGAAGGTGGGCGAGGACACGTACCGCATCTCGATGGCGACCGCCGGCTTCAGCCGTGAAGAACTCGACATCACCGCGCAGGACAATGTGCTGATCGTCACCGGCCGCGCGCTGGAAGGCGCCGAGGGCGACGGTCGCGAGTTCCTGCATCGCGGGATTGCCAAGCGCGCGTTCGAGCGCCGTTTCCAGCTCGCCGACACGATCAAGGTGACCGGCGCGAGCTACAATGACGGCCTGCTCGATATCCAGCTCGTCCGCGAAGTGCCGGAGCATAAGAAGCCCCGCACGATCCAGATCGACAGCGCGTCGTCCAGCAATGGACAGCCGCAGCAGGTCGACGCGGTCAACGATCGTCAGGCGGCCTAAGCCTCCAGCCTGACGTAAGCCCGACGCGCCTTTCCCCCCAATGAGGCAGCGCGGGCTTTCAGAGCCCCCTTCCGCCCCGTGCGGAAGGGGGCTTTTGTTTGTCCGTCAGAGGATTACGCGAAGCGTCACGCCATAGGTGCGCGGCGCACCGAGCTGACCGGCAAAGGCGAACGGCGACGCACCCACGATCTGGTTCGTTGTCAGGTTGAGATAATATTTCTTGTCGAATGCGTTCTCGACCCAGGCGGACAGGTCATATTTGCCCTGCTTGAACACCGCGCCGACGCGGAATTCGGCGATGCCATAACCGGGTATGCGGCTGTAGGGACCGTCGTCGGCGGTGCCGAACATACTCGACCGATAGGCGTAGCGCGCAATGCCGTAAGGCCGAACGCCGTTCGCGGTCTCGAAATGCACGTCGGCGATCGCGTTGGCGGTCCATTTCGGCGCCTGGTAGACGCGCCCGCCGGTCAGATCGCAGGTGCCGGTGACGCCCACCGGGCAGGGCGCATTGCGGTAGTCGCTATATTTGGCGTCGTTATACGCGCCGTTCGCGGTCAGCGTCAGGACCGGAGCGACGCGCCAGGTGGCATCCGCTTCCACGCCCTTGGCCACCACGTCACCGACATTGGCGAGGTAAGAGCGGTTGCCGTTGCTGGGAACTATGTTCGCCTGCAGCCCGGAAAGGCTGGTGCGATAGACGTCCAGATTGAGCACCAGCCGATTGCCGAACCATTGCTGCTTCAGGCCGGCCTCCCAGGACCGGGCCTTTTCGGGCTGGAGTATGAGCGGCGTACCTGCCGAGACCGCCGCATTCAGGTTAAGGCCGGCGCCCTTATAGCCTGTCGAATAGGTCACATAAGCGAGCAGCCCGTCGACCGGCTTCCACGACAGGCTGCCGAGCCAGGACACATTATTGTTCTTCACCGCCACATCATAGTGGAAGGGTAGCGAGGTCGCCGGATTTGGGGTGCCCGCCGTGGAGGTGTCGGATACGCCGACACGCTTGTCGTGCGTATAGCGGATGCCGCCGGTCGCGATCAGGCGCGGCGTGATCTCGAAATTGGCCTGGCCGAAAAACGCGAGGCTGTTGGTGTGCGTGTCGACATCGTCGAGATATTGCGACCCCGGAGCGATCGTCACCGCCGGGGCATTCGGGTTCGCGAGCCGCGCATAGCTCGTGTAAAAAGCCGAGGCGTCATAGCCGAACTGATTCAGGATATAATGGTCCCGCAGGCGCTGGTGGAAATAATAGGCCCCCGCCTGCCAGTTGAACCGGCCCGGCCCCGACGCGAGCCGGAATTCCTGCGAGAATTGCCTGTAGCGCGTGGTCGCGACATTGACCTGGATCACGTCGAGCGGCGTGCCATCGCTGTCCTGCAGCGGGTTGAAATACCATTGGCGATAGGCGGTGATCGAGGTCGCGGTGGCGAAGCCCAGATCCCAATCCGCCTGGAGCGACGTGCCCCATTGATGCGTCCGCATCTGCTGCGGCGCATTGTTGCGCGTGAAGCGCCCCGGCGTGGGCGCGTAACCGAGCGTCGCCAGCGTCTGGAGCGTGCGTGCCGTCGTCGGGCTCAGGCTAGCCGGCAGGACCAGCTTGGTCGAGCTGACGCAGCACGTATCATCCTCCTGCGAATAATCCGCGATCCAGCGCAGCTTGAGATTGCTCGTCGGCGTCGCGAGCAATTGCACCCGCCCGCCGGTGCGGCCGATGCTGTTGGCGGTGGTACCCGTCTTGAGGTTGGGCAAGGTGCCGTTGCGATGCGTGCTGAAGCCGGTCACGCGGAAGGCGAGCAGCCCGTCGACCAGCGGTCCGGTGACAGCCAGTCGCTCCTGATTATAGCCGTAATTGCCGCCCGACGCCTCGGCATAGAGGCCGAAATCGAAGCTCGGCGCGCGCGTCGTGATATTGATCACGCCCGCCGAGCTGTTGCGTCCGAACAGAGTGCCTTGCGGTCCGCGCAGCACCTCCACCCGGTCGAGATCGACCAGGTCGGCGAGCGCCATGCCGGGCCGGCCGAGATAGACATTGTCGACATAGACGCCGACCGACGTGTCGAGGCCGTCGGAAGCGCTGGATACGCCGATCCCCCTGATCGCGGTCGAGCTGTTGCGCGGGTTGCTATTATAGGCGGTGAGGCTGGGCGTCTGCTGCTGCAGGTCCGCGATCGAATAGGCGCCGGTCCGCTCGAGATTGCTGCCGGAGATCACCGAAAGCGCGACCGGCACGTCCTGCGCACGCTCCGTCTGGTGGCGCGCGGTGACGACCACTTCCGCGCTTCCGAGCAGTGCGTCGCTGTCGGTCCCGCTTCCCTCGGCCGAGGTGGCGGGGGCGGCCGCGCTGGACGCCGCGGCCCCCAAATCCGCGGCCCTGGCCGCCCCCGCCAGCAGCGCAGCGCTGAGTGCCGCGGCCGACGCCGCATACGCAAATCGACGGTGATTCATTATCGCCCCTTCCGGCTGGTTCAGGGCGCCGCCTCTTAATTTCCTATTTCCCTACTAGGGAATTATAGAATCTAGCCTTGCGCGAAGTTTTTCTGCGTGGCCGCTCCCCGTGGTCCGGCGGCATCCCATGCGAGCGGCAGCCACGCCGCTTGGGAGAGTCGCATGGCGAAGATCGGACCGTTCGAAGTGGGCGCGCAGGGTTTCGGCGCGATGGGATTGTCGAGCAGCTACGGCCAGGCCGACGATACGGAATCGCTGCGCACGATCGATCGCGCGATCGAGCTTGGCGTCACCTTCTTCGACACCGCGAGCGGCTATGGCGACGGCCATAATGAGCGGCTGCTCGGTCGTGCCATTGCGGGCCGGCGCGATCGGCTGACGATCGCCAGCAAATTCACGCATCGGCGCGGCGGCGCGGGCGAATTGATCGGCGCACGCGAAGCGGTCGAGGCCAGCCTGCGCCGCCTGAAAGTCGATCATATCGACCTTTATTATCTCCACCGCGTCGATCCGCTGGTGCCGATCAACCAATCGGTGGCCGAGCTCGCGGAGCTTCAGCAGGAAGGCAAGATTGGGGCGATCGGCGTGTCGGAAGCCGATGCCGACCAGATCCGCCGCGCGCATGCGGTCGCCCCGCTCGCTGCGCTGCAGAGCGAATATTCGCTGTGGACGCGCTATGTGGAGGCGGAGATCCTGCCGACCGTGCGCGAGCTCGGGATTGGCTTCGTCGCCTATAGCCCGCTCGGCCGCGGCTTCCTCGCCGGCAATCTGCCGACCGAAGCCGACGATCGGCGCAACCTCCATCCCCGCTTTCAGCAGGAGGCCATCGCGCAGAATGCGCGCCGCCGGCGCATCATCGAGGACGTCGCCGAGCGACTCTATGTCACGCCGGCGCAGGTGAGCCTGGCCTGGGTCCTCGCCAAGGGTGTCGTGCCGATCCCGGGCACGCGCCACATCGCGCATCTCGAGGACAATGTCGCGGCGAACCAGATCGAGCTCGACGCGGACACGATCGCCGAACTCGACGGCGCTTTCCCGCCCGGCAGCACCGCCGGCGAGCGCTATCCGCCCGAGCAATTGAAGCTGGTTCCGCGCGAATCCGCTTTCGCCTGACCCCCAATCCCCAGCAGCCAGAAAGGCGCAGATCATGAGCAGTGCAGCACAGCTACAAGAGCGTCAGTCCTACCAGCGTATCACGGTCGAGCCGGTCACACCGGTGATCGGCGCCGAGATTTCCGGGGTCGACCTGTCCCGCGGGATCGACGACCAGACCGCCGCCGAAATCCAGAAGGCGCTTCACGAATGGCGCGTCGTCTTCTTCCGCGACCAGCAGCTCAGCAACGATCAGTTAAAGGCGTTCGGCCGCGCTTTCGGTCCGCTGACGCCCGCGCACCCGATCGCGGACGGGTTGGAGGATCATCCCGAAATCTGGGAGCGCTCGGTCACCGAATATCGCGTGCGCCGCACCGCCAACGACGCGTTGCCGCCCGGCCGCCAGCCGCCGCGCGACTATAAGGGCTGGCATATCGACATCACCTTCGTCGCCAACCCCAACCGCTATTCGATCCTCTACGGCGTCGAAATCCCGCCTTATGGCGGCGACACGATCTTCGCGAACCTGATCGAGGCCTATCAGGGCCTCTCCCAACCGATCCGCGACCTGATCGACAATCTGCAGGCAGTGCATCGCACCAGCAGCTATGACAGTATCAGCCGCGGGCCACGGCGCGACGGCCTGCCCAACGGCCCGTTCACCGCGCTTCATCCCTTGGTGCGCATTCATCCCGAGACGGGCGAGAAATTGCTGTTCCTCAATCCGGGAACGACCAGCCACATCATCGGCCTGAAGGAGCGCGAGAGCCAGGCGCTGCTCGACCTGCTTTATACCGAGCTGACGCGCCCCGAATATCAGGTCCGTTTCCACTGGCGTCCGGGCAGCCTGGTCGTGTGGGACAATCAGGCCGTCGCGCATGCGGGACCGATCGATTATTCCCACTTCACCGGCGCGCGCACCGTGCGGCGGATCACCGTCGCGGGTGAGCTGACGAAGGGGCCGGACGGCTTCACGTCCCGGCCGCTCGAAGGCGACCTGTTCGGCGTGCTCGGCTGATGCCGCAAGCCGCGCCTCGTTCGCGGGCCGGGCCGATCGGCCTGGCCGCGTTCGTGATCGTCTCGATCGTCCTGCTGGTGGCATTCGCCCCGGCCTGGCGCGGAGGCGCGGCCGAACGCCGGCTGGATATCAGCCGCCCCCTGCCCGACCATGTTCCGGCAGGCACGGTGCTGCGGGTGGGCGACCCCGTCACGCAATGGGTGTTCCAGCATAATGGCTGGGAAAAGCGGCTCCCCTTCAGGATCGAATGGGCGCAGATCACCGGCGGTCCCGACGTGACCGAGGCGTTCCACGCCGGTGCGCTCGACGTCGGCCTGGGCGCCAGCGTGCCGCCGATCCACGCGGTGTGGGCGGGTATTCCCGTACGCATCGTGGCGTTCCGCGAACATGCCGATTCCGCCGGCCGCGAAGCCTGGGTGTTCGGCGTATCGCCCAAGGCCGACATCCATTCGATCGCCGATTTCAAAGGCAAGCGCATCGCCTTCAGCCCGAGCCAGGTGCAGGCGGTCGTCGTGCTGCAGACGCTCAAGGCAGTGGGTCTCAAACCCGGCGACGTGCAACTGGTCGAGCTTCCCTCGAGCATCGGCGGCGACGTCTACACCAACGCACTCGCCAGCGGCGAGGTGGATGTGGCGCCGCTCGGTGCGGGCATCGTCGCCGAGCGCTACATCCGAAAATTCGGCCGCGACGGGGCACAGCTGATCAAGCATCCGTCGTTCCGCGACGATGCGGTGGTCGCCTATGTCCCCGAAACCGTGCTGGCCGATCCCGGAAAGGCGGCGGCACTCAAGATCTTCGTCCAGCTCTGGGGCCGCGCCCAAGCCTGGATCAACGCCCATCCGGAGGAGCTGGTCCAAGGTTATTATGGGCGGCATCAGGGCCTGCCGGTCGCTGACGGCCGCCTGATCGTCGCTGCCGCGGGCAAGGCCAACGTGCCCGATAACTGGACCCGCGCGCGCACTGTCGAGCAGGCCGCGATCGATATCCTGGGCGCGCAAACCGGCCATTCCCGGTTCGATGCCGCCGACCTTTTCGATCCTCGCTTCGAAGCCATCGCCGCCAGCGGCGCGAAAGGACGTTCCTCATGAACGCGCATAGCGGAGACATAAATCCTGCCCCGCTTTCGCTCGCGCCGGTAGCGCCGCGCCCGCCGCTCGGCCCAGGCAGGCCGGGCCGATATGGCCATTGGCTCGGGCCCGGCCTGCTCCTGCTCTATTGGGCGGTGCTGTCGGCAACCGGCTGGCTCGATCCGCGCACCCTGCCCGCACCCTGGACGGTCATCACCGCCGGCGCCGAACTTGTGCGCGAGGGGCGGCTGCAAACCAATCTCGTCGTCTCGGCCGCGCGCGCGGGCAGCGGGCTGCTGATCGGCGGCGCGGCGGGGGTGCTGCTGGCCTTTCTGTCGGGCCTGTCCCTGCTGGGCGGCTATGTCATCGATGGCGTCGTCCAGCTCAAGCGCGGCATACCGATCCTCGCGATCATTCCCTTCATGGTTTTGTGGTTCGGTATCGGCGAGCCGATGAAGGTGGCCGTGATCGCGGTCGCCGGCTTCTTCCCCATCTATATCCAGACGCATAGCGCGCTGCGCGCGATCGACCTTCGCTATGTCGAGCTGGCCGAGACGCTGGGACTCAGCCGCTGGCAATTCCTGCGGCGGGTCGTGATTCCGGGCGCACTCCCCGGTTTTTTGCTCGGCCTGCGTTTCGGCGCGACCGCCGCGTGGCTCGCGCTCGTCGTGGTCGAGCAACTCAACGCCACGAGCGGCATCGGCTATATGGTCACGCTCGCGCGCAACTACGCCCAGACCGACGTGATGCTGGTCGGGCTGGTCGTCTACGCCCTCCTCGGCTTCGGCACGGACAGCCTTATCCGCTGGGCGGAACGGCGATTGCTCACCTGGCGCAGGACGCTTGGCCGATGAGCGCCGCTGTTCGCATCCGCGACCTCAAGCGCACCTTCACGCTGAAAGGCGTGCTCAACGGGGTCGATCTCGACATCGCGCCCGGCGAATTCGTGGCTTTGCTCGGCCGCAGCGGGTCGGGCAAGAGCACGCTGCTGCGCGCGCTCGCCGGCATCGACCACGAAGCCGAAGGCACGGGCGAGATTGCGCTGCCGCCGCGGCTCTCGGTAATCTTCCAGGACGCCCGGTTGCTGCCCTGGATGCGCGTGCTCGACAATGTGACGCTGGGTCTGCCACGTGAGGCGTATCCCCGCGCCCTGCAGGCGCTCGAGGAGGTCGGCCTGGCTGGGCGCGAACGATCCTGGCCGCACGAATTATCCGGTGGCGAACAGCAGCGTGTCGCGCTCGCACGCGCGCTGGTCCGCGAGCCCGCTTTGCTGCTGGCCGACGAACCCTTTGGCGCGCTCGACGCGCTGACGCGGATCCAGATGCATGAATTGCTCCGCCAGCTATCCCGGCGGCACCGGCCCGCGGTGCTGCTGGTCACCCACGATATCGACGAGGCGCTCGCGCTTGCCGACCGGATCGTCATGCTCGACGACGGCCGCATCTCGGCCGACCTGCAGGTGCCGGGACGGGGCGACCGCACATTGATCGCGCTCCAGCGCAAGCGGCTGCTGGCAATGCTGGGGGTCACCTGAGCCACCGGACCGGTGGCGTACATGTCAGGCGATGATATCGGGGATCAGCTGGTCCTCGAGCGCCGCGATCTCGTCCTTGAGCTTCAATTTGCGCTTCTTCAGACGGGCAACCTGAAGCTGATCGCTCGCCGGCGCGAACATCAGGGCGTCGATCGCATCGTCGAGATCCCGATGCTCCTGCCGAAGTACGCCGATAAGCCGAATGATCTCCGTCTCGTCCATCACTCAACCCGTCCCCCGCTGCGCCCGCCTGTTAGGCTTTTGCGCGCTTCCGCTCAAGGGCCCGGACCCCTAGGTCCGGACCCATAATGGACCCTAATCCGGCGTCGCTATGAGGCCCTTCATCAACAGGATGAATCGCCCGCTTACCGCGCTTCGGAAAGCGGGGGTGACACCATCGAGGCTATCTCTCCGGAATGATCACGATCCCTCTCGCCGAAGCGGTGCGATTCTGCCGCGGATCGTGTGAATCAGTGCGAGACTCGGGGCTCCAATGGTGATTTATTTGGAGGTCCGACCAGAGAAGAAGGAGCGAGTCGAATGACGAATTCCCATTCCGCTGTTTTGATGGCCAAGCATGCCCGTCTAGACGCGCAAATCCGCGACGAGGAGCATCGGGCCGCACCTGATTCGATGCTGGTTGCAATGCTGAAAAAGCAGAAGCTCAAGATCAAGGAAACGCTCGCCAGTTTCGGCTGAGCCTCCGCCGCCCCGGTCGCCCGCGCGGCCGGGGCGCGCTTCTATCTCAATTCTTCAATTTCCAGCCGCTGCGGATCAGCGTGTAGCAGAGCACGCCCAGCACCACGTTGACGGCGAGCAGCACTGCCGCCCCGGTCGCGATCGGGCTGTCGGCGGTGCCGAGGAAGCCGTAGCGGAAACCCGAAATGACGTAGAAGAACGGGTTCAGGTGGCTGAAGGCGCGGAAGGCGCCGTGCAGCCCCTCGATCGAGTAAAAGGTTCCCGACAGCAGCGACAGCGGCTGCACCACGAAATTGGTGACCGTCGCGTTATGATCGAACTTCTCGGCCCAGATCGAGGTCAATACGCCGAGGAAGGACAGCATGCCCGCGCCCATCAGCCCGAAATAGAGCGCCGCCCAGGGCACCGCCGGCACGATATGCCCCGGCCAGAAATTGACGATGATCAAGAGCGCGCAGCAGATCAGGACCGCCCGCGTGATCGCGGCGGCGACCAAAGCGGTCAGCAATTCGCCCGCCGACAAAGGCGGCATCAGATAATCGACGATCGTCCCCTGCATCTTGCCGACCAGCAGGGAGAAGCTGGAATTGGCGAACGCATTCTGCATCATCGACATCGCGATCAGCCCGGGCGCCGCGAAATTTGCGAAGGGCACGCCCATCACCATCTTGCCGCTGCGCCCGAACGCGATCGAAAAAACCAGCAGCAACAGGAAGGCGGAGAAGGCCGGTCCCCAAACAGTTTGCAGTTGCACCTTGAAGAAACGGCGCACCTCCTTGATATAGAGGGCGCGCAATCCTCCCCAGTTGATCATCGCGATCACCGGCTCGCCGGGGGCGGGACGTTTAGTTTCGATCGAGGTGTTGCTCATGCTGCCCGGTTAGTCACCGGCTGCGGGAGCGGCAAGCCTCGAAACCATTAGGAAGTTTTCGAATGTCGTGGACCGACGAACGGATCGAGCAGCTCAGGCAGATGTGGCAGAACGGCCATACCGCCAGCCAGATCGCCGAAACGCTGGGCGGGGTCAGCCGGAATGCCGTGATCGGCAAGGCGCACCGCCTGGGCCTGCAATCGCGCCCTTCGCCGGTGAAGCCGGGCGAAAGCGAGGCCGAACCCGCCATCAAGCCCGCGGCGGCCGAGAAGCCCGCTCCCACGCCGAGGGCCCCGGCTCCGGCCCCTGTGTCCGCGGAGCCGAAGCCAGCTCCGGCGGCATCGGCGGCGCCTGCGACCGCCACCCCCGCTCCCGATGCACCGCTCGTGCGATCGATCGGCCCCGGCGGTTTCCAGCGCCAGAATCCGCATGAGCAGCAGTCGCCCATCCCGCCCGCGCCGCCGCGTCGCCTGGTTCCGGCCAAGCCGTCGCCCGAGATCGCCGACAAGACGAGCCTGCTCGATCTCAACGACCGCATCTGCAAATGGCCGCTCGGCCATCCGGGCGAGCCCGATTTCCACTTCTGCGGCAATCCGGTGAATCCGGGCTTCCCCTATTGCCTGGAACATTGCTCGGTCGCCTATCAGGCCCAATTGCCGCGCCGCGACCGCCGTCCGCCGCCGCCTTTGCCTTATGGCGGCCCGCGCGTCCGCTGAGACGTTCGACTTAGTCTGATCCGTCATGCCGGACTTGTTCCGGCATCCACCCCTCCGCGAGCATCTCGCTTGTAGGCCGGTGGACCCCGGAACAAGTCCGGGGTGACGAAATAGTAGATCGGATACGATTGCCGGATCGCGGCGCAGGCCGATGCGTTCGTCGATTCATGAAGCTGTTTCGCGCTTTGTCGATCGCGCTTGGGCTCCTGTGGATCGTGCCTGCCTCGGCCACAAAGCATGATTTTCGTTCGGTCAGGGACATGCGCGATCATTATCGCGTGCTGATCGTGTTCACGCCCTCGCTCGCCGATGCCCGGCTGGCGGCACAGCGCGCGATCATGGCGCGGATAGGGATCGAGGCGGCCAAGCGCGACCTTCTGTTCGTGCAGGTCGATCCGATGACGGTGATCGGCGCGAAGGACGATCCCGATAAATTACGCCGCAAATTCGTCGTTCCGGTCCTCAATTATCACGCCATCCTGATCGACAAGGATGGGCGCGCCCTCCAGGAAACGTCCGGACCGATGGAAGCCGGCGCCATCCTGCACGCGATCGACATCGCGCCCCGGCATCAATTCGAGGCACAAGCCGCGCTTACGGGGAAGCCTGTCGTGGACAAGGACCGGTAGGCGTCGCTAGTGTCGGCTCGAATATGGCCGACGATCTCTTCGCTTCCTCCGCAAATGCCGCTTCCCAGAATTACGACGCCTCGGCGATCGAGGTGCTGGAGGGGCTCGAGCCCGTCCGGCGTCGGCCGGGCATGTATATCGGCGGCATCGACGAGCGCGCGCTCCACCACCTCGCCGCCGAGGTGCTCGACAATGCGATGGACGAGGCGGTCGCGGGCCATGCCACGCGGATCGAGGTGACCTTGTCCGCCGGCAACCGGCTCACGATCACCGACAATGGCCGCGGCATGCCGGTAGATCCGCATCCCAAATTTCCGGGCAAGTCGGCGCTCGAAGTGATCCTGACCATGCTCCATTCGGGCGGCAAGTTCAGCGACAAGGTCTATGCCACGAGCGGAGGCTTGCATGGCGTCGGCATCAGCGTGGTCAACGCGCTGTCGACCGACACGGTGATCGAGGTCGCGCGGGACCGCACGCTCTATCGCCAGACCTTCGCCAGAGGCTTGCCGACATCGAAGCTGGAGACAATCGGCCCCACCCCCAACCGGCGCGGCACCAGCGTCGCCTTCACGCCCGATCCCGAAATCTTCGGCGAAGCCATGCGCTTCAAGCCGACGCGGCTCTACCGCCTCGCCCGCTCCAAGGCCTATCTCTATGCGGGCGTCGAGATACGCTGGCGCTGCGATGCCGAGCTGATCGGCGACGACACGCCCGCCGAAGCGACCTTCCAATTCCCCGGCGGCCTTGCCGACCATCTGCGCGAGCAATTGGGCACGCGCGAATGCGCCACCGCCGAACCCTTTATCGGCCGGCAGGATTTTCCCAACGGCCAAGGGTCGGTCGAATGGGCGGTCGCCTGGCCGATCTATTCGGACGGCTCTTATTCTTATTATTGCAATACCATCCCGACCCCGGATGGCGGCACGCACGAACAGGGTCTGCGCGCGGCCCTGACCAAGGGAATCCGGGGCTTCGCCGAACTGATGGGCAACAAGAAGGCCAAGGATCTGGCGCCCGAGGACGTCATCACCGACGTCGAATTGATGCTGTCGGTCTTCATCCGCGATCCGCAATTCCAGTCGCAGACCAAGGATCGCCTGACCTCGCCCGAGGCGGCGCGGCTGGTCGAGAATGCGATGCGCGACCATTTCGACCATTTCCTGTCGGACAATATGGAGCGCGGCCGCGCGCTCCTCGGCTTCTGCCTCGACCGGATGGACGAGCGGCTGAAGCGCCGTGCCGAGCGCGACGTGAAGCGCAAGACCGCCACATCCGGGCGCAAGCTGCGCCTGCCGGGCAAGCTCACCGACTGCGCCAATGACGACCCCGAAGGCACCGAGATCTTCATCGTCGAAGGCGACAGCGCAGGCGGTTCCGCCAAGCAGGCGCGCGATCGCAAGACGCAGGCGATCCTGCCGATCCGCGGCAAGATTTTGAACGTCGCCAGCGCGACCGCCGACAAGATCCGCGCCAATCAGGAAATAGCCGACCTCACGCTCGCTTTGGGCTGCGGCGTGCGCGACAAATGCGACGCGGCTAATCTGCGCTATGAGAAGATCGTGATCATGACCGACGCCGACGTCGACGGCGCGCATATCGCCACCCTGCTCATGACCTTCTTCTTCCAGGAAATGGCGCCGATCGTGCGCGAGGGCCGTGTCTATCTGGCGCAGCCGCCGCTCTATCGCCTGACCGCAGGCAACAAGAGCCTCTACGCGATGGACGACGAGGCGCGCGCCAAGATCGAGGACAATGAATTCAAGGGCAAGAAGGTCGAGGTATCGCGCTTCAAGGGCCTTGGCGAGATGAACCCGGCGCAGCTGCGCGAAACCACGATGGACAAGAAGACGCGCCAGTTGATCCGCATCACGCTGCCGCAGGAATATGAGGAGCGCGCGGGCACGCGCGACCTGGTCGAGCGGCTGATGGGCAAGAATCCCGAACACCGCTTCGCCTTCATCCAGGCCAATGCCGCGGCGGTCGAGGAAGACGCGATCGACGTCTGAATTTTGGGAGGGGTGGCCTGATCGGCGCCCTCGGGAAGTCGCTCGTCATCGCGAGCGGAGTGAAGCGATCCAGGCCTGGACGCGAGGCGCGCGGTGGATTGGACTGCCACGCCTCTTCGCGGCTCGCAACGACAGGGGTAGTGAGGGCGTCGGCTTTTTTCCTTCTCGTCGCCCCGGCGAAAGCCGGGGTCCCGCTGCCTTGAGGACTTGAAGAAGAAGCGGGATCCCGGATCAAGCCTGCCCTGAGCTTGTCGAAGGGTCCGGGATGACGGTGTGTGTGCTTCCACGTCATCGCCTCGCGATGATGACATATTGATCTTAAGCCATCAGCGCGGCGACCAGCGCCTTGACCTTCTTCTGCCGCCATTGCGGGATCGGGGCGATCAGCCAATAGCCCCTGGCGCCCGGCTTGCGGCCCAATTCCTTGACGCGGCCCGACGCGATATCGGCTTCGGCGAGCAGCGCCGGCACGGTCGCGCGGCCAAGGCCGGTCGCGGCGGCATCGATCGCCAGCCCGGCATCGGCAACGCTGATGACTGCGTCGCCATCCTGCTGCGGGCAACCGGGCCAGCCAATCGCGCGCTCGGCGCCGCCGTCGGTGCCGACCGTCACATAGTCCATGCCGCCGATCTGCACGCCCTCATGCTCGCCTTTCTCCTCGGAGAGGCAGATCGCGATGTCGAGATTGGCCTGCGTGAAATCGAGACTGTCGTCCGAGGCAACCATCGCGAAGCCGAGATCGGCGTCGGTCTTGCCATAATCGGCCAGCCGCGCGGCCAACCATTTGGCGGTGAAGTCTCGCGGCGCGGCGATCGTCAGCCGCTTCGACGATTGCTGCGCCTGCATCGCGCGCACGGCTTCCTCGAACTCCAGGAAGCCGCGCCGCAACGCGTCGAGCCCCGCGGCTCCCTCCGGCGTCAGCTCCAGCCCCTTGGCGGTGCGGCGGAACAGGACGACGCCCAGCACGTCCTCGAGTGTGCGGATCTGCTGGCCGACCGCGGCCGGCGTCACCGCCAGTTCGTCCGCCGCGCGGGTGAAGGACAAATAGCGCGCCGCCGCATCGAGCACGCGCAGACCGTTCAACGGCAGATGGGTGCGCTTCATTGCCCTCCCTCCGGTCCGATCAGCAGGAAGCGTGGGATGCGCGCATCGAACACTTCGCCATCGGCACCGATCATCTGATAGCTGCCCTCCATCGCCCCGGTCGGCGTGTCGAGCGGACAGCCCGAAACATAATCATAGGATTGGCCGGGCGCGATCACAGGCTGCTCGCCGACCACGCCTTCGCCCTCCACGCTGTGGCGCGCGCCATGGCCATCGGTGATCACCCAACGGCGGGTGAGCAACTGGACCTCCTGCGCACCGCTATTTTCGAGCCGGATATGGTAGGCCCAGAACCAGCGGCCGCCCGACGGATCCGATTGCTCGGGGAGGAAGCTCACCGCCACGCGCACGATCAGGCCACGCGTCTCGGCGCTGTGCGGAAACAGCACGGAGAGCGTGGTGAGGTTCATAGCCCGACCGCCCTCAACGCGCGGTCGAGATCGTCGATCACGTCCTGCGGATCCTCCAGGCCGATGTTCAGCCGCAACATGTTTTCGCTGACGCCCATGCCGAGCCGGACTTCTTCGGACAGGCCGGCATGCGTGGTCGAGGAGGGGTGCGTCATCAAGGAGCGCGAATCCCCGATATTGTTGCTGATGTCGATCAGTTCGAGCGCATCGAGCAGGCCATGCGCCTGTTCGCGTCCGGCTTCGACGTTGATTGCGAGGATCGTGCCCGCCGCTTCCATCTGTTTCATCGCGAGCGCGTGCTGCGGATGGCTGGGGAGGCCCGGATAGAGCGTCTCGACCCGGCCATCGAGGAAGGCCGCGACCTTCATCGCATTCTCGCTCTGGCGGCGGATACGAAGATCGAGCGTCTCCAGGCTCTTGTGCACGATCCAGGCATTGAATGGGGAAAGCGTCGGCCCGGTATTGCGGGTGAAGGACAGGAGCGTGTTCTCGATAAACGCTTCGGTGCCGCACACCGCGCCCGCGAGTACGCGCCCCTGCCCGTCCATCATCTTGGTCGCGGAATAAGCGACCACGTCCGCGCCGAGGTCGAGCGGGCGCTGGAGCAGAGGCGTCGCGAAGGCATTGTCGACCACGCTGGTGATGCCCGCCGCGCGCGCGATGCCGCACACCGCCTCGATATCGACGATGTCGAGCGTGGGGTTGGCCGGCGTCTCGAAGAAGAACAGCTTCGTATTCGGCCGGATCGCATCCTTCCACGCCTGCGTGTCGCGCCCATCGACGATGGTCGAGGTCACGCCGAATTTGGGCAGGAAGGTGTCGGTCAGCCAGCGGCACGACCCGAAAGCGGCGCGTCCGGCGACGATATGGTCGCCTTGCTGCACCTGGCAGACGATCGCGGCGGTCATCGCCGCCATGCCCGTCGCCATCGTCCGGCAGGCTTCGGCGCCCTCCATCAGCGCCAGCCGCTCCTCGAGCATCTGCACCGTAGGATTCTGCAGGCGCGAATAGGTCATGCCCTTCTGCTCGCCCGCGAAGCGCGCGGCGGCATCGCCGGCCTTGTCGTAGGTGTAGCCCGAGGTGAGGAAGAGCGCCTCGCTCGTCTCGCCCCATTCGGAGCGAGCGGTGCCGCCGCGCACCGCCTGGGTGGCGGGGCGCCAGCGGCTCGTGATCGAGCGGTCCTGGCCGGTATGTCGTTTCATGATATTCCGCCTTTGCCCGCCGGGCGGGCGCAAGGTCAATGTTAGAGCGACGAGAGGACGGCATCTCCCATCGCGGATGTGGTCGTGGTGCCGCCAATATCGGCAGTCCGCGCGCCTTCGGCAAGCGCGCGCGCGACCGCGGCCTCGATCCGATCGGCCTCGGGCACCATGTTCAGTGAATAGCGCAGCATCATCGCCGCCGACAGGATCGTCGCGAGCGGGTTGGCCTTGCCCTGTCCGGCGATATCGGGCGCCGAGCCGTGGATCGGCTCGTACAGCCCCTTCTGATTCTGATCGAGCGAGGCCGAAGGCAGCATGCCGATCGAGCCCGCGCACATGCTCGCCTGATCGGACAGGATGTCGCCGAACAGATTGCCCGTCACGATCACGTCGAACTGGCCAGGATCGCGCACCAATTGCATCGCCGCATTATCGACCAGCATGTGGCTCAACTGGACGTCGGGATAGTCCTTCGACACCTCGACCACGACGTCGCGCCACAATTGGGAGGTTTCGAGCACATTGGCCTTGTCGATCGAGCAGAGCCGGCCCTTGCGCGCCCGTGCGGTCAGAAAGCCGACATGCGCGATGCGCGAAACCTGGTCCTCGTCATAGGACATGATGTCATAGCCCTCGCGCCGTCCGGTCGCGGTGGTGCGCATTCCCTTCTCGCCGAAATAGACGTCGCCGTTGAGTTCACGAATGATGACGAGATCGATCCGCCTGGCGATTTCCGGCCGCAGCGCCGAGGCGTCGGCGAGTTCGGGATAGAGCTTGGCCGGACGCAGGTTGGCGAACAGGCCGAGTTCCTTGCGCAGGCCAAGGATCGCCTGTTCCGGCCGCAGCTTGCGTTCGAGGCTGTCGCAGGAGGGATCGCCGACCGCGCCGAACAGGATCGCATCCGCGCGCCGGGCAAGATCGAGCGTGCGCTCGGGCAGCGGATGCCCCTCGGCCTTGTACGCCGCGCCCCCGACCGGCGCCTCCTCGAAACGAAGCGCGTCGCCGCAGAGCTTCTCGAGCACGCGCCGGGCCTCGGCGATCACTTCCGGGCCGATCCCGTCACCGGGCAGCAGCGCAATCAACATGGTCGATAGTCCCTCGCTTGGATTCGGATCGGCTCTTAGCGAGCGAGGCGGGGAAGCACTAGGCAACCGACGCTAAAAGCGGAGCTGGGATGCTAGCGCGACCGCCACCAATGGCGCGCGGCGATGCAGAGGCCCCCGCAGGTCGCAAGTCCCAGCAGTACGATTCCGATCACCCCGCTTCCCAGCCACAGCGCCGAAGTCAGCAGCATCAGCATGAAATCGCTGATCGCCAGGGTGGCGTTGACCACAAGCCTAATCCGGCCGGACGAATTCCGACACGATTCGTGCGCCGCCCGGTAGCAGATCGCCGCCGGCATGGTCGCGGCACGCCTCTTCGGCTTCCTCGATCGTCGGGCAGATCTTGAGCGTGCGCCATCCCAGCCCGAGCACGCCGCTCGCCTGCGCCACATACCAGTCGCGATAGCCGCGGCCCGAGAAGACCGCCTCGATCATGTTCTTGCGCTGGTGGATCACGCGATACTTCTTCGCCATTCGCTCCGCCGCCTGTCTTCGTTCCTTGAAGTCGATATAGCCGCCGCCGCGCCCGGCCCCAAACACTTTGCCGCAGCATTCCCGTTCGGCCCCTCAGGGTTTGCATGAATGAGCAGAGGTTTGCATAAGTGAATGAAGTCGTAAACGAAACGCGCGAGGGCGGCAGCCGAACGGCCCGCCAACGAAAAAGAGGGACAGGATGGCTGAGGATCTGGTGGGCGGCGTCTCGCGCCGAGCAATGTTGGTGGGCGCGGCAGGGCTTTGCGCAAGCTCGGCGGTAAGCGCGCCGAAGCGAGCGGTACAGCCCGGCCAGAATCTGCGACTCTGGTATCAGCAGCCGGCGACCCGCTGGGAAGAGGCGCTGCCGATCGGCAATGGCCGTCTGGGCGCGATGATCTTCGGCCGGATCGCGCAGGAGCGCCTGCAGCTCAACGAGGACACATTCTGGGCAGGCTCGCCTTATGATCCCAATTCGCCCGACGCCTTCGCCGCCCTGCCCGAGGTGCGGGCGCTGATCGCGCAGGGGCAATTCAAGGAAGCCTCCCGGCTTGCGAGCGCGAAGGTGATGGCGCGCCCGCTTACCCAGATGCCCTACAGCACTTTGGGCGATCTGCTGCTCGACTTCGACGCGCCCGAAAAGCCACGCGATTATCAGCGCATGCTCGATCTGGAGCAGGCGATCATGCGCACATCCTATCGCACCAGCCGCGGATCGGTGCAGCGCGAAGCCTTCGCCTCGGCGCCCGACCAGGTGAT
>Ga0070660_100000912_pt1 | contig 19744 bp, 19 predicted proteins | sample KBSC33metaG_FD_64670 | JGI IMG/M metagenome (GOLD analysis project Ga0070660, IMG submission 64670) | Corn rhizosphere microbial communities from Kellogg Biological Station, Michigan, USA - KBS C3-3 metaG | ecosystem: Host-associated > Plants > Roots > Rhizosphere > Soil ... | reverse complement strand
TCTTCACACGCCTGCCTGATATCGGGCGCACGGCGCAGCGGAATGCGATAGTCTGCATCGAGCGGAATCAGCAGCATCGCCAGAATGCGGGCACGCCGTGCTTGTGCTTGCCGATGGAGATGGAATGCCTCTTTCATGGATGGCGGAGGAGCGGGGGACTTGGCTTGTCTGGATGCTTTCTTCGGCTTTTGGTTTACGCGGCGCATCAATGCCTGCAGCAACTGTCGCGCATTCTGGAAATCGCCGCGCCATAACATGGCGGTGCCTTCGCAGGCGTAACGATAGGCCATGTCAGCAGGCAGACGATCGTCGGCAATGACCACGGATTTGGGCGGGGTTGCGTTCGCTTCAGAGCGCCAGCGGGCAGAGCAGGCTGCATTGTTTTCCGTCCAGTGCAACATCGTTGCAGCCATTCCATTTGCTTGCATAAACATTCAGCCTATAGTCCAAAATAAGTTCTTCGCATCATACGTGCTTTATGTGTTCAATTGAGATTGCATGACATCCGCATCCCCGCGCTTCAGATAGTCGTCAGCCAGTCGTCGGCAACAACCCGAAGCGCTTACAATGCACGCCTTTCCCAATTTTTACCGTTCAAACCTATGCCAGACTCCACTGCCGTTCAAGTTGCCATCATCGGCGGAGGACCAGCCGGGCTGATGGCTGCAGAAACATTGAGCCTTGCCGGAGTGCAGGTCGATGTCTACGATGCCATGCCTTCGTTTGGCCGCAAATTCCTGCAGGCCGGCATCGGCGGACTCAATATCACCCACAGCGAAGCCTACGAGCTTTTTTGCAGTCGATACGGCGATCGCCGGCCGCAGTTGCAAGCCGCGCTTGACCGGCTGCCACCAAATGCTCTGTGCGCATGGGTGCAGGGCTTGGGTATCAGCACCTTTGTCGGGAGTTCGGGCAGGATTTTTCCTGCGGAGATGAAGGCTGCGCCGCTCTTGCGGGCTTGGCTGCATCGTCTGCGCAGCGCCGGTGTGCGTCTTCATGTGCGACATCGCTGGCTGGGCTGGCATGTCGATGGCGCATTGCGGATGTCTACGCCGGGCGGTGAGCTCGCTATCAGGCCGCAGGCAACGGTGCTGGCGCTGGGTGGCGCCAGTTGGCCACGTTTGGGGGCGGACGGCGCCTGGGTGCCATTACTGCAGGCACGTGGCGTCGAGATAGCTCCTTTGCAAAGCGCCAACTGTGGTTTTGACGTGGCATGGAGCGCGCATATTCGGAACAAGTTTGCCGGTGCCCAGCTCAAGTCCGTGGCGTTGACGTTGACTGATGCGGATGGTCGTATCGAGCAACGGCAAGGCGAGATGGTGGTGAGCGAAAATGGCGTGGAAGGCAGCTTGATTTACGCGTTTTCGCGTCAGTTGCGTGAACACTTGAATGCCCACGGCACTGCTACTTTTACGCTTGATCTGGTGCCCGGAAAAAGTGCTGAGCAGGTACTGGCACAAGTCAGTCATCCCCGTGGGTCTCGCTCTTTATCGAGCCATCTGCAAAGCCGTGTCGGTATTTCCGGCATTAAAGTGGCGTTGCTGCATGAAGTGCTTCACAAGGCGCAATTGGCGGATACGGCCACACTGGCGGCAACGATCAAGGCCTTGCCCATCACTGTGAGTGCAGCGCGGCCTATTGCCGAAGCAATCAGCACTGCGGGCGGCGTCAGCTTCAACAGCCTTGATCGGCGTTTCATGCTGAATGCATTGCCCGGAGTTTTTGTCGCCGGCGAAATGCTGGATTGGGAAGCGCCTACCGGCGGGTATCTGCTCAACGCCTGCTTCGCCACAGGTTTATGCGCAGGACTGGGAGTTCAAGACTGGCTTGATTGCAATCTTCCCGCATAAGCAGGCGCCTATGTGTAATGACAGTTACATCAAAATAATGTCGTACTGCTCCTGGTGATACAGCGTCTCCACCTGCAATGAAATCGGCTTGCCGATGAAATCTCCCAGCATCGCCAAGTGCTGCGACTCTTCCTCCAGGAACATATCCACCACTACCTGCGAAGCGAGAATGCGGAACTCGCGCGGATTGAACTGCTTCGCTTCGCGCAGCAGTTCACGCAGGATCTCGTAGCATACGGTGCGCGCGGTCTTGACTTGCCCCTTGCCGCCACAAGCCGGGCAGACTTCGCACAGGATGTGGGCCAGCGATTCGCGCGTGCGCTTGCGCGTCATTTCGACCAGTCCCAGTTGGGAAAAACCGGATACCGACACCTTGGTGCGGTCGCGCGACAACGCCTTGTGCAGCTCGGCGAGCACCGCATTGCGATGCTCGTGGCTTTCCATGTCGATGAAGTCGAGGATGATGATGCCGCCGAGATTGCGCAGCCGCAGTTGGCGCGCGATGGCATGCGCGGCTTCGAGGTTGGTCTTGAAGATCGTGTCGTCGAAGTTGCGGCCGGTAACGTAACTGCCGGTGTTGACGTCGATCGTGGTCATCGCCTCGGTCTGGTCGATGATCAGATAGCCGCCGGATTTGAGATCGACGCGGCGGCCTAGCGCGCGTTCGATTTCCTCTTCCACGCCGTACAGGTCGAACAGCGGGCGCTCGCCGGTGTAGTGCGTCAGCTTGGAGAGTACCGAGGGCGTGTAGATAGTGCCGAATTGCTGCAATTTCAGGAAGTTCTCGCGCGAATCGACCTGGATGGTCAAGGTGTCGTCGTTGACGAAATCGCGCAGCACGCGCTGCGCCAGGTTCAGATCCTGGTAGAGCAGGGTGGGCGCCGGCGTGGTCTTGGTCTGCTGAATGATGGCCGCCCACGTCTTGCGCAGGTAGTCGATATCCATTTTCAGATCAGCCTCAGATGCATCTTCGGCCATGGTGCGGATGATGAAGCCGCCTTTCTCCTCGGGGGGCAGCAGCTTCTGCATCTTGCTGCGCAATTGATCGCGCTCCGCCTCGTTTTCGATGCGCTGGGAAATGCCGATGTGCGAATCCTGCGGCAGATAGACCAGCATGCGGCCGGCGATCGAAATCTGGGTTGAGAGGCGCGCGCCTTTGGTGCCGATCGGGTCCTTGATCACTTGCACCATGATCGGCTGGCCGTCGTGCAGCAGTTTTTCAATTGGCGCGGCACCGGTATTCGAATGGTCGTGCGGGCGTGCTTCCCAGATGTCGGCCACGTGCAGGAAGGCGGCGCGCTCCAGTCCGATGTCAATGAAGGCCGACTGCATGCCGGGCAGTACGCGCACCACCTTGCCGAGGTAAATGTTGCCGGCCAGGCCGCGTGACAGCGTGCGCTCGATATGGAGTTCCTGCACTGCGCCTTGAAGTATCAAGGCCACCCGCGTTTCCTGCGGGGTGATATTGATGAGGATGTCTTCGCTCATAGCACGCGTATGCCTGCTTCCTGGAGCAGTTTTGCGGTTTCGAAAAGAGGCAGGCCCATGATGCCGGTATAGCTGCCGGCGATGCGTTCGATGAAGGCCGCTGCCAAGCCTTGGATACCGTAGCCGCCGGCCTTGTCAAATGGTTCGGAGCTGGCGCAGTAGGCGTGCATCGCTTCTTCCGTCAGAGTCGACAGGGTGACGTCGGAGACTTGCAGGATCTGCCGGCTGTGCTCTTCGTGATACAGGGCAATGCTGGTCAGCACCTGGTGGGTACGACCAGACAAGGCGCGCAACATGTCCATGGCATCGTCTTTGTCGGCCGGTTTGCCGAGGATACAACCATCGACCACGACAGTGGTGTCGGCGGTCAGCACGGGGCGAATCGGCAGGCGGCGCATCCGCAGGACGCGACCGGCGAACTCCGCCTTTTCGAGCGTCACGCGCATGACATAGTCTTCTGCCTTTTCTCCCGGCAGCACCTCTTCGCTGACATCTGGGCCGCGCGGTTCCTTGTCACGCAGAAGCAGCAATTCGAAGTCGATGCCGATCTGACGCAGCAGTTCACGTCGACGAGGGCTCTTGGAGGCGAGGTAGATCTTTTGGTCTGCCGGTTTCATGAATTCCTACACCCGGTGATAGGGATGGTTTTGCGTAATCGACCAGGCACGGTAGAGCTGCTCGGCCAGCATCACACGCACCATTCCGTGCGGCAGGGTGAGGCTGGAAATCCGTAGCAGCATGTCAGCCGATGCCTTGAATCCGGCATCCAGCCCATCCGCGCCGCCTATGACGAATGTAACATCGCGCCCGTCTTGTTGCCACTGGGTCAGAAGCTGCGCGAGCTGGAGTGTTGTAATGTCCTTACCGCGTTCGTCCAGGGCGACGATGCGCGAGCCTTTCGGCAGGGCTGCCTCGATCTTCGTGCGCTCCTGCGCCATGACGGTCTCAGCGGTCCTGCTGCCGGAGCGTTCGACAGGTTTGATTTCCTTGAGCTGGATGCGGCATTCAGGCGGCATGCGCTTGGCATATTCGTTGAATCCCGCTTCGATCCAGGCGGGCATCTTGTGACCCACCGCGGCGATGATGAGTTGCATCGCCTCTTATTTTGCAGCGGACGTGCGCTTGGCGGCTGTTTTCTTCGGCGCGGCACGCTTGGGGGCTGCAACTTTGACGGTCTTGCCGGTCGGAACCTTGGGCGTCTTGGCGGCAGCCTTCTTCGCGGCCGTCTTACGCGCCGGTTTCTTCGGCTCGTCGTCTGCCGATGCCTGGGTCGCAAGGTTGACAGCTTTTCTGGCGGCGCGTTTCTTCGGTGTGTCGCCTTCTTCTTCCATGGCGGCGGTGCGCGTCGATTTGCGCTTGGCTGCGCCGAACTTTACTTCCTTTTCGCCCCAGATTTCTTCCAGCCGATAGTAGTCGCGGATGGCCGGTTGCATGATGTGCACCACCATGTCGCCCAAGTCGACCAGCACCCATTCGCCGGTTTCCTCGCCCTCGATGCTGACGATGGTGCCGCCTTTTTCCTTGACCTTGTCACGCACCGAGGCAGCCAACGCCTTGGTCTGGCGGTTGGAGGTGCCGGAAGCGATGGCAAGGCGGTCGAACATGGAGGTGAGATGGATGGTGTCGAAGACGCGAATATCCTGGGCTTTGACGTCCTCCAGTGCGTCAATGACGGTGGTTTGCAGTTTTTTGATGTCCATTAGTTTCCGTATAGATGATGTTGTTTTATATAGTCTAGCACCCCGGTCGGAACCAGGGCTTCCGGCAGCTCCCCGCGCTCGAATGAGGCGCGTATTTCTGTCGCGGAAATATCGATGGCAAGGTCGGTCACAAGGCAAGTCAGACCATGCGCGCTGTTACGTATCTGTTCGGCGCTGGCATCCCGCCGTTTGAATTCGCGTGCGACTTCAGGCGGCAAGCGGGCTGCATCGAGCGAAAAGCCGGGGCGCGAGGAGGCGCAGAGGTGCGCGTGATCGAACAGGCTTTGCCATTCCTTCCAGGTGTGCAATTGCTGCAATTGGTCGGCGCCGAGCAGGAAGGCAATGCTGACTTCTGACCCGAGTTCTGCCCGCAATGCGCGCAGCGTGTCGATGGAGTAGGTGGGCGAGGACCGGCGGATTTCCTGCTCGTCTATTGTGACCGGGACCGCCAGGCCGGAAAAGGCGAGCCTGGTCATGGCGACACGATGCTCTGAAGCGGCGGTCAATCCCTGTTTCTGCCAAGGATTGCCGGCCGGGATGACGCGCAGCTCGTCCGGTACCAGCAGCTTGGCAAAATAACTCCCAAGCGCGACATGGCCGTTGTGCACCGGGTCGAAGCTGCCGCCCAGCATAGCGATGCAGCGCCGCCTGTTTTCTTGCATCACACCCAGTCCTTCGGTACCAGGAAATCGGAATACAACCGGGCTTCAGGCGTACCGGCTTCCGGTTGCCAGTCGTAGCGCCACTTCACCATGGGCGGCATCGACATCAGGATGGACTCGGTGCGTCCTCCTGATTGCAGGCCGAACAGCGTGCCACGGTCGAGCACCAGATTGAATTCCACGTAGCGTCCTCGGCGATAGGCCTGGAAGTCGCGCTCGCGTTCACTGTAGGGCATGTCCTTGCGCTTTTCCAGGAGCGGCAGGTAGGCATCAATGAAACCGTCGCCGACGCTTTGCAGCATGGCGAAGCTGCGCTCGAAGCCCAGTTCATGGAAATCGTCGAAGAAGATGCCGCCCACGCCGCGCGGTTCTTTGCGGTGTTTGAGGTAGAAGTAGTCATCGCACCATTTCTTGAAGCGCGGGTGCAGTTCGGTGCCGAAAGGATCGAGCGCATTCTTGCATGTTTGGTGGAAATGCCGTGCGTCTTCCTCGAAGCCGTAATAAGGCGTCAGGTCCATGCCGCCGCCGAACCACCAGACCGGCTCTTGTCCTTCCGCAGTGGTGGTGAAGAAACGCACGTTCATATGTACGGTCGGTGCATAGGGATTGCGCGGATGCAGCACCAGCGACACGCCCATTGCTTCCCACGCACGGCCGGCAATCTCCGGTCGGTTGGCTGCGGCGGTCGGTGGCAGGCTCGTGCCACTGACATGCGAAAAACCGACACCGCCGCGCTCCAGCACATTGCCTTCTTCCAGGATGCGGGTAATGCCGCCACCCTTGATCGAGCTCACGCCTTCGGCGCGTTCCCACTGGTCGGCCAGGAAAGGTTTGCCATCGATTTTTGCAAGAGCGTCAATGATGCGCGTTTGCAAATCAAGCAAATAGGCCTTGACGGCTGCTGGCGATGTGGCGGTTGTGGTCACGGCTTCTCTGGCTGGAATAGTGATTGGCGGAGTATACGGTGCTGGGGCTTGATCGGGCGTAATGCGCCGGCAATGCGTAAGCCTTGTAAGCCTTTATTGCAGCTTCAATTCCGCCAGGTTATCCGCAACCATGGTCGGAATAAATTCCACAATTTGATATGTCGCTACGCCTGCAATGAAAAAAGGATCTTCTTCAAGGAGGCGCTGCAGGGTGGTTTTGCTGTCTGCCTTGGCGAGAATGACGCCCCCCGTCCTTGGCTCCTGTCGTCCGGAAAGCAGAAAGGTGCCATTGCCATAATGCCGGTCAAGGAAACGCCGGTGCTCTGGAATGAGACGGTCGATTTCTTCGATTGGCTTGATGTACTGCAGAAGGACGATAAACATCAGCCGGACGATTTTCAGCTATGTCGCTTGAGCGCTCGCCAGCCGATGTCCCGACGGAATTGCGCGCCGTTGAAGCGGATACGATCAACCGTGTCATAGGCATGTTTCTGCGCGATGCGTACGCTGTCACCCAAGCCGACTACACACAGCACGCGACCGCCGGAAGTGACGATTTGGTCGTTGACCTTCGTGGTGCCGGCGTGGAAAGTCACGCAATCCGATGTGCTTTCCGGGATGCCGGTGATGACGTCGCCCTTGCGCGGCGCATCAGGATAGCCGGCAGCAGCCATCACTACGCCCAACGCGGTGCGGCGGTCCCATTCCAGTTCCACCTGATCGAGCGTGCCGTTGACCGCGTGTTCCATCACGCTGACCAGATCGGTCTTCAGTCGCGTCATGATGGGCTGGGTTTCCGGATCGCCCATGCGGCAGTTGAATTCCAACGTCTTCGGGTTGCCCTTGGCGTCGATCATCAAGCCGGCGTACAGGAAGCCGGTGAAGGGATTGCCTTCCTTCATCATGCCCAGCACGGTCGGGTTGATGACTTCACGCATGATGCGCGCATGGATCGAAGGCGTGACGATGGGGGCGGGCGAATAGGCACCCATGCCGCCGGTGTTCGGGCCTTCGTCGTTGTCTTTCAAGCGCTTGTGGTCCTGGCTGGTGGCCAGCGGCAGCACATGCTTGCCGTCGACCATCACGATGAAGCTGGCTTCCTCGCCTTGCAGGAACTCCTCGATCACCACGCGCGCGCCGGCGTCGCCAAGTTTGTTGTCAGACAACATCATGTCCACTGCGGCATGCGCTTCTTCCAGCGTCATCGCCACCACCACGCCCTTGCCGGCGGCCAGGCCGTCGGCTTTGATCACGATTGGCGCGCCTTTTTGGCGGAGGTACCTGTGCGCGGCTTCGGCATTGGCAAAAGTCTGGTAGTCGGCGGTCGGAATGCGATGCCGCTTCATGAAGGCCTTGGCGAAATCCTTCGAGCTTTCCAGTTGCGCTGCTTCCTTGGTCGGTCCGAAAATCTTCAAGCCCTGCTCGCGGAAAATGTTGACGATGCCAGCCGCCAAAGGGGCTTCCGGGCCAACCACGGTCAGCGCGATGTTTTCCTTGATGGCGAACTGCGCCAACCAGACGGGATCGGTGATATCGATGTTCTGCAGGCGAGAATCGTTTGCGGTGCCGCCGTTCCCCGGCGCCACGTAAACCATCTGAATACGATCGCATTGAGCGAGTTTCCAAGCCAGGGCATGTTCGCGGCCGCCTGAACCGACTACGAGAATTTTCATGGGATAAAGCTGTGTAATTCGTGCAAACCTGAAAAGCTTGCACCGTTGTGCTTACTTAATGTACTGCGAATCCGGTAAAGCGGAAGTTTAGAAGCTTATTCCTCGATCACGGCGTTGGTATAGACCTCTTGTACGTCGTCCAGGTTTTCCAAGGCGTCGAGCAATTTCTGCATTTTCACTGCGTCGTCGCCGGTAAACACCGTTTCGGTCGAAGGTTTCATCGTGATTTCCGCCATCTCGGCCTTGAAACCGGCTTTTTCCAGTGCTTCCTTGATTGTGGAGAAGTCGTGCGGCGGGGTGATGACTTCAATGCCGCCTTCTTCGTCGGTAACCACGTCTTCCGCGCCGGCCTCCAACGCGGCTTCCATCAGGGCATCTTCATTCGTGCCCGGCGCGTAGAGCAATTGTCCGCAATGCTTGAACAGGAATGCCACCGAACCTTCGGTGCCCATGTTGCCGCCGAACTTGGAAAAGGCATGGCGTACTTCGGCCACCGTGCGCACCCGATTGTCGGTCATGCAATCCACGATGATCGCGGCACCGTTGATGCCATAGCCTTCGTAGCGGATTTCCTCATAGTTGGCGCCTTCCAGTCCGCCGGTGCCGCGCTGGATCGCGCGCTGCACGTTGTCTTTCGGCATGTTGGCGTCGGCCGCCTTTTCCACTGCGAGTCGCAGGCGAGGGTTGCTGTCGACATCGCCGCCGCCCAGTCGGGCCGCGACCGTGATTTCCTTGATCAGGCGCGTCCAGACCTTGCCGCGCTTGGCGTCCGCTGCGGCTTTTTTATGCTTGATATTGGCCCATTTACTGTGTCCAGCCATGGCAAATCATCTTTCCCGGAATTTGAATGAGGAAGGAGCGGGAGCGCCGGTTTCAGGCATCCTGCTGCTAAGCTCGCGGATTTGGTCCAAAATACACTGATCCGCAGCCGAAAATCAATCTGCAATTTTACCATAGTGCCCCCCTTCAAAACCTCCCTGACAACTCATTCAGACATGCCGACACCTTTGCTGATAGGAAAAAAACAAGACAAGGAATTGGTTCTTTTGCCAAGTCTCGCCAACCGTCATGGTTGCATTACCGGCGCTACCGGCACCGGCAAGACCGTGACGCTGCAAGCGATGGCGCAAGCCTTGTCGAATATCGGCGTGCCGGTATTCATGGCCGACGTCAAGGGCGACTTGTCGGGGCTGGCCAAGGCCGGCAGCGCGGTGCCGCGCGTGCAGGAGCGACTGACACAGCTTGGGTTCGATACGCTGCTCTGGTCGGGTTGTCCGGTCACCTTCTGGGACGTGTTCGGCGAGCAAGGTCATCCGATGCGCGCCACTGTGTCCGACCTCGGCCCGCTGCTGCTGGCACGCATGCTGAATCTGAACGAGGTGCAGCAGGGTGTGTTGCAGTTGGTGTTCAAGGTGGCCGACGACCATGGCTTGCTGCTGCTCGATATGAAGGACTTGCGCGCGATGCTGCAACACGTGGGCGAGCATGCGGCCGAGTTGCAGATGGAGTACGGCAATATTTCCGCAGCCAGCATCGGCGCCATTCAACGCAGCTTGCTGGCGGTCGAGGAACAAGGCGGCGATCTCTTCTTCGGCGAGCCCATGCTCAACATCGATGACTTCATGCAGACCGACGGCAACGGCAAAGGCGTGGTCAATATTCTCGCCGCCGACCGTTTGCTGCATTCGCCGCGTCTGTACGCGGTATTTCTGTTGTGGATGCTGGCGGAACTGTTCGAGCGCCTGCCGGAAGTCGGAGATCTGGACAAGCCGAAACTGGTGTTTTTCTTTGATGAGGCGCATCTGCTGTTCGACGAAGCGCCCAAGGCGCTGCTACAGAAAATCGAGCAGGTGGTGAGACTGATTCGTTCCAAAGGCGTGGGCGTGTACTTCGTCACACAGAATCCGCTCGATATCCCCGACACCGTGCTGGGCCAGCTCGGCAACCGCGTGCAGCATGCCTTGCGCGCCTATACGCCGCGCGACCAGAAAGCGGTGCAGGCAGCGGCGCAGACCTTCCGTCCCAATCCGCAGCTCGACACGGTGCAGGCGATCACGGAGCTGGGGGTAGGCGAGGCGTTGATTTCCTTCCTTGACGAACAAGGCCGGCCCAACGTGGTCGAACGCGCCTTCATCGTGCCTCCGGCGTCACAGATCGGGCCGATCAACGCTGCCGAGCGCGGCGAGATCATCGCCAATTCGATCGTGGCCGGCGTGTATGAAAAAGCAGTTGACCGTGAATCGGCCTACGAGAAGCTGACAAGGCGGATGGATTCCAGGATGTCTTCGAAGCAGGAGAGCCGTGTTGCTGTGCGGCCCGCCGCTCCCCAACAGACCGAGAAGCCGGAAACCTCACCGCCGTCGGCTGGTTCCTCCTTCGGCGATACGGTGCGCGACATGATGGGCGGACTCTTCGGCGGCAGCGGCATCGGGCGGCGCAAGGATACGGTGGTGGAAGCCATGGTGAAATCTGCGGCGCGTTCCATCGGTTCGCAAGTGGGGCGGGAAATCATCCGTGGTGTGCTAGGCTCGATTTTGAAGAAATAAGTAATAGGACTTACGCAAAACCGTCCCAGCGGCGTTGCGCCGCCTTGCCGTACAACTCGTACTGTCTGCGTTGGCGCGCCTTGCTGGAACAATTTTGCGTAAGTCCTAAGTAACAGGAATCTCAAAGTTTTTCAAAGAAGACAAGGAAACCATGCCGGTACGTCATAATCTTGTCTTTTATTTAATCGCCGGATCAACGGAGCAGCAGTGAAAAAACGTATTGCACTGATTGCGCATGACAGGATGAAGGACGATATGGTCGAACTCGCGTCCAGGCACGCCGACCTGTTACGCCAATGCACGCTGGTTGCCACCGGCACTACCGGCAAGCGCTTGTCGGATGAGGTCGGCCTGACGGTGGAGCGCAAGTTGTCGGGCCCCTATGGCGGCGACTTGCAGATCGGCGCCGAGCTGGCGGAGGGCAAGATCGATTGCGTGATCTTCCTGCGCGACCCGATGACTCCGCAGCCGCACGAGCCCGATATCAATGCCTTGGTGCGCGCCTGTGACGTGCACAACATCCCCTGCGCCACCAATGTCGTCTCGGCTACGATGTTGCTGGCACAACTTGCTCCTCACCACCATCGCCAAAACTGACATGACCAAGGCAATACGCATTAACCAGGTCGGCGGACCGGACGTAATGGAGTACGTCGACGTCGAGGTCGGCGATCCCGGACCGGGGGAAGCGCGGGTGCGCCAGGCGGCTTGCGGTCTGAACTACATCGACATCTACTTCCGTACCGGCCTCTATCCGCAGCCACTGCCCGGCGGGCTTGGCATGGAAGGCGCAGGCATGGTGGTCCCGGTCGGCGAAGGCGTCACGCATGTCAAGCCGGGCGACCGCGTCGCTTATACGGGACGTCCGCCCGGCGCTTATGCTGAAGAGCGCGTGGTGTCGGCCGCTATTTTGGTCAAGCTGCCCGATGCCATTGATTTCGAGACGGCTGCCGCCATGATGCTGCGAGGTTTGACGGTGCAGTACTTGTTCCGCCGTACCTTCCCGTTGAAGGGCGGCGAAACCATCCTGTTTCATGCCGCCGCCGGCGGTGTCGGTCTGATCGCCTGCCAGTGGGCGCGTGCGCTTGGCGTGACGATGATTGGCACCGTGGGCTCGGATGAAAAGGCGGCCGTGGCGAAGGCGAATGGTTGCGCTCATACGATCAACTACAACAAGGAAAACTTCGTCGAGCGGGTGAGAGAGATCACTGGCGGCAAGGGCGTGCCGGTGGTGTACGACTCGATCGGCAAGGATACCTTCATCGGTTCGCTCGATTGCCTGTCACCGCTGGGCACGATGGTCAGTTTCGGCAATGCCTCCGGCCCGGTACCGCCGTTTTCACTGACTGAACTGGCATCGCGCGGCTCGCTGTTCATCACCAGGCCGTCCCTGTTCAGTTATGCCGCCACCCGCGAGGATCTCGACGCAATGGCAGCCGATTTGTTCGGCATGGTCGTCAGTGGCAAAGTGAAGATCGATATCAACCAGCGCTATGCGCTCAAGGACGTGGCGCAGGCGCATCGCGACCTTGAGGCGCGCAAGACCACTGGTTCCACCATCCTGCTGCCGTAAGAGCATAAAGACCCATAAGGGGAGACAAAGGGCGTCATGAACGAACCGAACGACAACCCGATGCGCCACCCGGCGGAACAGCCGGCCGGCAGCGACGACAACCCCAGGTTTGGCCGGCTGTTGATCGTGCTCGCAATGGCGGTGCTGGTCATTGTGGCAGTCACTTTCGCCTCCGAGGCATTTTATTCCTGAGCGTCGGCTCGTTCGTTCCGGTTGCAATCATGACTGATCTTCCTCAGCAGAACTCTGCCGCAGCGCTCGACACGCTGGTGACGCTCGCCGTCAGGGTGAGTATGGCGCAGGCCGAAGCCTTTGCCGGACGGCTCGCCGGTGCACTGGACAAGACTGCCCGCGAGGCCGTGGACAGCGGATTGGCCGAAGCGGCGCGGCAGGCAATCGGGATATTGCGCAAGAGGCACTCGGAATTTCGCTTGTTGCTACTGTCATCACTGCAGGAGACGCTGCAGCAAGCGGTGCGCGGGCTTGTCGATCCGGCACTGTCGCGGCTGGAACGCAACGCGATGGACTTGTCCGTTTCCACCTTTGAAGCAATGCAGGAAAAGGTGCTGCAGGAAAACTTGGCCGATGCGATCGACAAGCGCAATGCAGCGGCGCTCGAGGAACTCGGTGTGCGTATCGAGTATGCATTGGGCCGCCGTGTCGGGGCGATGCAACACCCGTTTCGCGCCGCGCTCTTCATATCGGCTGTGTCCGATGCCTGGCGACGGCTGGAGCCGGATTCGGCTGTGCATCGGGTAATGCTGCAGCAGCTTCGGCCAGAGGTCTTCCTGCAATTGGATGTGCTGCTGCAGGTCTTGAACCGCATGCTTGCCGCTCCGCCGCCTGCACAAGCTGCCGACACACCCGCGAAGCCGATCATGAAACCGGCGCGCAGACGCGGCGATTTCAAGGCGGGCGGGTTGCAACGCTGGTTGACGCCGCGCGTTCCCTCGCATTCCAGGACCATGCGTGACTGCGAGCTGCATCCTGCGCTGCTGGGCTACCTGACCGCACTGCAGAAATGTCCGCCCGCCGAAGGCGCGCCGAATGCAGCCTTGCTGCACCGCGTTCTGCAGGAGTCACCTGCCGGCGCGCTTGGCGCGCAAGACCGCAATGCGGTCGAACTGCTGGCTGCGGCATTCGACCTTATTTGCGAAGAAGCGCCGCTTTCATTCGATATCAAGAAGCTGCTGGAGCGCCTGCAGATTCCGATGCTCAAGGCAGCGTTGACAGACAAGGATTTTTTCTTCACACCGGAACATCCGGCACGCCGCTTGCTGGAAGCGGTGGCGCAGGCAGGCAGGGCTTGCGATCCCGTACAGGGGCGGGACGATCCGCTGTACCTCGAGCTGGAACGCACGGTGGAGCAGGTATTACGGGATTTCATCGATCGCTTCGACTTGTTCGATCATCTGGCCTTGAAACTGGAAGCCTACTTGACGCGCGAGGAAAGGGTGCCGGACGGAAAGGTGGAGGCTGCGATCACGGCAGCGTTGTTGCAGGAGCAGGCCTTGCTGGCGCAGCGGGAAGCCGAGGAGGCGATCGAAGCACGCATCGATCACGGCGACGTTGCCGGTTTTGTCGAAGTGTTTCTTCGCACGGGCTGGGTACGCGTGCTGGCCACCGCCTGTCGCCAGCGCAACAGTGAGCCAGAGGCATTCGAGCAGGCGCTGGCAACCATGGAAAAATTGATCTGGAGCGTCAAGCCCAAGGCCAACCCGCATGAGCGCCGGGAGCTGGTGGTGGCACTGCCGGAATTGCTGGGGACGTTGACGGCAGCACTCAATGCAATCGATTGGAGCGGCGACGAACGCGACGCCTTTTTTGCCGCCCTTGCCGAACGTCATGCGGCGGTCGCACGTACGCCGCTGGAGGCGAAGCCGCGCCAGCAGTTGGAAATCGCCCTCAATCTGGCGCAGAAGATCAGCGAGCGCCGCCTGCAGCGGCAGGCCATGGAGCAGCAGGAAAAAAGCGTGGACGAGTTCGTGAAATCGGTCAATGCGCTCGTGCCCGGCAGCAGGGTCGACTTCAAACGCGGCAACGGCACCGCTTTGCGCTGTCGGCTCTCCTGGGTAAGCCCCGCACGCACGCGTTTCGTATTTCACGCACGCCAGGCTCAGCAGACTTTCACGCTGGCTGCGGAGACATTGGAACAGGTGTTGCGTAACGGACAGGCGGTACGTGTGTCCACCGATGACATCATGTCGCGAGCATTGTCGGCGGCATTGGCGGATCTGGATTAGGACTTACGCAAAACCGCCCCAGCGGCGTTGCGCCGCCTTGCCGTACAACTCGTACTGTCTGCGTCGGCGCGCCTTGCTGGGACAATTTTGTGTAAGTCCTATGGATATTGTCTAGACCTTCATTTTTCCATCTTCAATTCCACCTGCCGCGGTACCCCATTCTTGCCTGGAAAATCGGCAAACATGCTGCGCACGAGGTAGGGCATGATCGCCGCCAGTGAGCCGTTGCTGCCTTCACTGACCACCGTGGTGTCGTAGAGCTTTTTGCCGTCGGCCGCTTGCATGATGACCACGTGCAATCGTCGCGTAAAAACTTGGTAGTTCGATTCGCGCTGCTGGACGACTGGCGGGCCGTACCAGAAGGGATCGTAAAAGGGGCCATAAAAAGGAGGGTAATAGCTGCGCCAGTAAGGCCATGGCCAATAGGGACTGCCCCAGCCGGGATCGACAACTACCGGATAGATTTCTCGCACATCCCGCACACTGATCGAGTAGTCCAGCGTCACTTTCAACTGCGGCGTCTGGCCGGACGATGCCTCCTTGAAGCCGAGCCGGTTCAGCTCGCTGCGCACCATGTTCTCGTAGTTGCGGTATTCGAGATTGTTGTCCTGCTCCTTCGTCCGTTCAAAGACATAGGTTTTTTCCTGCAGGGCAGCGGGCCACTCGTGGAAGGTGGTGACCTCGCTCTTCACGACAGGTATGGTGCAACCGGCCAGCAACAGGCTTAGTGCCATCATCAGGCCGATCAGCCAATGCTTCAAGCTCGATGTTCCCATGGTCGTTGATTTCCTGTTTCAGGATAGGCTGCCGTTCTGTGCTTGTCGTAAGTATTTGTAACGAGTACAGGACTTGCGCAAAATCGCCCCAGCGGCATTGCGCTGCCTTGCTGGAACAATTTTGCGTAAGTTCCGGAGGAAACGAACGGCCTAGCGCGGACTTTCGAAAAACACATAATTCGTGCCGTAATCGCTGATCTCGAAGTACACCTTCTTCTCGCCAGGATCGGTCGCCATGTTGAGATTTTCGTCGAGCACGCCATATCCATAACGGTAAGGGCGCGGTTGCTTGTCTTCGGTTCCCATCGCGGTCGAGATTTTGTCGATATGAATGAAGCGGCGCACCAACTTATCGCCCGAATAAATTTCCAATACGCCGTTGGTGCCGGTCCAGTTCTGCACGCTGCGAGTGATCTTGTTCTGTTGCTCTTGGGTACATGCCGTCAGCAGCATGGCGATGCCGATCACGAAAAACGCAAAGGACGATTTCATTGAAGTACGCTCCCGGTTGGGTTGGTTGGTAAAATGATTGTTTCGCATCTCTTTGCGCCATTATCCTCCAGAGCCTGCCATGCGCACTGAAACCCCCCCGACCATCTACCGCAATGACTACACGCCACCCGCCTTCTGGGTCGATACCGTCGAAATGGGCTTCGACCTCGATCCCAAGGCGACGTGTGTCGCCACCCGTATGACAATGCGCCGCAATCCCGCCAGTGATGACAAGACTCTTGTGCTCTACGGCGAAGGGCTGAAGCTGGTGCAGTTGCGCATGAACGGCAAGGTGCTTTCCAGGCGCAACTACCTCCTCGACAACGGCACGCTGAAGATCCCGAATGTACCCGACAGTGTCACGTTGGAAATCGAGACGCTTATCCATCCTGATCTCAATACCTCGCTGATGGGGCTGTACGTCTCGAACGGCAACTTCTTCACACAGTGCGAAGCCGAGGGCTTTCGCAAGATCACCTTCTTCCCCGACCGTCCTGATGTGATGGCGCGCTACAAGGTCATGCTGCGCGCCGACAAGGAAAAATACCCGGTGTTGCTTGGCAACGGCAACCTGATCGAACAGGGCGATCTTGGCGACGGCCGTCACTACGCGCTGTGGGATGACCCCTTCCCCAAGCCTTCCTATCTGTTCGCCTTGGTTGCTGGCAATCTGGTCTGTCAAGAAGAGACTTTCCGCCTCTTGTCCGGCCGCGAGGTGCTGCTGCAAGTCTGGGTGGAAGAGGGCAATCTCGACAAGACTCAGCATGCGATGGAATCGCTCAAGAAAAGCATCCGCTGGGACGAGGAACGCTTCGGGCTGGAACTCGATCTGGACCGCTTCATGATTGTCGCCGTTGGCGACTTCAACATGGGCGCGATGGAAAACAAGGGCTTGAACATCTTCAACACCAAATATGTGCTGGCCAACCCCAGCATCGCCACCGATACTGATTTCGCCAACATCGAATCGGTGGTCGGCCACGAATACTTCCACAACTGGACAGGTAACCGCGTCACTTGCCGCGACTGGTTCCAGTTGTCCTTGAAGGAAGGACTGACCGTCTTCCGCGACCAGGAATTCTCGGCAGACATGATCGGCACCGACAGCGGCCGCGCGGTCAAGCGCATCGAGGATGTGCGCGTGCTGCGCCAGGCCCAGTTTCCGGAAGATGCCGGCCCTATGGCCCACCCGGTGCGGCCCGATTCCTATGTCGAGATCAACAATTTCTACACTGTCACCGTCTACGAGAAAGGTGCGGAGGTGGTGCGTATGTACCAGACCCTGCTCGGACGTGAAGGCTTCCGCAAGGGCATGGACCTCTACTTCGAGCGCCACGACGGACAGGCCGTGACCTGCGACGACTTCCGCCGTGCGATGGTCGATGCCAACGGCCGCGACCTCTCCCAGTTCGAACTGTGGTACAGCCAGGCCGGCACGCCGCGCGTGAAGGTCGAGACGCGCTACGAAGAGTTCGCGGAAGCCTATACCGTCACGCTTACGCAATCCTGTCCCCCCACGCCCGGCCAGGCGGAGAAGCGGCCTTTCCACATCCCGGTAGCGATCGGCCTGCTCGACAGCGGCGGGCACGACATGCCGCTGCACCTGGAAGGTGCCAAAGGCGAAGCGCCAACCACGATAGTGCTGGAACTGACGCAGGAAACCCAGACTTTCGATTTCGCGCACGTCCCCGAGAAGCCGGTGCCGTCCTTCCTGCGCAATTTCTCCGCGCCGGTGGTGCTTGAATACGAGTACACCGACGCCGAGCTGGCCTTCCTGATGGCCAACGACAGCGATCCCTTCAACCGTTGGGAAGCAGGGCAGCGCCTGGCAATGCGCAACATGCTGAAACTGACCGAGGCGGTGCAGAACAACACTGCGCTTCCCGATTCAGAACTGGAGGAAACCGGCTTGGCCGAAGCGTTCAGCAGCACGCTCAACGATACCGAACTCGATCCGGCCTTCTGCGAGCTTGCCCTGACGCTGCCTTCGGAAACCCTGGTGGCAGAACAGGTGGAAGTGGTCGATCCGCACGCCATCCACGCAGTGCGCCAGTTCCTGCGCCGCTCCCTGGCGCAGATCTTGCGCGTCGATTGGGAAGTGGCTTACCAGTCCAACCGCACCCCGGGCAGTTACAGTCCGGATCCTGTCTCTGCCGGCAAGCGCGCATTGAAGAATCTCGCGCTGTCTTACCTGGCAGAGCTGGACGATGCTGAAGCCCACCTGCTGGCGCAGGGTCAGTACGACAGCGCCAACAACATGACCGACCGCATCGCCGCACTAAGTGCGCTTATCAACAGCACCGCCCCGGGCCGCGAGGAAGTCTTGGATCATTTCTACCGCGAGTTCGAGCATGAACCATTGGTCATCGACAAGTGGTTCAGCCTGCAGGCAATGGCACGCACGACAGATGTGGCGACAGTGCGCAAGTTGATGCAGCATCCTGCTTTCACCCTGAAAAACCCGAATCGCGCGCGCAGCCTGATCTTCAGCTTCTGCAACGGCAATCCGGCGCAGTTCCACGCTATCGATGGCAGCGGCTATGCATTCTGGGCGGAGCAGGTGATCGCCCTGAATGCCATCAACCCCCAAGTCGCTGCACGCCTGGCTCGTGCACTCGACCGCTGGCGTAAATACGCACCGGCGTTGCAGAAAAAGATGGAAGCCGCCCTGAAAACGGTTGCTTCTGCCAAGGCGCTGTCGAAAGACGTGCTGGAAGTCGTCACCAAATCCCTTTCCAACTAACCCATTTTCCGACAACATGAAACGTATCAGTCTCACCCAATACTTAGTCGAAGAGCAGCGCCTGCACAACAGTATTCCGGCCGAATTGCGGCTGTTGATCGAAGTCGTCGCCCGCGCCTGCAAAACCATCAGCCATGCCGTCGGCAAGGGCGCTTTAGGCGAAGTACTGGGCAGCGCCGGCAGTGAGAACGTGCAGGGCGAAGTGCAGAAGAAGCTGGATGTGCTGTCCAACGAAAAGCTGCTCGAAGCAAACGAGTGGGGCGGCCATCTGGCCGCGATGGCGTCGGAGGAAATGGAAACCATCCATCCGATTCCGAACCGCTATCCGAAGGGCGAATACCTGCTGCTGTTCGATCCGCTCGACGGCTCTTCCAACATCGACGTCAACGTCTCCATCGGCACCATTTTCTCGGTACTCAAGGCCCCTGAAGGCATGAAGGACCCGACCGAGGAAGCCTTCCTGCAGCCGGGCAGCAAACAGGTCGCCGCCGGCTACGCCGTTTACGGCCCGCAAACCGTGCTGGTGCTCACCACCGGCAACGGCGTCAACTGCTTCACGCTCGACCGCGAAATGGGTTCCTGGGTGCTCACCCAGAGCGACATGCGCATCCCTGAAGAGACCAAGGAATACGCAATCAATGCTTCGAACGCGCGCCACTGGTATCCACCGGTCAAGCGCTACATCGATGAACTGACAGCCGGTGAGACCGGCCCGCGCGGCAAGAACTTCAACATGCGCTGGATTGCTTCCATGGTCGCCGACGTGCACCGCATCCTCAACCGCGGCGGTGTCTTCATGTATCCCGCTGACGCGCGCGAGCCGGACAAGCCCGGCAAGCTGCGTTTGATGTACGAAGCCAACCCGATGTCCTTCATCGTCGAGCAAGCCGGCGGTGCTGCCACCAATGGCAAGCAACGCATTCTCGACATCCAGCCGACGAAGCTGCACGAGCGTGTCGCGGTTTTCCTTGGTTCGAAGAACGAAGTCGAGCGCGTGACCAGTTACCACAACACTTGATCTCAATGGGAGATTGCCGGCTTTGCAGAGAAAGCGGCCGGCACGTCCAGGCTT
>Ga0070660_100000907_pt1 | contig 19813 bp, 21 predicted proteins | sample KBSC33metaG_FD_64670 | JGI IMG/M metagenome (GOLD analysis project Ga0070660, IMG submission 64670) | Corn rhizosphere microbial communities from Kellogg Biological Station, Michigan, USA - KBS C3-3 metaG | ecosystem: Host-associated > Plants > Roots > Rhizosphere > Soil ... | reverse complement strand
CCTCGTCCGAAGCAGGCAGCGAATGTAGGAATAGAACTGGCCAATCGTCTGCCAGTTGCGGTCCTGCGGAAGCGAGTTCCACTGCTCGGGATATTCGATCTGGAGGAAATGCCAGAGCTGCTCCAGGGACAGGTTGGCGAGCGGGATCAGGACCGGAGTGGATCCATCCGGGCCCGGCGGTCCCTTGGGATTGTGATAGGGCAGGCCCGTCGGATACTGGCTCGGCGCCTTGCCGTAGAGCTGCGGAGCGACTCCCAGCGCGAAAAGGATGTTCGACGACAGCGACATGTGGAGCATTTCCTCCACCGCCACGCTCATGATCACGCCGCCCGCCTTGTCGACGAACAATTGCTCGTCGCTCATCGCCTCGCCGCTCGCCGCGTTCCGGTACAGCGAGTAATAGGTGAAGAGGTAGATCGGTATGGTCGCCAGTTCGATCTCGATCGCGGTCTGGAGATTGGCCTTGAGCTCCCCGATCACCGTCTCGCGGCTGCTCGTGACGTCCAGCAAGGCGACGAATTCCTGTTCGACCGGGGTCAAAGGCGTGATCGGATCGCTGTCGTCCATTGAATTCCCCCTCGCGTCGGCAGGTGCCAAGTCCCGAGGCCGCAGCCCTGCCGCCGACGCGGGGATTCTACCCCGCGCTTGAACACGACAGCTCGGCTCCGCCCCCACAGGACCGGATCAATACTGGAAGCTCTAGTTACTGCCCCGGTAAGCTATTGTCTTTTCAAGACGCCACTCAACTCGATTGGAGGATACGTAATCGCGTTCGGCGCAGCCGTCTATACAGGGTGCAAGATTTTCTATCGAGACCTTCGCCCGCTCATCTGTATCGTGACAATTCGCGGCGAATGCCGCTCCTGTCGCGGGCGGTCAGGCGAGTTCGAACCCCACGCCGTGGCCGCACAGCCGCGCCTTGTCGGCAAAGGCTTCGGCGAGCGCCCGTCGGCGGGCCCTCGCCTCGGGAGTGAGGGCGCGGGCCTCGGCGCGAAGCTCCTCGATGGCGCGGCGCGCCCAATAACGTCCGTTGCTTTCCATCGGCCCTCCCCATGTCCCCGCCGACTTGGCTAACACAGATCAAAGCCGTTACGAAGCCGAACCGGAGCAACGTCGTCGCGCGCCGGGCACGGCTCGTCGGGTGGCGGGGCTGGACAGCCCGGCTAGCCTCGGCGAGGGAGGCGAATGGCACGGTCACCGGCTTTCCCACTCGTCGCGATCCTCGCCGCTTTGTGGCTCGCGATGCTGCTTCTCGGCGGCCCGGCTTCCGATGCCGACGCGATCCTGCGCCACGCCTTCCGGGTGCCCGCGCTCGTGCCGGCGGCGCGGCTTCTCACCCGTCTCGGCGACTGGACCCTGCTCCTTCCACTGACCCTCGTCGCGGCAGCGGCCCTCGCCTGGTTCGTGTCGCGCCGCTCGGCTTTGATCTACGTCGGCCTGATCCTCGGCGGTCGGGCCCTCGTCGAGCTGGAGAAGGTCGCGATCGGCCGGGCTCGTCCCGACGAGAACGGCCGCCTGGTCCATGTCGCCACCCTCTCCTATCCGAGCGCCCATGCCGCTTACTCGATGATCGCCTGGCTAGGCCTCGCGCTCCTCGCCGCCCGCTCGCGGCGGACCCGGACGGTGGCGGTGGCGCTCGCCCTCACCCTCGCCTTCCTGGTCGGAGCGAGCCGGCTGGTCCTCGCCGTCCACTGGCCGAGCGACGTGATCGGCGGCTGGGCCTTCGGCGCGGGATGGACCCTGCTCCTGCTGCGACTGGTGGGGGGAACAGCGGCGCGAGAGACGCATTGACCGCTCGAAGGAGAGCGAGAGATGACCGACCGCACCGATCGTGACGACCGCGGCGCCGACCGCGCCGAAACCGCCCGCCGCACCGACGACGCCGACATCATCGAGAGCATGGAAGATGCCCCCGCCTTCGCCCTTTCGAGCGGTGGAAACCTGCAGCGCGACATCGGCGGCCGCGACGAAATCAATCAGGAAGTCGGCGACGGCGACGGAGTGACCCGGGTGCGCGACAGCGACAAGCCCGAGCAGGCCGATCTCCCCCGCTTCAACGAGAGCTGACCTACTCCCGGCGGAAGACCAGAATGAGGTTGTTCGCCGGCATTTCGACGAGCCTGTCGAACCGCAACGCATTGCGTTGGGCCTCCGCCGCCACGGCTTCGAGGTCGCGGAGCCCCCATTGCGGGTCTCTGGCCTTGAGCGAGGCGTCGAACGCCTCGTTGCTCGGCGCAGTCGGCACACCGGCGCGGCGATAGGGGCCGTAGAGGATCAGCGGCGCCCCCGGCTCCGTGAGCATCCGCGCCGCCCCGCGCATGAGCCCCTCAGTCGCCGCCCAGGGGCTGATATGGACCATGTTGATGCACAGGACGGCGTCGGCGCGACCCACCGGCCAATGGTGGGATGCGGCGTCGAGGGCGACCGGCTCGCGCAGGTTCGGGAGGCCCGCCGCCCCGCTCCACGCCAGGATAGACGCCCTCGCCTCGGGATCCGGATCGCTGGGCTGCCAATCCAGCCGCGGGAACAGCCCGGCGAAGTGGATCGCGTGCTCGCCGGTCCCGCTCGCCACCTCGAGGACCAGCCCCGACGCCGGCAGGGCGTCGCGCAGAACGGCGGCGATATAGTCGCGGTTGCGGAGCGCGGCCGGGGCGCTTCGCCCGGTCAAGCGGCTCCGGCCTCGGCGAGCAGGCGGCGCGCGCGCAGGTACATTTCCAGCCGCTGCATCGCGAACAGCCCGAAGGCGAAGGCGACCAGCAGGTCGGCCAGAGCGGCGGTGCTTAGATGGAGCGCTCCGCCATGCCCGCTCGCAAGCGCGGCCCGGCTGCCCGAGCGGGCGAGGACCAGCACCAGGAGGAAGAGGAAGGCGGCGGGGGATTGGCGAAGGCTAAGCTCGCGGGTTTCCGGGTCGACCTTGATATGCATCAGCCGCCCGCGCAGCCAGCCGAGTGGCGCGCCGATAACGAGCCCGGCGACGCAGAGCAGCCATCCCGTCTCGCCCGGCGGCGTGGTGACGAACATCGTCGCCGCGATCGCCCCGTAAAGGGCGGGGACGATCCAGAGTTTGCCGAGCTCGAGCCGCCGCTCCTGGTTGATCCGGCGAAAGCGCAGGATCAGCACCAGCGCGACGATGACCGCCCCGACGGCGTAGCCGATCATCGGATTGGAAGCGGCCGCCGGTCCCGCCATGTCTCTTCCCCCTGTTGAACGCGCATTTTGTCGGCTCAGCGCGAGTTTGCGTCAAGTCGGTGAGCACGCGGACTCTGCGCAAGTTCGTCATGCCGGACTTGATCCGGCATTCACCTTGTTCCTTCATCTCGATCGAAAGAAGGTAGACCCCGGATCAAGTCCGGGGTGACGCTCCAACCGACCCTATTCCGCCGCCTGCGCGTGGTCCGGTTCCTTCCACACCAGCACCGGCTTGCGCGCCGCCTGAGTCTCGTCGAGGCGGCGGCGCGGCGCGAAGCGGGGCGCCGCCTTCAGGCTCTCGTCGCCGGCCCGGGCCCGCTCCGCGACCGACCGGACCGCGCCGATGAACTGGTCCAGAGCCGCCTTCGATTCCGTCTCGGTCGGCTCGATCAGCATCGCGCCGTGGACGACCAGCGGGAAATACATCGTCATCGGGTGAAAGCCTTCGTCGATCAGGCCCTTGGCGAGATCGAGCGTGGAGAGCCCTTCGGCGAAGCCTTTGTCGCTGAACAACGCCTCGTGCATGCACGGCCCGCTTGCCCCGAACGGCGCGTCGAGAACGTCCTCCAGCTGGCGAAGCACGTAATTGGCGTTGAGCACGGCGTCTCCGGAGACTTCGCGGAGGCCGTCCGCGCCATGGCTCAGGATATAGGCCAGGGCCCGGCTGAACATCCCCATCTGGCCGTGGAAGGCGACCATCCGGCCGAAGCTCTGGCCGTGATGCTCGCCCGCCGTCTCCTCCTCCACCAGCGCGTAATGATCGCCCTGCTTCTCCACGAAGGGCAAGGGCGCGAACGGCGTCAGAGCTTCCGAGAACACCACCGGGCCGGCGCCCGGACCGCCGCCGCCGTGCGGGGTGGAGAAGGTCTTGTGGAGGTTGATGTGCATCGCGTCGATGCCGAGGTCGCCGGGGCGGACCCGCCCGACGATCGCGTTGAAGTTCGCTCCGTCGCAATAGACCAGTCCGCCGGCCGAGTGGACGGCTTCGGAGATGGCGATCATGTCCGGCTCGAACAGGCCGCACGTATTGGGGTTGGTGATCATCACCGCCGCGACGTCGGGCCCGAGCCGGGCCTTGAGCGCGGCAAGGTCGACCCGGCCGCGGCCGTCGGCGGGTATGCTCTCCACCCGGTAGCCGACGAAGGCGGCGGTCGCCGGATTGGTGCCGTGGGCGCTCTCCGGGACGAGGACGACCTCGCGGGCGTCGCCGCGCGCCTCGAGCGCCGCCCGGATGGCAAGGAGGCCGCAAAGCTCGCCATGGGCGCCGGCCTTCGGGCTCATCGCGACCGAATGCATCCCGGTGAGCTTGACCAGCCAACCGGCGAGTCGGGCGATCAGCTCGAACGCGCCCTGCACCGTGTCGCCCGGCTGAAGCGGATGGATGTCGGCGAAGCCCGGCAGCCGGGCCATCTTCTCGCACAGCCGCGGATTATGCTTCATCGTGCACGAGCCGAGCGGGAAGAGGCCGAGATCGATGGCGTAATTCTGCCGCGACAGGCGTGTGTAATGGCGCACCGTCTGCGGCTCCGAAAGGCCTGGCAGGCCGATCGGCCGGTTGCGCATCAGGCTGGCCAGCCTGTCCTCACCGGAGCCGGCGGCGGCTTCGAAATCGACTCCGCAGCCGTCTGCTTCGTCCATTTCGAAGATCAAAGCTTCCTCGAGCATCAGGGCGCGGTTGCCGGTCCAGGTCGCCGGAGCCTCACCCTCGCCTGTCTCCGGCCGGGTCGGCCTGCCTTCGCGGTTCATGCTCATGCCAGCGCCTCCTCGAGGCCGCTCGCGAGCGCCTCGATATCTCCGTCTGTGTTGGTTTCCGTCACCGCGACGACAAGCCCGTTGGCGAGCGCCTCGGCGCCCGGATAAAGCCGGCCGAGCGACACTCCGCCCAGCACCTTCCGGTCGGCCATCGTCCGGACGACCGGCCGCGCCTCCTTCGGAAGCCGAAGCGTGAACTCGTTGAAGAAGGCGCCGTTGATCAGCTCGACTCCCGGCAGCCGGGCGAGCCGCTCGGCCGCCGCCACGGCCTTGCCATGGTTGAGCGACGCCATCCGCCGAAGCCCCTTCTCGCCGAGCAGGGTCATGTGGATCGAGAAGGCGAGCGCGCACAGACCGGAATTGGTGCAGATGTTCGACGTCGCCTTCTCGCGGCGGATATGCTGCTCACGGGTCGAGAGGGTCAGAACGAATCCGCGCTGTCCTTCGGCGTCGACCGTCTCCCCGGCGAGGCGCCCGGGCATCTGGCGGACGTATTTATCCCGCGTCGCGAACAGGCCGACATAAGGTCCGCCGAAGTTGAGGCCGACTCCGATCGACTGCCCCTCGCCGACGACGATATCGGCGCCCATCTCGCCCGGCGCCTTGATCAGGCCGAGGGCGACCGGTTCGGTGACCACCGCGACGAGCAAAGCGCCGGCGGCATGGGCCCGCTCGGCCAGTTCCGACAGGTCGCCGATGCGGCCCAATATGTCGGGATATTGGACGACGACGCAGCTCGTCTCGCGGTCGATCGAGTCTAGCAGGGCGGCCGTATCCGGCTCCGCATCGAGGGTCGGGAGGGCAGTGACGAGCTGGTCGCCGGTGAACCGCGCCATCGTCCTGGCGACGGAGACGTAATGCGGGTGAAGGCCGGACGACAGGATCGCCTTGCCCCGGCGGGTGATCCGGCGCGCCATTCCGATCGCTTCCCAACAGGCCGTCGAGCCGTCGTACATCGAGGCATTGGCGACGTCGCAGGCGTAGAGCCGAGCGACCTGGGTCTGGAATTCGAACAGGGCCTGGAGCGTGCCCTGAGCGATTTCGGGCTGGTAGGGCGTGTAGCTGGTCAGGAACTCGCCGCGCTGGATGAGGTGGTCGACGGAGGCCGGGATGTGATGCCGGTAGGCGCCGCAGCCGAGGAAGAAGGGCACGTCGCCAGCGACCAGGTTACGACGCGCCAAAGCGGAGAGCTCGCGCTCCACCGCCATTTCGGACGCGTGGTCGGGAAGCCCCTCGATCCGCCCGTCGAGGCGCGCGGCCTCGGGAACGTCGGTGAACAAGGCGTCGATCGAATCGGCGCCGACGGCCCGGAGCATCTCGCTTCGGTCGGAATCGGCGAGTGGAAGATATCTCATTTAGTTTTTATCCAGAGATAGAGTGCCCGTTCGTGTCGAGCGAAGTCGAGACATCCGTTCGAACGGAGCCGAGAATTGGCCTCGGCTTCGCTCGGCGGGGCCCCTCGACTTCGCTCGGGGCGAACGGGAGTGGTTCAATTCCCTCATGCTTCGGGCTTCCGCATCGAGAAGCGGAGCCGGACGTAGTCGGCGCTCCAGCTTCCGTCGGCGAGCTGGAGGCGGGGCTGGAGCCTCGCCTGGACGGCGGCGGCGACGTCGCCTTTCTCCGCTTCCGGCACTCCGGTGACGTCGAGCCAGCCGGACCGGAAGGTGGTCACCCACCCCGCCACCCCGGCCGGAAGCGGCGTCGGCCGCGGGATCAGCTGCGCGCTGACCTGCTCGAAGCCGGCGCAGGAATAGAGCCGGGCGAACTCCTCGACGGTCGGATACCATTGCGGGTCCTCCGCCGGGACGGCGTAGCCGCGGCTGGTCAGCTCCTCGCGGAGCCCCTGGCGAAGGATCGCGACATTGCCGGCGCCGCCCATCTCCCCGACGAAACGGCCGCCGGGCTTGAGCATCGAATGGACTCCGGAGGCGACGGCGTCGGGATCGAGCATCCAGTGGAGCGCCGCGTTGGAGAAAGCGGCGTCGAAGCAGCCGAACCGCGCCGCCTGGCTTTCGAGGTCGAGCGCCTGAGCGTCGGCGACGAACGCATCGACTCCCCGCGCCCGAGCCGCCTCGACCATCTCGGGCGAGGCGTCGAGGCCGATGACTCGCGCTCCGGACGCCATGATCCGCTGGGTCAGAGCGCCGTCGCCGCAGCCGAGATCGAGGATCAGCTCGCCGGGTTGCGGATTGAGCAGCTCGACGGCCGGACCGCCGAGCGCCGGGACGAAGCCGGCATTGGTCGCATAGTCGCTCGGCGACCATTGCGAGGACGAGTTTACGCTCAAGATTGTTTCTCCAGTGGCCCGGTGGCTCCGCCCGGAGTCCGCCATGGCTCGATCGCCGTCGGGTGAATATCGGGGCTCCGGTCGAGGCAGCTGCGTTTGCCCTGATATAAGCAACGATTGTCGACCTTGCCGGTGATCACCACGTAGCGGCCGACGAAGGGCGCCGCCTTTGCATCGAAATGGTCGTCCGAGCCGATCCCCAGGGACTCGGGCAGCTCGTAGCCGGGAGAGCGTCGGGCGCGTGTCGCGGCGGCCATCCACTCGCCCGCGCGGCGTGCGTCCGTCTCGTTTTTGTAAAGATGGCAATCGTAACCGCCGCATTCCTTCAGGAAGCCTTCGACCCGGACGGTCTGCCCGTTGAGGACGTCGATCCTTGCGACGACGTCGTCGATCGACAACACCTGCCGCTGCCCCTCCCCGCACGACGTCGTCGACGCGGCCGCGAAGCCAGCGAGGATCAAGGCCGCGCCCGCTCTCACTGGCTGTCGCAGAAGCTCTTGTAGGCGTCGGCATCCATCAGTGCGTCGAGCTCGGACGTGTTCGACAGGCGCAGCCGGAAGAACCAGCCCTGCCCTTCCGGATCGGTGTTGCCGAGCGAAGGATCGTCGACCAGCGCCTGGTTCGGTTCGGTGACCTCGCCGGAGACGGGCGCGTAGACGTCGGAGGCGGCCTTCACTGATTCAACGACCGCGGCGTCGCCGCCCTGCTCCACCTGCTTGCCGGGTTCCGGAAGCTCGACGAAGACGATGTCGCCGAGCTGGCCCTGGGCGAAGTCGGTGATCCCGACCGTCGCCTGGTCGCCCTCGACACTCACCCACTCATGCTCCTTCGTGTAGTAAACGGTCATCAGGCGGCTCCCTTGCGGTGGTAGCGGTGGGGGACGAAGGGCATGGGAACGACCTTCGCTTCGAATATCCGGCCGCGCTGGGCGAGGCGGACAATGCTTCCGGGCTCGGCCGAGGCGGCGGGAACATAGGCCATGGCGATCGGTGCCTCGAGGATCGGCGAGAAGCCTCCGCTCGTCACCTTGCCGACCTCGTCGCCGTCCTCGTCGACGACCGTTGCGCCCTCGCGGACGGGCTGCCGTCCCTCGACGGCCAGGCCGGCGCGGCGGCGGACCGGGCCGCTTTCCAGCTCGGCCATGATCCGGTGCCAGCCGGCGAACCCGCCTTCGGCCCGGCGGCGCTTGGAAAGGGCGAAGACGAGGTCCGCCTCGACCGGGGTGGTGTCGGAATCGAGATCGTGGCCGTAGAGCGGCAGCCCCGCTTCGAGCCGGAGCGAATCGCGCGCGCCGAGGCCGATCGGCTTCACTTCAGGCTGCGAGGCGAGAAGCTCGGCGACTTCGGCGACGCGGGCGGCGGGGACCGAAATCTCGAAGCCGTCCTCGCCGGTATAGCCGGAGCGGCTGATCCAGGCGCTCGCGCCGGCAAGCTCCAACGCGGCGCCGGTCATGAAGCCGAGCTGCTCCACCCCCGGCGCAAGCCGCGACAGCGCTTCGACCGCCTTCGGCCCCTGAAGGGCGAGCAGCGCCTGCTCCTTCATATGATCGAGCACCACGCCGCGCGGGAGCCGCTCGGCGATATGGGCGATGTCGCCTTCCTTGGTCGCGCCGTTCACGACCATGTAGAAATGGTCGCCTCGGCGGGTGACCATCAGGTCGTCGACGATCCCTCCCTGCTCGTTGAGGAGCAGCGAATAGCGAAGCCGACCGTCCTTCAGGATGGCGAGGTCGGCGGGGAGCATCGTCTCCAGCGCCTTCTCGGCCTCCGCTCCGGCGAAGATCAGCTGCCCCATGTGGCTGACGTCGAACAGGCCGGCCGATTCGCGGGTCCAGCGATGCTCGGCGATGATCCCCTCATACTGGATCGGCATATTGTAGCCGGCGAACGGCACCATCCGTGCGCCGCGGCCAATATGCCATGAGTCGAGGGGAAGGTTGCGTTCGGCGGGGTCGCTCATGCTGTCGTGTCTCCGGGGCGTCGCTCCAACGCGCGGCATGGCCGAACGGTGTCGCAATCATCCCCCTCTGTCACGGAACCTGAGAGCTTTCCCCGCCACAGTGGCGGGTTACCCCTTCGGTGGCCCTCCGAAGCCGAGGCGACGGAAGGCGCTTTCCAGAGTGTCTTTGCGCGCGCGGTCCCGTTTGCCTGAGAGATTCCGGGGCGGTTGCTCCTTCGGCGCCCCGGATCAGGTCCGGGGTCTCTCCCGCGTGCGCACCAGCGGTTAAGCCGGCGACGCCGCCGCTCTGGAGCCTCAAAGGCGGCGAGTCAACGAGTCGCGTTGTAGGCGAGCTGCTCCGGGGTCAGCTGGAAGCCGACCAGGACTTCGAAGCTCACCCGCTGCACGGCCTCGCGCACCTTGGGATCCGACATCGGATCGACAGCGGCGTCCGGATCCCCCGCCTTGCGCTCGCGGGTGATCTGCCGGCGGACGTCCTCGGGGAGTGTCGCCGCCGCCCGGTTGATGGTCGCCGAAGCGGTTCCCCTCGTCTCCGCCCGCGCCTGACCGTCGTTGAAATGGACGCCGACGCGGCTGATCGACTTGGACTGGATCACCGTGCCGCCCTGAACGACGACGGCGAAATAGGGGATGACGACGTCGCGCGCGCCGCGCGTGTCGCGGCGCTGCGCCTGGACGTCGAAGGTGACGGTCGAGGCGAGGTTGGCGCCGGTCTCGTCGCAGGTCGAGCGGACGTTTGTGATGTCGGCGACGACGTCGATGGCGCTGGCGTCGCGGCTGGTCGACGGATTGAACAGGGTGATGTCGCCCGTCGCGGCGGGGATGGCGACGGTCGGGCAGGCCGAACGGGTGGTGATCACCCCCTGCTCCGTCACCTGCCCCTCGCCGGCGCAGCCGGAAAGAATTGTGGAAATCAACGCGGCAACCACCGCTTTGCGCTTGAACACGGGCTCTTGGTCCTCATCTCTTCGGCAGGGGCGAAGCGCCCGCTTAAGGCAGGCGGCGGATCATAGGAAGCGGGTTCCGTCGAGGCAAGCAAACCTGTAGGGACCCGACGTAACATGCCCACATCGAAACCGCCTTTGACGTTGCGGATCGCGGCGCCCCGTGGCTTCTGCGCGGGCGTCGACCGCGCGATCCGGATCGTCGAGCTCGCCATCGAGCGCTTCGGCGCTCCGGTCTACGTGCGCCACGAGATCGTCCACAACCGCTTCGTCGTCGACAGCCTCAAGGCCAAGGGCGCGATCTTCGTCGCCGAGCTGGACGAGGTGCCGGACGGGGTTCCCGTCGTCTTCTCCGCACACGGAGTCCCCAAGGCGGTTCCGGCGCGGGCCGAGCAGCGCGGCCTCGATTTCCTCGACGCGACCTGCCCGCTCGTCTCCAAGGTCCACCGCCAGGCCGAGCGGCTGGTCGAGGCGGGGCGCCACATCCTCTTCATCGGCCATGCCGGCCATCCCGAGGTGATCGGAACGTTCGGCCAGGTCGGCGACGGGCAGATGAGCCTGATCGAGACGGTCGACGACGCCGAGGCGATCGCCCCCGCCGATCCGGCCAATCTCGCCTATCTCACCCAGACGACGCTTTCGGTCGACGACACGGCGGCGATCATCGCCGTGCTCGAGCGCCGCTTCCCCGGGATCAAGGGCCCGAAGGGCGAGGACATCTGCTACGCCACCTCCAATCGCCAGTCGGCGGTGAAGGAGATCGCCCGCCGCTGCGAGGCGATGCTGGTGATCGGAGCGGCGAACAGCTCCAATTCCGTCCGGCTGGTCGAAGTGGCGGAGCGGGAGGGCGTTCGCGCCCGGCTGATCGGCCGGGCCGCCGACATCGAGCTGGACTGGCTTGCGGGGGTCGCCAATCTCGGAATCACCGCCGGAGCCTCGGCGCCCGAGATCCTCGTTCGCGAGGTGGTCGATTTCCTGCGCGGCCATTTCGACGTGACCGAGATCGAGGAAGAAGGGATCACGGAGCGAATGGTGTTCAAGCTCCCGCGCGGCCTCGAGGCCGCCGCCTGACCGCCTTGACCGACGTCGACATCTTCACCGACGGCGCCTGCAAGGGCAATCCGGGGCCCGGCGGCTGGGGCGCGATCATCCGTGCCGGCGAGCGCGAGAAGGAAGTTTCGGGAGGAGAGCCGCTCACCACCAACAACCGGATGGAGATGATGGCGGCGATCCGCGCTCTCCAGGCGCTGAAGCGCCCCTGCCGGGTCGCACTCCACACCGACAGCATCTATCTTCGCGACGGTATCACCAAGTGGATCCACGGCTGGCGCCGCAACGGCTGGCGGACGGCCGACAGGAAGCCGGTCAAGAATGCCGAGCTCTGGCAGGAGCTGCTCGACGCGGCCGACCCCCACACGATCGAATGGCGCTGGGTGAAGGGGCATGCCGGCCACCCCGAGAACGAACGGGCCGACCGGCTCGCCTGCGACGCGGCGGCTCAGTTCGCGAGGCCGAGGCGCTAGGCGTCCAGCGGGGAAGGCATGGATTACCCCCTCCCTGCCCGCAGGGAGGGGGTAATCAGGCTTGACCCTCACCTCGTCCGAACCGCTCCGGCCGGTACGGGAACGGGTCGATCTCCGCCTCGCGCCCGAGGATCAGCGCCGCCCCGAGCTTCGCCGCGGCCGGGGCGGTCTGGATCCCGAAGCCGCCCTGGCCGGCGAACCAGAAGAAGCCCGGCTCGGCGGGATCGAAACCGTAGACCGGCAGCCGGTCGGGGGCGAAGCTGCGAAGCCCGGCCCAGCGCCGCTCGACGCGCTCCACCCGCCAGTCGACCGCCGTTTCGAGCCGGTCGACCGCCACCGCCACGTCCAGCTCCTCCGCCGCGCAATCGGACGCCTCGCAGGGCGTCTCGTCATGGGGACTGACCCAGAGCCGCCCCCCGGTCTCCGGCTTGAAGTAGAAGCGGCCCAGGATGTCGACCACCAGCGGCATCGCCGCCGGCGCGGGCGGCGAGACCGCCACCTGCACGACCGTCCGGCGGTAAGGCTGGATGCGAAGCGGAGCGACGTCGGCGAGGCGCGCCACGCAATCGGCCCAGGCTCCGGCGGCGTCGACGAGAAGCTCGGAGTCGAATTCTCCGGCCGAAGTCCCGATCCGCCACCGCCCCCCTCGTCGCGACGTGCCGCCCACCCGGGCGCCGGTCGCCAGCACGGCTCCGGAGCGCCGCGCCGAAGAGAGGTAGAAAGCGTGAAGCGCGGCGACGTCAATGTCGGCGCAACTGGGTTCGAGCAGGGCCTCCACCCATTGGGCGCGAGCGCCCGGAACCCAGTGCTCGATGCCGGCGCGGTCGAGCCGCTCCAGGGTCACCCGGCCGGCGAACTCAGCCGCCATCGCATCGAGCGCCGCCAGTCCCTCGGTTTCGGCGAGGTGAAGCCCCCGCCGCTCGCCGAGAAATTCGTGCTCGCGCAGGAACGCGCCCGAAGCAGTGGTGAGCGGCTGGACTCCGGGGCCGCCATAGGTCTCCGACCAGAAGGCGGCGGAACGGCCGGTGGAATGGTAGCCCGGCTGATCCTCCGCCTCGATCAGGAGCACCGACGCGTGCGGAGCAAGCTCGGCGGCGAGGCTCGCCCCGGCCATTCCGGCGCCGACGATGGCGATGTCGAACGTCATCGCGGCACGGCGAAGCGGTCCAGGAAGGAGTCGATCGCTTCGAGCGCCTTGACGCGCACCGGGTCGGCCTCGCGCAGGATCTCGTGGCCGGCCGATTCGAACATCAGGAGTTCGGCCTTGGGCAAGGCCGCCGCCGAGCGCCGGATCGCGCGCGGGCTGACCAGCCGGTCGCTCTCCGTGCCGACGAGGAGGATTGGACAGTCGACGCCGCGAAGAGCGGCGGGCGAAAGCCGCTCGCAGGAGGCGTAGGCGGCCTTCAGCCACGCCCAGCTCGGCGCTCCTAGGCTGTAGCCGGGCTCCCTCTCCCACCACCACAGCTCGTCCAGATAGCGCTCCTTGCTGCTGGTGAGGATGCCTTGGCGAAGCGAGCCCGGCGGTGGCGGAGCGGCGGGCTGCTGCCAGGCCGGCTGGCCGCCCCAGCCGAACAGGGTCATCATCGTGGCCGTCGAAGCGGCGGCGAAGGCCGGCAGAGGCATGCTGTTGATCGCCAGCATCGGCGCGACCAGAACCGCGCAGCCCAGCCTCGGCCGCCGCTCGGCGAGGGTGCGAAGAAGCACATGCCCGCCCATCGAGTGGCCGATCGCGACGAACGGCCCCGGCGAGTTCGCCTGCCAGTCGGCGAGGAGAGCGTCGAGATCGTCCACCATCGCATCGAAGCTGTCGACGCGGCCGTCCTCCCCCGGCCCGCGCGAGGCGCCCTGCCCCCGCCAGTCGAACGCCGTCACGTTCCAGCCGCGGCGGAACCAGTGATCCTGCGCTTCGAGATATTTCTCGACGAAGTCGCCTCGGCCGCCGGCGAAGAGGAGGCTGCCGCGGCTGGCGACCCCGGCGGGCTGGCGCCGGTCGATGCGGCGGCAGGTCCAGCCGTCCGGCGCGGTCCATCGCGAAACCGCGGCGTCGTCGGGAATCCGCCGGCGGTCGAGGTTGTGCGTCGCCATCGCCGCTGCGGTTACGGTTTCGAAAGCTCCTCCGTCTAGAGGGTTCACCATGAATGGGGGACTTTCCTGGGTTTTGATCGCTCTGCTCGCCGGCTTGCTCGGCGTCGCGGCGGCGCTGGACTGGCGAAGCCGGACCATTCCCAACTGGCTGAACGGCGCCATCGCGCTGCTTGCTTTGCCTTTCTGGTATGCCGGCGGGCTCTCCCTCTGGCCTGACGTGGCGATGCAGATCGGGATCGCTTTCGCGGTCCTGGTGATCTTCTGGGTCGCGTTCCAGCTGGGCATGATGGGCGGCGGCGACGTCAAGATGCTTGCCGCTCTGGCGCTCTGGCTTCCGCTCGGCTCGCTTCTCCAGCTGCTGACGATCATGTCGATCGGCGGCGGCGTCCTGACGATCGCCATGTTGATCCCGCACCGGATCGCCAAGGCCGCCGGGAAGCCGGAGATACCTTACGGAATCGCCATATCGTTCGCCGGTTTCTGGCTGATTGGCGAACGGATTCTTAACCAATTTACCTGATGTGTAAGCCCGCTTCGCAAAGGGCGGGCTAGGAGGCTGCTGGCACCATGGATGTGAAAAAGCTCGTTCTGCTGATCGGCGCGCTCGTCATTGCGGCGGTGACGGCGATCACCGCCAAGAACATGTTCAGCGGCGCCTCCGCGCCGGTCGCGTCCGCGGTCCCGGCCCCGGTTCCTGAGGGACCCGAAGTGCTGGTGGCGACCCGATCGCTCCCCGTCGGAACCATCATCGACGCCGAGGCCCTGCGCTTCCAGCGCTGGCCCGAAGGCCTCGTCCAGCCGGCCTATTTCATCAAGAACAAGCCGGGGGTGAATCCCGCCGGCCTGATCGGGACGGTCGTCCGCAACGAGATCACCGCCGGCCAGCCGCTCACCCAGGGCGCGCTGATCAAGCCGGGCGAGCGGGGCTATCTCGCCGCCGCCCTCGGGCCCGGAATGCGCGCCGTCACCGTGCCGGTCTCCGCGACCAGCAGCGTCGCCGGCTTCATCTTCCCGGGAGACCGGGTCGACATGGTGCTGACCCAGGATGTCGCCGGGGGCGAGGGCCCGCCGCTCAAGGTTTCCGAGACCATCATCCGCAACATCCGAGTGCTCGCCACCGACAACCGGCTGAGCGCCCAGGGTCCCGACGGAAGGCCGGTGGTCGAGCGCTTCTCGACCGTAACCCTCGAGGCCACTCCGAAGATGGCCGAGAAGATCGCGGTGGCGCAGTCCATCGGCGGCCTCTCCTTGGCCCTGCGCTCCATCGCCGACAATTCGGCGGAGCTGGAGCGGGCGATCGCCTCCGGAGCGGTGAGCGTCCCGGCGAACGGCGATCCCAAGGCCGAACGCCAGATGCTGATCGCCGTCGCGAACAAGCCGATCGACACCGGAACCACTTACACGGTCGGCGCCGACGTCTCCCGCTTCCAGCGCAGCACCCGCCCGGCCGTCGTCCGTCCGCCGGTCCCGGGCGCAACCTCGTCCGCGCCGACCGTGTCGGTGGCGGTCGCAGGAGCCCCTTCCGCGCCGTCCGGACCGGTGGTCCGGATCTCCCGCGGCAGCAACGTCACCGTCGTCCCGGTCGGAGCCAAGTAAGATGATGAAGCTCAACAAGCCGAACCAGGCGTCGCTCGCCACCGTGATCGCCGCCGTCATCGGCGCCACCGTCACGGCGACGATCCCCGCCCCCGCCTTCGCCCAGCCGGCGGCCGCCCGCCCCTCGAGCGAGATCACCCTCTCGGTCGGGACCGGCCGGATGGTCCACCTCGACGCTCCGATGAGCGACCTCTTCGTCGCCAACGACGCGGTCGCCGACGTCCAGGTGCGCTCGCAGAACCAGATCTACGTCTACGGCAAGTCGGCCGGAGAGACGAGCGTGTTCGCCACCGACAAGGGCGGGCGCACGATCTGGTCGACCACGGTGCGGGTCGGAACCAATCTCGGCTCGGTCGACGAGCTGATCCGGGCGGCGATGCCCGAAGCGCAGATCCAGGCGCGGCCGATCAACGGCGCCGTCCTTCTCACCGGCACGGTCGCGGCTCCCGCGGACGTCGAGGAGGCGACCCGGATCGTCCAGACCTTCGTCGGCGCCAACACCCAGGTGATCAGCCGGTTGAAGACGGCGACCCCGCTCCAGGTCATGCTCAAGGTGACGGTGGCCGAGGTCAATCGCACCGTGGCCCGCCAGATCGGAGTCAACCTCAAGCAATTCGGCGGCGGCGGCGGCCCCCTCTCGTTCCTGATCGGCCGCGGGCGGGACTTCGCCTCGCGGGATCCGGCGACCGGAGTCACCACCTTCGTGCGCGACGAGGGCACGTCCTACGTCAACGCTCTGGCGCGCAACATCTTCGGCGCCGACATCGCCGCGGGTCTCGACCTGACCCAGAATAACGGTCTGATCACGACCCTGGCCGAACCGAATTTGAGCGCGGTCTCGGGCGAGACGGCGAGCTTCCTCGCCGGCGGCGAGTTCCCGATCGTCACGTCGAGCCAGAACGGCACGACGGTCGAGTACAAGTCCTACGGGGTCAGCCTCGCCTTCACTCCGACGGTGCTCGAGGGCGGCCGGATCTCGATGCGGGTCCGCCCCGAAGTTTCCCAGCTAAGCTCCGCCGGCGCCGTCAAGACCGGGTCGTTCGAGATCCCCGCCCTCACCACCCGCCGGGCGGAGACGACGGTCGAGCTCGGCTCGGGACAGAGCTTCGTCATCGGCGGCCTGCTTCAGAATGGCGGCCGCAACTCGGTCGAGCGGACGCCTTTCCTCGGCGACCTGCCGATCCTGGGCGCCCTGTTCCGCTCGAAATCCTTCCAGCGCGACGAAACCGAGCTGGTCATCGTCGTCACGCCTTACCTGGTGCGGCCGGTCAACGCGCGGGACATCACTCTTCCGACCGACGGTTACCGCACCACCAGCACCGGCAGCCAGGTCCTGCTCGACAAGGACGAAGGCGGGATCTCCGGCGCCCGGCGTCCCGGCCCCACCGCCTTGCCGGCGCGCGCCGCCGGACCGGGATTGAGCGGCGCTGCCGCCACCGTCCCGGTTCCGGCGCCCGCCGCGATCCGGCGCGACCAGAACGCCTCGGCAAGGCCGGCCGGCGGCTCCGCCGCCCCCGGCTTCTCCTTCCAGTGAACGCGATCGGTCGAAAGGACTCCAAGATCATGGCACGCACCCATCGCACCACCGCCCTCATCGCCGCCGGCATCGCCGCGGCCGCCCTTCCCGGGATGGCCGCCGCCGGCGACAACCGCTCACTTTACTCGGTCAACCAGCCGGTGGTCGAGCGGACCGACTACGTCCTCGACGTCGCCGCGCCGTCCGGAAACCTCTCGGCGGTGGAACGGGGCCGGCTTCGCGCCTGGTTCGACTCCCTCGACCTTGGCTATGGCGACCGCGTGTTCGTCGACGAGCCTTACGGGCCGGCCGGCGGAACTTCCGACGTCGCCCGGGTCGCGGCCGAATACGGCCTCCTGCTCAGCCGCGGCGCCCCCGTCACGCAAGGCGAGCTTGGACGCGGATCGATCCGGGTCGTCGTCAGCCGAAGCACGGCGAGCGTTCCCGACTGCCCCAATTGGCGCCCCACCAAGTCGCTCAACGCGACGTCACCCAATTATGGCTGCGCGACCAATTCGAACCTCGCGGCGATGATCGCCGATCCGTCCGACCTGGTCCTCGGCCAGACCGGAACGATCATTCCGGGCGACGCCCGGGGGGCCAAGGCCGTCAAGTCGTATCGCGACGCTCCGCTTACCGGAGCCGGCGGCCTGAAGGTCGAGTCCTCGAAGGGAGGCAATTGATGAATGCGCCGTTCAACGCCGGCCGGGCGGCCGCGCTTAGGGATCCCTTCACCGCCTTCGTCTGCGACGAGGCGACGGCCGAGATGCTTCGTCCGATCGCGGTCGAGCATGGCTGGGCCCCCGAAAAGGTCAACAAGGGCGGCCTTCGCAACGCCGTCCAGGCGCTGTCGGTGGCGGCGAGCCCCGCCATCCTGTTCGTCGACCTCTCCGAATCCGGCGACCCGCTGAACGACATCAACGCCCTCGCCGAAGTGTGCGAGCCGGGGACCGTCGTCATCGCCGCCGGCCAGGTCAACGACATCCGTCTTTACCGGGACCTGGTCGCTTCCGGCCTTCAGGACTACCTGCTGAAGCCGTTCACGCCCGACCAGCTGCGCGACACCTTCGCTCACGCCCAGCTCACCATTTCGGGACCCCGGCAGAACGAGACGACGACCGACAAGCCGCACGTCGTCGCCGCCGTCATCGGAGTGCGCGGCGGAGTGGGCGGCTCGACCGTCGCCACCTCGCTCGCCTGGATGCTCGGCGACAAGGCCGGCCGCTCGACCGGCCTCCTCGACCTCGACGTCCATTTCGGCACCGGTGCACTGGCGCTCGACCTCGAGCCGGGCCGCGGCCTCACCGACGCGATCGAGAATCCCAGCCGGATCGACGGGCTGTTCATCGAGCGCGCCATGGTCCGGGCGACGGAAAAGCTCTCCGTCCTCTCCGCCGAAGCGCCGATCAGCCAGCCCTTCCTCAACGACGGCACGGCTTTCTACCAGCTTCAGGAAGAGCTTCGAAACGCGTTCGAGAGCACGGTGATGGACCTGCCGCGCCACATGCTGGTCCAGCACCCGCACCTCGTCCACGACGTCCATGTCGCGGTCGTCGTCGTCGAGTTCACCCTCGCCGCCACCCGCGACGCGATCCGGATCCTTAGCTGGCTGAAGTCGAACGCTCCGCAGGCCCGGGTGGTCGTCGTCGCCAACAAGGTCGCCGCGGGCATCCAGGAGATCACCCGCAAGGACTTCGAGACGTCGATCGAGCGCAAGGTCGATCTTTGCATCCCGTTCGACGCGAAGGCGGCGGGCCAGGCGGCCAAGCTCGGCCAGCCGCTCGCCAAGGCGTCGACCTCCGCGAAAATCGCCCAGCCGCTCGGCCAGCTCGCCACCCTGATCACCTCGGCCGTCTCCGAAGGGGAAGCCGAGGAAGAGGCGGACGCCAGCGTCTCCTTGATGAGCAAGCTCAAGCTGAAGACGCTTCTGACCAAGGTCCCGAAGCCCAAGGCGAAGGCGTGAACGCTGGGCCCGCTTCGGCAGGCGCACCAAAGGTGATGGGATAAGATCGTGTTCGATTTCTCCACGCTGCTGCTGATTGGCGGGCTCCTGGGCACGATGCTGCTGGGGGCGGCCGCGTTCGCCGGCCCCTCGCGGAACAAGGCGCTCAGCCGGCGCCTCGAGACGGTGCGCGAGCGCCATACCAAGTCGCTCGAGGTCGCCGCCCAGGCCCAGCTCAAGCGCATCCTTCAGAGCCGCGCCGAGACCCGCATGGACGGGCTTGCCCAGCGCTTCATTCCCAAGCCGGCCCTGCTTCGCCGCCGGCTCCAGCAGACCGGCAAGACCTGGACGCTCGGCCAATATGCCACCGGCTGCCTGCTCGTCATCGCAGTGGTCAGCGCGCTCCTTATGTTGCGCGGAATGCCGCTCGTCCTGTCGGTGCTCGTCGGTCTCTTCTGCGGAATCGGAATCCCGCATTACCTCACCGGGAAGCTGATCACGCGCCGGATTCTAAAGTTCAACGCCCGCTTCCCGGACGCGCTCGAGCTGATGGTCCGCGGCCTTCGCTCCGGTCTTCCCATCTCGGAGACGGTGACCATCGTCGCCGACGAGGTGCCCGGCCCGATCGCCGACGAGTTCCGAAGCGTTTCCGACAAGATGAAGATCGGCCGGACCATGGAGGTCGCGCTCCAGGAGACGGCCGACCGGCTTGGAACGGCCGAGTTCCAGTTCTTCGTCATCACGCTCGCCATCCAGCGCGAGACCGGCGGCAACCTCGCCGAGACCCTCGCCAACCTCGCCGACGTGCTTCGCAAGCGCGCCCAGATGAAGCTGAAGATCAAGGCGATGTCGTCCGAATCCAAGGCGTCGGCCTATATCGTCGGCTCCCTGCCCTTCATCGTCTTCGGGCTGATCTGGTTCATCAACAACAAGTACATGGCCAATTTCTTCCAGGACGAGCGGCTGATGATCGCGGGCATCGGCGGCCTCATCTGGATGAGCATCGGCGCGTTCATCATG
>Ga0070660_100000904_pt1 | contig 19854 bp, 17 predicted proteins | sample KBSC33metaG_FD_64670 | JGI IMG/M metagenome (GOLD analysis project Ga0070660, IMG submission 64670) | Corn rhizosphere microbial communities from Kellogg Biological Station, Michigan, USA - KBS C3-3 metaG | ecosystem: Host-associated > Plants > Roots > Rhizosphere > Soil ... | reverse complement strand
TCGAGCGCGCCAAGGAGTACATCCGCGCCGGCGACATCTACCAGGTGGTCCCGAGCCAGCGCTGGAGCGCGGACTGCCCCGTGGACGCGTTTTCGATCTACCGCGGCCTGCGCGCGATCAACCCGAGCCCGTACATGTACTTCCTCGACTTCGAGGACTTCGAGATCGCCGGCGCCTCGCCGGAGACCCTGATCACGGTCAACGGCCGCGTGGTGCGGCAGCGCCCGATCGCCGGCACGCGGCCGCGCGCCGACTCGGTCGAGCGCGACCTCGAGCGTGCGCGCGAGCTGCTCGCGGACCCCAAGGAGCGCGCCGAGCACGTGATGCTCGTCGACCTGGGCCGCAACGACCTCGGCCGAGTCTGCGAGTACGGCTCGGTCAAGGTGAACGAGCTAATGGTCGTGGAGCGCTACTCGCACGTCATGCACATTGTCAGCGACGTCACGGGCACGCTCGCGAAGGGCAAGAGCGGCTTCGACCTCTTCCGGGCCACCTTCCCCGCCGGCACCGTCAGCGGAGCCCCGAAGGTCCGGGCAATGCAGATCATCGACGAACTCGAACCGACCCGCCGCGGCTCCTACGCCGGCGCCGTCGGCTTCTTCTCGTACTCGGGCGACCTCGACACGTGCATCGCGATTCGCACGATCCTGATGAAGGACGGCATGGCGCACGTCCAAGCCGGGGGCGGGGTCGTCTACGACTCCGAGCCTGCAAAGGAGTTCGTCGAGAGCTGCAACAAGGCCAAGGCCTCCCTCCGGGCGATCGAACTGGCGCAGCGCGGGCTGTAATTTCAGATTCCCCTCCCTTGACGGAGGGGCTGGGGACGGGTAAGCGCCTGCCGGTGACGAGGAGACAAGTGCGGCTCCACTGAAGACAAGTAACCGATACTTGTCTTCAGGTACTGGACCACAACTAACTGTACGTTGCGTGAAAAGCTCCGCAGCAACAAAGTAAATGCCTGCGGCCCGCAATCCCGTACGTTTCAATTACTTCCCAATGTGTTCGTATATGGCAGAATATTACAGGAGCTCTAATGCGGAATCCCGATTGGTATCCCTTTAAACTTTCTGTCCTTGTCCCGTGGTATTCCAACTTCTCTGCGCAGGCAGCGGCGGCGGGGACTACGTATGGTCTGACCGCCGCGCAGGTTGCACAGATCGCGTTGGATGCGTCGAACGTCGCCACGCTTATTGCCTTCGGCTCCGCTGTCGAAGCCTTCCGGCAAGCTGCGAGCGCGTGGAAGAAAGCGATGCTGACGGGGGGACCGACGCAGACGCTCCCGCCTCCGCCCGCGGCGCCGTCGGTGCCCAGCCTATCGCTGAGTTCCCTTCCGGGGATCGAGGCTCGCACGCGGCAGTATGCCGCGATCATCCGAGCCTCGCCGCTTTACACGCCGCAGGTCGGCGAACGCTTCGGCATCGTCGCGGCGGCGAGCGGCGGCTACGACACGCCCACCCTGAGCCCGAAGTCCCTGACCCAGTCGCGGGTTGAGGTCTCGCTGTTCAAGGCCGGCTATCAGGTGTTGGCGATCGATAGCCGCCGCGGCGGCGGCGCTTGGGAGATGATCGGCGTCTCCATGACCGCGAAGTACGTGGACGATCGCCCGCCCCTCGTGAACGGTGCGCCCGAGGTCCGCGAGTACCGCGCGCAGGGGATGCTCCGCAACGCGAGGGTCGGCGCGATCTCGCCGGTCGTCTCTGCGGTGACGGTCCCCTAGCCCGCGATCTTCCGAAAAGCCTCGATCGCCCGGTCGGTCATCTCCGACGTCACGTCGCCGTGAAAGACCAGCCGCAGGCGATTGGAAGCGACCGGGAAGCACCAGACCCCCGCCTTCCGCAGCTCCTCCTGCCAGTAGGTGGCCGGCTTCTCCGTCACCACGAGGACGATGTTCGTCTGAACGGTGTCGAGCGGGACCGAGACGCCGGGCAGCTCCATCAACGCGTGGGCCGCGCGCTTCGCGTTCGCGTGGTCCTCGGCCAGTCGATCGACCATCTGCGTGAGGCTGACGATTCCGCACGCCGCGAGGATCCCCGACTGCCGCATCCCGCCCCCCAGCCGCTTGCGCCAATCCCGCGCCTCATCGACAAAGGCATGCGACCCGCACACCAGCGAGCCCACCGGCGAGCGCAGCCCCTTGCTCAGGCAGAACGTGACCGTATCCACGTGCCGCGTGATCTCGGTGACCGGCACGCCGAGCGCCACCGCCGCATTGAAGACCCGCGCCCCATCCATGTGGATGCGCATGTTGTTCTCGTCGGCCAGGCGACGGTACGCCGCCAAGGTCGCCAGCGGGATGACAGTGCCACCGGCGCGATTGTGGGTGTTTTCTATGCAAAGCAAGGTGGTCCCGGGCGTGTGGGCGTTCGTCCCGGGAGTCTTCGCGACGGGCTTGATGATCCGCTTTTGAACGACTTCGGGGTCCATAACGCCGTTGCGCGAGGGCAGCGTCCAAGTCAGCACGCCCGCCAGCACCGCGGGGCCGCTGAGCTCATAGTAGAGGATGTGCGCCTCCTCTTCGGCGAGGATGGCGTCCCCGCGCTGCGTATGCGTGGCGATGGCGATCTGGTTGCCCATCGTGCCGGACGGCACGAACAGCGCGTCGTCCTTGCCGGTCATCTTCGCCGCGAGCTCTTCGAGGGCCTCCACCGTGGGCTCGTCCCCAAGGACATCGTCCCCGAGAGGCGCTTTCATCATCGCGTCGTACATCTCGGGCGTCGGCCGAGTGACGGTGTCGCTGCGGAGATCGACGACGTTCTTCAGGTGCTCTTGGCTAGGCTGCAGGTGAGGGATCGTGGAGGCCACACTTTATTTTGACGCCAAGCTACTTCGAGGTCAAATACAAGAAGTCCCCCACGCCACGCGAGACCATCGTAGGCGCCTCCGCCTGCGCCATCTCCACAGTGATCCCGCGCTCTCCCGTTCGCCGGAACACCCGATAGTTGATCCCTTGACCATACATCGAGTGCCCCGACCCAGCCACCACCACAAAGACCGTCCGCTTGTCATGCGGATGGGAACCCAGCCACTTCAGAGCCGTATCCGCCATCCCCTCGTCCCAAAGCACCTGGGCGGCGTAAATATTCTCGCCCGAAGGCCCCGTCATCGGATGCCCACCCATCAGCGCCGTGAACACGGACCGGTGCTCCGCATTCTCCAGCGACATGTCGGCAGGCAGCTCCGCTTTCTGCTCGGGAGAAAGCCCTCCGAAGCCGCCCTTCCCCACTGCCCGCACCCAATCCCGCGGCACGTTCAAAGCGACCAGCGGCAATTTGTTCTTCCGCACCGTCTCCAGCAGCGGACGATAGAACCCGTAGTCATAGCCCCACTGCCCTTTCCAATCCACTTGCTGCAGAAAATCGGCCTCCGCCAGCTGCCCGGAAGACCACAGATCCAGCACGAACTGCTTCGGCCGTGTGATCATCTCCAATCCGACCACAACCCGACGGTGGCGCTTCAGCAAAGCCGAGACGATGTCCGCCTCCATCTGCTGATGCGGAGCCGTCGCGTGGTTCTCGCCGAGAAAAACCCACGAGAATCCGTCAGCGGCTTTCGCAATGTCGTCCACGCGGGCGGGCTGTTGCAGGCGCAAATCAGTCAAACTCCCAGGCTGCACCTGCATTTCGAATGCGATGGGGAGGCGCATCGGATCGGGGGCAGAGGCAGTCTGTAGTGTGAGCGCAGCCGCGAGAAGAACGGACATGAAGCGATTTTACGACAGAGCCGCATGGATTGCCCTGCTCGTCGTCGTCTTGGCCGGATGCGGTTCTAAAACAAAGCCCGAAGAACAGTCCGCACCACCGACCGACACGCTCAAACCCAGCGCCGCGCCAAGCGATCCCAACGAAGCCCTGCACGAGCAGCTAAGCTCTGGTCTCTTTCAGCTCAGCGCCACGCTCGACTCCATCCAAAGCGCACTCAAAGAAGCCAAGGACCTTCAGCGAGATGCCAAAGGGGCTCTGAAAGAAGGCTTGGTCGACGTAGTCGACCACCTCGACAGCTGCGGCGCAACCCTCGCCGACCACAACGAGGACCCGCCAACCGTCGAGGAGATTAAGAAGAACTTTGCACCCCTCGACGACAAGCGTCTCAAGACGATCGACGACGTCAACGACACCCTCTCCGACCTCAAAGAAAGCAAGGGCATGGTAAGCGGCCTCACCGGAGACACTGACGAACTCGAGGAGCGTGTCACCCGACTCGCGGCCCTGATCGACCAAGCAATGGAGGACGCGCGCGGCACCCTCCAAGCGCTCGGCGGCCAGGAGCAGCTCCCCACCGCAGCGCCGAACAAGTAACGCCTTCGGCGTCATGCAAACCCTTGACTTCCAGACCCCCCTCCCGTCTGGTTTCCTGTAACCCATCGAGCGCGGTCCTTATGCCCGCTCCACAAGCAGGAGACAGGAAGATTTACAGGAACGCATTTCTCAACGGTCGCCGCACCGCCTCACCCTCTCACTTCGTCGAGACAAGTGAACTCTCGTCGGGTTCTGGCGTACTAAACAATACATTTTTGGGTAGATTGAAGAAGATGATTGCTCCCAACCTTCCGAAGAACGCTGCCAAGTCACCGAAAATCGCGTTCTCCGACCTGAAGAAGGGGATGCGGGCGCGCATCGTGCAGATCGTCGATTGCTCATGCGAGCTCGAACGCCTGCAGGAGATGGGACTCACCGAGGACACCGAATTCAAGGTCATCAAGGTCGCCCCGTTCGGCGATCCCGTGGAGATCGAAGTGCGGGGCTATCGCCTCTGCCTTCGCAAGAAGGAGACCTCCTGCTTTGAGGTCGAACGGATTGACGACTAGCGAGGCTCCCCTCGCGCCAGCCTCGCCGCCCACCGAGCCGATCATCGCGATCGTCGGGAATCCAAACGCGGGCAAGACGACGCTCTTCAACAGCCTCACGGGGTCGCACCAGAAGGTCGGTAACTACCCCGGCGTCACGGTCGAAAAGATCGTCGGCCACGTTCGCGTCGAGGGCCACTCGTACGAAGTCATCGACATCCCAGGGCTCTACAGCCTGCACCCCCAGAGCGAAGATGAACGGGTTGCTGCCGACACGATATCAGGCGCAATCGACGGGCGTAAACCGGACCTCGTTGTCTGCGTGCTCGACGCCAGCAACCTAGAGCGCAATCTTTTCCTCTTCTCCCAACTCGCTGAGTTCGGGCTTCCAACGCTGGTTGCCCTTACCATGGTGGACCGCGTCAAGGGCGACGGCCGAGAGATTGACCTCACCCGCCTGTCCAACCTGCTCGACGTGGAGATCGTCCCGCTCGTCGGACATAAGAGCAAGGGCATCGAGGAACTGAAGCAAGCCATTGCTCGCAATCTGGAAGAGCCGCACGTCCCTCACCTCGACCTCGGTCTCCCCGTGGCCTTGGAGTCCAAAGTAGCGGCCCTGAGAGAGCGAACCGCCCGTCTCGGCGCCACCTTTTCCAGTTCGCAGATCCGCCGCGCCCTGCTCAGAACCGACAACGAAGCTGAAGGCTTCCTCGAGAGCTTCCCGGAAGTCCAAGAAGCGTTCGAAGAAGCCCGAAAGCAGCTCCTGGAAGAAGGAGTCGTCCAGCCGACGCTCGACGTTTCCAGCCGGTACGCATGGGCGGGAATGGTGCACCGAGCCGCCGTCTCGACCCCAAAGGGCCCAAAAAGGAAATCTCTCACGGACAAGATCGACCTGATCCTGACCCACCGAGTCGCGGGCTTGGCGATCTTTGCCGGCATCATGATGCTGGTCTTCCAGTCCATCTACTCTTTCGCCAAGCCGGTCATGGACGGCATCCAGTACTGCTTCGATTGGCTTTCGAGTTGGATATCACCCCATCTCGCCGGCATCCCGATTCTGCAGTCGATGATCGTCAAGGGCCTCATCGCCGGTGTCGGGGGCGTCATGGTCTTCCTGCCGCAGATCCTGATTCTCTTCTTCTTCATTGCTGTGCTGGAGGGGACTGGTTATCTCTCCCGCGCCGCCTTCCTGATGGACAAGCTGCTCGGCTGGTGCGGCCTCAACGGCCGTGCGTTCATTCCCCTGCTGAGTTCCTTCGCATGCGCGATTCCCGGCATCATGGCCGCCCGCGTGATGCCCGATCAGAAGAGCCGTCTCGCTACGATCCTCGTAGCCCCGCTGATGTCCTGCTCGGCCAGGCTGCCCGTCTACCTGCTGCTTATTAGCGCCTTTATCGAGCCCAAGTTCGGCCCCATCTGGGCAGCCGTAGCGCTTTTCGGCATGCACTTCCTCGGCCTGGTAATCGCAGTGCCGGTCATCTGGATCCTGCAAAAGAAGATCATCAAGGGTCGCAAGCTGCCCTTCCTGCTGGAGCTCCCGCCTTACCAGTGGCCCCGCTGGCGCGACGTCTGGCTTGCCATGTACTTCCGCAGCCGCGTCTTCGTAAAGACCGCCGGCACGGTCATCGTCCTGATGTCGATCGTGATTTGGGGCCTGAGCTACTTCCCGAGGCTCGGGCACACACAGCAGGCGCAAATCCGTCAGACGATAGTCGCGCAGAAGGGCTCCCCAGACGAGGCGCAGCAGAAAATCGACGAGGCGCAGCTCGAGGGCTCCCTCCTCGGCCGCTTCGGCCATACGATCGAACCCGTCTTTGAACCCGCAGGGTTCGACTGGCGGGTCACGACGTCCATCCTCGCCGCCTTTCCCGCCCGCGAGATGGTCGTCCCATCGCTCGGCATCATTTTCTCGCTCGGCGACGTCGACCCCGACCATCCTGGCAACCTCAAACAGGCGCTTCACGATGCCCACTGGCCAAGCGGAAAGCCGCTCTTCACCCCGCTCACTTCCGTCGGCCTGATGGTGTTCTTCGCCCTCTGCTGCCAGTGCATGTCGACGCTCGCCACGATCAAGCGCGAGACCAACTCTTGGAAGTGGCCGCTGTTCGTCTTCACCTACATGACCGCACTCGCATACATCTTCGCCGTAGCCATCTTCCAGATCGGCCGCGCCCTGGGCGCGGCATGAGCCAGTAAGCTCCACGCATGACCATCGCCGTCATAGGTGCGAAAGGCGTCGTCGGCCGAAGTCTCGTCGAGTTCTATCGAGGGATGGGGCACAGCCTCATCGAGGTTGACCGAGACACCGAAGCCGTCCTCGAAGAAGCCAGCCAAGCTGCAGATGCGGTCATGATCGCGACGCTCCCGATCGAAGAGGTCGCTGCACTCATCGAGCGCGCATCCAAGAACCTGCGCTCAGGCGGCCTAATCGTCCACGGAACTTCCATCGAGAATCCCCTCGCCCCCAACTCCATCGACACGAACGCGGTGGCAGAGCGCGGACAAGACCTCTGCCACCTCCACTTCCACTTCCGGCCAGAGGTTCCGCTGAGGAGAACCGTATTCGGACAGCATGTCACCGTCTGCTGGGCCGGCGATGGTGCGAAATGGAAGCCCGTTATCGAAGCACCTCTTGAAGTGGCGGGTGCCTTCATCCACACTCTTAAGCCTGGCGAGCACGACACCATCACCTCGATCAGCCAACTTGCGCACATGACAGTCGCTGCATTGATAGCGAATCTGTGGTCCAAGGCCGAAACAGAAACCCTCAAGACCGGCGTGCAAATTGGCGGACCACCATGCCGATCGCTCGTGCGATCGGTCCTGAGAACCGGCACCACGGCAAGAGTCGCCGCGAGCATTCTTACAAATCACCCGCAAGCGGAACCCGTAATGGCAGACCTACAGGGCGCGCTGGCCGAACTCGCAGGTTACGCAAAAGCCCGGAACAGCGAAGTCATTGCCCTCCAGATTGAAACGGCTCGGGCATTGTTCGCCCCAGAAGAACTCGGCACCTGGGACGCCGAAACCGCCCAATTGGCCCGATTGGAAGCGGACATCCGTAAAGCCCACTACCGCTTCGTATTCTCTCCCGAGCAAAACCGAGTTGGATTGCTCGGGAGAGTCCTAGCGGAATTCGACGCCAGAGGCGTTGATAAAACATCGACGATCGCTCAGGTCAATCCAGACGGAGGGTGCACCATCCTTATTGGCGTTCGAGAAACCTCAGACAATGCAGAAGCTGCTGCGACCGCAATAGAGGGTTGGGAGTGAAAATTACACTTGCATGCATCTATCCTTAATGGGATGAAGAAAATCCTAGCCTTGATTCTCGTCGTCTCCTGCTGCGCCGGCATCGCCTCGGCCAGCACCAAAGACTGGCGGACGCGCTACTCGAGCATGCTCCAATCTCTTCGAGGGCGGAACCTCGACGCCTTCAAGAGCGGCTTCTCCGAAGACTTCACGACCACCGATCCCAAGGGCGAAACCCAGAAGCGCTCCGACTTTTTTGCCATGCTGGACCAGATGTTCGCGAACGCGAAAACCGTTCGGACCAACATCAAAGTGCTGAAATCAACGGAGACGGCTACAACTGCCGAGGTCAGCTACGACTTTCACCTGAGGGTGCTAGGCGTCGGCGGCAAAGGCACGTCTGTTCACGAGATCGGCACCGACAGTTGGAAAAAGGTCGGATCGAAGTGGCTTTGCTACAAAACAATTGATCAGCAGCTCGAGGTTAAGCCAATCGGTAAGGCCCACAAGTAAAAACAAGACGGGCAGCCATTGCCTGGCTGCCCGCAAACACAGAGTTCCTAGAACGAGAAGCCGAGCGAGAAGACCAATCCGTTCAGCTGCCGGTGCGGGCTCAAATAAGCTCCCGCCTCAAATGTGGGCCGGTACTTTGACGCGAACTTAGGCGCATTTCCAATCGGAAAGCCGAGTGCCACGCCGGTCGTGAAGTCGTTCACGTCCTTGAAGCTGCTGTTGCGCGCCTCCGTATGGGCGAAGCCCGCCTGAATATGGGCGTACATCGCCGAAGAGATCCAGCTTCGCAGACTCAAACTGAACCGGTAAACCTGGCCATCGGTATCGCCTCCCTTGCCCAGCGCTCCGCCAAGGACGATCGCCGGAGTGAACGCCAGCTCCCACCGATGCCACCGGCTAAAAGGAAAATCCACCGCCAACTCAAGCCCATTCAGGCTCCCAGTGTTGCCACTCCGCAGTCGGAAACTGGAGCCAAGATAATAGCCCGCGCGCAGCCGCACCCCGATGGAGCTGCTCTCCTGAGCAGATGCGACAGAGGCCAGCGCGCAGCTGGCGACGGCGAGACCAAGAGGCAGCTTTTTCATTGGTGACATTATGACGGGTGAGGTCTAGGGTGTGGAGCAATGAAGATCGAAAGCACAGATCCAACCAGAGAGTCCAAACCTCAAATTCGAAATCCAAAATCCAAAAACCCGAAATTAAAAAGCCCCACCCCTCGTCGCGAGGAGTGGGAATTATATGTGAGAGAGGAGAGGGATGAAGACTAGTTGCGAACCGCGTTCATACGCGGTGTAGCGGGAGCGACTTCGACATAAGCACTCGCAGGAACGATGAGATAAATGTGCTCACCGACCTCCTCCCAAGTGCCCTCATGCGCGTAATTCACACCGCACATAAAGTCGACAATCTTCTGGCGAAGAACGGGTTCGGTACCTGCCAAATTCAAAATCTGTTGCTCGCCGCGCTTTAGGCCTGCCGCAGCAGCCATGGCATCATCAAACGAGACAATTTGCCGGCGCACGGTAACGGTATAGCGATGCGCGCCGCGCATGGTCAGTGGGGTGCTAGCCGTCACTTCTTCCTCGGCTTCGAACTCGTCTGCGCGAGTGAAAACACCGGTAAGGCGGGAAAAGAAGCCAGGCTTCTCGTTTACGATCGTCTCTTCCATGATTCTGATCTCCAAACTAGTCTTCCGTCCGTCGACGGCGGGCTCCGAAGAGCGCCGTTCCAACTCGGATGTGGGTGGCTCCTTCCTGGATCGCCACATCGAAGTCCGAGCTCATTCCCATGCTGAGAATCGGCAGACCAAGCGCCTCCTTCATCTCCCGCATTTTGCGGAAGTAAGGCCGCATAGCCTCCGGTTCTTCAGCGGGACCGACCGTCATCAGTCCCCGCAAATGAACTTGGTCACAGTGTAGGACGGTTTTTGCAAATTCGTCAAGTAATTTCGGAAAAATTCCACTTTTTTGTGATTCTTCTCCGATATTCACCTCGATCAGTACCTCCGCATTCGTTTGCGCTTTGGCAATCTCGCCCAGTGCTGATGCTGTTCCGAGGCTATGAATTAATGAGAAATTCTCGGCCGTCCTCCGCGCTTTATTCGATTGCAATGCACCGACAAAGTGCCATCGCACATCGGCAGGCAAAGCGGCAATCTTCGGCAAGGCTTCTTGCAACCGACTCTCGCCAAATTCCCTAATCCCGAGTTCGTAAGCGTCCCGCAAAAGCTCGATATCTACCGTTTTGGAAACCGCGATCAACGTGATTTCTTCCCGAGAGCGCCCTGCCGAAGATGCGGCAGAAACGATCCGCTCCTCGATCTCGGCTAAGTTCTCCTGCAGCGACATTCCTGATCGGGAGCATACATCCGAACTCACCAAAAGGCGCTAACATAGACACGTGCCTACCGAAATTGGACGAGTCATCGGCACCGAGCGCCGACCCAACACAGCCTACACGTTCTACTTCTGGACCGAGCCCAGTGCACCCGTGGGCATCGGCTCCATTGTCAAAGTGGAATCCGAGGGTGGCACGGTCTTCGGCACCGTCGTAGAAGCCCACGGCTTCAACGACCTCGAAAGCCCCCTCCACGAATACCTCTCCCTCAGCGGCCAACCCGAACTGGAACCGCCAACCCTCCGCCCCGAGATGCGCGTCTTCCAAGGAGCGGTCCTGCGCCGAGAACCTGAAGAGCCCGTCGGAGCCGTGCCGATCGGGCGGGTTTTCCTCGCGGAAGAAGCCGACGTCCAAAAAGCGCTTCGCTGCGACGACTACAAGGACGAATGCGGAATCCCCTGCGGCGTCTTCGGCCCGAAGGACTCGCCCGTCCCCGTGTATCTGCACAGCCGGTTCTTACTCGGCTCAGAGGCCGGGCACCTGAACATGACCGGCACCAGCGGCCTCGCCGCCAAGACCAGTTACATCCTTTTCCTCCTGAAATCCATCTTCCGCCACTACAAGGACGAGCCAGGCCACACGAGCACCAGCGGCGTCGCCGCGCTCCTCTTCAACACAAAGGGCGGCGACCTCCTGTACCTCGACCGAGACTCAACCGAAGCGACCTTCGCAACCAAGCTGACGGAAGACCAACGCACCGTCTACGAGCTCTGCGGCATCGACCCCGTGCCCTTTCCGTCAGTCCGCTACTTCGCCCCCTACGCCAAAGACTTCGCGAACCTAAACACCCTCCGAAGAAACGAAGAGCTGGAAGTCGAGAACCCGACTCTCCCCTTCACCTTCGGCCTCCGAGATGTCATCCGCCACGCCGAAGTCCTCCTCAACCGAGACGACCTCGACGCCAAGGCCGACGCCTATCTCGAGTACATGAACGACCGGTATGTCGAAGACAAGCACCAGGTCGGACGCCAAGGGGACGCCTACCAGGCCGACACGCTCGACGAGCTGCTCGCGATCGTGGACAAGCAGATCGCCTGGTGCGAGCAAAACGGCAAGAGCGACCACGAGAGCCACAGCATCTTCACCATCCGCAAAATGAAGAACCGCCTCCGCGGCCTCGGCGGACGCTTCGGAGGCCTCATCGCGGAGCGAGGCAAACCTTCTGGCCCCTTCGACGAAGACCTCCAAGCCGGAACCGTCTACGTCGTCGACGTGGCCGGCCTAGACTCCGAATCCCAAGACCTCGTTTTCGCCGCCTTCGTCACCCAGCTCCGCGAAAGAATGGAATCCCAAACCCTCGGTGTCAGCAAGCTCGTCGTCATGGTCGATGAGCTCAACAAGTACGCCCCTAGCGGCGGCCGTGAGACCTACGTCGTCAAGTCGCTAAAAGACATCGCCGCCCGAGGCCGCTATCTCGGCCTCACCCTCTTCGGCGCCCAGCAGTTCCGCAGCCGCGTCGACAAGGAAGTCGTCGGCAACGCCGCCACCCACGCCTTCGGCCACGTCGAATCCGAAGAGCTCGCCCAGCCCGGCTACAGCTACTTCTCCCCCGCAATGCGCGAGAAGCTCGGCTCGCTCCCACCCGGCGAGATCCTCATCAAGCACCCGCACTTCGCCCAGCCGGTCTTCCTCCGCTTCCCGCCCCCGCCGGTCCTCAAAGGCTCGGACGGGATGCGCCGCTACCCGCAACGGCCCGAAGAGCCGCTCGAGGACATCCTGCTAAGGGAACTAAAGCGCTTCTCCACTCCATTTAACGTACTAAAGGACAAGCTAGACAACGTCTCACCCGAGCCCCGCGAGCGCCGGAAACTGTTGAGAGAACTAAAAGCCCTCCCCAGCGAAGCCGACCCAAGCCGCGCCTTCATGCAAGTAAAGGCCGTGGTCAACGTAGCCTCAAGGACCGAACCTCGCCCGTTCGTCGGCCAAGAGGTAGAAGAAGACCCGTTCGCTGAGTTGAAGACTTAATAAGTCAGAACCCTCCCTTGAGGGAGGGCAGGGAGGGTGAACTCCCTCAAGCGAGCAGTAAGAATCTGCAAGACCTTTGGAGTGCGCCGATCCGGCGGCGCTTTCAACCAGCGAGCCCGCGAGCGCGCAAGCCGCTAATCCGTATAAGAAAGCTCGCGCCGCTCGCGCCGATACAAATCATCCTTCACCGGCACAAACGCGTGGCAGGCCGTCATCTCGCCTCCATAGATGTGAATCGTGACCGCCGGCTTCTCGTCCGCATTCTCCAACACGTGATGATCGTAAGGCGGAATCAAGGCGCCCGCCTCCCCGTGACCCGCATACACCACCTTCGCGGGCTGAAACTCGAACAAGCCGTCCTTCTCACCAAAAGATGAATAGCTTGTCACCTTGATGCGCCCCTGGTAAACGCACTCCACACACCACATGTCGTCATGGTCGTGCAAGGACGTTCCCTGCCCCTTGTCCCAGACCATCACCAAAATCGAATACCGGCCACGCGGATCCATGTGCAATAGCCGACGGGCATACCGATCCGGCGCGGTTCGCAAAAACTCCGGGGAAATGAACTCCTCATCGGAGTTCACCACCTTCTCGAGCGCCTCTTTTACAGAGTGGCAGCACCCGTTTCCAGGAATGCGATCGACCGCGTCGTCGATCAGAGCAATAAGTTCCTGCACCTTGGCGGCGGTAGGCATGGAGCTATTGTAACTCGGGTCTTTACGCAAGCAGATCCTTAACCACGTGCCCATGCACGTCGGTCAGCCGAAAATCCCGGCCCTGATAGTGGTAGGTCAGCTTCGTGTGGTCGATCCCGAGCTGGTTTAGGATCGTCGCCTGCAGATCGTGAACGTGTACCGCTCCGGGCGTGAAGTTCTCCACGCTCGGCTCGATGATATTGCCGCTCTTGTCCACGATGTTGTAGCCGTAATCGTCGGTTTCGCCGTACACGATCCCAGGCTTTACACCCCCGCCCGCCATCCAGATGGTAAACGCACGCGGATGGTGGTCCCGCCCGTAGTTATCCTGCGTCAAGGGCCCTTGGCAATAGACCGTACGACCAAACTCCCCACCCCAAACCACTAGCGTGTCCTCCAAAAGCCCTCGCCGCTTCAGGTCCTTGATAAGAGCTGCGCAACCCTGGTCCACATCCTTCGCCTGCGTCGGAATGTCTTTCGTGACATCGCTGTGCAAGTCCCACCCGCGGTGGAAGATCTGAATAAACCGAACGCCCCTCTCCGCCATCCGACGGGCAAGCAAACAGTTCGCCGCGAAGGTCCCCGGCTCGTGCGCATCCTTGCCATAGAGCTCGAACGTTTCCGGCGTTTCCTTGCTCAAGTCCATCAGGTCGGGCACGCTCGCCTGCAAGCTGTAGGCCAACTCGTACTGCTTGATCCGAGCGGTAATCTCCGGATCGCCGAACGCGCTCAGGGATTCCTGGTTGAGAGCTTCCAAGCTGTCGAGCATGGTTCGCCGCGTCTTCCGGTCCATCCCGTCGGGATCCTTTAAGTACAAGATCGGATCGCCACCGGAGCGCAACGCCACGCCCTGATACTCGCTCGGCAGAAAACCGGTGCCCCACAACCGCGGATACACCGCCTGATTCGGCTTGTTGCTCGTGACCTTGCTATGCAGCACCACGTAGGTAGGGAGATCCTCGTTCATGCTCCCGAGGCCATAGCTCACCCAAGCGCCCATGCTCGGCCGCCCGGGTAGCTGGCTGCCCGTCTGGAGGTAAGTCGTGGCCGGATCGTGGTTGATCGCCTCCGTCCACATCGACTTGACGACGCACAGTTCATTCACCACCTCTGCCGTATGCGGCAGGAGCTCGCTGATCCAGACGCCGTCGCCGTGATTGTCTTTCTTGTCGAACTTGTAGACGGAGGGTGCGATCGGGAAACGATTCTGCCCGCTCGTCATCGTCGTCACACGCTGCCCCCGGCGAATCTCGTCCGGCAGATCGGTGTTGAACTTATCGTGCAGCTTCGGCTTGTAATCCCAGAGGTCCAGTTGACTCGGCCCACCGCTCATGAAGAGGTAAATCACTCGCTTGGCCTTCGGAGCAAAGTTAGGAAAACCCGCCGCCCCATGCCCCGTCGGACCACCAAAGGCCTCCGCGAGCGACGCAATACCGCTCAATCCGCCAATGCCGAGCAGCCGACTAAGGGCCGCCGTCCCGACACCCAATGCGCTACTCCCGAAGAGCTGTCGGCGCGTGATAAGAAGTTCTGCTTCGCGGATGGGGTCCATGGGTCTAGTGCAAGGTCAAGAATTCGTCTGTGTTCATCAGTGTCGAGCAGATCAGCATCCACGCGGCGTGCTCAGAAGGTGGAACGCCCCTCCGGCTCGGAGAGTCGCCGACCCCCAGCAGCCTCTCGGCTGAAGAAGCATCGGCACGGAACCGGGCGCGGTAAGACGCCAGGGCCAGCGTAAGAATTTGAACTTCACGCGCCCTCGGCGCCCTGCCAAGCGCGAGTCCATAAGCCGTGCGCAAGCGCATCGCGTCTGCAGTTTGGCCTCCTCTAGCGAGCACCCGCTCCGCCATCGCGCGGCTTGCTTCCAAGAAAGCCGTCTCGTTCTCTAGCGTGAGTGCCTGCAAAGGCGTGTTCGTCGACGACCGCCGCACGATGCACGTATCGCGCAGAGGCGCATCGAACGTGATCATGGCGGGTGGTGGCGCGGTTCGCTTCCAGAACATGTACAGACTTCGGCGATAGATCGCGTCGCCCTTGTCGCGCGCGTAGAAATGCGTTCCACTCGCAGGGTCGGAGGTCGCCTCCCAGATCCCATCGGGCTGGTAGGGCTTGAAGCCCTTGCCGCCTCCACCTTGAACAAGCAAGCCCCCTGCGAACAGCGCCTTGTCCCGAATCACCTCCGCATCGAGCCGGAAGCGAGGCCCGCGAGAGACAAGCCTGTTTTCCGGATCTCTTCGGAGCTTCTCCGCAGAGATGCCCGACCGCTGACGAAAGGCCGCCGAAGTCACGATGAGCCGATTCAGCTTCTTCACACTCATCCCATTCTGCGCAAAGCTCACGGCGAGATAGTCGAGCAACGGCTGATTCATTGGCCATTCGCCCTGACTGCCAAAGTCCTCGACCGTCCTCACTATTGCGACCCCGAAGTGCTGCTGCCACAGCCGGTTGACGAACACCCGGGCGAACAGTGGATTCTGCCGAGAGGTCAGCCACCGAGCGAACCACAACCGATCCTTCGCTTGGCCGGGGAAATCGGGCACCCCGCCCTCCAGCACCGCGGGCACATGCCGCACCACAGGCTCTCCCTTCTGGTCGTATAAGCCACGCTTCAAGACAAAGGTGGGCCGCTGCATCGGCCGCTCCTGCGCGATCAGGCTCATCGGGATCGAAGCATCCAGCGCAGCCCGTTCCTTCTCTATTCGCCGGTACTCCAGCGCCGCGGAAGAGGCGGGCCCGTACTCAAGAAAAACTTTGGCAAGCTGCCGCTTGGCTGCTTTGCCCGCAGAGGGCTGCCCAGCAGCCCGAACCGCCTCGTCGATCAACATGTCCGTAGCATCGATCAGCCGAATGTTAAGTCCATCCGGACCCGCTCCGTTCACAACCTTCACCAGCAGCTCATTGTCTCCGGCTCGAAACTCTCCCGTCACCTGATCGATCGCGTCCACCACGCCCCGACTGACCTTATTCGCGTGGATCAGCTTGCCGTTGAGCCAAACCTTCACCGCATCATCGCTCGAAACGCCAAAGGTAATCTTCCGCGCCTTTGGCAAGCTGACGACGCCGCGGATATAAATCGCCGACCGATCCTTGCCAATGATGCCGTTGTAGTCCGTGCCCGGCTCGAACTTCAGGTCCTTCCAAGCGACCTCACCGGACTGCCCGGGCTCCGCCGCCTCCGCCTTCTCGAACTCCGCATCGAAGCTCGCCCCCGTGTACACCGGACTGATCTGCCACCCATGCGACAAAGGTGGTGGGTTATGGTGTTGCGCCAGATAGCTGACCGCGCCAGAAGTATCCACCGCGTATTCGAGCCGACTCAACGCGAGCGTCATCGAAGCCAGCCGCGCCTCCTGCTCGGGAGTCGCCGCCTTCACCACCGGAGGCGGCAAAGCGATGTTGCCATCCAGCGGCTCGTCCTTCGTGTTGTTGAAGAACGCGTACAACCCGTAGTAGTCGCGCTGCTTAATGGGATCGTACTTGTGGTCGTGGCACTTGGCACAGCCCACCGTCAGCCCCAGGAAAACCGTGCCCGTCGTGTCCACACGATCGAACGTGTTGCGGGCCAGGAACTCTTCGGGAATGGCGCCGCCCTCATTGGACGTGAGATTCATTCGCACATAACCCGTCGCAATCAGCTGCTCCGTCGTGGGCCTCGGCAACAGGTCGCCGGCGAGTTGCCACTGGGCAAACTTGTCAAACGGCAAATCCTGGTTGAACGCTCGAACGACCCAGTCCCGATAGGGATAGATCCCGCGCTCGTTGTCCAGTTGCAGTCCGTGAGTGTCGCCGTATCGCACGGCATCGAGCCAGTACCTCGCCTGATGCTCCCCGTAGGAGGGCTTCGCAAGCAACCGATCGACGTAGCGCTCGTAAGCTCCCGCCTTGGCGTCGCTGCGAAAGGCTGCAAGTTCCTCGGCAGCGGGTGGCAGCCCGGTCAGGGTCTCAGCCGCCCGGAGGGCGAGCGTGTCCCGGTCCGCCTCAGGCTCCGGCTTCAAACCGGCCTCGTCCAGCTTGGCCAAAACGAATCGATCGACCAGATTCCTACACCACTGCGCTTTGCTGACCTTAGGCAGAGCCGGCATCTGTGGGGGCACATACGCCCAGTGCTTCTCGTAAACCGCGCCCTGTTGGATCCACAGCCTCAAGGTCTCGATCTCTGCCCGGGTGAGTGGCTTCACCCCGCTGTCAGGCGGCGGCATGCGCGACTCATCGCTGGCGCTCACTCGCTGAACCAGCAAAGAATCCGCAGGCTTACCCGGAATGATTGCACCAACCTGCAAAGCCGAATCCCGCAGGTCCAGCCGAAGTCCAGCCGCGACCTTCGCCGCATCTGGCCCATGGCACTTGAAGCACCGCTGTCCAAGGATCGGCATCACCTCGCGATCGAAATTAACCTTCCGGGTTTCCTCCCGCGGACCCCCAATCGCCGAATAGCCCAGGATGGACAGCGAAACGGCAAACAGCGGAAGAAAAGGTTTCATGCGTGCGACGAGCGCCTCCGACGAAATTCAGTGTTACTCAAAAAGGGAACATCGGCGACTCTTCATCAGCGATTCACGACTCACAATTTACGATTCCCAATCAACACCGCAACACCCTACAGATCCTTCTCCATCCAGCGGTGCGGAATTGTGACCTCCTCGTACGGCTCGCCAACAACCGAATAGCCCAGGCGCTCGTAAAAACGCACGGCGGTTTCCCGGGCGCTCAACACCATCGTGGTAAATCCCCTCTCACGAGCCACCTGCTCGGAGAACCGCACAAGCTCGCCGCCGATCCCACTGCCCTGCAGCGTCGGCTCCACGGCCACTTGCCGCATCTTCAACTCGCCGTCCTCGCGGGGCGTAAGGACGAGGACGGCGAGCAGCCACTCGTCCTCGAATGCGCCCAAGTGAATTTCCGAGACTTCTTCGGCTATCTGATCGGCGTTAAAATCTAGCCCTAGGGGCCGGCGCAGCACGCGCCGACGCAGGTCCAGCTCTTGATCGAACTCCGCCGTTCCGAACTCGATCTCCCGGAACTCCATCGGCTAAGTTTGCCCTCCCGCTAAAACAAATCCCCAAGGGCCGGGACAAAACTTGGGGACAACCTGAGAGTTTGCGCTTACGAGCATTAAGGCTCCCAAACTCCGCCGTCGGAGCGATATGATGATAACCCCCGTGGCGCTGCAACTCGACGAACTGGTCCCTCTATACAGCCTTGAGCACGAGATGAGTGTGCTCGGCTCGATGCTGCTTTCCGACCGCGCCGCGGAAGAAATGGTCTCGGTTCTCGATGAAGGAGACTTCTACCGCCCAGCCCATCGCGAAATCTTCAAAGCGATGCGGCAGCTCATCAACACCGCGAAGCCCGCATCCGACTTCGAACTCCTCAAGCAAGAACTGAAGGATCGCGGCAGCCTCGAGATGATTGGCGGCGAGGAATACCTTCTCGAAGTCGCCCAGTTCGTGCCCTCGCCTGCGAACGTCAACTACTACGCGCAGGTCGTGCAGGACAAGGCCACCATGCGCCGCCTCCAGGAAGCCGGCCGAGATATCGTTGGCCTGGTCCACAGTCCCGAGGCTGGTACCGCTGACGATTGCGTTGACAAAGCCGAACAGCTCGTCTTCGAGGTCGGCCGCAAGCGCCTTGGCAGCTACTTCGAGCACGTCTCCAAACTCGCGAAAGAGTTCTTCGTCGATGTCGACCACATTCTGACCTCCGGCGAACCGACCCTCGGCATCACCAGCGGATTTGCCGATCTGGACAAAATGACGACCGGCTTCTACGGCGGCGACATGATCATCGTCGGGGCCCGACCCTCCATGGGCAAGACCTCGCTGGCCTTGGATTTCGGTCTCGCCGCCGCAAAAGAAAACAAGGGCGCGGTCGCGATCTTCTCGCTCGAAATGAGCTCGATGCAGATCGTGCGTCGGTTCGTCTCGATGGTCAGCGGCATTTCGCAAGGCGTCCTCAAGAACGCGAACATCAGCGCGGACACGTATCGCAAGCTCGCCGACGCTTGCGAGCACTTGTACTCGATGCCGATGTACATCGACGACGCTTCCGACATCTCGCCGTTGGAAATGCGTGGCAAGTGCCGCCGACTCAAGGCCGAAAGCGGCCTCGGGCTGGTCATCGTGGACTACCTGCAGCTCATGAGGGGCTCCCGCCGCACGGAAAACCGTACGCAGGAAATCTCCGAGATCGCCCGCGGTCTGAAAGCCATGGCCAAGGAACTGCAGGTTCCCGTCATCGCTCTTAGCCAGCTAAACCGTGGTGTGGAAGCCCGCGAAGACAAGCGCCCGGTTCTCTCCGACATCCGCGAATCCGGCTCCATCGAAGCGGAAGCCGACATCGTCATGCTGCTGTACCGCGACGCCTACTACAAGGCGAAGGAAGAGCAGAGCGAGATCGACTACAGCCCGGACAACGTCGAAGAGGCCGAGATCATCATCGCCAAACACCGAAACGGCCCCACCGGCAAAGTCATCCTGGGCTTCCAGCCAGCTTACGCACGTTATCGCAACCTGTATCACACGAGATAGACTTCGGTGTCATCTCGAACGAAGCAGCGATGATTGTGCGCTGCGCAGTGGAGAGATCTCACCTAGATTTTTGGGCAGAACCCGCCTTCAATGGGGTGAGGGGTGACTCCATCATATGCCAGCATCAGAAAAACTTGAGAATGGCTGCTAACTCGTAACTCCTAACCCCCAAGCAAGAGCAGCGCCGCCGCCGCTGGCGCCGCGTGATCCACCCGCAGCACCC